>Ga0265797_10009007_pt1 | contig 13122 bp, 10 predicted proteins | sample P2T30metagenome_FD_192433 | JGI IMG/M metagenome (GOLD analysis project Ga0265797, IMG submission 192433) | Plant litter microbial communities from East Loma Ridge, Irvine, California - P2 T30 | ecosystem: Environmental > Terrestrial > Plant litter > Unclassified | place: USA: California... | reverse complement strand
TTTTTCCAGATCATAAGTAACTTTTTCCGGCTCCGAGCCGACGAGACTACCAAAATCGATCATGTAAAATGCCTTTCTAAAAGTGGGGCCAAGACTCGTCTGGTAGCCATGAGAGCTAAGAGGCGGTAGTGCGCCCGAGAACCTACGCTTGTAGCATAACTTACTCAAATGATAAGTATAATTGCTTTATGCACACGAAAAATCCACACATTTTCACGCTCAGGCAGGTTTGCGACATAACAAGGTATCGTGTCAGAAAGAACTTTCTTTGCTGCAAGGAGTTGAAAATGAGTGAGCACTCAGTCATTATTCGACCGAGTGTATAGACTTTTGAGACTTAGGTAAAGATGGCACGACCGCTTAGTGAAGACAAACGCAACGCAATCTTGCTCGCGGCCATTACGTTAGTGGCACGCGATGGCTTGAGCGCAGCCACCTCCCAGATCGCCAAAGACGCTGGCGTACCTCATGGCTCAGTCTTCACCTATTTCAATACCAAAGCAGAGCTCATCAATGCGGTTTACCTAGAGCTCAGGACAGAACTTGCCGGCACAGTACTTGAAGGGCTATCGGATGTCGAAAATGAGCGTGACCAGCTTTATCAGATCTGGTCAACCTGGACCCGATGGGGCGTGGCCAACCCATGCAAGAGGCAAGCTCTCGCCCAGCTTGGAGCCTCAAGTCAAATCAATGAGTGCACTCGCAAGGCCGGCTACGAAAATGCCACTCCAGTTCTAGAAGTGATTTGGCGCACGTGCGCCCATGGAGCTCTTGCAGACACACCTCAACCTTACATTGGTGCAGTCGTCGAGGCGTTGGCATCGACGACAATGAATTTCATGAGTACCTCACCTGACGAAGCCGAAAAGATTTGTCAAAGCGGGTTTGAAGCGCTATGGCGGGCGCTCCGGTAATGAGCGGCGGCTTTCAAAAGGGGAGACTACCTCTTCAACTTGCTCTTTTCGGCCTCGACATCCGCGCGCTCTGCATTTCGGATCCAATTCTCAGAGATCCCCATCAACATCGCCGATGTCCGCGGATACCTAAGCGTCGCGTCCGCCCATACTTGGTAGCATGTGGCTAACTCGCGCTCCTGCTCTCCTCCCTCGTTGATGCCCTTCCTATAGGCTCCACGCTTGTTAAAACACTCGATCGCAAAACCGCGTTCGATTTCTTCAGACGCCGTCGCTTCGATCACTTGGCATACAGCCGAAGGAGGCCAGAATGGTTCATCGGGATCCTGGGGCGCATGAGCCAGAACGAAACCAATCCGCTGATCACCAATTTCATTGAGGTCTTTGGCGGCCGTCAGCGCTCTTACCTTCTCCACCCAGTCTGATAGTTCCCGCACGTCGACCTTTCCTCCATGCAAGCCAGGCACATTCTTGAACCCCGACAGCAGGTCATACGAGTTCTCTGCCCGAGCCCTCATCTCATCAGTGATAACCCGATCGGGCGGCACGTTCTTGCCCCTGAACACATGGGACAGCACGTCGACGAACATCTGAGGTTGTGATGCCAACACTTCGTAGATGGTCAGCGGCTCCCGCTGGAGACGCAAAAGCGGCAAGTAGGCGTATTCCAACGTAGCGATGTGCGCCTTTTCGACATCACCGCGCGTTCGCAGCTCTTTCAATGTCAGCCCGATGTAATAGGACAGCATGTTACCGAGGTGCTTGAGGCCACCGCTCATTTGGGTAACCCCCTTGGTGAGCAGGTCCAACAGCAGGCTCGACGGCACGTCCTTGCTTCGCCTGAGCACCCAGCCCAAGACTTCGATGTCCCGTCCTACACTTTGGAACTGGTTAATCGCAAATAGCAGGTCTTCGATCGGCCCTTCGTTGGGCAACAGACTCAGGTGGCGCCAATATTGGTCTCGCACTTCGCCGCCGAGGCCTTCGACGTAGGTCCAGGTCGACCGAATGTTTGGCCATCCGAGTAAGAGCTTAGCCTTTGTCGTGCTATCCGCGATTTGCGACAGAACGCGATCCTGGAAGAGTTCCTTCCATTGGTCACCAAACTTGTCGAAACCAAATGCCGAGACGTAGTACGAAAGGCTCGGTGGTGCGGTAGGATCCAGAGCCCCTTGCATCAACTCAAACATCTGCTCAAGGGAGAACGGAACCTGTCCCAAGGCTTGGCCAAGAAGGTCCGGCAACTTGACCATTTTCGCGAGCTTTACAATGCCCAGCACGCCGTCTCGTGCCAGCACGCGCTGGAGTACTTCCGTGCGCAAGTCAGTAGCGTCGTCGACTTCAGCGCCTGGGTCGTATTTGCCAATATTCGGCGTCCAGTCATCGAACACATGGCGGTCAGACACCAAGGGATCGGTTGGGCGATGGCGCTCGACCAAATCTTTCACAGCTGCGAGCTCTTCACCGGAGAGTGCCCAGTTTGAATCACCAAAGTATTCATGGCGAGCTAACTCGTCTTTGAGGGAGTGCCAGATCGCGTTGCCTTCAGCTGTCTGGTGAACGGCCAGGTAGTGGTCAAATCGGGCAAGCACCTTCGCCCGATTTGACGGCTGCAGTTCACCTATCTTTTCCACAAAGGCGTCCAAACGGATCTCGTCATTGCCGGCCACGACAAGGGCACGGTCGACAACTGCGGCTTCAAAGTCCCACACTGATCCGAACGTGATCTCTTCAGGCTCTTTGGGTGCCAGGTCACGCAGCTTGGGACGCTGCGTGGGGGAGCTTGAATCCATATGGCGGGGCAAAAGCTTTTTGAGCAGTTCCCAGCCGACGTCGGGGCACTGCGCCAAGATCACATCAAGGCATGCGATGCGCTGAGGCTGCAATGCGTACGTGTTGGGCGACCAACCCAGCAAGATGTCGCGCAGACTGTTGATCGGCCGGTTGACGTGATTCGAATCTGGCTCCGGATCCAATTGGCCGAGCTTGGCAAGAACCAGCGCCGCGCGGTGTAGATACCTCGGGTCCCAAGCAATCGTCTCCAGCGCCCAGAGGAAGTGCACATGCGGGCTCGACGGGCCGAAGAAACGCCCACGCTCCGACTCGAATATCTGTGCAACCTGCTCAGGGGCGCCCTCGAGCATAGACTCGAGGGCCTTCAAAAAAGGGTTAGGCGCTGTCTCTGCGAACAGCGCGGTCTGGTCGCCGAGACGCACTATTGAATGATGCGATTTCCCCCACTCAGGCAGCGCGTTGATCACCTCGTCGACATACTGCTGCGGCGACTTGCCCTTGACATGCAGGTCTGCCACATTATGCATCGACGCGATGACCAGCAGCGTCAACGCAAGACCATCGCGCAACCATTGACTGTAATCCGACGGCGCGGCTTTGGCCTGATTGAATTTTTGATCTCGGGACGGCTGTTCGGGCTGCTTGCCGAAGACCTTGACGATGGCATCACGCAGCCTCGTCAGGTCGTCGTCAGTGAGCTGACGGCCGTAGAAGTAGAAGGCGTCCACAGGCGCGCGTACCTGCCAGACATCGGCCTCTTTGTCAAAAGGGCGATCCGCCATGCCGAGCGTGGGCATGAGGATACCCTCAAGGACGCCATAGGTGGCATAGCCCCCAAGTTCCTTCAACACTTCGCAGTCGGCGGGGAGATCGCTGGACCAACCACCGGCGAGAAGCGCAGGTTTCAGCGCAACCGCCTGATCCACCCACGCAGGGTCGGCAACGGGCGCGTTTCTAATGAGGCGTTTCAAGATGGTCAGACTGCGCCCACATCGATGTGCCAGCTCGTAGCCCTGCCCGTAATCCATCCCCATCTCGACGAACCCAGGTACCATGCCCGAGGCGGTCGGCCGTTTCAGCATCGGGCTTCGCTTGGCCTGTGCACCCGTTGCAGCCGACAACGTCGGGCAATTCTTGGCAAGCACCCCTGCCAACTGCTCGGCGGCACCTGTAGCGATGAAGACCATCTTGGTTTTCATCGCCAAGAAGCGGGCGGCTGCGTCGGTGCGGACGATCAGCGTTCTGGACTCTAGAGATTCGCGCACGTCCGGCTCCGCGCTGCGAATGGCCGCGACCGCGAAGGCTATGACTTCCTCGGACGTCTCGGCGCCGAGCATAAAGGATTCCGGTTGCCCACGAAGCTTAGCAATCAGGGCGTCGGCCTCCTTCTGTCGATCTGCGATGACAAGCTTCTCGTTGAGCTGCGGCTTAAACTGGGTACTGAATTCTTCCCAGTACTCGTCGGTACTCAAGGCTCCTTCTTGAGGGGCTGTCTTCAGGACATTGCGGGCGTAGCGAGCGGCAATGGCCGGATGGTCTTTGAGCCACTGGACCAGCGACACACCATCAAGGTATCGGACATCCTTCCATTTGCCTTCTGCACGGCGGTCATCCTCCCACTCCGGGATTTTCTTGATTGGGGTGTCCCAGCAACCAAGATTGACGAGGACGAGCGTGTTCTCTGCCATCTCGGCATCCGAGGTCTGCTCAGTTCGCTTGTTGTAGTCGTAGTTGGCCTTCGGTGCACCTGGACCGGTTCCAAATTCCCATTTGGACTTACCCTCTGGAACAAAGCCCTTTGCTTCCGTCGTTTCTAGATCGCCATCCCAGCCGCGCAACTGGCTGACCTCGCCGTTTGGGAAGCGAAACCGCGAAGCATCGTCGATTGTCATCCGAATCAGGTCCGCCAGCATGGCCATCACCATCTCACGAGCGTTCAGAAGAGGGGCCCAAGTCTCGAGGGCCCTTTCGTCGATCCATTGCATGCTGCTCTCTCTTACCGTCGCGCTTAGCGACTAAGTCGTTTATTGATAGAGACGCGTTCAGAACTCTGCACACGTGCCGATGTGTCACCCGTTTTCAGCGTGCATTTTGTCCCGACTTACGTCTGCAGACCGTCATTCGAGATTACTGTACCGCCGAACGTCAGAAATCCGGCCGCGAATTTGACGATGTGTCTAGGTATGCACCGGCAACACCAATTCATCCCTGACGTAAGCAGTTGCTCCATGACCTCATCTGGCCGGCCTCAGTCGAGCGTCTCGCCTGTACGGCCAGCTGGTCGCTTGAGCCCTTGCTTACCAATGAACAGTTGAGGCATCCTCGAACGCTCAGCGCCAAGTTTGAACATTCGACTTCGGTTTGAAGCGAGCGGTCTACCAATCTTAGGTGACGACCACTCCTGGCCAATAGGGGCGGTTGGAATAGCTCAGTGTACAAGTTTGTTGCTCACAGGACAAGCAAAGGGTTTTGATAGACGCTCTACTATTCCTGGCAGCTAGTTCGGTTGAATGGGCCCCAGATGTCTTAATCTTCCGGTACAGCGAACCTAAGCATCATTGGTAGAAATCGAGCATATTGGACTGAAAGTCCAGCCTGTCTTAGTCATTATTAGTGATAGACTCATCGCAAAGCTTCACCGAAGTGCACTCCCAGCGATCGTGTCGTTAGATGGCGCATCCAAGTAATCGCCTCTCAGCGTACCTCTCTCCAGGTACGTATGCCCTCTGCTAACACGAATACAAAGCAGGAGAGTTGCGATACCTTCGCTTGCGAACGCCAAGAGGAGCGCAGCTGCACCTTCTTAGCTACCTTTGTAGAAAGCGCGTTGATGGCACATTCATTCGGTGGCCCGTGGACTCAAATTAAGCTCGACTTGCTGCGCCGCTATCTGATCTCTTTCAACAAGGCGCTACAAAATCGCCCCAGTGCTCAAAGGCCGTTCGCGAGGATTTACATTGATGCATTCGCCGGCACTGGCGAGTGCGAAATCAGGACAGACGAGCAAACTGTCGCGACCATCGAAGGGTCGGCCAAGATCGCGCTTGAGACCGTGCCAGCCTTCGATGAGGTGCACCTTATCGACCTAAATCCGATCCATGTTGAAGAACTCAACCGTCTGACCAGTACTTATGAGACGAAGGTCAAGGTTCACCTAGACGAAGCTAAGAATGCCATCAACAAGCTGCTTGGCAGTCGAAACTGGAATAACTCCCGGGGCGTCATCTTTCTCGATCCTTACGGAATGACCGTACCATGGACAACTTTGCAGCGGATAGCTGCAACCAAGGCCTTGGACGTGTGGTACCTCTTCCCCTTGAGCGCAACATATCGGCAGGCCGCAACCGATTTCGACAAGGTCGATCCGACCAAGGCCAAAGCATTGGATGCTGTGCTAGGTACGCAAGATTGGCGCGAGCATTTCTATCAGGTAGACGGCCAAGCAGGTCTGCTTGGCGAAGCAGAAGGCAAGGTGCGTACTTATAAAGCCACGGATATCGCTGACTACGTTAAGAGTCGTCTGGCACAAGTGTTCGAGGGCTGGGTCAGCGAGCCGCTATATCTACGTTCATCGAAAGGTGCCCCCCTCTTTGCCCTTTTTTGCTGCATCTCGAATCCTTCGCCACCTGCCGTCGAACTTGCGAAGAGGATTGCCAACCACATTCTCGAAAAATTTGGGGCGCCGATCAAGCGCAAGCCCAAACAAACAAGTGAACTAAACCAGTCGTCCCTCTTCTAGAAATACTTCATACGGCTGCGAGCGTCGATCAGCGATGTTCTATGTCCGCTACCACTTACGATGAGGAAGAATCATGTTCGCCGCGGCAGAGGCTTTTCAGGAAATCATTGTCAGGTTATCGGTTCTACGATACATCATCACCGCGAATACGAAGCGGCAGAAGACCGACATTGCTACCGACGCAGAAGACTTTTTCGCAGGGTTTCTGAACCGACTATGGAATAGCGAACTTGTAAATTTGAACGTCCTGGAACAGAAAAACCATCCGGCAATCGATTTGGGTGACAGGAAGCGTCGCCTTGCGATCCAAGTGACGGCGGAGAATTCGATCGACAAGATTCGCGATACCGTCGAGTCCTTCTATGAGAATGATCTTCGAAAAAAATACGACGAGCTGATCATCCTCATTCTGTCGCGTAAGCTGCAATACACCACTGACATCGCGGCCCTCGGACGAGACCTGGTAGGGTTCCACGTTTGGGACCTTGATGACCTGTTGTTCGAGGTAGAACGCCAAAGCAGGCTCGATGAAATCTACGATACAAATGGAGAGGTCATTAAGAAGCTAGAAAGCTTCACACGTCGCGAGCTTCCGGCGATCGTGAGAGCACTGTCCTTAGACGACGATCGCAAGGTAAATAGCTTGTTGCGGGAGCTCGAGGTCGTCGTTGGGCATCCCCCCGCTTCCGCTCGTGCATTTCTGGACTGGTACGGCGCTTACGATGCGACCGAAGCCATAGCAGCGGGCCAAGAGATCCGGCAGTTTTACGCGCAACTTAAAGATCGAAGCTACGTTGGCAATCGCCAGATTCTGGTGCACGTGATTCAGTCTTCACAGACAGCCGATGAGTTCAGGCGCAATGTCGGAGAACATTTTTATGATCATATCTCAGAACAAACGCTTGTTATCTATCCGGATTTGAGTGCGATAAACATGCGTCCTGCTACCCGGCGGTCGTTCTGGGACCAACTCACCGGCTTGCAGTTCTTGGGGTGGGCTGAGCCCATGCAGGATGCAAGATACTGGCGCATCAGCTTCTATATGAAAGCGCTCGACGGCAACATTTTCTACCTCCTAAAGCAGTTCCTGCAGAACGACATCGAAAAACTGTATTCGGTACTGGTCGACTTGGACTTCCGACATCTCGACTAGTTTGAGCCACCCTCATCTACAGAATACCCTTGAAACTTATGAATTCCTTTCGCAACCTGATCGCTTACGAAGTGGTTCAATCCAATAGCATTTTTAAGCCCCTCAGGGATATCAGCTTGCTCGAGATAATTGAGAAATGTGCTATTTTCGAGTGGCAACAGAGCAGAAAATGATGAGAACATTTCCTGTTTCTTCGTACTTTGCGGATTCTCTATTGCAAAGTTAAACGCCTGACTCAGGTCCCAATGCGCTGAAATTTTGTCTTTACTTTCCAAGTTGGCGTGGCGATGGTAAAGATTGGTTAGCACAACCACGTCAACATTATTGTAGCTTGCTTCAGGCGCGAATGAATCTGTTGTGAACAAACCCCGAGGCCCCCTTAAATACCCGATCCACTTTGTCATATCCGTTTGATCGTCAACGCAAACGAAAAGTACATTTAATTTATCTGGCAGAACATTCGAACCGAATTTCTCCTGAGCGCTGATCAGATAATCCTTCATTTTGCAGTCCATATGATGCGCCGCGCTAAGGATGGAAGGCTCAGACGAAGTACCAAATACATCTTTCAAGCGCGAGACTAACGGCAAGTAGTCATCCAGGCGCCCAAGACCGTGAACTACGTAGTCAGCCCCCGCGGCAATATTCTGCTGCTTTTCGTAATCCGCACATTTCACTTCAATGTTAAATTGGCAGCCCTTATGCCAAATTGCGCAGTCAACGTCCTTCGGAGGCGCCACTACGAATTCGTATTCAAATTTCTCGCCAGTGCAGGACGCAATATGTGCAAACCAAGAACAGACAGTTAGTTCGCAAGCAGCTTGTATGTATTTTCCTTGATTAACAACGTCCTTCTCCAACATGAGCTTATTGTGTAGCAAGTCCTGCCTCTCTTTTTCATTCAAATAGGGAAGGAGTTTGGTTAAGGGCGTACGCAAACCCTGTTGATATGGCCCTTCTGGCACGAATGGGTTAGTGACGTTGAGCTTATATTCTTTTACTTCGGGCGCATTTGTTGGCACGGTACTCATGATTTTCTCGTTGACTTGCAGATCGGCAGACTTCAGTCTGCCAGCGTATTTCTAAAGCCGCTACCAAGTCAAGTCCGAGCAACTACATGGGATGCCGGTTGCCGGTGCCAAGGCGCTTCTCATGCTGCTGCAGGAAGTCGTAACTTCATCCACATCACCCGCCATCGCCATTGGAATACCCTTGCCACGGCAACAGGCCGTGCCATTGCAGCTGCTGCCAAAGACGATCTATCCAATAGCCCGCTTGGGCCGGCAAAGAGATCAAGCGCAGCATTCGGTAAGTGTTTTCCACGGTATTACTTCTCCTAACAAGTTGGGTGGTCATCCTAATGTGGCCCCGGTTCGGCACGCCACCATCGATGCTTGGCTATTGTCGGTCGTTCGGGGGAGGTCATCCTCTTGTGGTTTTTCCGCACAGGCATCTCCGGCGTCCGGTGTTCGCACCATGGTCCTCTGGTGGGTTTTCCCGTGCAACTAACACTTGTATGCCTATACAGCACAAGATATAGTCCATATAGCCGAGCCCGGTTCCATATCCAGTGTCGACCTCGGTTTTATCTCAATTTTTCAATGGAGGTAATTCATGGCAGAGAAGTCAACAGGCGGAAAAGTTGCGTCAACCGCTGGCCGTACGCTTCGCAACCCAAACGCTTCACAGGTTCAAAGAAGTCTAGCGGGCAGTGCCTTAGCTCAAGCTGGGACCTCGAAAGTGACTAGCAAAGCAATGGAAACCCGGGCATCTGCCGCACTGCAGAGCCAGACGTCCAGTGCTACAACGAAAACACTGGCGGCATCCGTTGTCTCACAGTCGAAAAAGAAGCCGTAGCATTCCAGCCTCGGGACCTCTTTCGAGAGGTTCTCTCTTCCGAGCACGCAAGTAAATGTTCTGCCTAGCGAATAAGAAGGGAGTGTATCCGGTTCAGCGACTTGACTGAGTTCGGATAAAGGTTCGGGCGAAATTCGGACATACGGCAGAGCCACCGCAAACGGTTAGAAGCAATCAGGTAGACACAACATATCCACAATCAAGGAGTAGACAGCAGTGTCGCGACTGGGCATAGATATCAACACAGGCTTGGTTTACGAAGGCCGTAGTGGTCCGACTCATGCGGTATGGCCGACCCCACCAGTCTGCAACGCGACCTTAATCGAGGTGCCAAGCGATTTGCAAAAAGTTCCTCGAAGCTTTTCAAGTGATCCTTTCGGATGGATTTTTGTTGAAACGTCTTTTGATTTCGGTACGAGGGTTCGGCGTGGCAAGCTATATCAAAACTTTAGCAATGTAAATCGAGAAATGGTTCAGGTAGAGGCGCATCCAGCACTCCATTCTGATCAAATCAAGGCCGCGAATAATAGCTGGCGTGTCTCAAAAGAGCTGACGGTTTACATAGAAGCCACCGATTTGCTTCTCCGGCAGAACAAGGGCGTAGGTTTACGAATGGTGTTGGGCCAAGTCGATGCCTGTTCAATTTGGAAAATTGTACAGGTGGAGCGCTCCCTTGATTCCGATGTACTCCTCGTATTGCGGGCGGAGTCGGCGCTTGGAGTACTCCCGGAACTCGACCCAACCCGGATTGACCCATCAAGTTATCCGAGTGTCAAGTCAGCATACGACCGCGCTTTAGATGCCGCTTATCGAGAGCTGCCAACCTCGGTTGTAGACCAGTGTCGAAACGCAGCCGTCGTTTTTGTTTCGCGCTGGATGCAACAGCAAGATGATTCGCAATTACCGATAGAAAAAGACCTTGGCGCCTGGATTAAAGCCATACAAAACCGATTTGGTGAAAAAGAAATGGTGGCGCTTCGTTCAACACTAGAAATCATTGCCAGGCTTCACTCAAGGGGTAAGGACAACGAACGACACAAAATGTCGCTGAGAACTGTGGGGAAGATGACGCGGTGCTCGCCGTGCAGGCGCTAGGCTTCATATTACGCGAACTGGGATGGGTAACTTAACTATACCAAATGAAATTTGAAGTTCGTCTTGGGCGAACGGTAGATTAGCACGGTGGCTATCGAATGCCCGCGCAGGTATTTTTAGAAGTTGCCGATGATGATCAGGACTTATGATGCACGTTGATTAAAAGGTGCCAGCGAAAACAGGGGCCGCTGCGGCGCTGGACTGATGAGGTCGGTTGGCTTGATCTGACGAGCGGAGCGTCGCTGTACGCCATCCCTGCCGACAACCGCCGTGGTGCCGTGCACTACCAGCTGTGCCAGTGCATCCTGGTAGAGTTCTGAAGTCGCTGGCGACTCGTTGCACGTTGAGACGTACAAGGACTCATAGGTGAGCCCATCGTCATGCGCGTAGATGATCCTTGGAAGTTGCTCTATGAGGGCGCTAACGCTTTTTTCGCGCGCTGGCATGTCAAACTCGAACCCAAGCACGCCTTGCCCCAAGTGGTCATTGTCGAAGCGCGGGTCATATCCAAGCATATTGAACATGTCGAGGCCTGCGCCGGCATAGTGAATGAAATGGTTGTGATTCTGCCAGTGAACACTGGTCATGACGTCGCGGGCTTTGTAATGCTGAGAGAGGTGAATCAGCCAGTAGTCGCCATGGCCATTCTTGTTTCGGATAAAGAAGGGCGTAAAGTGCTTTGCCTCGCAGTGCTGCACCAGAGACTGGTAAAGAGTCGACTGTATGAAAAGTCTCCAGTCTCGGTCGGACTGCTTGATCTCGTTGATCGACCTGCCAGACAGGAGCGCTGGCATCCCAAGCTTGCGCAGGCCATTAGCTAGGACGTCTTCGTTTGCGAAGTTCAGTAGTGAATCGACCCCAAATGTCAGGATCACTTCGGCGCTGGGTAGCCTGTGCAGAATTTCGCGGATGATTGTCGTAGGGACGGCGTTATATCCGAACTGATCCAAGATGAAGATAGAACGACCGTTGAGAGGACTCTTCTTTGCAATAAACTCGACGATCGGCTTGGCTTGGTCAAGGAAATTCGCATGGCGAACAAAGATGTCTTTTCCTAGCCGCGTGCCATGTCCATCCTTATCGAGTACCTTGAGCAGGTGCTGATGGGCGTCCTTTCTGGCTTCGATAAAGAAGTAGGACAGGTCGAAGCGAACCGGATGCGTTCGGTCCTTATTGACCAGAAACTCCGCTTCTTTTGCCACGTCGAGCAGGATAAGCGGCGAGCCACGAACAAGTGCGCGCGTGTCTTCATGGTAGTACATACCTCCGCCGGCAAAGCCATCAACCAGAGTCAGCTTGAATTCATCGCGACGCCCGGCCATCAACACCTTGAAGTACTCGGTGAGATACGCCTGCAATATGCGGTGCTTCGCGATGCTATGCTGAGCGATCGCTTCGAGTCCATTTTTCCAAGTGTACTGACTGAGCATCGTGCGACCTACATGGCAGCTGGCATTTCGTCGTACGTGCGCCCATTGATCAAGCGCCCGTTGGACTTCTTGGCTCGACGTTTGCCGTCCGCTCCCCAGCCACCCCACTGCTTGAAGAAGAAGGCGGCTCCCTGCTCCTCACACTGCATCTGGATTGACTCGACCCACTCCTTCTTCATGGGACGTGCTTTTGGCCCGGACTCTCCCCCCACAATGACCCAGTGAATTTGATCGAGGTTCATCTCACCAAGGTCCTCGAGCAAAGGTTCGACAGAGAGGAATCGAACAGTCGCGTTGACAGTACGAAGAAAATCAATGCGCGGAATGCCATATTTTCTGTCCTCGACCGACACCCCAAGCCAGGCATTGGCCGGAGCCATTCGCGTCCCGAAGTACTCAGCAAGCCTGTCAGCGCGCTTGGTCAAAATCTGAAATGTATGCCAATGTGCTCTTGAAATCACCTCGAAAACGCGGTCGACATAGTCGAATGGGACGTCCTCATGAAATAGATCGGACATCGAGTTCACGAAATAGACCGTCGGCTTTTTTCGCCGCAGCGGGTCGTCCAGTCGGGTTGGTAGCAGCGTCAGTTCGAAACCGTTCTCATAGCCTGGTGTGCCCATGGCCCGTAGACGCTCAGCCATTTTCTCTGCGTAGCAGTTCTTACAGCCTGGCGAAATCTTTGTGCAGCCGACCGTCGGGTTCCAAGTCATCTCAGTCCACTCAATGTTCGTTCCCGTTGTCATGCGTTCTCCAGTCCGACAGATTCATCTCTTGCTTATCCGCTTGGCTGACAGTGACCGATTAGTCTTCGCTCCAACCAAAACGACATCAAGTGTGCAATGATAACTTACTGAAAACCCATTAAATGAGGCATACCTTGAAAAAATTTTAAGCGCAAGATATGCCCTTATTGACTCACGCACTCTGCTAACCATCTTGAGTCGGAAGCTAATTCATCGGGAACACGAATTTGTTCACGACCAAGAAAAAATGATGATATCCGCGGAGATCCGAGTTCAACACTGAAGATAGGACGCTACCCTTTCCCAAGCTAAGCGCAATGGCAATAACCGAACCCAAGTTGTCGCGCAAAGCGTTTCGAGCCCCTGCAGCGTCGACTTCCCGCAGCAATTCACG
>Ga0265797_10009006_pt1 | contig 13122 bp, 13 predicted proteins | sample P2T30metagenome_FD_192433 | JGI IMG/M metagenome (GOLD analysis project Ga0265797, IMG submission 192433) | Plant litter microbial communities from East Loma Ridge, Irvine, California - P2 T30 | ecosystem: Environmental > Terrestrial > Plant litter > Unclassified | place: USA: California... | reverse complement strand
TTATAGTTACAGGCCTGTAGGTAATGTGAGTGTAAAGTCATTAAGCCAAAATAAATAAACCACGTTTTAGGGCACCAAAATTCCATATCTCTACATCTATTGTAGCTAAGGCCCTAGAATCCTAGATATTTGAAGAAATGCAATCCTAGACTTCTAGTTAAAAATCTTAGAGAAATCTACTCTGTGGTTGTGGAGATATCAAGCAGCCAAAACTCCGCTTTTTGGTGTGATTTTGAGGTGGCCCACTCGCTTGTCTGGCCCGCTCGCTTGCCAACTACGTTATTGTAAATAATGATATCATATGCTATTTCGCATGCTCGTTTCATGTTCTCGGCTCATAATCTACATGATTACCCAGTTCTTTTTCCATCCTGTGGGGACCACGTCGCGGTCCAATAGATCCCGTTGTCACACGAGCCGCATGTTGAAACAGCATGTAATGCGATGTGTGGCGATCATGAATGCAAACAGTTGAAAGGAACACCAAAATACGTTCCAAGAAAGTCTTACCATAGGCGCGAGCTATTCGGCTGTCTGAAGAAGTTGTTCGGCTGTCCTACTTTCTAGAGGCTATATCTAGCTAAGCCTACTTTAGATAAAATATCTAAGAGTAGATCTAGAGTCTGTGTGTAATTTTAGCCTAGGCTTACTAAGAAAGTTAGTTCATAGTAACTACTAAGTTAGGTTTTTAATAAGACAAGGCCCAACTATCTCTTTCTCCTTACAGCTAAAACAAAATAAAGACAGCCGAATAACTTTTTCAGACAGCCGAATAGCTCGCGCCTTACCATAAGGCGTCCAAACAGCGCGCTCGCCGTTAAGAGTACACGGATATTGTATGGAGCCAATCAATGGTGCTGCTCAACGAGGTAGTAATGGCGCCCCGCAGCAATTATTGGTCAAGCTATAATCTAACATCATCATTGGCGGCCATACTCCAACACCTTGGGCGCGTATAATGACAATGCTAAGCCAAAGTTGAGGCGGGTAATTCACCACGCAGTTGCAGCTCCTGACTACTTACAGCAAACAGGAGGCTGAACTACTACCTTCTCATTTCCCAGCAAAACATAGCGCTCGGTTATTTCACTCCGACTATCACTTTACACCAACCGCCTACTTGAAACACGATGCTTCCAACTTGAGAACGGATGGCTAACAAAGCTACTCATTCGGCGGGATGAGTTCCTTATTTGGCATGACGCTTCTCCCACATCTCGACTTTAGGAGTATCCTTTGGGACTACTATGTCCGAGACACGCCGATCAGTTCACAATGTGTTGACAACAGAAATCGACTCTGTGGGCACTTACCACGCAGTAAGCAAGCGGCAAGTGTGAAGTAAACGATGCCGTTCCATCCGTATTCTATCACCACCACGGCCCATTCTTTTCAGAGCGTAGTGACAAGATCGTCGACTGATGTCACTTTGTGAACGTGCTGTAGAGCTATCGATGGCAGCAGAAGAAGATATAAAGTCATGAGATTCCCTATGATTTCTTTACCATTCGAATCAACATCTGTTTCTCCACATCAACTTTCGCCCTCAGCTTCATCCCATTAGCTTCTACTCTCAGCAAGACCACCAAAAGTCTTCGCCATGCTCCCAAACTTAGCCGTCCTTGTTGCCATCGGTGCTGTATCCCAGGTGCAGGCTCAGTCGCTCTATGCATGCGACACTCTCTCGCAACCCGACTGGGAATCTTGTAGGTGTGCTTTGGCTAAAGTTCGTCCCGAGAGTAGATCACTGACGAAAACACAGGTGGTCGGGTCGATGCAGCGCTGAACTGGGCAGAGAGTTCCGCCACCCCCGGAGCTGTTCCGTTACATACCCAAAGGAAAATGCAAATTCTTCATCGAACCTGGTGATGTCGGAAACTGCATCATCTCCACGTGCAACAATCTGCCCGAGGACCAGTTCCTCTCCGACCCTTACCTTTCGGAATTCCAAATAGATTATAAGCTGATAGCGGACTGGTGCAGGTAAGCAGAGCTTCAAGTAAGAATCACACATGCGACAAACACTGATTTCGTGCACCTGCCTTTAGCCCCGACTCCGGCGGCCAATCGCCTGGACCAGCAAACAATCCCAGGAAGTATGTACACGTGACAAACAATCCTAACTTCAAGCCCAGCGTTGCGAAGCGTGCTGCAGTGGGCAAACTCAAGATGGAAATGGTGACCCTTGAGGAGATGAATGCGCTCAATGAGCGGGCGAAGCTGGCCAACCTCAAACTTTTGGCGCCCGCAACCAAGAGGGTATGTGCCAAACTGCTTTCTCTTTTCCCGTATCTTGCTGACTCCCTTATAGCAGGAAGTGACGTACACCTTGTTCGGAGTTACAAGGAACACCCCTTATAACGGCGAACGCACACGATTAAGCGCCATCGCAGGCTCTGGATCTCAGCAACAGTGGTCCACGACTGAGGGCTACAGCAGTAGCGTTTCCACGACAGCGGAGGCGGGGTCAATTTTGAGATCTTCTCGGCCTCAGTTTCCGTCACTGTAACCCAGGAGTTCAGCGTCTCGCACACAGAAACGGTCATCTTTGATCCTAGTGGGCGATGCACCCCTTCTCAATCCGCCGTGCTGTATTACTGTAAGTCTGTATGTACGAGGTACACTTAAGACAGACACTGACTTCTTATATGCAAACCTTATAGATCCGCTTTTTGATGTATACGACGGCAAGTTCAGCGACATGGATGGGGAGGTCACAATCGCTGTTCCCATAGAGGGGCCGAACAACTTCAAAATCGAGGTCGAGTGCCTGGGTTGAAGCTGGAGGCCACCATATTCTCAATTTGCCGAAGAGTCAAACTGAATGATTGGTGGGGCAGTAAACAAATGCGGAGAAAACTGTATCACTTTCCTTCTAACACTCATTTCACCCTGTATTCCATCCGACCTCTGTCGAGGTATCTTGTTTTGGTTTAGTATAACTACTTGGCAAGAGATGCAAGGACGGTATCGCGCAATCACACAGTTGACGAGTGGGCTGATGTTGGCGATGAAGACGACAAGATGGCAATTGCGAGGGCTGTGGTTGGATTTAGATTGATGTACTAGTCTGAGCAACGGATGCCGCGATGTTGGAAGCAGTTGTGAACTTACTTTTTATAGTCTGCAGTGCTGGCGTGAAAATTCTCAACTACGTTACGGCAAAGTAGGCGGCGGGGCATGTAGACAACATACTCGCGACTGTGAAGTGCATTGTTGGGTTTCGCTTCATGTACTTGTCTAGCTTACGGATACCGGTAAGGATAGCCAAGATATACAACTCGCACACCTGACATCCCGCAACACACCATAAACCCCAACCAAACCAAACGCATCCCAAACCCCCCTTATCCCGCCCATATACCATCCCTCGTCACCCACCCACTTCAACACGCCCACGCCCATCCATCCCCTACCCTTCTTCCCTCGCGCGCTGCATCCTCAAAACCAGCCTCATCTGCCCCCTCGTCATACCCTCCATCATCGCATTCATCGCCTCCTCGTCCTTCTCACACTGCTCCTCCACCATCTTCTTCAGTGCCTCGAGCTTCGCTACCTTCTCTCTCAGGGCGTCGACCTTGCGAATGCCGGAATTGTACTTGCGCTGGAGTTCGAGCAAGCGGGTCACGATGGGTTCTGGGCGGCGAAGTGGTGGTGGCGGTGGTGGGCTGGAGTCCTCGTTTTTGATGATGCCGCGGCGAGGTGATGGTGGGCTGGACTTCTTGTCCTTGATGGGGCGCGGGCGAGGGTGACTGAGCTCGTTGACGCGTACTGACCACTCGCTCTCGGCATCGCTTGTGTCGCTCGTCTTTACACGCTTCGTGGGCCTGGCGTCGGAATTGGCCATAGCAAAGGTGGTTAGACTGATCGTGATTGTGCAAGTGAAAAGATGTCGGTATTCAAAGCGCGAGAGTTGTCCGAGTGGAGAGGTGAGATGTCGCGAACTGCTTGCTCGGTGACATGAAAAGTGAGGGTATTGCTCGAGCCTGAGAAAAAAAAGCACAGATACTGACACTAGACAAACGGTGCGTCGTCATGGCGAGAAGATTCACTCGCCGCTTATTTAACCGTCGCGCTTTCAGATGTCTATTCCTGCCATCACGTGCACCTCAAGCAAGACACTTCCAAGGTTCCAAACCCAACCCCCACATGCATCAAGAAGTCACCACATCCACTGTTTCAATCAAGCACGCAATACAATCCATCATGCCATTCCCATATCCTATACTCAACCCTCATCTATGTAATATTCCCCAGCCCAAACCTTACCCCCATACACCCAACAAACCATTCATATACCAAGAAGATTCGTTAAGTAAGACCAGCCCAATCTTCAGTCCCTTTCCTGTTTGAGCACACCATATGCACAACCCATATACTTCTGTCTCTCTCAAACCAAGTAAACAGGATCTACCAAACAAGTTCAAAGCAACAGGGGGAATCATGCTGAAAAAGAAAAACACGAAAGGAACAAAGACTAGACTCCTCTCGCTATGCATGCACCAAAACAAGATGTATAGCCGCATCGAAAAGATATTAAACATCAAGTGAAATCCAAGAACCCGCATGAGAGGGCCGAGCACTTACGACCTCGCAGGTATACTCTCCAACTCACTCCTCTGGCGCAAATACTTGGCAGCAAGGCCATCTCCGCCCTTCATACTCTGCTCCATCCAATGCTGCGCAACACACATGGTCATAGGATCGCTACGCGCGGGATCCTGACTCGCCTTGCGCTCGCGGTTCAGCAGCTCCGTCTTGAACACCTCGCTCGGCTTGGTCAATGGGAGGACGGTGCGGTGAATGAGCTCTGGAGTCGTGAGGTAGAATATAGCCAGTTCGCGCTCAGCCACCGCGTCGCCTTCTTTGGCGGTGATGGCGAGCATGCGGCCGGCGTCTTCCATTGTGTAGCGACTGAGCGGCTCGGGGATCGGCGGTGGGACGGGCATGCTGGACGTCGTTTTCTCAGCGGACGGCGGAGGTGGTGCTTGTTTCGCCGTCTCGCGTTTCGCACTATCTGCAGCCACAACTTCATCCACGAGCTCGACCATGATGCGGCACACATCCTGCTTAAGACCCAGCGCCGCAAGCCCAACATCCCAGAACGCCTTGCCGCGCGCCGTCTTGTCGAGCATGTGCGCGGGCACAAAGGATGCGATGTATTGCAGGTCGCGGAACAGCGTCTTGGGCCGGATGTTGGCGTCGCGTAGGAGGCCTTGGATGACCTCGACGATCATGTCGGTGCTTGGCGGGCCGACGGGGGAGCGGGCGCCGGCGCGGGGTAGGGGCGAGGCGTTGCTGGCGCGGTCTTGGTTCATGGATTGGGAGCGGCGCTCTTCGCAGTTTGCGATGGCTTGCTCGAGGTTTTGGGCGCGGTTGGTGTGGGTGGCGGGTTCGCGGGAACTTAGCTCGGGGAGTGCACCGAGGGTTGGTGATTGTGGAACTGGTGGGAGAGTCTCGCGGCGGTTGGTGTAGGGCTTGCCCGTCCGTGAGGAGAGTGATGCGATGATCAGAAGTTCGAGCTCATATAGAGCATGGAGCTTCGAGTAAGGATTTGGGTGTGTCTCGAATTTGCTGAGAAGGCGACGGAACGCGACATTGTATGGGAATTCAAGCAAGCCCGCCTTCTTCGCAGCAGATGTGCCGACAGAACGAGAAGTAGCATCGCTCGACGTGGACGAGTGCTCGCCAGCTGAGTGGTAAACATCGGAAGCTGCTGCGTGCTGCAAGGTCGCAACCGGCGGAGCAGCTTGACTTCGCTCTGTGCGACCAAGCGCCTCCAGAGGTACATTGCGCTGATCCGGAACCACCTGTTTCCGCAAATTCTTCATGCTCTTCTTCTTCGCCAACTGTTTCTTGCGCTTGCGCTCTTCCTCATCACGCCTCTGAATGCAGTCTTCAAGTAGCTCGCCGCTGAACCAAGAATCGGTCTCGCTGCCAGCCGCGAACACCATGGCGCCCAAGTCGCTCAGCAGTAGACCAGTCAAAGTTTGCTTCAGGTCAAGCATGAAACGACGCTTGTCCTCATTTACACTCGCAGACTGCTTGAGCATGACCGTGCCCTTGGAAGATGAAGCCGTGCGTGGTCGGATACTAGTAGCGCTTGTTGGAGACTGAGCTTGAGTCTGGAAGGGCGACCAGAAGGTTGCCAACGAGTCGATAGACAGAACTGGTGATGCACCACCAAAGTAGTCGTGGGAGTCCATAGGGTTCCTTGTCCACGGGCTCTGGTCGAAGCTTTGCACCGAGCCATTGCGGTTGGCCACAGATCGGAGACTGCTATGGCTGGGTCGCTGTGCGAAGTCCAGATTGCGTGAGCCAGGACGGCCGTGCGTTTCGTACTCCTCGTCGCCTGCGATAGATAGAGTGCCAACGCCAATTAGGAACAAGTCCCCCTTCTGGCGTCCGCTTTCGAGAATCTGCTGATCTCTCTTGTATAAATCGCTGGCCCACAAGACAGGAGTCTCGATCAGATTGTCGCCAACAATCTTGTTGACGCACTTGTCCACCTCGAGACAGAAGCGGTGGATCCGTTCCTCGCCCTTGCAGAAGTTCTCGACGCCGTACTGTGTGAGCCATCTGAGCGTGATCTCGGACTGTTCATCAGAGAGCTTGTTCGGCCCACCGAAGTCCTGGGAAGCAGACATGACATCCACCAGCACCGCTTCGCCCTTCATCAAGAAGTTGTTGTTTGTAGATGACTTGGAGTAGTTGCGAGTGCGGCCTGGTATGGGCTTGCCGTCAAGTGTCCTTGTTGGCTGACCCATGATCTTGAGGGCTAGCGCCACATTTCGCGCCTCGTCGTACACAGCTGAGCCCCGGACATCACTGATGTACCACATCTTGTCGCGAAGCTGCTTGAATCCGGACATCATCTCCTCAATCATGGCGTCGGATCGCTCTTGCGACTGCTTGAGCCACACGAACCAGGCTTCGAACTCTTCGATAGCGTTCGCCGCCTTGCCCAAGGAGTCTCGAGGACCGCGCGAGAAGTAATTTAGCAACGCAGCGTAGCCATTCTTGACGAGGGTTGGTGAGGTGAGCCTTCGTAAACTTTGAAGCGTCTTGTAGTATAGATGCGCATTGACGAAGTCGGAGCGCGCTTGGCACTGGTACATGGCTGTCTCCAGCATTGTGACGAGCACCGAGCTGTTCTCCTGTTTCTCACCAACCTGTGGATTGCTGTTGCTTCTCGGAAACTGGGGTGAGCGGTGTCGAGCAGGCACGTTCCTCTGGTTGGCGATCAAATTACTCAATTGACTTTGGCTTTGACTTTGCGTTTGAGGCTGGTTGTAAGGATTCCGCGATCCCAGATTTTCGCTGGAGTGTCGAACTATGCCCCGGCCCCGGCCGCCCTTTCGGGTCGTCATGCGGTTGCTGAAGTTCTTGGACTCGCTGTCTGGAGCGAGCTCTTTGGGGATCTCGTACTCCTCGACCAACTTAGCGATGGCCTCCTTGAGCTGGTGATAGTCGTTCTCGAGGTCGATGCGCTCGCCGGTGCCTTCGTCGTCACTGCTATCGCTATCAGGAGAGTCCTCGTCACGCTCGTCTTCATCATCAGAGTCCTTGCGCATGCGCGACTTGAGGTGCTTTCCATCGGCAGAGATGTACAGAACCGCCCATCGCTCAGCGCAAGGATGGCATGAGCCGGATGTCGCCTCAAAGCCAAGGATACGGGTCATCTCAGAGCACGCCGTTCTCAGGCGCTTCCCGTAGAGTTCAGTAGGCGCAACCTTGGGCTCGTTATGGCGGTCATCCAAAGGCAAAGTACTTGTGCTGCTGTCCAGGAGTGGCTCCCTTGAGGTCTGATCACTGGTCATAGAAGAGGCGCTGGCGCTCAGGATCGAGCTTGCGTCCGTCACCGAGGCGGTCGTATTACGGAACGGCATGGAGACGCCAGACATGGAAGAAGCGGAAGACGCGAGCCCATTGCGTCGCTGAGCCTGCTGGTCAATATGGCTTGATGACGGCCGGCGCTCTGGGAAGAGGGTGTTGACCATGGTGATGATATCTGAAGGAGACAAAACAATGAAAGGCTGAACCTCGACCGTCTCTCGTGGGGATGTAATAGCCTTCGCGGGCAGAAGAATTGGCTTCGCCGGGACCTTGGTGTGCTTGAATCGACCGAGGATATTCTCAATGTGCGTGCGGATCTCAGGAAGAACAGGTACTTGCGCTCGCCTACCATCATTAGCAAAGACAGGCGGAAGGAGACCAAACGGAAATTCGTACCAATTGTAGGTCATGTCCAAGACATGTTTCTGGGCGCGAATCGCGATTTCCTTGAGGATCTTCTGGCGGGCATGTTCGCTGATGTGGTGGCCTATCATAATACCGTGGGTCTAGAGCAATCAGCATAGTCCAGGATCTGGCAAAGAAGCATCCATACCTCTGGGTGAATGATGGCATTCAGCAGGAATGATGAAAACAGCCAACGTGATACGAAAAAGTTCTGTGAGGCTTTCCTAAGATTCTTCTCATCATCTAGCTTCCGGAGGATAGCATTGCCAATCTCCAGGACTCCCTCGGGAATACCTCCAGCGCTGGGTTCATCATCCACAACCTCAAAGAGGCGCTTGACAACCTTGTCAAAGTACTCATCGGCTGCAATCGTGTCCTTGGTGCTCCGGGGCTGTGGCTGGGCGCCTATCCGTACGCTCTGCTCCTCGCCTTTCTCGAGCAGGAACTGGCCGTCCTGTAGAGCCTGCATGAGGTAGAGCTCCAGATTGGCTTTTCCAGGCCATTCGCGCATGTCGGCCCATACGTCCAAGACGGTCTTGATGAACTTGTCCGAACTCTGCTTGTTGTCCTTGATGAGCCTGGCGCAGGTGGTAGCCCAGACGTCCGTGCGGCGGAGGTCTTCAGCAGAGTCCGGGCCCGAAGAGTTTGCGAAGATGGTGTAAATGAGGGCTGCCAGCGGGTCATGCCGCTGGAAAGAAAGGAGACGTTCCACAGAGCTCGTGCCCTGGTGATTGGGCTTCGGCGCACCCACGTTCTTACCACGGGCCATGGTTATGACCGAATCAATGGGGTCCAGCGTCTGCCGGAACGAAGACAAAGAAGCAAGCTCTTGCTGCGAGAGACTGGAAACGCGAGCAGCAAGAAAGTCGGGGTTCGTGCGGATCTCGGAAATGAAATCTAAGAGATGGTCCAAAATCTTAGAGGGGACTTCGTTGAGGAAAGTAGATGCAGACAAGGCCTTTTCGCTCTTCATCATGCTTTTGGACTTGCCAAACTCCAAATCAGGCTCGAGCAGCGCATATTGTCGTGTGGCATCGCATGAGTTTCGTACATCGTTGAGGGCATTATAGAGGGAGGCGAAGCCTTTCTTGTCGTCGGATCGGAAGTTGTCGACCAGCGTGCGATATGCGAGCTCTCCGCAGTGTACCAGCCGGGCGGAGAGGGCGCTCGAGACCAGCCACCGGTGCAGGCGGACGCGCGAATGGGCCTTGCGCTGCTCCTGGTAGCCCTGCAGGCGGATCAGATGGGCGAGCTCAGCGAGGGAAGTCGCGGACGTGGGGATTGCCGCGGTGGGCAGGTACGCGTCGGTGTACGAGGAAAGGTCGGCCGGGAGCAACCGCGGCAGGCGGCCGGCAGGCGCAGACAGGGACGGCGCCATCTGAGGCCGCTGGAGCGCGGACAGTCGGTCATTATTATTGCTGAGGTCGTGCGCGCCGCCAGGTCGACTTCCCATGGTAGGAGGTGGCTGCGGGAGGGGGGAGGAGCGCGGTGAAGGCGACCTGGGCGGACTGGAGGGCAGCGGAGCCTCGGGCGGCGGGATCTCGACGACAGTTGTACTGTGCGAGGGCGTGGGCGACACGGCTGCGAGTAAGTCAGTGCCAGCACATCGTACAGAGGGCATTGCAACTGGGCCCGGGCCGATCGAAGCTAGGTATTGGGCAGGTACATGAAGACGCATAGATACTAGATAGAATGAACGGTAATGCTACAGGACATACCTCGAGGGGACATAGCCCGCGCCAGAGGCGAGGCCGAGTGCTGGGTTCTTTTGATCATGCTGTCGCTGTCGCCATGAGGCAGCCCCGGTGAAGCCCTACAGCGACCAGCGTCCTCAGTCTGGCAGGGCGAGGCTCTACCACATTGCCAGATGCAGTGCGCTGAGTCTGAAGCTTCGACCGCCGTGTGCGTTGGCAGAGCGTCTGCTCTTATCGATGCCGGCAGCGGATTGGTTGGACGTTGGCAATGTGATTGGACGGCGTTTCGAGTCCCTGGTCGCGGCGGGCAAGTCACGATTGCAGCTCAACGGCGCGGTCAGGGTGCGGACACGCAATAATAATGGGCGACGAGGAGGACGGGCAGATTGGTGGCAATGGCAGACCGCACTCCTGAAGTCTGTCCTGGCCATGACTTGCAGGACCAGCACATCAGAAGCAGCACGCCCAGCGAATCAGCGCCGCGGACAGGCCTGCCCACGATGCATCACGCTGCACGTCGCCCAAAGCCTCAGCTGGGAACATGCGGTGGAGCTTCCGCTTCTGCCACTGCCAGCTCCTCGCCCACCGACTGTAAAACCAATCATCCCCGCCCTGCGCAGAGACTCGTCGACAGCGCACGCTTGATCGCCCCTAGGTAGCCTGACTCTGACTCTCGTCTCGACATGGCGGCGATGCTCTCCCGCCTGTGGCTCAGCATGCCTGTTGGCCGTTTCTGTGGCCGCCCCTCCATCTCGTGCCCCTCATCACCACCACCCTCACCTAGCCTGCCAGATACAAATCTCTCAAACACTGCTCCGCTGCAGCTGCACAGTCGACAACAAGAATACTCACCAGCCAGTCGCCTCCACGCCGCGCACGCGAAACAGTCTCGTCGCCCGCCGGCGAGTGGTTGAGCGATCGCCCCTGCAGTTGTGCGCTGGCAATGCAGCACCTGCTGTCAAGAGCTGCTCTGCACGCGAAAAGCTCGCGATTCCCACTTCATCTCGGCCTGCAGCGCCCTAAGTGCACAAACGCGCTCGACGGGAGGGATATCCTGACAATGTCCAATGAGCCGCACAGCTGTACACGCGAGCCTTGCCGGGTGCAGCGCAACCTGCTTGACACTATTGCTGCATATGTGTGAACCTGTGGTTCGCTTTGCATCTTCACTTCCAACGTGTATGAGACGCGCGCCGCGCAAATGTTGTTACGAGAGGTAGATGTGTCTTGAGCCGCGCCTAATGAGGAATTGATTTGAAGGCGTTCAGCATTCAGCATCCAGGGTCGACATCGTACCATGTCCCAGTCGCGTGTAATACACCCCACCGCTCCGAACTGACACCGCTAATTCCGTGACGAAGACCACATCTCCCAAGGTCATCCTTGGATCGATGCCCCGTTGCCAGCCATCTCAGAGCCCGAAATGTTGCGCAACGAGTGGTTGCAGCCATAACCCAGCTTCACTCAAAGTCGTGTTCAACCACAACTTGTCGACGATGCACCCAGGAACATCGTTCCGCGCGAATAGCTACAGCTTGCTGTCGCACGCGGCTAGTCAGCTCATGGTGTCCCTGAGCAGAGGCGCGACACGTTTCCGACTGTGTTGTACTTGTCGCTGCCACCAGACTTTTCTCCACTGTTCGTCGCCACGGGCGGGCGCGGCCACGATGTCTGAGTCGTGCCAGTCTTCGAGACCCAATTCCTCTGACGAGTTGGCAGCGAAGGACTTGGCAGCTGACACGCCTTTCTTGTTGAACGCCCAGAGCAGAAGTTCTCGTTGGAAGCTGCCTTCCGAGGACGTCGATGTGGTCATGAGAGAGTACATGTCGAGCTCGCGTTGCTTTGCGAACTTGTTCAGTGCTTCGAGAAATGCTTCGCCGATTGGTTGTGTCCCTGCCTCACCACCGGCCTTCTGCTGCTGGAAGTCAATGTTCTTGACCACTGAGCTGATGCCGAGTTTCAGACCGCCCTGATCCCACTGCTTGTAGTCCTTTCGGAGTATGTCTTGCAGCTTCAGCCCGTCTATGTCTTTCTTCGCTGCATTGATCTCCTTGTAGAAGCTCGTGCGATCAAAGATGGTAGCTAGCTGTGGGCAAAGCATGATCTTGGCCTCGAGATACTCAACGGCCTGACGGTCATGCTCGGTCGTCTTGTTCTCGTCTTGGAGGTTTGCAGTGTCGATGAGAATGCTGGCCAGTCCCAATTGAGCAACAGCTGCATCCCAGCGCTTGACAACGGCGGCGTCGTCCGACAAGCTATCACCCTGCGCGTGTGCTGCGCCAGAAGACAAGGCTGATGCCGACAGCGCTTCCCACGTCGGGCGACAATAGTTTGCAAGTAGACTTGTGCAGCTTCCAGTCTTCTCGATGATGCGAGGCTCGGCCCCTGTATTTTGAGGTACCTTGCCTTCATCGTCATGGTGGTCGATAACGCCAGCAACCTGGCCAGAGTAAATCTTGCCCAGTTGACCTTGCAGGGCGTTGTGGTCCACGAGGATCCATCTAGTTCTCTCAGGAGCGAGCTTGCTCTGAATTTCAGCCAGAGGAGGCAAGTCATCGAGCGTGATCAAATGGCCTGATTCAATATTGGCGTGCTTGAATACGGCTAGGTACTCCGGTCTTAGCTGGATGTCTGACGCCGGAATGTTGACCATTGGTACATAGAGTGGCGTGAAAGCATTCTTAGGCGGTGACATTGAGCGCACGTAAGCATAGAGAAGTGAGCATGACATCGAATCAAGATCTGAAGTGGTCAGCAATTGAGTGTTGGCTGCCGTATTTTGTGCTCACCGGCGGATTCATTGCCAATGACAAGCGTGATCTTTTCATTCTTCTCGATTGCCGTCCGCAACGCGCTTTTAGCGTGCGCCAAAAAGCCACGCAGAGAATTCCGCGGCGCTGCCAGATTCATGTTGTAGCGGTGAGGTAGCTGAGCGAAGAGTTGATGGCTTAAGACATGTGTTCATCTTATGAATTAGACTTCTCGCTTACATGACCCCTGCTACTACCCCTGCTATCTACTATTATCTAGGCTAATCAACTACTAGGCGCAGGAGCTAGCAGCGCCCTAACGTCTAGGCGAATAGAAGTAACGTATTCTACTATTACTTTAGACAACCTATTACGTTGGATAAAAAGGCTTAGCAGCACTATCTTCCCTATTAACGCAATATATCTTAATAATAAGA
>Ga0265797_10009005_pt1 | contig 13122 bp, 10 predicted proteins | sample P2T30metagenome_FD_192433 | JGI IMG/M metagenome (GOLD analysis project Ga0265797, IMG submission 192433) | Plant litter microbial communities from East Loma Ridge, Irvine, California - P2 T30 | ecosystem: Environmental > Terrestrial > Plant litter > Unclassified | place: USA: California... | reverse complement strand
TTACGGCGGCGGTGGCGGTGGCCGCTCGGCGCCGTCGGGTGGCGGCAGTGGCGGCGGCGCGCGCGGCGGCAGCTTTGGTCAGACCGGCGGATTCTCGGACGATCTCGACGACGACGTGCCGTTCTAACCTCGGGTAATTACCCGTAACTAGATCGCCTTGATCTAAGCGCGGGTAATCACTGCTTTTTTCCGGAAAATTTAGAGATGCCGAGGTGTAACTAGCCTTATTGGCTAGTAAACCTTATTCCGGGTAACTGATGTGTAACTAATTGAGGGGATCGTCCTGCCGTGGGACGATCCCCTCTCTCGTTCTCTGGGAGGTCTTGATTCGTTCTCATGATGCCGCATGTTACGCGGTTCGGAGGAGCGAATGCTGCAGGACTATACGACCGAAGTCATTCGCCTCGCCAGCGGCGAGCGCCTCCCCATGCTCGTCAACCGCGCGACCAGTATGCCGCACGGTCACGTCGCAGACTACACGCTCGCTTTCCATCGTGGCGTGCCGATCAACACCTCGCGACGCGCGGTCGACGCGATCGGCCTGTTCCATTCCTGGTCCAGCTTGCGCGGGATCGACCTCGATCAACGGTTCGGCACCGGCAATCTCTTCACGAGTGACGAGACGACCTCGCTGGCGGAGGCCCTATGGCATCACCGGGGCAAGGGTAGCGAACCGGCCAGCGTTGTCGGTGAGACCCACGGACACAGGGTGGACCAAGTCAACGCCTATATCCGCTGGCGGACCTCCCAAGTCGTATCTTCGATGCCGGTGCACGATCCCAGGCTAGGCAACATCAATGCCCGTCTGGACATGGTCACCGGCCAGCTTGCATCCCTTAAAGGCAGCAGCGTCCCCAAGGCGCGTGGGCAGTTGACCGAGGAGCAGTGCCTTAGGCTGTTCGAGATCGTGAAACCTGGATCGGATGAAAACCCCTTCCGCAAGGCCACACAAGTCCGCAACTTCTTCGTGCTGCTGCTCCACTACGAACTCGGGGTTCGCAAGGCCGAGCCCCTGGTAGTCAAGGGGATCCACCTGCACTTCGGGCCGCGACCCCTGATCACCATCACCTTCACCCCGGACGATCCGAAGGATCCGAGGCTCGACCAGCCCAGCGTAAAGACGCTCTCCCGAACCCTTCCGATGGGACCCGTGCTGGCGACAGCCGCAGACCGTCTGATGAAGCAGCGCAGTGCCAGCAAGGCGATGGTCGCCGCTACGAGGAAGAACCCGTTCGTGGTGCTGAGCGATGACGGAGCCTCGGCCCTGTCGCTGGACTCGGCCTACGACATCTTCGTCACGCTCCGCAAAAAGTTTCCCGGCGATTTCCCTTCCGACTTCGCGGCCCACCACCTGCGCCGCAGCTGGAACTACCGGTTCTCGCAGGCATGCAAGACGGCGGGTATCAAGGACGAGTTGGCCGACCATATCCGTCGTTACATCATGGGCTGGAGCAAGACTTCCACGCAGCCTGCTAACTACAACCGAAAGGAGATCGAAGAGCAGGCCTTCAAGTTGCTCCTTGCGCTGCAGGACGGCATGACGGGCATCGAGCTGTGACGGTCGGCAGCACTGCCATCCTCATCGAGCCGGTCGCGGACGCGATCGCCTGGTCTCCCGTCGGGGGTCAGATCATGTTGCGCGACGGTCGCATGATCAATGCCACGGAGCCGGAGTGGGTGATCCACACCGCGCGGAATCGGCTGGCGGTCCTATGGAGGCACCTCTTCGTGCCCGAAGGCGACCTGCTGAACTCGATCCGCCGCTGGGTCGCGCACAATCTGCGCACGAAGTCGCCGGATGCGGCCGTGGCCGGGTTCTCCCAAGCACTACCGTTCTTCAATTCCACCGCGTTCCTCTGCGCCGCCTATGCGCCGGAGACCGTCCCCTACCTCGCGTTCAGCGAGGCACAGGCCGTCCTAGCCAACCATCAGCGGTGGCAGCTTCACTACGCACGCGACTACTACCGGTGGTGTGTCGCCCAGCGTTTTCCGTTCTTCGATCCCGATGTCGCGCGGAAGCTCGACGGGATCGTCATCGGCGGAAACAGCAAGGGCGCGGCGGTCAGGTCGGCCGATCCCGAGAAGGGCCCGCTCGACGCGATGGAGGTCGCCTCACTGGCACTTGCCCTGCGCGCGGCACGCATCGAGGGCACGATGCCGCTCGACGAGCAGGCGGCCGTGTGGCTCTGCCTCGCCTTCGGCGCCAACGCCTCCCAGTACGCAATGATGCGCGAGGAGGATGTTGCGCCTCAGTTCGTCGGCGATCAGCTTGCGACCACCCTCGTCCAGGTGCCGCGCCACAAGAAACTGCACGTAGGTCCGAGGACTGAATTCCAGACCCGGAAGGCGAACCGCTTCGTCGGCCGCATCCTGCAGGACCTCGTTGCCGAGAACAACGAGCTGCACAAGCCGAACGACGCCGACGTCGCCCGTCCGCTGTTCTGGCGGAGGGACCCGCTCGACCGCGGCAATGGCATGGAGCAGTGGCTCTGGCATTTGCAGGGGTTCGAATTCACGAAGCTGGTCCAGCGCGCCGTGAAACGTCTGCGTGTCCACTCGCGCACCGGCTCGCCGTTGCGCATCAACACGCGGCGCCTGCGCTACTCGCTCGCCACCCGGATGGTGCAGGAGGGGGCATCCAAGTGGGCGGTGGCCGTCGCACTCGACCACACGGACCTGCAGAATGTCGGCACGTACTTCGACGTCGACGACGGCGTCGTCGAGCACATCAACGCCGCAATGGCGATGGAGCTCGGAAAGCGCGCGCAGGCCTTCGCGAAGATCGTCGAACGCGAGGACCGGGCCGTCAACGGCGACACCAAGGCCTCGCGGCGATATTTCGGCAACCGTTCCAAGGACATCTTCGAGCCGATCGGCACCTGCGGCCACAACCATGTCTGCAACGTGGTCGCGCCGATCGGCTGCTACATCTGCCCCAAATTCCAAGCGTGGATGGACGCCCCGCACGATCTCGTGCTCGACCACCTAGTCGAGCAGCGCACCCGACGCGAAGAGCTCGGCATGGACCCGCGCATGGTGAAGCTGGAGGACGAACTGATCGCGGCCGTCGCAGGCGTCATCACCCGCATCACCGGTATGCGAGAGATGGCGACATGAGCAACGTCACTAATCTGGTCACGCTCGGCGAGCGGAACGCCGCCTCCAATCGCGACGCGCTCGTCGTGGAGGCCCGAGATAGCTGCGCCGCGTTAGGCGTAGATCTCGACTTCGACAGGCTCGACTGGGACGTCACCAAGCACTGCCCGAAGGCGGCCGGCAAAGCGGGCCAGAAGACCGTGCTCTACTTCGCTACCCACGACAACGGAACCAAGAAGAACGCCAACAAGCGGATCCCCCTTCCGCAGCCGTTCGGGTCGGTCGTCAAGTCCCTCGTAAGGCTACAGAAGGATGGGAACCCGGGCATTGGCGCGGATCAGCTGAACCGCATGATCAACGCCTCGCGCTACCTCGCCCCGCTTCTCGCCGATCGCGGCTACGACCCGTGCAGGCTAGTGCCCAAAGACCTCGATGACGCCCGTCGAGCGATCGCCGATCGCGGTGGAAAACCTGCCACCCATTACCGCCTCGGCCAGCAGCTCGAGAAGATCGTGGCGGAACTGAACCGCAGGCACATCCTGGTCTTCGCCTTCACGTGGCGAAACCCCTTCCGCCGCGTCGCGAACACCGTGCGGATCGGAAAGCAAGCCGACGAGAACCGCGGCAAGATCGTCGAGGAGGAGATCTTGGACGAGCTCGCAAGGCTGTCGCACATCGTCACCGGTGACAGCGACCGCATGCGCATGGCGGGCGTGAAGCTCTTCCATTGCGCGCCCTGGCGGGTCGGCGAGGTGAACACCATCCCCGACGACCCTTGGGTCGAGCGGCAGAAGATCGGCCCGGACGGTCCCGTGTTCGACGCTGAGGGACGCCCTGTCATCCGATGTGGGATCCGATACTGGCCGGAGAAATCCGAGGACGGCGACATCAAGTGGATCCCCGACGTGATGGTCGAGGTGGCCAGGTTGGCGATCGACACGCTGCTCGAGGTGTCCGCCGAGGCCCGCAAGCTGGCGCGCTGGTATGAAGAGCACATCGGCCGAGCCTGGCTCCCTGGTCCCGACGGGGGGCCCAACCAAAACTATACGATGCCCGAGGTGGCCAACATGTTCGGCCTCAACCGCTACCCGGCTGCTAGGCAGTGGCTGCAGACGCGCGGAGTACCGATCGACGACTCCGCACGTGCTGGGTTGGTGAGGCGGGGCGACCTGGAGTTGGCGCTGCTCAAGGAGTGGCAGGCGCTGGAATATCTCACGCGCGATCGCCGCGGGCTCAAGCGGTCGCAGCACCTTTTCCTAACGCTGGCCAACCTCCACAACTACCGAGGCACCAATCCCTGCATGCTGGGGATGACGACCGACCAGCACTTCAGCGACTTCCTGTCCACTCGCGGTGACCGACCCGAGGAGCGCGAGGAAAAGCGTCAGGGGCAGGTCCTGTCGGTCTTCGAGCGCTACGGAAGCACTATGGCCAACGGCAGTCCGATGCGGTGCAAATCGCATGGCTTCCGCCACTGGCTTAACGACATCGCCCAGCGTGGCGGGATGGGACAGCACCTCGTCGCCCGCTGGTCAGGCCGGAAGGAAATCGCCCAGAACGGCGAATACGACCACATGAGCGGCGTGGAACTGGCCGAGCAGGGACGAGCCCTGATGGCCGACGGAAAGGTCATGGGCATCTTGGCTGACGTCCACAACCGGCTGCCGCCGGTGGAGCGTGGCGCGTTTCGCGACAACGTCATGGAAACCGCGCACGTGACTGACCTCGGCATGTGCGACCACAATTTCTTCTCCTCGCCCTGCCCCGAGTTCAGTGGCGACGGCTGCGGGCCGTGCGAGAACCTGAACGTGGTCAAGGGCGAGCCGAAGTCGCGACAGCGGGCGCTCCAGAACCGAGACGACACCGGGTGGCTGCTGGAGCGCGCACTCGAGGAGATGCACGACGAGACGGAAGGAGCCTCCAACTTCGTAGAGGCTCACACGCTGACGCTATCCGCGCTGGAACGCATCATCGCAATCCACAACGATCCCGCCATCCCGGACGGCACCTGGGTACGCGCGAACGCCGAATCGCCCGCCCAATTCGAGGGTCGGCCACTCAAGAGGCAAGCATGACACAAGAAAAGGGACGCAACCGGGAGCCGATCACCGAGTCGCGCGAGCTGGAGATCATCACCCTCATCGACGAGTGGGATCCGGACAAAGGGCCGCTCACGCGGCAGGCGCTCGTGCGGCGCGTCAAGTGCAAGATGGGTCTGGTCTTCACCCGACAGGGGTTAATGAAGCGCGAGCCGATCCTGCTGGCCTTCCAGCGCCGCGAGAAGGAGATCAACGGCGACGTGAAGCCGCGCGCGGAGAAGGAACCGGTCGTCGTTGTGCTGGAGCGCGAAAAGGAGGCGCTGCAGGCGAAGGTGAACGAGCAGGCCAAGGTCGTCGCCGGCTTCAAGGAGATGTTCCTCACCTACCGCTACAACGCGCGCCAGCTCGGCATCACCCGCGAGCAGCTCGAGGCGCCCATCCCCCCGCGCAACCGGCCCGAGGGCAGCAGGGGCTGAGTATGGCCGACGTCAGCAACAAGGCGCGCGGTGAGGCCAACCACCAGGCGCTGATCAACTACTTCGACCGCGTCGGTGCCGCCATCCCGCGCAAGCCCGATGGCGCCGCCGACATCGCCGCCATCGTGCGCGACGTGCCGCTAAACGACCGGCAGCCGATCTACCAGAACAAGCGCAACCGCGACCTCTGCAACGAGCGGTTCGCCGAGCACGACATCCCGCCGATCGCGACGAAAGTTACGGCGGATTCGACATTCCAGCGCCCCGGGGACGCAGCGCCGGACGAGGAGAAAAAAGCTCTCAAGCGCCACAACGACCAGCTGCAGAAGGAGCTGCTCGTGGCGCGTGCCGAAGCCGTCGAACTGCGTCGCGACATGCGCCGCTACAAGGCGATCGAGATCCACCTGGCGGACACCGGCCGCCTGCCGCGATGACCGACATCGCCGTCCGCGCCACCGTGACCACCGTGCGCCACGCCGGCGCGCGCATGGCCGTGTTCCAGGCCGACGACGACAAGAACATCCGTCGGCGCTTCGTCGCGCGCAACCTGCCCCGACCGCCCATGACCGGCGAGACGTGGCACATCCGCGGCACCGCCAACGTGCACCCGGGCTACGGCCCGCAGGTCACCGTCGCCGACATGAAGCTGGTCCGTCCCGAGGGCCGGTTGCTCGCCCGCCTCCTGGCTGGGCAGCGCTTCCCCGGCGTCGGCGAGGCGACCGCGAACAAGCTGTGGGACGCATATGGCGAGCAGCTGATCGACGTGCTCGACGCCGGGGACGGCAGGGCGCTGCTGCGCGCGCTGCCGGACGACAACAGGTCCCGGGCGCAGGTCGAGACGATCCTGATCGAATGGCCGCTGGTCGATGCAGAACCGCGTATCCTCGCCGGCTTCGATCGAGTCGGAATCCCGCTCAATGTCGCCGCCAAGCTGCTCTCCGTCTATGGCGCCGACGCACTCGACCGCCTTCACGACGACCCGTATAGGTTGCTGGCCTTCAGCGGCTGGAAGACGACGGATGCAATCGCCAGGCGGATGGGCGTCGCCCCGAACGACATTCGCCGACGCATCGCGGCGTGCGAGGCGGCTCTCAACACCCGCCTGCACGAGGGCGACACCCTGATGACCGGAGACGCCCTCAAGAGGGCAGCCGGGGCACTGCTGGGTGCATCCGTGGATGATGACGTCCTCGATACCGCGTCGCGCCTCGGTGCGATCCGCAGGCGGCCCACCGGTTGGCAGGCATCGGGCACCGCGCTCATGGAGGACGCGATCGCTCAGCGGATCGCGGACGAACTCAATTCCTATTCGCGCAAGCCGACCGTTCTCCCACTCTCCGACGGGTCAGATGATGAAGTCGAGCTCAACCGGGGCCAGGCCTCCGCCGTCGCCATGGCGATCACCGAGAACGTCTCGCTGCTCGTGGGCGGCGCCGGCACCGGCAAGACGACCACGCTCAAGGCAATCTGCCGCGCCGCGGCGGGCGCCGGCATCCCGGTCGAGATGATGGCGCTGTCCGGCCGCGCAGCCCTGCGCATGCGCGAGGCGACCGGCCAGCAGGCCCGCACCATCGCGGGCTGGCTGAACGGCATCGTCGCCGGACACATCGACCTGTCCACGCTGCCGCTCATCATCATCGACGAGGCGAGCATGGTCGACCTCGGTTCGCTGTATCGCATCGTGCTCATGGCGCCCATCGGCTGCCGCTTCCTTCTGGTCGGCGACGACGGACAGCTGCCGCCGGTCGGCTTCGGTCTCACCTTCCACGCGTTGCTCGAGGTCGATGTCATCCCGCGTACCGTGCTGACAGAGGTCATGCGCCAGGCGGAGGAGACGGGCATCCCCGGCGTCGCCCAGGCCGTCCGGGACGGCGAACTACCTGAACTGCCGGAATACGACGTGACAGCCGAGCACGGCGTGTCCATCGCCCCCTGCGACGCCCGCGACGTCGTCACGACCGCCGTCACGATCCGTCGCGGCCTTCCCGCCGCGCAGATCGTGGGCTCGATCAAGGGTGCCGGCGATCTAGCCGACGGCGGCACCACCGCCATGAACGCAGGCCTGCACGACGCCTGGGCGACCGCGCGCAAGCTCGATCCCTCGACATGGCTGCGCGGAGAACCTGTCATCTGGACCGTCAACGACTACGACCTCGACCTGTGGAACGGCAGCCTCGGCAAGGTCGTCGGCATGACCGATGAAGGTCTCGCGGTGCGCTTCGACGAAGGCGACCGCACCATCCCCGCAGAGCTGCTCGACCACCTCGAACCCGCTTGGGCGATCACGACGCACAAATCCCAAGGATCACAGTTCGAGACAGTGATCGTCCCAGTGACCGCAAGTCGCATCCTGGATAGGACGCTGCTCTACACGGCGCTCACGCGGGCCACACGCCGTGTCGTACTCGTCGGCGATCCGGCCGTGATCCGCAGTGCGATCCAACGTCCAACACACGCGTCACGTCGCGCCAACCACCTCACCCAGTCGGTTGCCGACGCCATGTCGACGGTCGTGAAGGCTGAAGCCGCCTAGGCGGAAAGCCCCGAGAGGGGAAAAACCCGACCATCGTCGGGCATCAGTCGCCTAGCCAGGCGACAACCATCAAAATCAACATCAGCAAGGAGGTCAGCCATGTCCGAAGCGATGACGCGCGCCTATGCCGCATCGGCCGAGGCGCTCACGCAGAACCTGCTTGCCTATGGCGGTGAGCTGCTCGGACTCGACCCGCAGACGGAGAGCCTCGTGCTCCACACCACCGAGCCGCACAGGGTCGAACTGGTGACGAGCATGGGTGTGCCCTTCCCTCTGACGACCGTGTCTCTGAAGCAATGGCGTCGGCGCGGGCCCGGGTCGACGACCGAGGTGATGATCCGGGGATTGGGCCACCTCGCCCGCACCCGGGTCTGGCGCCGACGCGGCACCATCGCTCCACCGTACGGTCTCCTGCACACCAGCGCCCTCGCCAAGGCTGTGGTCGAGCGTGCTAGAGTGGCGCCACAGGACTTCTTCGACGCCACCTGGACCGACGTCGGGATCGGGGAGAAATACAGCGACTCGGCAGACTGGATGTCGGCAGCGCCGCCCCCCGGCCTACTCGCACGCGCCGCCGTCGCCACGCATCCGGCCATCGACCTTCCTGCGAACCTTCCCTGGCTGAGCGGCTATAGCACACTGGACGCCGTGTTCATCGACGCGCTGTCGCTCGACGAGCGCATCGTCGTGCACCACCGACCTCAGGACGGAGACCGGTTCGAAATCCGGCTTCAGCCCGACCTACCGATGGTCCTCGCCGCCGCCGTAACCGGCCGACCGCTGCGCAGCGTCATCTCGCACCCGGTGCTCGACCGGTTCGACATCACCATCACCGGCGTCACATCCCATCAGCGATCGATCCGCCTGCTGGTCAGAGGCATGGAGCCATGGAACCGGCACCAATTCGCCGGCGCCAGCGACGCGCGGCGCGAGGTAAATCAGGAGATCAGGGCCCTGAAGACGGGGCGCAGACAATTGGAGCAACTGATCGCGCGTCACCTGACCATCCCCGGCCACAAGGGCGATATTGAGGTCCCAATCGATGACGATGTCATCTTCGACGATGACTGGGACGAGTTCGCGGATCGGCCGTGGCCGGAGCGCGGGGAGTTCGAGGGCATCTACACCAAGCGTCGCGCCCGGGACGCGCATCATGACGAGGGCGATCCCGCGATCGTCTTCGGCGAGGATGACCCGAGATCCTATAAATGAGAGGGAGCGTATGACTGACGATGACAATGCCGACAGGCAGTTTTCGGAATACCGTCGCTTGATGCATCTCGAATATGTGCGGATGATCGAAAGCGATCCATCGATTGTGGACCAAGCCCGACGGGTAATTGCAGTTCGACTGCGGGGGTCTCGGGCAGCCCAAGCATTGCTGGCATGGGAGAAACTACTCCAGATGCCAACCCAGACGATTATCCAGGCGATGACGGAAGACGCCCCCGAGGGTGAATTCCTGCGCATGGCCAGCCCGTTCCACAGGCTGCTCGGTGGCCGCGGTTTCAAGGGCCAGGCGGCATTATGGGCGAAGGCGGCCCCACGCTGAAAACCTGTGAGAACAATTCGGCATCTTACCTACAATATCGGGGGGGGAATCACGACATGCAACGCTTCAACGACATCAACCCGTCCCGCTGGCGCTTCGGCAACCCGCAGGCGTCAGCCAGCATGCAGGTAGCCAAGCGCCATGATCACGCGGGCGGCACCGGGTCCGGGTTCTTCGAGGACATCAACGCCGTCGTCGGCGAGGGCTACAACGATGCCATCATGCGGTTCGGTCGCGAGCAGCGTCCGGATGGCTCGGTCGCCATGAACATCGTCTCCAGCGAGATGTCGCTGGCGCTCTACGCATCGACCTTCTGGCGGTCCTTCCGCAACGTCATCGCGATCGACCCGGACCTTATGACGCTGCTCGAACAGACCAGCGCCGACGACCTGCCGCTGGCGGCGATCAGGTTCCCGTTCCCCTTCTTCCACGTCGCGTTCCCGCCTAGAAACGGCATGTCGCTGCCCGGTCCCTACAACGAGATCGACGGCGTCTACGTCGACACCCGGATGGAGGGCATGCTCCAGCTGTGCATCACGTGCCGCCGGCTCGACCGCACGCCCAATAAGCGCAACTACCCGCGCGTCATCGAACGGACCTTCGGGCTTGCCGGGAAGATGGAGCCCGACGAGACGGTCGGGAACTTCGTGCGCCGCATGACCGAGGAGAAGGTTGCCGGACTGCTGGCGTCGCACGAGGTCTGGAACGGCATCGCGGACGCGATGAACGACAGCGATGCCGGTCACGCCGGCGGTCGCCATTTCACCAGCGTGGCGACCGAGAACAACGCCCACCGCGCCGACGACGCCGAGGCGGGCCTACCCTCCGCCCTGAAGGCGCTGGGAATGGTGATGAGCGTGCTCAGCTACCTGTCGACCGACCACGGCACGGTTACCGACTATTCGCCGGCACCGCCACAGCGGCTGGCGCAGAAGCTGCGCACCGGCACCGACAAGCAGCGCAGGCAGGCGCGCGAAGACGCGTTCCGGCTTGGCATCATTCCGATTCAGGTGGTTGGCCGTGGCATCCTCAGCGACGAGGAGCGCAGCATCATCATCAACCGCGAGGTCCGGCCGCACTGGCGCCGCGGTCACATTCGCCGCGTGTGGATGGACGGGGGTCGGGAACACTACGAGGTCCGCTGGATCCGACCGGTCATCGTCAACCGGCACAAGGGGGATCCGGTTGGCATGCATGTCCACACCGTCATTCCCGCGCCGGACGTTGCAAGCGGATCAGCGTGACAGAATCGCCGCCGGGTCGTATGCCGTCTGCGATTTGATCGGCGTAAACCGCCAGATAGTTACATCCAAGGATCGCGGCCATGCGAATTGAGACGGGTTCAACGAGGGCGGGAGGTGCTGTTCTTACATACAGTTACACCTCTCCCCCGGAATAACCGTTCTAAGCATCGTGACGCCGCCCGTTTCGACTCCAGTAGCGCCGAGCGTGTACGACGAGGCGGCGCGATCACGCGTCATCTCGTCCTACGATGTCGCGGGCGCGCGCATGCAGGGTGAGCTGGACGACATCGTGTCGTTCGCAGCCCGGTTGTGCGATGCGCCGATCGCGCTGCTGAGCCTGGTCGAGGAGGAATATCAGCGGTTCCTCTCACGCAGTGGCACCGATCTCGACCAGACGCCGCGGAGCCAGTCCTTCTGTGCGCATGCGATGCACCATCACGACGTGATGGAGGTGCCCGACGCGCAGGCCGATCCGCGGTTCGTCGACAATGCACTGGTGACCGGTGCCCCGCATGTCCGCTTCTACGCGGGCGCACCTTTGGTCTCGAGCGAAGGCGTACCGCTCGGCGCGCTGTGCGTGCTGGCAACGACCTCGCGGGCGGGGCTTACACCGTTCCAGCGTGACGGGCTGACGCTGCTGGCAAAGGCGGCGATGGGGCGGCTCGACGATCGCCGGACCGCACGCGAACAGGCCTTTGCCGAGGCGCGGGCGCGGCGCACGCTTGAGGCGAGCGATCTGCGGTTCCGGACGCTGGCCGATACGATGCCGCAGATGGTCTGGTCGACGCTGCCCGACGGCTTCCATGATTATTACAATGCGCGCTGGTACGAGTTCACCGGCACGACGCCCGGCACGACCGATGGCGAGGGCTGGAACGACGTGTTCCACCCCGAGGACCAGGACCGCGCCTGGACGATCTGGCGCCATTCGCTCGCCAGCGGCGAGCCCTATACGATCGAATATCGGCTGCGGCACCGGGACGGCACCTATCGCTGGGTGCTGGGCCGCGCGCTGCCCGTGCGCGACGACCAGGGCGCGATCACGCGCTGGTTCGGGACCTGCACCGACATCCACGAGCAGAAGCTCGCCTATGAAGAGCGCGAGGTGATCAGCCAGGAGCTGAGCCACCGGATCAAGAACATCTTCGCCGTCATCGCCGGACTCATCGCCTTTTCCGCGCGCGGCAAACCCGAATTCGCCGGGATCGCGACCGACCTGCGCCACCGCATCACCGCGCTGGGCCGTGCACACGACTTCGTCCGCCCGCACAGCACCCAGTCGCGTCCGGAAGCCCCGCAGGACAGTCTGAAGGGCCTGCTGGGCGATTTGTTCGAACCCTATCGGCAAGACGGGACGGATCGTCTGGTCGTGATCGGCGACGATGTGCGGATCGACGATCGTTCCGCGACCCCGCTCGCCCTGCTGTTCCACGAGCTTGCGACGAACGCGACGAAATACGGCGCGCTGTCGACCGTAGATGGTCATGTCGCACTGACGATCGGGCATGACGGGGACGGCGCCACGGGCACGGTCCGCCTGACCTGGCGCGAGCAGGGTGGTCCGCCGATCGCACGCCCGACGAGCCATAAGGGTTTTGGCAGTCAGCTGATCGAAATGAGTGCGGTTCGCCAGTTGGGCGGCACGGTGCGGCGCGACTGGCGTCCCGAGGGGCTGTGCGTCGATATCGGGGTCCCCCTGCCCTCCTTCTGCCGCTGACCGCGCGGCCTCCCCGTCAGTTCCCGCGCCGTCGGATCTGGATCAGTTCGCTACCGCCGCGTAGCGCCTGACCCGTGGTCGCCAGTTCGGCGGCGGCAAGGATCGCGGCATCGTTGAACGGCTTGCGGATATAGCCGAGGCAATCGGCGTCGCCGATCTGGCTGGGATTGGCGGTGACGAAGACGACCTTCACGCCGTGATCACGCGCAATCGTTTCCGCAATCGATGGGCCGGTCGGACCGTCGCGCAGATTGACGTCGACAAAGGCGAAGTCGCATCCGGCCGCGGCGATGAGCGCGGTCTCCCGGTCCGCCGCGATCGCCACGACGTGATATCCGGCGTCGATCAGGATCCTTTCGAGATCCAGCGCGACGAAGATTTCATCTTCAACGATCATGGCGGTCTTGGTCATTGTCGTGGCAACCGTTGGCCGGGCTATCCGTTCCTTCGGTTTATTGATTTGAA
>Ga0265797_10009004_pt1 | contig 13123 bp, 18 predicted proteins | sample P2T30metagenome_FD_192433 | JGI IMG/M metagenome (GOLD analysis project Ga0265797, IMG submission 192433) | Plant litter microbial communities from East Loma Ridge, Irvine, California - P2 T30 | ecosystem: Environmental > Terrestrial > Plant litter > Unclassified | place: USA: California... | reverse complement strand
AGTAAAATGATGGTCAATGTGCTTGCAAGTATTGTCGGAGTAGATCTCGTTGTGGACCGGCAATCTCGCCGGAGAGACTCCCCGAAATTCGATGCTTTTTGTAGGCCGGTCTTTGGGCCGGGGCCTCATACGGACCCGGAAATCATACCGGCTCGCCGCCATCGGTGCTCCCGTCCGGTTAGACGGCCCGCATTTAGCCTCGAAGGTATACCTGTGAGATGCATATAAAGAGCAGAAGCGGAAAAGGACGATCATCTTTATACCTCACAGACTGATCATGCGTGACTTCAAGATCGTGACAAGCAGTATCCTCATCTTGGCTTCGCTGAAGGGAGCCCTCGGCTCACCAGGCAAACGGTGGCCTCCTCCTTCGCCTTCACTAAAGCTGAACAGTTACGACAAAGAAATCTTCGATGTCGCTATGCAGTTGGGCGACTGGTCATGGGAGCCCTCGACCGGCTATATCGAGGCTAACGACGATGGTGTGAGTCCAGCTCATCCGTTGAGACAAGCGCTCCCGACTGATTGCTTACCAGGGACATACCAGTACCAGATTCACCGCTTGGTATGCGCCTGGTCTATTGTACCGTAATGAGGGCGACGACGTACAGAACGCTATATGGGCTATTCGAAACATGTGAGTCACAGCTAGTATATAATGCTGCGCATGTTTAACGATCGCAGTATATCATTGCAATTCACCGATCCTGCCTATAACAACACGCCCTGGTACGGGGATTACAAGCTTGCAAGCGATATCCCTAGCCCCAACAATATCACATTTGAACCTAGTATCTACGTCAGTCATCCCGCGAATGGTAAAACGATGTAGTATTGATGATCTAGGGTTCCTATGATCCCAACTGGTCGTTCTTCATTGGCACTCAGTTCGTCCAAATCATCGAAGAATTCGAGCACCTACTTCCTGGCGACCTCGTAAACGACATGGTTGACTCGGCTTACAAAGCTGCCCGACACTTGATGACGAGAGTCGGTTATGATGGGGACAACTTAGTCACTGCTTACTCGAACCCAGCGATTGGCCGAGCACTGCTAGTCGAGTGGGTGGGAGCGCGAATTGGGGATCAGAATTTGACACAAGCCGGGGCACAGTACGCGCAGAATGTATACGACCTCTTTACTGCCGAAAACTTCAACACTTTGGGCGAATATAACGTTCCAAGTACGTCCATGCCATTACCCGCCTCACACTGCGCCCACTTATGCTATAGCGTATTACGGGATCGATGTCTTTGGCCTATGCCAGTGGATTCGACACGCCCCGTCCGGCTCGAAGCTACCCGAATACGGCTCATACATCCTCAAGGAGTTGTGGAAGGATATAGCACAGCATTACAACTAGTAAGCTGCATGACACTTGACTTCTACCTGCCGTTAACTCTAGAAGTAAGCTCAAGAACATGGTTGGACCATACGATCGTGTGTACCACCGAAATATGCTAGTGGACGACAGCATCATCTCTATCTTCTTCTGGCAGCTACTAGGACGAAAAGTGTCGCCTGTTGCACCTATTGGGCAGGGTTCGACTCTGTACGACCTGCGACAGGGTGCAGCGTTCGCACTCACTGGCCAAACCTTACGAGACACATTGGACTCAACTACAGTCGATATGCTGACTACCTACATTGGCCAAGGCAACCAGAGAGTGTTTGAGAAAGACATCCGCGTTTCCCTCGACAATGATACCACTCGAGTCAATACAATGTGGATGGTAGATGATCTGATGGCCGGAGGTCAGCAGGTGAGTGGGTTTATGCTGTCCAAACTGACGAAAAGGTCGCAGAGGTGTCCAATCGCGGGTCTCAGTTCACTCCCATGATGACACACTGGAAATCTGGAGACACCGCGCTGCCGTCCAGACCATTCGTCTCCTTTTTCCAACTATACTCGACAGCCAGCACCGTCAATGCCACCGTTTCCCCCTATCACATCTCGATCTCTTATCCCAACGCCACCCAAGAAGGGACAGACCGTTTCCAATACCTGATCGGCGATATCCCAGCGCCATTCTATGCATCGGGCGAAATTGTAAGCGTTATCCCTTGGCTCTACTAATGCGAGCAGATGAATGGATTTGAGAATCTCCCTTGCTTGAATGTCACAATCAGCAGCCAAGGCTTGAATGGAACTGTTGAATTAAGCCAGTACGGGGAGTTTACCATACAGAACAATGCCAGTAGGTTCTCGTTCGGCGCGAATGTCAATATGGCTGACCCGTCTAAGTGTACGAGGTGATCTATTACGTCGAAGAAGGCTATTCTGGGGTCCCAAGCATGGAATTCGATCTACAGTACACTTGTTAGCTTACCCGAAACGAGAAAAGAACAAGTATCATAAAAATAAGTATATTGCTAAAGTAGTCGATGGGAAGCAGAGCGATTTGATGAATTGAGTAAAAATTTCGGAAGCTCGGAGTACCCGTAGACAGAAACAGGGAGGTTGACACCATCTGTGACTGTATTGATAAGGCTTGCATACTCGGGGGATCTCGGCTCAGCATGGCTGTGTCGGATCAACGGGAAAGTAGCAGTTCGCGACTCTGTATTTCCCGTCTGTCCTATGGGTGTAATTTCACTCGGGAGTAGTTATTCAGCAGGACGCGGTCGCGTCGAGGCAGGCCCAATTGGTCACTTGGAGACTCGCCGAGAAGATCGACGCAAGCAACGTGGGCAGTGGTCGCGTCAAATCCAGTGCAAAGTCGCAACCAGGTGAACGATTGCACCTTTGCAAACAACGTATTTGCGGGACTGGTCGCGTCCCAAGAGTGAGAGATTTCACCGTACAGATGCAGTCCAATGAGTAAACACAGATCTGTCCTAATGACTGGCCGTCGGTCGAGGATTGTCGTACAAATTGTGGACTGCACTTACTTCGAGACAACCGAGAGCCAAGCCCGCGTGATTTCACATTTTTGCATACATTGGGAATTTCGAGTACAGATTCACGGAGATGGCATACTATTCCGGTTCAAATGACCGGAGATCGCAGGCTGCCCGCTTGGAATACCGATATGCGGTCCTTGATGCCCGCCTTGTCACATACATCATTGCATGCCATGCAGCCATGGACCACATACATAAACGGAGTCGCCTTTATGGCTCACACTCACTTATCGCAGCACTATGGACGCAGAAAAGCTCAATGCTGAAGATCGACTCGATCCCGCCTCGCACCAAGCAATTGGCGCTGTACCAAGCAAGGAAGTGTCGAGGGAATTGTCAGCTCATTCCACGCTAGAGGTAAGTCGATAAGTGCGTGCAGACACGAGCTGAATCATGAGACTGAGGATTCCGCACGCAAGAATACAGGTCTGCTTTCTCAGCAAGGGCTGCCGCTTTCTTGGAGGTCGCTGTCCGTTCGAGGGGTTGGGGGGAAAGATGATCACGTTTATCAGCCCGACCTTGGCTCGATCATCACTCCCTGGGTCGGTCTCAAAGCTAGGAAACGGGCCGCCAAACTTGCCGCCCAGCGTTCGAGTATCGAAGCGGGGGAAGGCATGGCATGGACGAAGGGAATGTCGAAGCCGGGCAAGAACGAGCCGGGTCTTCGTCCTGGTGAGCGCTATCTTCTCAAGGACTTTAACGGACTTCTGCGCCCGGGTGAGATGATGCTTGTTGTCGGCAGGCCCGGATCAGGCTGTTCGACCCTGCTGAAATCGTTGGCGGGCTTGACTGGGGCGTACGCTGGTGTTGAGGGGACAGTGCAGTATGGACATCTGGAGAGCGGATCAAAGGAGATGAAGCCATACCAATCACTGGTCTGCTTTAACTCAGAGGAAGACGTACACGACCCCAATCTGACCGTTGGACGAACCATGGACTTCGCGACTCGCACTGAAACAGTCTCCGAGAGCGCCCGAGTTCCCGGAACAGCAAGAGAGCACCGAGACAGGATGAAATCCGATCTGCTCTCCGCCTTTGGCATATCCCACACCCACGACACCAAAGTAGGGGATCAATACGTGCGAGGAGTCTCGGGTAAGTTCTGACCGCTGTAATGACCGCTGACATCAGGGGGCGAACGACGACGAGTCACTATTGCTGAAGCGTTGACGGTCGATGCTGCTATCTATTGCTGGGATAACGCTACGCGTGGCCTCGATGCCAACACCGCCTTATCGTTTGCACGGAACCGTCGGTCCGCCAGCGATAGCGAGGGGAAAATCAACGTTGTCAGTCTATATCAGGCGGGAAATGCCATCTACGACCTGTTCGATAAAGTGACTGTGGTCGCAGAAGGCCAAGTCATTTATTACGGGCCTCGTCAACAGGCTCGTCGGTATTTCGAGAATCTTGGGTTTCAACATCTAGATGGCGCGAACACGGCCGATTACTTGACCGCTGTCACTGCTCTTGCGGAACGCAGAGTTCTACCCAATTTCATCGGAAAGGTGCCCAACTCGGCGTCCGAGTTTGCAGCAGCTTTCCGTTGCTCTGGTATAGCTGCTAGCATGTATGCTGAACTGGACGCGCATGCTGCCAGCACTGCCGAAGTCACTAGTCAAACAGCCGTCGTGCTCCAGAATAGAGACCAGAGACGCAACAAAGGGGTTTCACGACAATCACCCTTTGTCGCAAACTATGTTGTTCAGCTCAAGGCTGCTCTGATCAGGGAGTATCAACAACGATGGGCTGATAAATGGTTAGTTCTCCTCTTGACTAACACTGATCGTACAGGTCGTTCTGGCTTCGTCAAGTATCGACATTTCTACTAGCTTGGATGACGGGGTCGGTGTTTTATCAGATACCTCAGACCACAGCTGGTCTGGTAAGTCTACACATGCAAGTCAAGCTGATGTTAGTTTCTCCGAGGCGGAACTATCTTCTCGACTCTGATTTGTACGTCGATCATTGAGAACGGCCAGAGATCCTGACTTATAGATCCAATCATCATGGCCTTTTCCGATGTCCAGACAGCATTTCGAGGTCGCCCCGTTATTGGCAAGCAGAAAGCATACAGTATGTACCGTCCATCGACTCTCTTTATCGCGCAAACGCTTGCCGACATGCCGATACTCTTTGTTCAGCTTGTCATACTCGACGTTATCGTCTACTTTATGTCTGGTCTCCAACCTGACGCCGGCAAATTCTTCACTTTTCTCTTGTTCTCCTTCATCCTTACAGGGTCGATCACTGCGTTCTTTCGGGCTGTCGGGTACGCGGTGGGCAACTATAATGATGCGACCAAAATTACGGGCGGGGTCTTCACCGCATTCGTCGTGGTGAGTTGGCTTGTTCTGCAGCTTGGAGAACGAAATTCGAGAAGGATATGAAAAGGAGGATAAGAGAGGGAGGAAGGATGAAGAAGAATGAAGAAAGGCACATACTGAATCCTGCTAATGACCAGTATTCCGGGTTCGTTCTATATCAGCCGAGTATGCATCCGTGGCTATCCTGGATAAGATGGCTCAACCCGATGTACTACAGTATAGAAGCTGTCCTATCGAATGAGTTGGAGGGGATCGTCTTCGATTGCGTACCTCGACAGCTGGCTCCCTTTGGTCCCGGATACGCTGGCGGTCCAGCCGGATGTGCTATCACTGGTGCCGAACCTGGTACGACCTTTGTCACCGGTACCGCATATCTCGAATCTGCGCTTGGATTCTCTACATCGCATATCTGGCGAAATTTTGGGATTGTGATGGCATGGTGGATTGCCTATGTCGTCCTCGGCTGTATTGCCATCGAGAATGTCCCGGCTGCTGGCTCTAGCAGGGGTGTGACATTGTTCAAGATCAGTACCGAGACCGAGGCCGAGGAGACTCTGGCAAAGCCCGCGTCCGCAGAGCAAGCAACGCCCGAGATCGCGACGAACGCCGGAACGTGAGTCAGAAGACGGGGATATATCTAATCATGCAGTACGTTTACCTGGAAAGATTTGTGCTACACAGTCAAGGCGAGCGGCAAGGAGCTACAGTTGTTGGATAATGTTTCTGGCTACTGTAAATCAGGGACGCTTACTGCTTTGGTAGGTCCGAAGCCCCTTCTCACACCAAGGCTGACTTACAGATGGGATCTTCCGGGGCGGGCAAAACAACTCTGATGGATGTCTTGGCAGCGCGAAAAGATGAAGGTATCATCACAGGCGAGGTTCTACTGAATGGCCAATCCTTGCCGATGTCCTTTCAGCGGACGACTGGGTATTGCGAGCAACTCGATGTTCACTTGCCTACCGCCACCGTTCGCGAGGCTCTACAGTTCTCTGCTCTACTGCGACAGCCTCGCAAATATTCAAAACAGGAAAAGCTACAATATGTTGAGACAATCATCGATCTTCTTGACTTACGCGAGCTGTCTGACGCATTGGTGGGGTCGCCAGGAGCGGGCTTGGGTGTCGAACAGCGCAAGCGTCTTACTATCGGAGTCGAGCTCGTTAGTCGACCGTGAGTCATCTGCGCATTCTTGCCGAGTAATACTCACGCACAGAACCTTGCTCTTTCTCGACGAGCCTACATCTGGTCTCGATGGACAAAGCTCGTTCATGATACTACAATTCCTAAAAACTCTTGCTGCTCATGGGCAATCGATCCTATGTACTATTCACCAACCCAGTGCGGCCTTGTTTGCCGAATTTGATCAATTGCTCTTGTTGAAAGGTGGCGGAAAGGTCAGTTTTTGATAGAGCGGGGTAGGTGCTAATAGAGCAGACAGTATACTTTGGTGCCGTCTCCGATATGGGTACCTACTTCACCGACAACGGGGTCCCGGTCCCTCAAGACACGAACCCAGCAGAATTCATGATTGACGTCGTTTCCGGTGATAAGTCCAGGGGCAGAGACTGGGCAAGGATTTGGCTTGAATCCGCTCAACGCCAGGATCGCATGGCTGAGCTCGATGCATTGTCCAAATCGGAACCCGAGACATCGGCAAAACAGGATGACGAGTACGAATTCGCCTCCCCGTTCTCGATCCAGGTCAAGATCGTTTGTGAAAGGGCCTTTGTACAGGTCAGTCTCTATCGAGTATGACGAACACACCGCTGATTCATCAGCTATGGCGGGACGTCGAGTACGTGATGAACAAGTTTCTATTGCACATCAGTATGTCTGCAATCTTTTCCTGTGGGCAAAGTTGACATAACAGCTGTCGGATTACTGGTTGGGTTCAGGTGAGACAGAGAAAGACTTGCGGAGTGCTGACTGCCAGTTACTGGAAGATTGGGAATTCGTATGCCGACCTTCAGACTCGAATGTTTGCCGTTTTCAATTTCGTCTTTGTCGCTCCCGGTGTCATGGTCCAAACTCAGCCTAAATTCATCGCTAATCGAGATGTCTTTGAAAAACGAGAAAAGAAAGCCAAGACATACTCCTGGGTTGTCTTTTGCATCGCCGAAATCGTCGCCGAGCTACCGTATCTCGTGATTTGCGCAGCTCTCTTCTGGTGTTGTTGGTGCGTACCATATATTTAGCTTTTTATCTATCGCTAACAAGCAGGTACGCTACTGCCGGTCTTGACCTATCTGCGGGAGCTGCGGGACCCGTCTTCTTGACCATGTTCTTCTACGAGATGCTCTATACTGGAATCGGTAAGTGTCTCGGTCAGGCTTGGGCTGACACTACAGCCCAATTCATCGCTGCCTACTCGCCAAATGCACCATTTGCCGCCCTCCTGATCCCGGTGGTCATCGCAGTCCTGGTGACATTCTCGGGAGTCCTCATCCCTTACAGTCAGCTCACCGTTTTCTGGAAGTACTGGCGTAAGTCGCATCTGCTATCTTGGCTGATACGCCAGTGTATTACCTCGACCCATTCAAGTATCTTCTTGGAGCCCTTGTGTCATTCACAACCTGGAACGAGGAGGTAGTATGCACCGACTCGGAGTACGGATACTTTGACCCGCCTGCGGGCATGACATGTGGCTCGTATCTGTCCGACTTCATGCAGCAGGCAACCGGCTATTTGGACAACCCAGTATGTACAGATCATTCTCAGGTCCTATGTTTATACTGACATTTCCAGGAGGCTACCACCATCTGCCGATACTGCGGGTACAAGAATGGGCAGGAATACCTCGCCGATCTCAACCTGCCCAGGCAGGTATACGCGTGGCGTGATGCAATGATTACTCTGTAGGTCTGCTGATCATTGAAATCTGTAAAATTTGGCTGATTGCGGCAGGTTGTTTTGTGCAAGCTCATATGCGCTTGTCTTCTTACTACTCAAGTTGCGCAGCAAGAGATCGAAGGTAGCAGAATAGCGCTCAGTCGAAGGAGTCATTCTCAAATGACAACTTGTTGGAGATGCATACCCTAATACGCCTCCTCAGCATTGCCGTCGCTCTGTCGACTCTTGCGGCGATGATTTCAGATGCCGTCCACATCGAGCTGTAGTTACTACTGCTGTGATGACCGTCGTGACGCAAGCGCCGTCGATAAGAAGGACTTCACATGTCTAATGAACACTACGCATCCCATCTGGCATACCGAAAGAATGCCGATCGCCGGCAAGGTGTCTCGTTGGCACCTTGAGCATAGAGACCGATGTGAACACCTGTAAAAAGAGGAACGAAGGCTGAAGACGGTACGCTTCCTAGCCAGTGCTTGTCGCCTTTGACCTGATAAGCAAAGTCGTATTGGTGCTTGGCAGCTGTGATAAACAAAGTGACTGGTTCGCCAGCTGGGATCGTCTCGGAGCCGACCGTTTCCTGCATTGTTAACGTCATCCGTTCATTGGGGAAACTTGGACTAACTTGAATGGTAAGCGATTCGTCAGGTCTTCGAAACACGATACACAATCCGCCTTTCCCGTCGCCTCTGACACCGATAGCAGCGTATATAGAGGTGGAAAGCCATACAACCGTACCGGCCTCTTCGCCAGAGCGCAAAGGGTCGAAAGAAACCTCGGTCGACCACGCCATATCGAATCGTGTTTGTTTTTGCAAAAGTACCGATGGAGAGTGTTCTACCTTGATGTCGTGTGGGCCTCCTCGAAGAGCTAGATATCCGGGCCTTTCGGTAAGACTGTGAAAGTCGCGCAAAGGTACTCGAATTCGATACCAGCTGATTGCCAGGCCTGAGAGTCAGCGATAGTGTACCAAGCGATTGTACCTACTCTTCTGATCGAAATTGTCGACGAAGCTGGTGGCTTCAGGATTAAAAGTCAACCCTTCGGCCTTGCCAACGAGCTCGATGGGTTTTCTATTGTTGACTACTGGCCAGCCATCCACCCATTCCACGGGGGCCATGAAGCTTTCCCGACCAAGATGAGTGGGCATTCCCATTGCTCCACCCACCTCCCTCGCCTTGAAGACCGGTCGGACGCCGAGAAAGACGGCCATCCATTTTCCATCGTCGCCCTCAATGAGATCCATATGACCAGTGTTTTGGATATCGGGATGCTCGTGATTGTATATAACGGGATTGACACCTTCGGGTGGATGGTCAAAGGGGCCCATGGGTGATTTACTTCGATAGACGCATTCTGACATGTCAGCACCGGCCAGATATTAGAACGTGAGTTTGACTCACCTCGATGTCCTCCCTGGGTTCCGCCCTCGGCTGTAAAGAAGTAGTACCATCCATCCCGTTTCAAAATATGGCATCCTTCCGCTACTCCAAGATCCGAAGCTTTCGCCAGGACCGGTTCGGTGAGCGAAGAACCCGTTGCGAGATCAATCTCGTTGATCCATGATTGGATTCTTGGATTGCCGTCGATTGGCGGAGCCGAGAAATCGAAGCGGGTCACGGTCTGGTAAACTTTACCATCGTCGTCGAATAGAAGCTATCATCAGCCGGCTAGAGCACAACATGAGGATGGCTTACATCCTGATCAAATCCGACCTCCTCGAAGTAGACGGCGTTCGACCATTTCGAATCATCAAAGACGTCGTCGCTAGACACGTAAAATCCGCTTGATATAATATCGGGTCCAGCCTATCATACTTAGCGAGAGATACCAGTGTATTCAAGTTGTATCTACCTCGCTTATCCTCAACCGCCAGAAGCATGAACAGATCATGTACCATCTTCCTTTGTTGTATCGGAAAGTAGGAGCCCAAAGACCCCCCGAGCTCTCGACGGTCCGCATATCTACGCCCTGGGATCGTCGATTGATTGCATGACCGATGAGCTTCGAGTCAGCCATAGACTAAGAGTTTTGCAATGAAGTTACTCACTTTCCAGTTGACAAGATCAGTGCTGTGGTATATGGGTAGTCCCGGGAAAAACTCGAACGTCGATGTCGACACGAAGTAGCCTTGCCCCGGTACAAAGCATATCGATGGGTCGGGATTGAATCCGGGAAGTATTGGATTGCGATATGTGTTGCTCCTCACAATGTCCTGATTCATGGCGAATGTCCCTCGGCGAGTCTACAAAGATGTGTGATTTAGGCTGAGCGATAATAGAGGTGAATGAATTGTGCGGAGGTCTCCCAAGTGCGGCGAACATCGTGAAGGCGTCGACAACGATGACCTAACGCTCGCCAAGCTCCCGGCTATGGCTATGCTCCGAACATAGTCCAGTACAACCGATCAAGCGGGCTAGAGAAGGACGAGAAATGATGTTGTTTGTGCGGAGGAAGAAATGTCGGAATCTTCGCAGCCTTCCGGGGAAACGATTTTCCGATCATTTGCCGTGACTACCGGGCAACCGGCGCGTAGGATCCCATACTGTCGAGGCCGAGTCTCACTGTCACTCAACCCACACTCATGACGTTCGAAGATAGATCAGAAGCCGAACACAAGGCTTCTCTTAGTGTGGCTATTGCTCCTTCGGCCAACGGACGACACCTCGTCCGCCATGTATCGCCTGATCAGCCGTATTTCCATCTAGGCGACACCGCCTGGGAGCTGTTGCACAGGCTTTCACGTACCGAGGCTGAACACTTTCTCCGGAATCGAGCCGCAAAGGGATTCACGGGGATCATGGTGACCCTCCTTGCTGAGCATGGGTAAGTCAAGCGGCCCAAACTTGTTTGCGACTGACCGTCAGAGGGCTGGACTATCCCAACCGCGACGGAGAATGGGCTTTCCTCCCTTCTGCCGATTCCACTCAAGAGTCCTACCAACCAGATTTGATGAAGCCCAATCCTCGATACTTTAAACTCCTAGACGATATAATCGCGCTCGCCGCAAGTCTCGGTATCACGGTATGGCTTACTCCGACATGGGGCCGGTACATCAATGGGGGATACTACGGCTCTCCCCTATTATGGGATGAAAAGACTGCCCACTCGTTCGGCTTATTCTTGGGAGAGCGATATCCTTTCCACCCTTATGTACTCGGAGGGGATAGTGTGAGATACTGGAACGAAAAGACTCTCGCACATATCAAGGACGGCAAGGATCCTAGGGAGCTGGAGGTCAAGGACTTTGGACCTATCTCGGAGGCGATGGCGCAGGGTTTGATTGCTGGTGAAAAGAAAGCTATCGCCGGCTTAGATCAAGTAGACCGCACCTCGAACTATAAGACCTTTATCACATTCCATTCCGCTCAGGGTGAGCTTCGTCAACAACGCTGCATACACTGGCTTACGCACAGTCTGGCTAGGATCGGCTCCGGAAGCGTCATCATCGGCTCAATTCCCCAATGTTGACTGGCTATCGCTTGACGTTGTGCAGACCGGACATCACGACAGCGGCTCGCCTGACAGCGAGAATGCACCTAAGGTTGGGGAAGTGCATGCCCAGACTGGCGCCGGAAACCTCAGCATGTGGTATGCTCGATCTAGTTATGTCCCGATCCGAAAGATGTACGCAACGTCTCGACCAGATGGGACACCTCGACCAGTCATGGATTTGGAGCCACATTACGAGAACACCCATCACTTCTTCAACGTACGTGGACTAGCTGTAATCACGCTGATGTCAGAGTGGTTGCCCGATCTGGACTGCCCGTGATATCAGGTCTGGGGCATGGCAAGCCGTAAGTGAGGTCTCGTTTGAGCGGTCCTGGGCTGACCTCTTAGGTATTCGCTGGGTACGTATCATGACGAACGTCCGATAAACTGCACGCTGACGCACAGGGCATGTGGATATACATATGGATGTAATTCGATCTGGCAGTTCCACAGTGCTAGCTCCAAATCTCATCCACCCATCGCTCCTCCTGTAAGAATTGCCTTATATATATATCATACATACGGAAAGGCAACTGATACTAGACAACGGCATTTACAGATTGGTATCTAGAGCTCGATCTGGAGGGCGCTTTCACCGTCTCCGCCCTACGAAAGGTTCTCGAGTCACTCCCGGACTACTTCGATCGTGTACCTGACCAGTCACTTATACTCAGCTCTACGAACGAGCCATCTGATGGTAGCCGAGCCGGAGATAAGCTCATTGGCGCGATGCGGTCGAAGACATGGCTTGCAGTCCACCTACCTCATGGTGGGGATGTCGAAGTACGCTTGGACAAGAAGACGCTACCCAGCCGTTGGCGAGCTTGGTGGATGAGCACGAAGAATGGGGCTAGGGAAGTGTTCAAACGTGGAGACGGTGGAGAGACTTTCAAGGCCACTTCGCCGACCCATGGATCGATTGATGAGGACTGGATACTGTTCATCGATCGTGATGGTGATATCTAGGTAGATGATGTGTCGTACATCTCTCGAGGTTTTGTCGTACTGCAGCTGGCTGTGGTTTCCCTCTCGAGCCCCTCAAACTTCACTATCCTTCCTTTTCTTACACTAGATTATAGCAGACCGCATGAATAAGAAGTCCTCTTTCATCTTCCGAACGGTCAGAAGGTCTCCATTTGACCGCACTGGGCTTGATGCCCGTCGGCTCAGTTGTCGAGTATTTCACCGATCAGTACATGATATGGGCATATGTATGTGTGACAACGAAGGTGAGAATGATATAGGGGAAACATGAAAATGGGAAGTAACGAGCGTCAACATAGTGTTCACTGGGGTAGATGCTTACTGGTCAGCGTAGCATACCACAACGGCTCCTTGGACATGATCTACAATGACCTGTCGTGTGAAGGGGTATCTCGACACGTATATGGTAGTTTGACGCACCCAGCAAATGATGAAGTAACTTGAGCAGAGATTTTCGCTCACACATTCAGCCACCATTTGACTCACAACGGGTTCTTGCCCTTGAATACGTTCACTGCATACATTTAAACTACTTTTGGATATCTGAAACTTGAGACCAT
>Ga0265797_10009002_pt1 | contig 13127 bp, 17 predicted proteins | sample P2T30metagenome_FD_192433 | JGI IMG/M metagenome (GOLD analysis project Ga0265797, IMG submission 192433) | Plant litter microbial communities from East Loma Ridge, Irvine, California - P2 T30 | ecosystem: Environmental > Terrestrial > Plant litter > Unclassified | place: USA: California... | reverse complement strand
ATGGATAGTCTATCCTAGCAGTTTGAGAACGGAGAGGAAATTGGTCAATTGGAGTACCTTGACGCAATTTTCACTGCTGCCAGACGTTAGCTACGACACGATAATGCAATGACTGGCGAACTATGTGCAAGTAGTCCTCACTGATGCACAACGCACACATTTACCAATGCATCAATTGATGCATCGATCAATCGTTGATTAGAAGTTCCCGTGCTTCGAAGCATTGGTCGAATAATTCGTAGAGCGGCCGGTACAACTAGGCTTTGGGTTGATGGAGGCAGATCAGTAATCAATGCTGATCACTCATCCGTTTCACACACCGGGGGAACTGAAGCCCCGGCGACGCCATGCCATCTGGATCACCACCGCCACCACCACCACGGTGGTACCTCGGTACCAGCAAACTCTCAGAGAAGAGCACTATCTATCCAAAGGATCAGTTCTAATATAAGACACCTCAATTAGCTAAGGCCTTACATACCAATCCCGCATTACTTTTCGCCACTGCTGTCTTTCCTGTTTGCCATGGCCAATTCAGAATCCGATGGCACCATGAACGCCTACACTACTCATAACAGATCGATCCTAGGCGCAGCGTGGCGACTGGCAACAAGATTTACCATCGCCCATGAAGCATCTGTGCAGAAAGTACCGATACCAAGCCTTGCCGCGACGGAGGTATTGGTGAAGGTTCATTGTGTCGCCCAGAACGTAGGATGACACCAATTAACAGATGTACGGACGCAGCTAACATCGGTCTTGCAAAACAGCCCACCGATCACAAACATATCGATCTGTTAGGCAAACCCGGTAGCATCCTTGGATGTGACTATGCCGGAACAGTGCATCGCGTAGGTGCACAGGCCAAGGGCGACTGGAGTGTTGGTGATCGTATCGCCGGAGTCGTACATGGTGGCATCTACCCCGACAGAGGATCATATGCCGAGTACCTCAAGATCGATGGAGATCTGGCATGGAAAATCCCCGACAATGTATCCGACGAAACAGCCTCGACCTTCGGCGTTTCTGCAAGCACTGCAATGCAAGCACTGCAACTTGTACTCAAATTCCCTTGGCCTGACACTCAACACTCCGAATCTGGTACGCGCGGAACCATACTCATATACAGTGGTGCTACAGCGGCTTCCATTTTTGCTATTCAGCTAGCAAAGACGGCTGGCTACGAGGTCGTTACAACATGCTCTCCACGATCCAATGATCTTGTCAAAGGCTACGGTGCAGACGCAGTATACGACTACCGGGATCCCAAGACATTGGAAGCCATCATTGCAGCGTACCCTCGCCTCAGCTTGGCTTTCGACGGATTTTCCGAAGGCGAATCAAACAATTTCTGTTGCCAGGCGGTCGCCCAGAACAAAGGCACAGTGGTTTCGCTTAATCCAATGGCAAAGTCAACCTCAAAAGAGGTTACTCTTCATTCGATCTTGATGTACACTTTGTTCGGACGTGAATTCGGACTGTTGCAGCCAATTGGTCCGAAGTTTGCTGCAAACCCGGAAGATCGTGCTGGACTGGCAAAGTTCTACGCTTTACTACCAGGTCTTATCGAAAGTGGTTCTCTCAAGCCACCTCCGATCCAAGAGCAAGGGACGGGATTTGATAAGATAGCGCCTGGTTTGGATCTGCTGCGACAAGGCAAAGTCCCCGGCCGGAAGCTTGTTGTACGCCTGGCTTAGGCAACGATGAAGGAAAATGGAACATAAACAGGCTTCAAAGGACATGAGGAGAGTTCTACTCAAGATAGTGAATGACCAGGGCGTTATTTGTTTTCGAAATATTTGTCAATTGTTCAGTATTCTAGTTTCTACAATTATGGACAAGCTTTGTTGCGAGAACGCGAATGATGAAGCCAGACATGTGTTATAGATTGATCCGAGTCGAGACCGAAGAGATCGAATTGGATACCATGTTTGTACGTCGTAGCCTCGCGTGGGAAAGAGTGAAATGTCTGCTACAGCGGTTGAAGGTCACGGATGACATTGATCAAACATACACATGAAGAATACCTATTCTATCTTCAATTTTTCTGACTGATGGGCCGTTTAATGTGCAAACCTAAACATCACACCTTTTCACTCCGACAGAGATGCAGCCTCGGCGGAAGTCTCCACGGGACAAGTGTGAAAGTTGATTAGTGAACAGACCCGCAATGCGATCTCGAAGCGGAGGAACAATTCGCCCATTAGGGCTCAATAGTAGCCAAAATCGAAAGCCTCCGACTAGTAGCACCTCGTAAATGATGGAATCGTTTAGTTGTGCAATCATTGGATCGTTCGCTTGATGATAAATCAGGCGCGAATTACCAAAGCGGTCAACATACATATATGGCAGTAACCAGTCGTACAAGACAGACAACCACAACAAGAACAAATTACCGCATCTTTCGAGCCGAACAATATGTCTAGATCAACCGTCTTCATCACTGGAGCCACAGGCTTTATTGGAGCTCATGTGGCATTGTCGGCTCTGAAGGCCGGTCACCACGTTAAGCTGAGCGTCAGACGTGAAGGACAGATCGAATCTTTGCGCCAGGCTCTGGATGCTTTCGCCGACAAGCTGGAATTTGTTATCGTACCCGACTACACAACGAGTGGTGCTTTCGACGACGCCCTGAAAGGAAGCGACTATGTGATCCACGTTGCTTCTCCGCTGGCGAAGCCCAACGAAGACCTCGTGACCCCGGCAGTGAAAGGCACCACCTCAATCTTGGAATCTGCGAGCAAGACTCCCACTGTCAAAAAGGTTGTTATCACTGCATCGGTTGCATCTCTCATTCCACTGGGCAAAGGCGGCGACGGTATCACTATCAAAGGTAATATATCGCAATGACTATCCAAGTTCCTTCATAGCCTTACTAATGAAATGACAGAGGACATCGCCAAGGAACAGCTTTACTTCGACCATTCGGTTGTTCCGACTCTCGATCCATTTGGCCAGTACCATGCTAGCAAGTTGGCCGCGCACACAGCAACAGTGGACTATGTGTCGGCTCACAAGCCCCAGTACTCTGTTGTCACCATCCATCCCGTCTTTGTTTTCGGACACAACCTCCTACAAACAAGCGCGGATGAGCTAGCAGGTACAAACGGCATGCTGTTCGGCTCGCTCTATGCTAAAGAGCCAATGTTTGCGCCCTACCGCGGCGTTCACGTTCTCGATGTTGCAGAAGCGCACATCAGAGCTCTGGATCTGGAGGATACTCCCGTTTCGTCATTCCTCGTTTCCGGGAAGGACAGACCGTGGGAGGAAGTACTGGAATACGCTGGAAAAGAGTTCCCTGGCGCAGGCTTCCAGACAGAGCCCAAGACGGGAGATCGGTGGTTCGTTGACACGACTCGTGCCGAAGCCCAGCTGGGCTTCAAGACGTGGAGGGAGATGGAAGTGCAGGTCAAAGATGTCGTTTCTCAACAGCTTCAGCTCCGCAGTAGCTGAGTTACTGTACAACATATATTGGAGGATCTCAGTGGGGAGTAAGTCGCTGATGTGTGGCTGACAGGGGTTGCCGGCCCGTTTTTGATGCGCGACAGCTTGGCCGCCAATAACATTACTATAAAATATATACAACGCTTTTGTTCACATGATATTCATTATTCCTTTTTCTCATCCGCAAAGTCAATCGTGTCAACAGTATCAATCCGGACAAGATCAGCGAATGGATTAGACACACGCTCGGAGCCCGGCGTGAGTCTGCTGTCGTACATGGTGGTCGTGCGTCTCGACGAACGAGAATTCATGTGAGCCAGTGGAGGGCGGGTGACGCCTTCTCCGATGGCAATGTTAGTCGAGCCAAAACTAGCTCGCGAGTTGCGACTGGTTCGCGAGTTACGGCTCACTCTCGAGTTCCGGCTCACTCGGGAATTGCGAGTTGCAACACGGCTTAAACGTGAGCCCACAGCAGTGATGGTGAGTCTTCGTCCAAGGCCTTGTTCGGTTTTCTTAGGCGCAGACTCTTCAAGTCGGAGGACGACTTCCACTGCCTTTTCGTCTTCGATGATTTTGGGGTGTCTATTGATGGTTAGTCGCTGGGCAAGGCACAACATCCACTAATCCATTGAATTTACCTCTTCGCAAAGTACTTCGCGTACTTGTAAAGCGAGTAGTAGCAGCTGAAGACGTTGACAAATGTCAAGACGATCTTGTAAGGAGTATAGTACACGTATACAGCGACCCAGCCTACACGTTCGTTGCGACGGCGGAGGTGGATTTCGTTGAAGATCTAGGATAGAGTCAGCTGTATGCATCCAAGTATAAATTCCGTCTTGGACTGACCGTGACATTGACGTAATACATAGCGAGCGTTCAGAGTAGCAGATAAACACAGAAAAGAGGTCTGACGATCAAGGAGATCGGCAGTACAAATGGTGCTAGGAGGTAAAGCAACGTCTCGTAGAACTCTTGGAAGACGAAGAGTTTGGCGCCAATCTCCCAGAACCCGAGTTTCCAGGAGAAAAGGATGTAAGCCATGTTGTAGTACATTCCGTTGACGAAAAAGAAATTCCATCGGTAAAAGCGTTGACTGAATATGGTCATCTCGCCGAAACCGCCGCGGCTACCGCTCGAGAAGAAGACGGAGGAGGGTGTTTCTGTCTCTACAAACACGGCAGTGCACATCGTGACACGACTTCCGAGTTTCCGGGCCGTGTGACCGAAGAACCAATCTTCGGAGACCGAGAATCTGAGACACCTGTCAGTACATATTCTCGAAATGGCGTGGTTCCAGGGAAGCTTACCCAGGGTGGGTACGGAACGTATCGATCAAGAACTTCGTGTCCCAGATTGATATGGCGCCATGAGGAAATGTAGCGCTTCCGATCTTACCGGCAAATGCTCTTTGTAAACCACTGATCTTGTACTCGAGGTCTTGAGCTTGCTGGCATAAAGTCCCGCGCTTGTTCTCTGGTGGTCCCACGGACTTGATGGTGTAGCCGATGCACTTTATCTTATCGGTAAGGCGGTCGCTGACTACCGGGAAGTTTGGCGGAAGAGCGCAATCATCATCAATCAGCAAGACGTTCTTGAAGCCTTTGGCGGAGTAGCACCCAACATATTGGGCTACACTGCATTCATCACGTGAAAGTCAGTATCTTGCATGAATTATCTGGACCTGTGTACGTATCACACTTACATTTTACTCCCAACAGGGCTCCATACATGGTTGACTCCGTATTGCTGACAGATTTCCTCTGTGTTGTCCAGAGGTGTGGGACTGTTGCCATTTGCGATAACGAATACGTTCTTAGCTGGGAAGATCTTCAGCGCTGCCGCAAGCGTGGGACCAATGAGCTGAGCGGCTTTGTACTACACAACTAAACTATCAGCGTGCGGTTCTTCAGAGCTCCGCAGTTGGAGAATCTCATGACTATGCCCCTGAGATGTTTGAAGAGGGAATTCTCACGCATGGTATCAAAAGCGCCGTGCTATCGATATCTTGATTTGGTTTGGCCTCAGCTTGAGAGGACTCATCCGGCATCGGCGGCTCCTTCTCGAATAAGATCAAGAGTGGTGCAAAAGCGTAGCTGAAAGATGTTAGTAAACGGACATCCTGTAATGGGCTTGGAATTCCTTACAAGAAAGCCATCGCGATCGTGACACTCCACGTCCCTGCCACGGTGAACTTCTTCTCGACAACGTAATACAAATACCAAACTGCGCCGTTCCAGATTGGTCTGCCTACCAACACGAAGTAGATGAAGCAGAAAATCAAGAGGTAGCAAGAGAATTCGAATACCAGCTGTACCCATCTCTTGCGCTGCAATTGCTCACCGCGGATCTTGGCTTTGTCATATACATCGAGCAAACTGTTTCGGCGTGCCAGGTCTGCTGCGCCTTGTTTCACTTTCTGTACAGCCGGTCCGACGACGCTCTCGTTTCGATCTTTACGCATACACAGTCGTGCCAGTGCAGCTTTCCGCGCACTCTGTATGTAGCTCTCCTCAGCACCAGCGGGTGGTTTGGCCATCGATAAATAGGTATCTGGTGTTGAGAGCTCCGTGTCTGTCATTTGAGGATCATCGAATATACCAACATAGTCGGCTTCCGGCGGAATTTCCGAGAGTGGACGACCGCCAGTCCTCAATTGATCTGTCAGAGCATAGTTGTTGAGAGATCGGTATAAGACTTTATCGCTTCGAGGTGGTACCGGCAAAGCAGTGAGTTCGCGCGCTGCGCTGCTGTTTGACATCTGTCTGCTCAGCCGGTTACTCCGATATGAGGGAGCTCTGACTGGCATAGATCTTCTCGCCGACAGTCTGGACACTCTAGGTTCGAGTGCTTCGCCTTCTTCGAGTGTAGCCAGGTTGCTACTCTCCCATTGATCCCTGCGATTGCCAGCTTCCAAGTCCCATCTGGCAAAATGTTCGGCGAAATCTCTTTCTGTTTGAATGTCGATCAGGCCTTCTTCAGCGTGTTGTCTCTGCTCGAGTGCAATATCCAAGATGCTGAAGTCTTCCGGAATCCCGCTTTGTTGTGGAAATGTCTTCTCTTCGTCCTCGACGTTGAGTGGCCCGGTGCGAGCCCTATTGGCTGCTCGCAAGATGCCAGCAGGAATGGGCACATCATTTGATACAAGAGGCGGCGCCGGACCACCGAGGTTGTCCTGCGTTACATCGTCGTTCAGTCCGTGCTTTTCCGAAAGGTCCTGAGGAGAGCTGCCTGATCCTTCCGAAATGCTGGAAAGAGAGTTCCTAGTAGGTGACCGTACTAAATCCTCATTGTTGTGAGGCATGCTGATGACTTGTTGTGGGATTGTTCAAACCAAATCTCACAGACTGAAAGCCTTTGATGTTACTGGCGAGAGAAAGCAGAGCGTGATATCAGTAGCGTGGCAGTAGCCTTTCAGGCCTAAGTCTGAACACAAACCAGCCTCGAAGGAAAGGACGTGGAGATATACCACGATGGTGCCAAAAGCTTATCAGCCCGCAAGGTGACTTCATGATCGATTCCACGTCAACAATGGCGGATCTCGGACGAGTCGTACAATGTGAGGTCAACCGAGATGTATCTGGGTACCAAGGTTTTGCATGGCCAGGACGAAAGACGTGGTTCAAGGTCCATGTGGGCCGGATGGACGGCAAGACGAGCCAGTAGCCGGTTGGATGCTTGCGGCACAAACGTAGTATGGTATGTGATCTGGAGAAGTAGTGGACGATATCCGTCATCGTGCGTGCTCACTGCATCTTCAGCGGTCTTTCGTAATTTTCGGTTGATCTTTCCAGCCGTTGCCTTGGAAAATAGAGCTTACCACGTGCATACGGTCCAATAGCCAGTTGGACGGGTCCGCCCACACAAGCCTATGCTACTACTAATCCTCCAGTGGTGATGAGCGACAGCTGTGAGCCGCGTGGGCCGCATCGGCTGGTGACTGGCTACCATCTTAAGAGCAGACAGTTCAGCCGTGAACGTGAACTCTGTATGAGTGCGGTTGAACAAGCCGGTGACTAGTAACGCGAGGTACCTGGGCGTTGCGTGTGAGGGCTTCGATGGAAGACACGGTGTCATTCTACCCACGAAGTGGCTTACTGTGTGCTCCCCATGATGGCGAAGACGACCACAGAGTGTATTTTTGCCTGTTTGAATGCGTCTTATGAGCTGAGAGCGCATACCGACTTACCTTTTGCCGAGGGGGCGTAAGCCATTGTGCACATTGCCTTCCATCGCTGTACCGTAGCACTCAGTTTAAGCTCCACTGCCCAGAACGTGGCTTGCGGGCCTGCCGTCCCGTGAAGGCATACTGCGGATCTTTCTGAAAGATGGTAAGGTTGGTTCCATGGAAGCAACATGCAAATCATGAAAGTTAACTCAGCCGTTTGTGTAAACAACTCCGAGGTCCGGACGGTCGGGATTACAGGCCGTTGTGTATCAAATCGTGCTTGGAGACGTGTTCGCCACGTGCTAGGAGATAGCGAGCATTTGTACTTACACTTGTCTTTTCTTGCAACGGAAAAGGTGTTACAGTACAGTTCAGTTCTCCTGTTCCTGTTAAAGAGAGATCTACGCGGCCGTTTCGCCGTGCCGCTTCTCCCGAGTGCTTGGGTCTCGAGATGGGCCGTAACCTTATCTCCTATTATTTCCAAATCCTGCAAATACGTTGTGAGACATGCAGACGTTCAGGTCAAAAGCCGTTGATGCCACGAATGCGACAACTCCGGCAGCCCTAACAAGAGAGTTTTCCTAACTGCTCATACTGGTTTCCCGCGGAACCTTGAGAGAACAGCCGCAATGGCACCATGACGAGTATGGCTTGTGAGTAGGTGGCCTCGGCAGGCTCTTGAATCTTGCATCCAATATTAATGCCCCTTCGACGTGAGTTCGAACCCTCGAGATCCGAAGATCATCTGGGGTGGAAGTGGTGTTTGGAAGAGCCCTATACTGGTGTGGTACTGTACGGAGCTGCCTCCTATCGCTCGTGTATTCCTTCCTGCAGTGCGCGTATGATGATGTTCTATGGTGCGAATACGAGTTGTTACTGTTAGACTAGCCTGTCACTAAATTGTCAGCGACGGACTCAGTCGTGATGTTGCGATGTTGCAATGCCAACACGAAATTGCGCACAATAGCTGCATAGCCATTAGCCACTCTCGTCACTCCAGTGAACAATACTGGAAGGAAGGCCACAAGGTGAAGGGAAAAAAGCGCGTTTACAGACAGGTGTTACAGTGGCGGATTGATTTATGTGAGACAGGAACAGCTGCACCTGCAGCCAACCTAATCTCCCCTCCTGTCGTATCACGTGAACAGTGCCAGCTTCAACTTCAATTCAAACACGACGTCGAACTTGGTACACCTCGTTTCCCGTGCCATCACAAGAAACGTCCGAAACTGTAAGGTAACTCATAGTCGGTCAGTCATCATTGAAACTCTCGGTAGCGTTCTCCGCTAAGATACACCGACCATCACCGCACAAGCACGACCACCAAGCCCCAGCGTTACGAGCCTGAATCACGCAACCAAACTGTACACCCACCCGGACAGCCACTTGGCTTTTTGTAGGACGCTAACTCGTGAAGAAACAGAGACAGCGCGCAACAATGGCATCCTCCGAACCCACTGGCGCAAAGCCAATCATCGTGGTCCTCACACTCGACAAGCCCGAGTTCTTCGAAGACATGTACGGGCCTTTCATCGACCTACTCAAGACGAAAGCCGAGTTCCAACAGGCCAATACACCAGAAGATGCACGAGCCGCCTTCAACATCCACCCCAAGCCAGCCGCGATCCTTTCCGCAGACGAATCCTTAACCGTCAGCACCCGCATCTCGCTGGTCCACGATGCGGTCAGCTACGTTCGTTCGGGTGGCATTCTCGTGTTCATGGGCTTGTTTTCTGGCTTCACGCAGTATCCAAATTTCAAGACTCTCTTCTCGAGGTTTGACCTGCCGTGGGCGACAAAGTCCTACCATCGCTCCACCTTCAAGCTCAACCGCGAAATGACGCATTTCAACAAGAGCGGGTTGGCTACGAGCTACAGTCAGAAGGCGGTTTATCTTGCCAACGTCGCCTACGATGATGCAGTCTACCTACCTGATGACGACTCAGTAGTCGAGTCGAATGTGTTTGGATCAAGGCCGGTGAGCGACCCAACAGAGACGCCAGCTGCTTTCGCCAAGGTCGGAGAGGGCAATGTCGGGTATTTGGGTGATGTTAACAATGAAGACGCGACGACGCCTGTGCTTCTAGGAATGTGTGGTCTATAAGGCTATGATCGAATGACGCTCAGGAATGCTGTCATCTCTGGAAGCGTTCGAGATTCTTACCCAAATGTAGAGCTGATGGTAGAGGGAATGCGAACATGAACGAACAAAACCTAACAGGTCTCAGCAATTCGCAGCTAGTGTTCCATATCGAGCAAATCGGCACCTCTCTGTCATTGACGATTCGATATAATCGTCGGACTCGCATTAATCTAGATATCCAACAAGGATGCATGCCATGTTTTTACTCTCATTGACCCTACCGCTGGGATCTTACTCGCTCAATTCCTCCTGCCGCTCGATTTCCATGATCTTGATTTGCCTAGCTTCGTGCTTAGCGATGGCATCTCCATGTCTCTGCATACCACCCCCTTTCGACCACGTCCCTAAAGGCGTTGAGGCATGAGTGATACCATCCCAGGACAGCACCTGTAGCTCGGTCAGGTTGGGGAAGGCAACCCCGAGGCGATGCGTTAAGGATAGTGCCGTTTTGGAGCTCCGGCGTGTAGGGACACAAACTCGAAGACGAATTTCTCGAAGATTCGGGAATTGCCGCTTGAAGTTGTCGAGCCAGTTTGGGCCAGAGGCAGGATTCAGGAACGTTGCACGAACGATGAGAGGTGCGGGGGAACAGTCTTCATCATTCACCATGTTTATGGTAAGTCTTGTGGTGTGAGTGGAGAGTGGACTGCAGAGTATCTTCGATTGAGGACACTGGAGACTTTTCACGGTGTCGGTCACCGTGAGCTGTTGATTGAGATCGTTCTTGGAGATCCGCTCATCGTACTCGGCTTTGAACTGACGACTGACAAGGCGAAGCCTCGGGATAATAGCGCGTGTGTGAAACTCGAGATCGCCAGCATTGCTGCCCATGCTCTCCTCTATTTCTTGGTAGAGCAGATCGTAGATGCAGTCGCGCAGCTCCCGCGGGAGGATGTCGAAGTATGATTTGACATCTGCGCGGTTGTCTGTCGATTTGAGTGCCATGTCGGAAACCGGCTGCGGTACGTCGATGTGTCGCGTCGAGGTCAGCGTCATGACTTCCATATCGGACTTTGGTAGCGATGTAACTGTATGTGCTGGAGATATGTGTATCTTTCAAACCAGTTAGCAAGTTTCAAGTGTGTTTTGCTCAATGCTTGACAACTCACCTCAGGTAGAGGCGTAGCCACACTCGAGATCTTGACAATAAATGATTGTGTGTAGCAAGTTCAAGTTCAAGTTTGTGCATGCGGTTGGTTTAGCACAGAAGTCGCTATGACAACCAGCCAAGATGAATAAGTGAAAGATGTCGTACAGGCTTCAGAAGGCTTGTCCCATTGGCTCACTTCCGTAAGTCTACTGGATGGTCCAGTGATTCGATGAGAACTGACACCAGGAGACGTCGAACCCACTCCCTCTGTTTTCACATACTCCCGAGATCTGTTTTCAAGCACTTCCAGATATCTCCGTGGCCATCAGTGTCAACAGAACGATCTGCTCCAACCCTCTTCAGACGGCCCTGCTGAACGAAACCATCTAAGTTGTCCGCGACCTAGCGTTAAGCATTGCGAAGACATCGTGGTTCTCCTGCAACTCACGCTTCTCGACCACGTTGCCGCAGTCGCCACCCCAGCACAGTAATTCTACTTCAATCGCTCAGACAATCATCGTGACAAGGAAGAGCGTCGCTTCTGTGTCCTCCGTACCTTACTTGTCAACAAAGCTTCGTTTTGAATCGATAGACGTTTTGACGACTGTCCACAGAGGCAGATATGCCGACGGGTGGGGTCTCAGCAGCGTTCACCCTCTTCTAGGGCGAGACGAATTGTCTGACAAAAAGAATCGATGCTCAGCAGAAGCAGCTCAATGCCAGTCTTAGACACACATGCGGGGAATGCGTTACTGTATGTATTCAGCCTGATCTTGCTTGTGGTCCTGGCTCAAAAGGTGGCGTTCTATCAGCTCATATCAGCCAGAATACTGAAAGCCTCGCCAGCGTCTCTCACTGACTCAGAGAAAAACATGTATCGTCGTTAGCAGCCTCCGCCTGTCTTACACCAAAGGCCTGGAACATATTATTTCCACCATAATATCGACCCATACGTCCGACGACTTGGATCGCGACAGGCTCGCAACTCCACTCGGCGACTCCAACATAAGACATCGGGAACCCACATGGCAAAGCACTCGCCAAAAAATCCAAGACAGAACAAAGAAAATGTTCCCAAGACACTCCAAGCTCCTCGTCAAAAATGTATTCTTTGTCTCAACCACCCTAAAATCTCAAGACAGCGTGGTCTCATTAGACATGTCCGAGCTTAACAAAGGGAAGAGATATACTCGCCATCATCTCCGGTTTCGACACGACATCTCTTTCATCCACCACCTCATCGTGGAAATCCAGTTCCAACACCAACATCTCGCAGTTCCAGACCTCGATCCAGGGCCACCAAGTCATCCGGAAAGGAATAAGCTCTTCCTCGCCAACCGCCACAAAACACCCACCACAAACCCACCATCCACCTCTTCTCAACAACAAAGCCACCGCCAAACCACCTCCAATCCTATCCCCAAAGCCATGGCACCCCTAACCCGCCCCAACAACGCCGCCCTCACAAAAAAAATCGCAACCCTCCAACTCGAGCTCGCCCCCCTCGTGCCCCACCCCACCCGCCCACCCCACCCAGCCTTCCCCAAAACCCTCCTAGCCTTCCACCTCCTAACCGAAGACGAGCTCGACAGCATCGCGCACCACTACCACCAGTCCACGCCCGGCCCCTGGACGCAGCACTACCCCGCGCTGATGAACTGGGACAAAGACTTCCTCGCCCGCGGCACAGAGCCGGGCAATGGAAAGGGGAAGGGGAAGGCTTCGGCGGCGGACGTAGATGCTGCGCTGGAAGCGGATGTGCCGGAGGAAGTGTTTTTGGAGACGTTGATGACGACTGTGCAGGATTTGCAGAAGGAGCAGATGAAGAAGAAGGGTGGTGGGCCGCCGGCTACGCTGCGGTCTTCGGAGGAGGGCTCGTCGTCGGCGGGTAATGGTAATGCTGGCAACCCGTACGCGGGATTGAGCGACAAGGATCGCATTCGCATTAAGAGGAGGAAGGTAGGCAAGTTTATTGGGTTGGTCGGGATGGAAACACCGGTAGAAGAAATTGCGGGGAGGATCCAGGCGAGTTTGGATAGAGCAGTGGAGAGGAGTCGGGAGGAGTTGAGGCGGAATGAGGAGATTATGTTGCGGAGGTCGAAGATGGCTTGATTAAGGTGGAGTTGAGCTGAGTTGAGATGAGCTGAGTTGCGGTGGCTGTTTCTACAGGGCGGTTTTCCTTTGTTAGAGAGCTGGTCTCTTTTTTTTCTGATCTAAGCAGGAAGCATTAATGTGGGATTTCTTTTGTTGTAGCTCACATCTTCTGTGAATGGTAATTCAATGTC
>Ga0265797_10009001_pt1 | contig 13127 bp, 18 predicted proteins | sample P2T30metagenome_FD_192433 | JGI IMG/M metagenome (GOLD analysis project Ga0265797, IMG submission 192433) | Plant litter microbial communities from East Loma Ridge, Irvine, California - P2 T30 | ecosystem: Environmental > Terrestrial > Plant litter > Unclassified | place: USA: California... | reverse complement strand
TGCCCCCGCCCCCCCTTTTTTTTCAGATGCAAAGTGTTACCACACGTCCCCTATGCTGGTACTCGGTACGGCATGCAGAAAATCACTACTTTCCCTTGGCATCATGAGGAGAATCTAAAAAAGAAAGAAGATAAAGATTGGGAACTTCGCGTGGAAGTGCGGATGCACTATACTAATCTCATTTTCCCTTTTCCTTACGGTAATTTACGACACGCAGGGACACACACACACACACACACACACACTTGGCGACTTGGCTGTCCTTTGCAACCTGCCGTCTTGTCCGGTTACTTTTTTTTTCATATCAAGTACCGAAGTAGATGCGAGAGTTTGGCTCTGATGTCTGCGTTGGCTGGTTTGGTTGGTGGAGAGGAAATCACAGGTCCTAGTGTTTGGGCTTGGGTTTTGTGGAGATGGAGGGGTGCAGTAGCGTGTATACAGAGGGAAGCCTCAAAGTACGGTACGGGAAATTAGCCTAGAGAGGTGGACGGTGAGTGGCGGGGTTGGTGGTGTGGCGGGGATTGAGAGAGCCTGCGTGGGATTGAGATGAGAGGATAGGGGCGAAGAGATGGCAAGTTAGAATATGTTTTGTTGAGGGATAATGTGGTCAAACTAGACTCTCTGGGACATTTCTCACCATGTTGTTATTGCAGGTAAAAGCGGTCGATACTCTCTATCCATTGCCCTTCACGCACAAAGTCTCTTGATTTTAAACACTGTATATACCTTCATCCGTCCTTTGTGTCATAAAACTGCTACTCTTTTGGGTAAACTCTTAATTTGAGCAGTCCAATACGACACAAGTTCTTGAGATGGCAATGGTACGAGAAAACGGGGGGCTGTTACGATGAAGCAACAGATAGTATTTATACTGCAATCATGTGCTCCAGTTATAAAAGTAGACTAGAAATATTACACAATAGAGGGAAAATTTACTATTCATTCACGGTAAGAAACCGTAGACCAGACTTTGATGCAAAAAAAACACGTCTTGTACCGCATCATTGTTTATTTGTACTACTTGTGAGTTGGTTGGATACTGTTCCCATGGTCTCACACGACGCGATTCGACTTGTATGTTTGTTGCAAGCAAGAAAATGGCCCAGCATTTTATGATACAGCCCGACTAGACGAGAAAATACAAACAAGGGAAGTGCATTCACACGCTCAATGCAGATCAGAAAGCCTCGCATAATAATTACCTAGTCGGCAGCTCCGTCTTCGACTCGAAGCTGTATCGTAGCCACTCGCCCACAGCTCTCAAGCTCTCCCACCGTACGCTCTCATCTGCCTCTTGCATCAGCTCCATGACTCTGCCCTTTAGACCCAGCTTTTCGAGTTGCTGTCGCTTGTCAGGCACCTCCTTCACTAAGCATGCTACGTCGTTGCAACCAATTGCCAAGACCTGCTTGTCGTTTTCCCAGTCCTTGGATAAGATTTCAGCGAGCTTTCGGGGAAGCTCTCCCTTGTTTTCTTCCAGAATGCGGCGTGCATTTTCTTGCCAGAAGGTAGGGTTGCGATGAGGTGGCGACCAGCGGAGGTGGCCAGATTGAAGTTCGGCGGCGTACTCATCAAACGTCGTCTGCGTCTTAGTGTATTCCTCGAGTAGCTCGCTAAGTGCCTGAAGGTCCTCGAGAGCATCTTCGTCAGTCAGGTGGCGCGACTTCAGACTTGTAAGAAGAGCAGGTAGGCGAGCGAGAACTGCAGTAGGAAGTAGGGTGTTGCGGTTCGTGGTCAATAGGTTCCGAAGGGTGGAAAGGAGGAGGCGAGTAGTCTTCTCCTTGGGCGAAACCTTGAGCAGTTGTGTGTATAAGATAACAATATCGTGCTCACTAGATGATGTTAGCGGACGGACAAGTCTGTTGGGTGGGGGACATGGTACTCTTGAAGGCCCTTGCCAACGAGCTCGCCCTCGAAGCTGAGCTGCCAGACGACAAGGAGGACGTGGTAGAGAAGCTGGAGACCAACGCCGCCAGAGATTCCGCCATCGGTTGTGCTGCGAATACTGGCACCGCCGCTGTATAGGGTCGAGTCGGTATCCTTGGCCGACCCCGCTGCAGCTCGCAGAATGTCAAAAAGAGGGCTCAGCGTCTCCTTCCTCTGATTCCAAAAGATACGCCTTGCCTTTGTATTACGAAGCACAGCAGAGTATTCGCGTACGGCAATATCCTGCAGGCCAGCGTCGGATGCTTTTGCGAGTGTAGAGAGATAGGTGAAGAGCTGGGCTAGGGCCTCGTCGAGCTCGGGAGTGCTCTTGGACGTCTTTGTGACAGCATGCGACAGTAATGCAGATAGTACAGACGAGGTGAGAAGCGGCACAGGGTCTTCGTTGTTGGACGAAGCTTTCAGAAGCGGCAGGAAGGGCTTGTATGGTGCTGGGTGCTGGACGAGGGCGGATGTGAGGGCAGGTATATCTGTAGTCATGTGAGCTTCAACATCCAATGTGTAAAAGCATGTTCCTACCGTCAATCATATCCCCCAGCAGGACCAGCATGTAGTGGATGATATCCTGGCGCTTTGCTGCTGCCTCGAAGATGCTCTGTGACCCATTCCCACCCACGAGCAGCGTCACAAAGCTCTCCACATCTGACTCGATTGTCTGCTTGCGCTGCTCCTTGCGCACCTTGTCAATCGACTTGATCTTCTTGAGGTCCTCGTCGGTGATGGTCTTGGCTCGGACCGCACCTTCCCACGATATGGGCCGGGCGCGGATGTTGTTCTGGATCGAGCCAAGGTACGTGGGCGGGTCTAGCGATGACATGGTCGAAGTTCTGCTGTGTGGTAATGCGACGATGGCTTGGCGGCTTCGGTGCCTTGTTATGGTTGTCGTCGTTGTTCTGTATGTAGCTCTGATGTTGGGTACTGGAGCTCTGCGGCCCACCCAAACTCCGTCATCTGGCCCTAGCTTCACTAGTGCCATCTCGAAATCGACCCTTGCACTTTTGCCCTCTTGGCATCTGTCAGACCTTCGCAACCACAACGCGCCACACTCTTGCGCTGTCTTCCAACAACCTCCGTGTAAACATGGAGTACTTTAGTCTCAAGCGGTCGACTGCCGATCGTGGCCAGTCTAACCTCTCCAGCAAAGTCTATGTGCGGTCCACCAAAAGTGGCAAGGTCCAGAAAATCGTAAGAGAGCTGTACTTACGACAAGACATTCCGTGCTCGTCAAATCTGTGCAGGGCGTGTTTGGAGATTGCCCCAACCGACTACTCGAAGAAAGGTGCGATAACAGCCATCTTACGTGCACTGCAAAGGGCCTAACCCCATCCAGTATCACCTTTCGTCCTATCCGACACACCAGCAGGATCAACGAATTTTCCCAATGGCCAATATCTCGTTCCAGACACTAATGCTTTCCTTACTGGAATGGATCTGTTTGAAGTCGAAACCGCCTTCCATGATGTCATTGTCCTTCAAACTGTCCTGGAGGAGGTCAAAAACCGTTCATTGCCGCTATATCACCGCTTGATATCTTTGACCAAGAATGAGGGGAAGCGATTTTATGTATTCTTCAACGAGTTTCGAGTCGAGACATATATCGCTCGGGAAGCTGGAGAGACTATCAACGACAGGAATGATCGAGCTGTGCGCAAAGCAGTGGAGTGGTATAATCACCACATCCGAGAGGCGGTCTCAGCACGTAGTCAGAAGCAGAGCCGGATCCCTACCGTTGTCATGATTACCGATGACAAAGACAATCTACGGAAAGCGGCGGCCGAGGAAATACCCGGCATGACATGTAAGTGTTTACACGAGAATACTTGGATGATACTAATATCCACCTAGTGTCCGACTTTGTTTCTGGACTTGAGAACTCTGATGAACTCTTGGACATGATTAGCGCTGCGCAGGAACAGCGAGAGGTCCGATCTAAAAAGGCCGAAGTCTTCTACTCAGAACACTATACAGTATCTAAGATGATGACTGGCGTTAAAGCTGGCACTCTACATCAAGGCGTCTTCAACGTCTCACCATACAACTACCTCGAAGGCTCTGTGCACGTACCCGCTTTCGACAAGTCACTCCTCATCCTAGGGCGTGAGAACAGCAATCGCGCTGTCTCTGGCGATGTCGTCGTTGTTGAAGTGCTTCCTAAAGATCAGTGGAAAGCACCATCCACTAAGATCATCGAAGAGGAGACAGTGAACAAGAATGATAACGCCGAGGCCGAAGAGGGAGAGACGGTCATCCCAGAGAGGGAGCGACGAGCGCTACAAGAAGAGGTCAAGAAGGTCCATGGACAAACCACAGAAGGCAGGCCTCAACCAACTGCTCGCGTCGTAGGTATCATCAAGCGTAACTGGAGACAATATGTGGGCCATATCGACCGCGACTCTGTTCGCTCTTCATCAAAATCGAGTAGACAGCAACAGACGGTGTTCCTGGTTCCGATGGACAAGCGCATCCCCAAGATTCGCATACGAACGCGACAAGCTGGCGAGCTTCTCGGTCAGCGCATTTTGGCGACCATTGACTCATGGGACCGCGACTCCCGTTATCCGGTCGGTCACTTTGTACGATCACTTGGCGAGCTCGAATCCAAAGGCGCAGAGACCGAGGCCCTACTTTTGGAGTGGGATGTACAGTACAAGCCTTTCCCAAAGACAGTTCTGGACTGCTTGCCCGCTGAAGGGCATGACTGGAAAGTGCCCGCTAGCATGGATGATCCAGGTTGGAAAGGACGCAAAGATCTCCGCGACCTTCTTGTCTGCTCTATCGATCCTGTCGGCTGTGTTGATATTGACGATGCTCTCCATGCTCACAAACTGCCGAATGGTAACTACCAGGTTGGCGTCCATATTGCAGACGTGTCACATTTTGTCAAGCCGAACAATGCCATGGACAAGGAGGCTAGTCAGCGCGGAACCACTGTTTACCTTGTCGACAAGCGTATAGACATGTTGCCTATGCTTCTTGGAACAGACCTGTGTTCTCTGAAACCATACGTCGAGCGCTATGCCTTCTCAGTGCTTTGGGAGGTCACCGAAGATGCGGATATCGTTTCGTCGTACTTTACAAAGTCGGTTATCCGATCAAGAGAAGCATTCAGCTACGAACAAGCTCAAATTCGGATAGACGACAAGTCACAGCAGGATGACCTAACAAAAGGCATGCGAACGCTACTCATGCTTTCTAAAAAGCTGAAGCAAAAGCGAATGGATGCAGGAGCGCTCAATCTCTCATCACCAGAGGTCAAGGTTCGGACTGAATCTGAGACTTCAGACCCGGTCGATGTTGAGACCAAGAAACACCTCGATACCAATTCGCTCGTGGAAGAGTTCATGTTGCTCGCCAACATTAGCGTCGCGGCAAAGAACTACGAAGCCTTCCCACAAACAGCTCTACTGCGTCGCCATGCCGCACCGCCAAAGACAAACTTTGAAGAGCTTGACAACCAGCTCAAGGTCAAAAAGGGGATGGAGCTCAAGACGGATAGTTCCAAGGCTCTAGCTGATTCTCTCGATAAGTGTGTGGATCCTGGCAACCCTTTCTTCAACACGCTTGTCAGGATAATGGCAACGCGATGTATGATGTCCGCTGAGTACTTTTGCGCTGGTACACAGGCCTATCCCGAGTTCAGACATTATGGTCTTGCAAGTGAGATTTACACACATTTCACTTCTCCCATTCGTCGTTATGCCGATCTTGAAGCGCATCGCCAGCTTGCGGCCGCAATCGAATACGAGCAGCTAGATGCAAGTTTGCAGTCAAAAGCCAAGCTTGAAGCTGTTTGCAAGAATATCAACGTGCGCCATCGCAATGCACAGCAGGCTGGCCGTGCTTCGATCGAGTACTACGTTGGTCAAGCGCTAAAGGGCAAGGACATCAACGAAGAAGGCTTTGTTATGAAGATCTTCTCCAACGGCTTCGTAGTCTTTGTACCGCGATTTGGTATCGAGAGTCTGATTCGGTTGAGGGATCTTGCTACACCTGAGCCTGAGGCTGACTTTGATGCGGAGAACTATGTACTCAGCGTCAAGGGCGAAGTTAAGCGTAGCATTGAGTTGTTTGAAAAGGTTACGGTCCGGATTACGGATGAGCTAGAGGAGAGCACTGGAAAGAGAAAAGTCAAGTTGAGCTTGGTCTAGGAGGTCATGGTCATGGTCATGGTCATGGTCATGGTCATGGTCATGGTCATGGTTAGTTTGGCGTCTTGGAACAGAACAAAACGGGAGCATTGCGGCCTTGTCGAACATGTAAATTAATCAAGAATGGGATTTCTCGAAATCGAGGAAAGTTATCCTGTATGCATACGAGCTACTCAATCACTCTTGTAAATGAGTTGTGCAGGAATATAGGGTTTTACTCAATAATATTTTTTTGCACCCCATTATCTTAGCTAATCAATCATCAGTTTGTCATGGGCGAAAGATTAAGATTTCTTTTTCCAATTAAAAAAGAGTGTTGGTCTTTTATAAAATACGAGTTTTCATATGAATACGAGAACAGAGAGAGGAAAAAACGAGGGGCGCAAGGGAGGGGGAATACGAAGTGTGGATCTCTCCATTCGCTTATCTCTTTGATGAAGGAAAAAAAGATGAAACTGCCAAGTATTAGAGCACTTTCTTTTGTTCTTCTTCGTCGTCGTCTTCTTCGTCGTCGTCATCGTCGTCTTTTTTTTCAAATTTGGCACAAGATGATTGCTGTCAGCGCCGGTAACGGACCGAGACTGGGACCGTTCCTTGGGTTTGGGGCAGTTGGGGTTGATTTGATTTGATTTGATTTGGTTTGGTTTGGTGTTTTAGTTTGACCTTGGGATCTGTGCTTGTATGTGGAGCACGATGACCGAACGCATCAAAGTGGGCAAGCAAGCAACCATGGATGCGCGGATGCGAGAAGTTTGTTTCAGAAATAGAGAGAGAGAAAGAGAGAGCGAGCGAGCGAGAGAGACAGAGAAACTATGGTACTAGATGGAGGTCAAGGCGTTTTTACCTGTTTGCCTGTCGTTGGTTGGTGGATGAATTAGGAAAAAAAGGGAAGATGTGGGGTGGCTGTGTGGTTTTTTATTTTTTAGTTGAAAGTTTAAAATGGAGTTTCTGTCGCGTGGTTGACCATTTCGCACCAGTTCGCAGTAGTGGCGAAGAGAGAAGTTGCAGATCATTGGAGAAGTGGAGAAACGCGTGGTACCTGGACTGAGGCAAAACGGCGCTTGAGGGGGGAGGGGGGAATGTTGGAGATGGCGATGCCGCCTAGACGACAACAGCGAAACGATAATGATGATGATCATCATTCCCCCACACTTTGGGCTTGGAATGGAACGGCATTTATAGCTTTTTTACTTCAAAAGTTTACCGTTATGCTGTGTGTGTGCGTGCGGACAGACAGACACGTTTGTCTGGAGGAGCAAAGGAAGAAGGAGACGAAAGAAAGCGCGACGCATACGTACGTACGGCTAACCTTGGCTAACCTTCTAGATCATCTTGCCAAGCTGGGGAACTACGTACGAACCAAGACCAACTGGCGTATGCAAATTTGGATCAAGTTTCCATTCTAGACTCCTCCATTGCTTGCTGTGCAACAACTCTCCCCTATCTGCAAGACGACTACGCCAATCCACCCTCATGCATAGATCAAACCCCTAATCTTCTTCACGCGATAAGCACAATGGCTTGCATAGCACAAGCGGCTGGCAAAAGAGTTGGCGGTTCCTACCGTTGTTTGGTACGATATCGGTCCCGTGTGACTAGCGCCATGATAGACTTTTACCCTGGGGGTAGAATAGGTTTGCCATGTTCTTGGCGACGAATCTAATCGGTACGCTACAGCCAGGCACACACAAGCACACGACGCACGCAAATGCGGAGATGGTGGCCGATGGTGGTGGTGGTGATGGTGGCGTTTGGCGTCATGGAAAGTCGGGGTTGGCTACTACATATTGTCATCAAGGTCCGATCATGTGGGCTATTAGGTGATAACGTCACTATTGGCGGCAAGTGGCCCCGGGCCGAATCAGCGCGTTCATGTTGACGATAAGAGGGTCATGAGATGAGAACGGGAGCAGGTGAATATCTGGCATCGAGCCGGTTAATGATCGGTCAATAGTTGGGATGGTGCCATGGTGGGGACCGTTGTTGGGGATGCTTGGATTGGCATGGTTATGGGGGGAGAACATTTGCCAAGGTAGACCGATCCCGTTCTTGTAGCCGCCCCGATCCCACCAGGTGGGGGGGAGGGGGGAACTCCCGTGCGGCCTTTTTAAACCAAAACCAAGGTCCGATTTTCCATGAAAATCATCTGGGCCCCGACAATGTATTGCCAGAGTATGTACAACTGGCAATCAATTTGAACAACTATACAAAAATCACGCAGCTACAATTCATAACCAAATGCACAACCTTGCCGCAATCTCGCAGAAGCGAAGTGAGCACATCCTATATTGAACATTCTAAGCATCATGGATAAAATATAGTAGAAGCACTATACCATGACGCACCCTGCATACAACTAAGCGCCGCTCCTTTCCCCCCCACGATAAGCATCCTACGAGGCAGGATTCGCGGCGCGGGAAGTCTAGCAGGGACGACGGTTGCAGTTGCATCGATCACTAGGAAAATAAATATCAGGATTGCGAGTCGATATTACACAAAGTAATGGTTGCCATCTGACTCATTTATCCTCATGGTCAGAGGTTGGACTTGTCACGACTCGTGCTATGTTCGGATGCGGACAGACGTGCAGAAGGACAGTAATAGGAGACCAATGGCCGCATGTAAGCTGTACGAGGGTGTCCACCGTTCGCTGTATGCGAACGCCATCTGCTAGGCTCAGGTGACCGCAACACCCGCTTCCGATATCCTCCGCACTCTTCTCTTACGCACACCACCACGTGTCCATGCCGCCGAAGATTCCGGGCTGTGGCGATTTGATGCCGCAGACGAAATGGACGGGTTGTTTTCCTTGCCGGCAACCGCATATGATCGGCCAATGATAGGCGCCAATACCATGTCTATGATATACAGGCGGATATCGGTAGAGTACCCACATAACGGCCATGCGGCAGCTTTGGCTGGCCGTTGAGCATGTGTAAGTAGTTGGAACCAGGCATGAGGGTAATGTAAGGCCATGGATCCCACAGCTATATACACTTGTACTCCGGATGCGACGAGTGCCGAGGCAGGTTCTAGGAGGGTTTTAATCTTAGATATCCGGTTTTCTGCCTTTGAGCAGGCTGTGTGATGGGCGACGAGGCTGTCTGGTGTCGGCTCTGCTTCTCGTTTGGGGTGGTGATGCGGACACGTTCATCCTCCATGTGGCCAGGACGACGGCACCATCTGGTCCATGGCGGAGCTCGCGTACATGATTGACGGCCGATGACTCTTGTTTGCGAAAGCGAATTCAGGAGTTCATGACATGATGATGGTGTTGCAGTTGTGGCTCTGCCGCCTTTGCGGCTGAGGACTGGGGCAGGGGGTGGGTACTTGGACAGCACCTGCCAATGCCCATTGGTGGAGCAAAGATTGTTTGCTGCACGTTGTTTCAAAGGCCGACGTCTTGGCACCTTCTGCTTTGGTCGGACCAATACCACCTGAATCGCACCTTCTCTCCTCCCCGCAGTTGACCAGGCCATGTCGGAAAAGCAAGCGCGCTACGTCAGCGTTGCACTGTTGCGCACCACACGCACAAATCCAGCTCACCTGAGCCTTTTTGTCTCTCGCATGTTCAGAGCAGCTTCGATTGTATACGTTTGCACAGACAGAGGCACAAACTCTCCGCTATATGCGCCATGTTGAGTAGGCGGTGGCGTTTGCATCGAGCTTCACATGGTTAATATATTAGCCGATAGAACGGGAACGAGAGCGAAAGGCTACTGTACGTCCAGGAACCGGCCACGGGTGTGTTCGGTATGAGCGGCAAAGGCGCGTTGACACTACGACTCGTTGGATCACAAGGACGGCAATGGATGGAAGAGTAGGCGTCATTTGGGGCCTGTGTATATGGTTGCCGATTTAACTCGGACATGGCTGCCGGTTTCTTGCTTCAGGAGTGAAGGTCAAGCGGCGAGCGGCATGCTAGTTAGGGATGGGGCCTGTTATTGTCAACAAGTTGGAAAGTCATCATTTCGGCTACGGGGCGTGCCCGAAGATCACGACTGCGGAAAGGAAAGACCCGTTTTTCATAGCGGTGGTTTTTGTTCCGATGCAGAACGTGTCAGACGGGCGGCCGAGTTTTCAAAAGATGCAGATGCAGCAGATTTGGCGTGTTCAGCTCGTGGCGGTCTCTAGATGGCTCTGGCTCGGCTGCTAGATGCAATCGTGATGCGAGTATCGGCCAAGGCGACATGCTCCACGTTCGGAGACTTTCTCGACTTCTCGACGCATGCAGCTAGCTGCATAGACATGCGCAGATGATGCGCTACCATGTCAACTAGGCCTAGTCGCATGTGGTAGTGCAGCAAATTGCAAGCCCCAGGCGTGCTGCTCAGCTTACGACGGACGGTAACTTGATGTCGTCGCCCAGCTCGAGAGGCAGAGATGATGTGTGTTTCAGGTGGATCCGGTGAGGGATCTGGGGGCAGCCATTGGCCGGCACCCAAATGGCCGCTGGGTGAGCCGTCGGAGATAATGGGCGATGGGTGAGGTGGCGAGCTGGTGACCAAGCAACCGTTCAAGCCATGGAACATGTCGGTGCGAGCCATGCCATGCAGACAAGACATTCGGCTGCAGGGTTGGCTGATAGTCAGGAACGTCAGGAACGTCAGGCATGTCAGCCTGTAGCTCGTAGCTCGTATTGCAGCTGCACTCTTCGGACCAACCCATGGCGCTACTACACCCTTCTCTTGCTCGCATACCGCCGACGGGAGATGGGACTGGCCTGGTGACCGCAGGTGCAACTAGGTGGCCGAAGAGACAAAAAGGACAAAAGGACACAAAGCTTCAAGGGAGTTCCAGGCAAGCGATTGCGGGACGCACCTAGAGGCCGTCTCGGGATTGGCCAGTGCCTGGGTGGGCGCGAGGCTCGTTGGAGAGATGGTGTGGGTTTGGTGGATCGACGCCGTGTCAGTCGGGGCCCAGCCTGGCTGCAAGCGAAGCGAAGTTTCCGACCGTGACCACACACACACACACACTCACTCACGCGCCTGGTCTCATTCGTGCCCCTCCACTCACACCCCACCCCTCCTCGACTGATGCACCGATGCAAGGAGGATGGCCAGCGGGAAAACAAAATACACAAGAAGAAGAAAAACAGTTTATCTGCGAGGAGGGGTTGTCTCTGGGGTGCCGTTGGCCGACATGCAGCCCAAGGCGTGCTTTTTGCATCGTTGTTCAAGCCTTCAGTGTCAGTTTGGTCAGGGCCTTGGTGAGCTCTGCCCGCACATTCGTCGCAAGGCCTCCGTGTGCTGTCAAAAAGGCGGCCAGTTTGCTGACCTCGACGACGCCACGGTCTGGTGCTGGCACAGTAGCAATGGACGGCAGTGTCTGCCCCTGCACCACCCGCGGCGAAACTGCCTCTCTAGGAGTTTGCGCCATCGTCAACGGCCGTCGTTCCAAGCTGGTCCAAATTAGCCCACCAGGGTTGCCTTTTAGTGCACAACTCACCGATATTTCCATAAGTCTCTGCCCTACTAGTAAACTTTGCACCCCACCACTAGGCACGTCCTCGTACCTGCATGTTGCCTTGGGCCAAGCTTGTGAGATATCTATAACCCGCAACACTCTCCTCGCTCACTGCGCCATTGTAGCCCCTACCAAACCGTCGTTCTTTGTTCTGTCGTTCCGTGCCGCTAGTCGCATTACCATCGTTCCCTGCCCAGGTGCTGTGGATCGGTACACGCATGACTCCTCCGCTTATCTCGCATCTACTTTATCCGTGTCGCCCTTCCAGGTTCACTCCCGACAACAAGTGGACTCGGGACTACCACCAACGTTTCGTCCACCGCCACTCCAGAACATAGCCGCACCAGCCGCTGCCAGTATGGTCTTGATTTGATAAACGTCATCCTTTGATATATTGCCATTCACTCTTCCTCCGCACACACACACATATACACACATACACATACACTGGCTACATCACTGCAACACCATCATCATCGACCCTGATCATCTCTACACTACCCACCATGGAGCAACAAACAAAGGTCTGGGCCATTCTTGGCGCAGTTGTGGGCACACTCGTCGTCAGTGGCGTTGCCGTTGCCCTACTATATTGCTGGAAAAGGTCCCAAAGACGGATGCGAGGTTTCTCCCTACGAGCAGCCACACCTCTAGACGATGCCGAATTCGAATCATGGCGAAGGCCAAGCCAGTACGCACAACGTCCGGAAAAGTACGGCATCCGGCCAACCCAACCAGCCCTTACGCGAGATCGTGTGTCTCCCAGAATCAACACCGACTTTGAGAAGGAGCTCAGCACATACGACTTCCCCCCACGAACACCATCATTAACAGACATGGTCTCGATGAAGTCACCCACCAGCTCAATACGAGTACCGGACCGGGTACGCAGAAAGTCAAGCATGTCTTCATCCATTGCAGACCGCCCACCCACGCCTTACTCCCCTAGTTCGCCACCAACTGACTTCCACCGCGGTTCGACATCTTCTCACAGGTCGCCATTGATCCACTACCCTTCATTATCCGAGGCCTCATCCTTTCGGTTCAACTTTGATTCAGAGTACGGCACACAGCAGAAGAGCGAACGCTGGATCTAAGCTCACTCCACTTCAACTACGCGGTGCACATCTGAAAGCTACCTGTACTACCACCCACCACGTCCTCTTGTACAACAGCAGGCATGACGCCAGTCAGCACTTTACTTTTGCGACATTCACTTCGCATACATACTTTACGACTACACATGATTTTTTATTCGGGCGTTTTGTCGGAGCTTTGCACTTATGATACCAGACCTTAGCGTCACTACATGGGCCTCGAGCCTTTTTCTTTATGTTGCAGGATGGAGGATCCAGATTAGGATCAGGATCAGGGTTCTGTGCCCTAATGCACGAGGAGGACGAGTTGTGGCACATGGAGGATGGAAGCATGCCATAGGACCTTAGCATAGGACATGATTAGGATAGTAAAGAATACAACATTGACCCCACCCTATCCATCTTGCTCCTCTCTCTCTCTCTCTCTTTCTCTCTCTCTCTCTCTCTCTCTCCCTTTCTCTCTCTCTCCCTT
>Ga0265797_10009000_pt1 | contig 13130 bp, 15 predicted proteins | sample P2T30metagenome_FD_192433 | JGI IMG/M metagenome (GOLD analysis project Ga0265797, IMG submission 192433) | Plant litter microbial communities from East Loma Ridge, Irvine, California - P2 T30 | ecosystem: Environmental > Terrestrial > Plant litter > Unclassified | place: USA: California... | reverse complement strand
CCCCCCCCCCCCCCCCCCCGTTTCATAGCAGAAGAGTAATTCGGATCTTTTTGAGTTTTGTACATGCATTTTGAACAGAGTTACTTTCCTGTGCCATACACAAGTGATGTTAGTAGGCAAGGTGTTGTAATTGACATCACCTCGAGGGCTACTATAGACGTGTTTTGTTGATGCGCTAGCGGGTGTGCGTTCTAACCGTACGAGCGGGCAAACCAGTGTACACGCTCGTATGTTAAGACAATTAGGGTGACAGATGATGTAAGCAAGTTAAAGACTACACATGGGCAGATGAATATGGTAGGCGCGCTCGCTAGCGGGTGTACATTCTCACCGGCAGAATCGAGTACGAAGCAGAAAGTTGGGACCTGCGTCCTGAATGTTTTGTTCATGTTGACGATTGATTGTTGCAATCAGTGCTGCATTCTCGCATTTTGGAAGTCGTCGATGTATCTTGCTATGGCAAGAATTGGTGAAGTCTTCACTTCTTCTCCCAGAACCCATGTGCTTCTAGCTGGTCCAGGCCCAGTGATGCCCAGCAGACTTGCGGGAAACGGTTTTCTACAGGCACAGAATTGGTGGTGCCTGCGGGAGCTAGATAGGCGAGCTCTGTGATGCCGGCTTTCTTGATCGCTTCCAAGACGCGGTGGAAGTTGAGGCCGACTTGCTCCACGCCGTGGCTGTCGTCTGAGAGGGTGAAGCGGCCGTTGAGGGAGAGGAAGTGCTGTGGTGGCGGTTAGTGGGCTGATGAGTAGAACCAAGTTATTTGGTTAGTTGGATTCGAATGTTACTGACCTTGCAAATCTCAACTTGTGGATAAGGCTCGCTCATGCCTTTGCGCAGACTACTCGAGTTGAGCTCCACGACTCCTCCGTATGATGCGATGAACTCAAGGTTTCGTTCGATCTTCTCCCAGATCTGAGGCCAGGTCTTGAAGCTTCGCTCTGGGTCGTCGCTCTTTAGTCTGATCAGATCGAAGTGAGCAACAACAGGTGGCTTAAGTGCCTGTAGCATCTCATGTTGTGAATCGAAGTAGTCAGCGAAAATCCGCTCGTCCGTCCCATCGCCCATAGCTCTCGCTTTATGGTACAACGGCAGATCGAAATCGATCGGCACAGTGTAAACATGATGCACCGAGCCAACGAACATATCGACGCTGTGCTTCGCCAAAACATCGTTAATCAACTTCAGCGAGCCGGGTCTGATCCACTCGCCCTCAAAGCCCACGAACAGCTGGATGCGGTCGGCGTACGCTTTCTGCAAGCGTCTGGCCTCGACGTAGAAGTCGTCGAAGAGTTTGACTAGACTTGCTTCGTTGTGGTCGTCGATTTCTTCCGGGTAGAAGTCTGCCAGTTCGCGTGGCATGTGCTCGGTCATGCAGAAGGTGGTCATGCCGAGGGCGATGGCGCGCTGGACGACTTCTTCCAGTGTGTTGGCGGCATGGCCACAGAATTGGCCCGAGTGGGAGTGGTGTGAGAAGGGCATGTTTGCTGGAGGTATGGATGGTATTTACAAACAAGGGTCTTGCCTAGATTGGATTGTGATATGTTGTGATGAGAAGAGTTTCCGCTTACTCATATCACGGGAGTTTACAAGCGAGTTTCTCGACGTCACTGTCACTGTTGATGGTATTATGGTATTGCCAATCATCATCATCGGATGATGCTTTTCGAAATGGCGTCGGCTAGATGGAGACGACCTCTCACCACCTTGGAAAGTGAAGTTCCCATGCTAATATATCTCCAGAAGAGCATTCATTATATTTGAGATGTTTTGCTGCTAAAATGGTCTCGCCTCGCTCGCTTGGAAGATCAGCCGATTGACGTTCTCCCCAGCTTTCGGAGCAGGACGTCGATCGCGAATCGAGCACTCACGCCAAACCTAAACCTCCCACGACTCGCTGCTTGCACACACACACACTCACATCTCATCACCCGCGTCGATCTTGCACTCTAGCCTCTGCACTCTTCACTGATCGTTGCATCTGGAGAGCCTGACCACCGCTACCTTCGACATCATCCAACACATCGCACTGCGCGCCGGTATCGATCGATTCCAACGACATGTCCCCACGCACGGACAAGAGTGCGCTGAAGCGGTCCAGGGTGCGCATCTGCTGACCGCCTCACACGCCTGTTGGATGCAAAGCTGACGTCCGCTATAGGTCTCGGTCGGCGAAGAAACCGAAGCAAAGAAGCCCCGTCGATCAGCACGAAATGCGCCGGAGAGACAAGACAGTGACCAGGATGAGGAGCAGGCCGTAGAGAAACACACAGATTACAACGGTGCGCTGCCATCACCAGTGACAAAAAGCTCCATGGGCGCACCGGAGACACCAAGCACTCGTATTGCCTCGTCGCCTGCCAATGGACAGAGGCAGCAGGACCGAGCAGACCAAAGAGCGACTCCCAAGACAAGCCCTCCTCCACCATCATCACTCAGGGCTAGCGGCGGACTCTCATCACCACCTTCGGACACGCAGGTCTTCTCACAATTCCTTGCACCACCACCGATCTCGTATGAAGTCGAAGACGAGGAGGCCGAAGGCGTATGGGGATACTTGGTACCGATCGACGGCACAGCAGACCCTCTAGTGCTAAAGAAGAGGGTGGCATGTCCTATATCGGCAAAAGGCCTCGGCAAGCCCCATGGCCAGAAGAAGGTATCCAAGGAGAAGTACCTGAAAGACGAGAACGAATACGAGAACAAAAAGGCAGAAGCTGGAGTACCATCAGGCGGATATCTGATTGGCAGACATCCGGAATGCGACCGGAGAATCAATATCGCAACGGTGAGCAACCGACATTGCTTGCTTTTTGTAGAGAACAAGGACGGCCATGCGCTGGCTGTGGTTGAGGACTTAAGCGGGAACGGAACATATGTCAACGAAGCTTTCATCGGCCGCAACAAACGACGAGAATTGCATGACGGCGATGAGCTATCGATTCTCGACAAGGCGCGCTTCATCTTCCGTTATCCAAGAAACCGAGATGGAAGTGCGTTCCACAAGCAGTACATCATACAGGGCCAGCTTGGCAAGGGCCATTTTGCCACGGTCTACCTTGCCACCGAAAGGAGCTCGGGGATGCGCTTCGCAGTGAAGAAGTTCGAGAAGCGAACTGGTCCCGGAGAGAGGAGCAAGATTGATGGCCTGCAGCAAGAGATCGCGGTGCTGATGGGAGTAAGCCACCCTAACATGCTATGCCTCAAAGACACATTCGATGAGGCAGATGGCGTGTATTTGGTGCTTGAGCTTGCGCCTGAGGGAGAGCTGTTCAACTGGGTTGTGATGAAGCAGAAGTTGACAGAGAGCGAGACCCGCAAGGTGTTCGTTCAGCTCTTCCAGGGCATCAAGTATCTCGTAAGTTCTATGACTGCTCATCAATTATGCGAGGCCCATGCTAACATATAACAGCACGAGCGCAACATCGTACACCGAGACATCAAGCCGGAAAACATTCTGGTCATCGACAAAGAGCTCAATGTCAAGATTGCCGACTTCGGCCTGGCAAAGATCATCGGCGAGGAATCGTTCACCACCACACTATGTGGTACACCTTCATACGTGGCTCCAGAAATCTTGGAGCAGTCAAATCGTCGACGCTACACTCGTGCCGTCGACATTTGGAGTCTTGGGGTCGTCCTCTACATCTGCCTCTGCGGCTTCCCTCCCTTCTCTGATGAGCTCTACTCGCCAGAGAACCCGTACACTCTCAGTCAACAAATCAAAATGGGTCGCTTCGACTACCCCTCGCCCTACTGGGACTCAGTCGGCGATCCAGCTCTCGATCTCATCGACCGCATGCTTACTGTCGACGTCGAGAAGCGAATCACAGTCGAAGAATGCCTCGAGCACCCATGGACTACCCGGCGCAACATCAGCCTGACAGACAGTACCGACGGTCTGACAGGCGCGCTATCGAATCTCGACTTCACTCGCCGCAAGCCTCAGCGCGAGCGCACCCTTCTCTCCTCCATCAACGATGTGAAGATCGAGAAGATCATCAACACACAGCCCGACCAGTCACCGGTCAAAGTCTACGAGAAAAAACCTGCTCCTCAGGTCCTTGCTCCGGAAACTAACGGCAAGAAGAGTGGAGCGCCGCAGGCTACAGGGCGCGTCGAGAATACCGTTGAGCCGGGACCAGACGCCGCCAGAGACCCGAAAGAGTTCATGGAAATGGGCGGCAAAGGCGACGAGGTATTGTACGAGCAGACGGGTGGCAGTGTATATCCCAACACCACTGTCCGAGCCTCACCGCCGCAAGAGAAAGCGGATGAGAAGAAGGACTAGTCACGCCTGCCAACGCAAATCGATTGGTTTTTGAGACAGTACATGTACCCTATACGCTGCTGGTGATGTATAGGGAGCAAAAGAGGATGGCATTTGCTTTACGTGGGATGCATGGATATTAAGGACGCCTGCAGTCGTGGAAGACGTACTCTGTACAACAAATACCACGTCGCTTGGTCGTGCAGACCGAGCAGAGCATATTATAAACTGAAGAATAACATACAAACTCAGCCAGGTCGTTTGTGTTACTCAGCAGCAATTGTGCCTGGTTAAGCCTCGCTCCCAAATAAGGGCCACCAAGACCAAAAGAGTCGATGAAATGTATTGATGCAGTGACACCATGATATAAGCAGGAAAGATTGCAAGGGCTTAATGAATGCCGCGTGGTAGCTGGTTTCACCGCAGGATGAGTTCCGGTGGTTTGAGCATCGAACCACTGTAGATCTACCCGAAGTAGCCGGGCTCGCCGCCGGATATGGATGTAGATGAGGTGATCATTGATTGAGACGGTACCACGCATAGAGTCTACGTCATATCTTGCCGATGGACGGGGACCGAATGTTGACTTGATGACATTGACTATTTATTGAGGCATATAAGTACGATCATCATGTATGCCGCCCTCGAAGTCTGGCAGTCAGTGAACCGGAATCGCCACATCGATTGAAATCAAACAAATATATTGACCATGCGTTCGCAAATACTCCCCCTCGTGCTCGCTAGCACATCTTTAGCTACCGCCCAGAATGCTTCCTCGCCAGGCTACACCGGCTACCCAGACCCCATCGCCTCGACAATCGCAGCCAACGAATCCCTCTCTTTCGGCCAGCACTACGCCGTCCTCAACCTCGACCTCATCAATGGCCTCGTAACACCCCTCGCTTCCTCTCCCGCCGGCTCGGCCTTTATCAAAAACACAGCAACCTGGATCGACGCCGTGCACGCCCAATCCCCTCCTCCCCTCTCAATCTTCACGCGTATCTACTTCAGCAACGCCCGCAAACCTGAGGTCAAACCTGGCTCTGGATTTGCTAGTGTGAGTGGGCCGCTCACGACGGCTAATGAGACTGCGACGCAGATTTATTCTGATTTCGATGTTGATGAGGCTGCTGGGGATGTGGTGTTGCAGAAGACGAGGTATTATGCTGGTACGGGGAATGCGCTCGAGGAGATTCTCAGAGCGCAGGGGATCGATACTGTGATCCTGAGTGGGGTGAGGACGTCGGGGGTGATTTTGAGTACGGCTTATAGATTGTTTGATTTGGATTATAAGGTGTATGTGTTCCGTCCTGTCTGTATGATCTGTCATGAGGATGTTTGGCTGACGAATGGTTTAGGTATGTCATCTCCAACAACACCATCGAAACCCCACCCGATACGCCTGGCATCAATGCTGCGATTCTGGAGGGCGTGATTCCGAAGCTGCCGGCGAGTGTTATTAGTATTGAGCAGGCGATTGAGGCTTTGAGAAATTCTGGTCCTGCTGTTTATTAGACGATGGGGTGTGGTTGCTACTAATTACAATGCTATTGTCTGAATGAGTGTTGCCGTCAAACCGTCATATTCACAACATCTGTGTCTTGAGCGATTACGTCCAATCAAATTGTCTACGTGATGCGGTTTTGGTCGATCTCAATGGCATTTTCGCCCATGCTAATAATCAATCGCAATGGAAAGATTGGGCTCGCGATGGAGATGATTGTCAGAATTTGTATAAGCTTGATGTGTCAAAGCTAGATTACGGGTATCTGAATCTGATAGAAAGAACATCGGCTTCGTGTTCTGTATACCACGCCGGCTCTTTCCACGACTAATAACAAGATCAACCAAGCCTCCCCTGAAGCGTCACGGTGCATCTACCAGCCCACACATCTGTTTGTCTTTAGGCTCCAAATGAGAAGCCCGCCAATCCATCAGATGTCCTCGTCCGACGCCGCCCTCGCACAGTGGAAGCATCCCGGTCATCCGCTTGTTGACCGTCCAGCTCGTAGACTGAGCTCGATTCCGAATCTATGTACTTGCCATCGCCTGAAGTACTGGAAGGTGCACCGAAAGTGCTGTTTGTCCGCGAACTGGCGAATTTAGACAGAGCGGGAGCAAAAGAAGAATGGCCGGGTAGTCCACTTGGGCGATAGCAGCCTACGTTGAGACTTGCCGCCGGAGAGAAGTCGGAATGAGTGCTCATGAGACTAACGTGTCGTTGTCGAGTGCTCTGCTGCGATCGGATGGATGCGTGTTGTTTTCCGAAGTCCGCGCTCCCACGTTGCGAGGTGCGTGGGCTTTGGGATGGAGAGTAGATCGTCACGGGTGTATCGCAATCGTCGGAATGGTAGGAGGAGCGGAGGGAGTTGGGTTCGCTCGAAGCCGTGGTAGCGGATGCAGGTTCATCGAAAGCAGGCCAGCGTGCGGTGAAAGCTCCTTCGTCCACATTCCAAGAGTTGCGGTCCCCTGGTTTACCTTCGTCCGATTCATTCAAGGGTCCTAGGTCTGTACTTTTCCCCAAGTCCTCAGGGATGTGCAGAGAGTACAGTCCGTCCAGATGACGATCGTTCAGAGTCGGCTCCTCGCCAACATTGGGCAGGCAGAAGTCGAATTCTTGCCATGAATTGTGCGTGGTACCAACGCTTGCTGACAGAGCGGCTTCCACGGCGACACCGATCACATCTTTCGCAGACTCCTGCTGGCTGGATTCGCTCTTTGGCGCGTTGATTCCATAGCCTGAGCCAACGACCTCGTACGAGCTCATGCGACTGCCTCTGGGTGCTTGCGTGGACTTTCGCGAGCTGTTCCGTCTTGCCATGCTGAATGAGCGTTGCAGAACATTGACACCAGAGCTGACGCTAGTACGGATAGAAGCTGTGCGAGTGGGACGAGTGATTCGGAGAGGAGACGGAGTCATTTCCAGAGCATTGATGGAACTGCGCCTCGAATTTGTGAAGTAATCCGCTGCATTGTCGGCTTCGCAGTCTGGGTGGATGGAGATGCGACCTTCGCTCTCTGGTCGGGCATCTTCGCCAGGTGTCAGAGGCAGTGGGGTAGTGAGCTGGAGGTCGGGAACCACTTCAGTAGTGGCCTGATCAAGTGCTGGCGTTTCATTCTCGTCGACATGCCAATCAGGGGACCCCGTGGTAAGGACACAAAGAGGATAAGAGGCTGCCTCGCTATCTCTCACACTTTTTGGAGCCTTTGTGATGCTGTTCAGGATCTGCAGGCCGCCATATATGAGTAACCAGCGCACTTTTCGCGCCTCCTGCACGGTTATTTTCTCTTCTAGGCGCGCTCTTTCGAAACGCCGATATTCGATAACGATCGGTCGCTTCGAAACTTCATCCGGAACGCTGTTCGTTGCCTCCGCGAGTGCTCTTCGAGGCGGTAGTTTTGCCTCTGACACTGACGACGACGATCGTCCTAGTCTCAGGCTACGCAATGTCCTTTGTGTGTCTGTCGATCGCTGTTCTGCTGATATTGCTGGCAAGAGTGGAGAGGGATGGGGGAGTGGAGCGCATCCGTGTCGTATATCGAAAACCTGAGTGTTCTGCAAGCAGCAAATGCCGCCACTAGCGTTTGTGTTGTTTTGTATGCTCTGGTCGGAACTCTTGTCTGCAAGCAGCTCGTATAGGCTTTCGAAGTCGTCGTGGACGTTTTTCCACAATTGTTTGTTGTATGGATCACTGCTGCCAGGTGGGAAGTAGCCAAGCTGTTCAAGATAAAACGAATGCAAGAATCCGCGGAAGCGGTCGAGGTGGTTGCGGGCTGATTTGGTGAGACCGAGGCGATCCGCACCAAGTTCTTCCTCAAGGAAACATCCAATGGCCCGTGTTGCACGAGACATGTGAAGGTCCATCTCCAGAGATGCTCGAGTTATCAAAGCTCTGGTACTGTTGCTGAGTTCAGGGTAATCGCCACTCATGTCCAAGCGCTCGTGCATGCCTACGCAATGAACAAAGGCGTTCGTCCACAACGCTTGGATTTGAGCTTGTTCGGCGAAGGTGAGGATGGCAGTGGCGTGTGTTACATTCTCAGCGAGAGACAGATAGCCCTGCTGCTCGCAGTAGCTGAGCAAATTAGACGTGGCGTTGTCGTTTGGCTGCCATTCTTTAGTCCGTCGCCATAGATCAACCAGGGCCAATCCAAGCTTCTCTCCCACCAGTGCTTGATTTGTGAGAAGAGCGAAGTAGTTGCGCGTCGTGACATGGTACGTGTAAGCTTGCTCTCTTGTTAGATCTGCCGGTGCTGGAACAAACAAGTCGTATGTCTGGGGTTGTGGCGACGATACTGTGCATGAATCGTACCCACTATCCCAAGAGTTTGAAAAATTCGAATACTTCCGAGCGCTGAGACAGTTGTCGAGCAGATATGAACATTTGGAACGCTGCACAGCAGCAAATGGGATTTTGAGGCTGGGTGGGCGCTGTGATGATCCTCGTGCGTGGAAGTGTACGAGGCAGTCGGCATCGTCGTACCAGAGATCTTGGTCCTTCATGATCGGTTAGCTGTGAGTGAAGCATGCCATGAAAGCGGACAGCTCACCTTGCGGAGACAATCCCATCGGCGTGATGTCTTCTCGACACCATTAAATCTGTGCGTCTTCGAGTACGCTCTATTCCGACGGGTATGGGACTCCATGGCTGAGAGATGAGAAACTGAACCCAGAATTTTTGGGGCGTGTGAGACGACCGGGTCCAGACTCCGGGTAGTCGGTGTGTGTTGTATGCGTTGGTCCAATAATGATAACTGCGTGAGTGGTCCAGCCAGTGTACGCTTGTTGCTGTTAGAATTAAACAGTATTTATGGGCGTGAAATCATTCGTGTACAACGGCACCTCGCCACGGACAAGAGGACTTCAGATGAAGTCTTTGAGGACGGGACGGACAGACAGGGTCGAGGCGATGATGATAGATACATACTTGCACGGCAGGGGTCAAGCGTGTTCGTGATGGGACGAGTGGGACCATCCACCCGTCTCCAGAGACCTCCCAAACCTTAACTCTGCCTTGAGCACAGAGGCACACCAACGGCTATAGCCCTTGCCGGACAACAAGGTGTCGGCTAGTAGTCTAGTACCACACCGCGGTATCTTCACGTCAACGGTTCGCGGTGCTTGTGGCAGGACTGGCTCCATGCTTCGGGGACGAACTGTACAGTAGAAATGAGTGGATGGCGCCTCTGATGGGACCTGCATGCTGCTGCCCAGCTATCTTCCGAAGGGCGCACAAATCACACGCGTACCGGCTGCCTGCGTTTGCAAAGAGGCACGACAGCATAATCGCTGACGCGACCAGTCGGCGATGCGCACGGCCAACGATCACCCTCACTGTGGCTGGCGCGCACAGTCTTTGAGGGTGAGGAGGGTAGAGCCAAAATCTGATATCGCGTAGAGTTCCGATCATCCCTGCAAGAGGGATCAAGAGAGCGTCATGCAGCCACGGACTTTGCTGCTCTCGCCCAAAGCATGGCTGCCGCTGGCGCTCGAGGCGCTTTGCTGTTCCCAAAGCGAACAGCGCACACCGTCGAAGACGCCTCGTCCACCTGCAGGCATTGAGACGCTGAAACACCTTCCACTGTCCACGTTGCCTGCACGACGTGTGAGTGTCGAGCACGCCAGACGCGCCAGCCTGAGTCAGACGGCTGTTCTCGCGCCCAGCACGGCACTTGAGGGCATCAATGCATCACCCTGAGAAACGCCTGACTTGTGCGAACGCCAGACGATTGTCGCAGCCTGCAACAAAGGCTGCAAAAGGGGACTGCGGGAGCCATCGTCATTTCTACCAAGCTCTCGCTATATACAAAGACTGCTAGCCAGTGATGGAAGTGGTGTCGTCTAGAGCGAATAGAGTGACCAGGCCGCAGATCCGGATCGTGCCCACAAACTCAATCTCCATCACCGAGAACTTGGTATTTGGTGAGCATCGGGTATGCACTGTGCACTATGCAACGCGTCGTGATCGAAGCGTTTGCGTGTGCGAGCCGCCGCGTACGCACATGCATGCGTTGTAAATCAGGTTGTTGTCCACCAATCCGATGCGCAAAGCCGCGTGTGAACAGCGTGATCCCCGCGGTACCCAGTGACAAGAGAGCGAATCATCTCATGATGAAGAAATGTACTGCTCAATCGCACAAGCAATCGCGAGTCGGAATGTGCCCTGGTACAAGGGTACTGACAACTGTAGCACCTCATCGAACGGCGGCCCCACGAGATTGTCCGAAAGCATTTGAGCCACCCCACGAGGTTTTAGTTTTAGTCCCGGAAGGACGGCTGCCGACAACACCGACCATGGTAGGGCAAGAAGTCAACAAGAAGTGGGACCTCCTATCTCGACATCTCGAAGATACCAGACACGAAACGTGCTATGTTGATTTCTGACGCCAAAATGCTGTATAGGAGGTTATACTTTTGCACGTCGCCAGATCCTCGCTTGCTCTCACAAGTGGCACTGTGCTAGTATCCTTCTTCGATAGCCTGCCAGGAAGGAGGTCTTGCAACGGCTACAATCCACTCGAGTTCCACTCTTGCGCCTGCGCAATCTCGTCTTAACTACGGAGCGATAACACTGAAAATGGTCTTCACTGGATCATCCTCAACTCCTTTCGCATTGAACCTACAGTACTGAGAGGTCGACATGCACAAGCGAGTAATCGATCACGCCGCAGCCAAGAACTAGCAATCCGCCAATCGCAGCTGGTCATCTTGCGGATGAAGAAGCGAGCGTGAAGCCTGTTGGGCATGTCCGATAACACCACATGCTGTAAGTTGCCAGCAGAAAGTCGCAATCATGCTGCAGCTTTTGCAAATGCCCAATTGAGACACTGCACTACAGGAGATGTTCCCTAGCGCAGTGATTGCGTTCTGTTACAGTGGGTCCGCTACATGACTTCTTCCATTCTCACCAAGATGGCCTTATCAAAGATCATCTTCGTGCACCGTCGTGACTTGAGAGAAAAGTGTCTTCGATTGACTCTGCAATGACAGTGTCACATGATGGCAACCTTTCTATCACCTTCGACCATCGTTCGTTGCGACACCGGGCAAGAGATCTGCAAACATACTTAGCTTACGCTGCTGTGGCACCCATCGATCTCTCTAGCACTTGTACAGCATGACTGACTGCAATTCTTGAGGTTCAAGATGCTTGAAGGCTTTTTTGGACCTAACAATCTTGAAACGGTTTTGCTACTTTGCCTTTCACTATTCCAGAGCCAGTGACTTCATCTGCGTGCAGTCTTCGCATGTGCAGACGGGTCACTGCTGCTTTCACGTCTTCCAACTTCCAATCACTGCAAATAGCGCAGTTGCAGCAAACATCAACACACATTGCTGTTGACCCCGCATTAGATTGCCTCTTGCTCCCCCCACCACGCCAATATAAACACACCTGTCCACCAGCCCAAACAGCTTTGCCTCCGACACCACCGACCGAACACAAATCCAAATCTTACCACCAAGACATCAACCACCATGCCTTCTCAGACCTCCTCTTCTGGCTCCTCCGGCTCCTCCGGTCAAGGCTATTCCGTCACTGGTAGCGGTACCAACTCCCAGGTATGTTGTATCTTTGCATCGCGAGCTTTTGATCTCAATGGCAAGCATGGCTCTCGTTTGCCGATACTTCCACGCCATTTATGCAATACCACCACTCCAGAATTATCGCTGACCAGTCCACCCACAGGGCAACCACTACTGTAGCCGCGACTACGGTTCCTCTGCCAGCAACCAGAACTCGTACCACTACTCCAACTCGGACGGTCGCTACTACTACTCCAACCCCAACGGTAAGTGCTTTCCGTGGCTCAAAAAGTTTCATGCGCCTTTAAGGGGGTTTCTGACTTTTATCATAGGCTCCACCTACCACAACGATGGTCAGGGTGGCAGCACCTACACCCCGCCGAGCGGAGGAAAGAAGTGAACAACTTCGCGCCATTCGCGAGCTCGAGCCGTCATGTAACGTGGTTGGTGAAGAAGCACGATGAGCATGTCTTTGTGGTCCTGAGGGTCCGCTTACAGCCAAACTAGACTAGGCTATGACTTCAATGAGAATGCGACTTTATGCCTATGGAATTCGTACAGTGATATATTGATGTCATTCCGCAAGAATGTGACAGACACAGACCATCGATGAGCACATGTCCTTGCAAATGTTCCGCTCAAACAATGGCCCGTGACGATTTCACATTCCTGAGTGCGGGAAGATCTTGGCCATCGATATATTTATGTTCTACACTTTCGTCTCGGGAGCTTATGTGTTTTACCGAGAATACACGGAACGCGTGATGCAGCTTCAGACGCCAGTCTCATTGCTTCTTCCTCGCCACCCAATGCTGAGCCAAGTAAGCATTCCTAGACAACGACTCCGTATCGTATGCATATGGCACATGCGCTCCGCGCACGCGCTGATCAAACTCCATCGCTTTGCCGCAAGTATCGCTCGGAGCCTCAAGTTCCAAACCCAGACTCTCAGCCATGGCGATGACCTCGTCCATAGACAGCTGCAACGCTGGCATAGATCCATAAAGCAAAGGGCCGAAATTGATCCAGACACCGCCTGGCTTCAGCATGTCATGGATGGTTTCCAGGTAGGTGAGAATATTGGTCGCGGTGTCGATGAAGAAGTGGGAGACGAGCGCGTCGTATGTGCCTTCGTGGTGCTTCATACATGTGGTGAACTCGCCTTCGACGAGCGAGACGGAAGACTGTGCTAGAGCGTTAATATCGTCTGGGAAGGAGACTCCGCGTGTAAGATGTGCGGTTGTGGCGCGGTGGGACCACCAGTCGATATATGGGTGAATCGTCGCTGCGTCAGACTTTTCGAGCGTGGTGAGGAAATGATAAGCCATGTTCATC
>Ga0265797_10008999_pt1 | contig 13130 bp, 12 predicted proteins | sample P2T30metagenome_FD_192433 | JGI IMG/M metagenome (GOLD analysis project Ga0265797, IMG submission 192433) | Plant litter microbial communities from East Loma Ridge, Irvine, California - P2 T30 | ecosystem: Environmental > Terrestrial > Plant litter > Unclassified | place: USA: California... | reverse complement strand
TTGTTGTTGTTGTTGTTGTTGTTGTTGTTGTTGTTGTTGTTGTTGTTGTTGGCATTGTTGTTACCAGCAGCGGCATCGTTACCAGCATTGTCAGTAGCGTTACCAGCGGCGGAACCTTGCTGTTGCTGGTTGTTGTTTGCGTTGCCGTTGTTAGCAGCGTTGCCAGCATTGCCATTCGCAGCGTTACCCGCGTTGCCATTACCGGCAGCCGCCTGGTTTCCACCTTGAGCAGCACCTCCCGCAGCAGCACCACCGGCAGAAGCCTGGCTGACAACGAGATCACCGAGACCAGCCTGGTCCATGAGATCAAAGACACTCAGGCCATCGGCAGCAAGAGGAGAAGCAGCACTGCTCTGGCTAAGGGCCGCAGCATCACCGTTGACATCAACATCGGGGTCGATGAGAGGGGTAATACCACGAAGCTCAGGAGTGACAGGGAGAGAAGCATCGCCACAGACGTTCTGGGCGTTACCGCCAGCGAAGGGGTTGGTGTTCTTCTCTGCGGTAACCATGCCAATAGCGGCAGTAAGGGCATCGGCACCTCCACCGAGTTCAGTGAAGATCTGGTCAGCACGGACGAGCTGTTTTACTCGTTAATCAGGAACTGGGGAAGTGGATGTTGTAGAGTGGAGAGACATACCTTGTCGCAAGAGTTTGCTCCACCAAGCAGGTCAGAGATGGCCGCACCAGCAATAGTAGAAGCAGCACCAGCGTCACCACCCTGAACACTGCTGATAGCATTGATAGGGACTTGCTCCTGACCGAAACGGGCCTCGACGTAGGCGATCATCGCCGCGATCATGAAAGTCTTGGAAACCATGTTTGCTGATGTGTGATTTGGAATCGACCGAAGAAAAAACGAAGTTGTAATGCGTTAAACGTTAATGTGGAAACGAGAGACTAGCTCTTTGGAAAAAGTGAGTAGTAATAGGGTAGATGTTAATATTGCCAACCTGGGCGAAAGAATGGAAAAAGTGCTGAAAAGCGAAAGGAAGAGTTTGCTGGATGCTACTGTTGACTTGTTGTTGTCGAAGTTGCTGGCCTTTGAAATGTGGGCGAGGTAACTCCGACTTATATATCACCTTTTCACTTGCCTCTCTCTCCAAGGAACATACATTCAAGCGCCGTAGCTGGGGTGATGCCACCAAGGATCACTTACACGTCTCAACCATGCGCCCAAGACCTGTATCCAGCCTTCGATCCGCCGCCCAGAACACAGCGGAGTCTAGTAAACGTGATGGAAAAATGACTGAGGGGTGTTCCCGCCAAGGCGTCATGCGCTCTTTGGCGTGCTGGAACGTATGATTGCCGGGCTGCGACTTCGCTACGCCTTAGTATCCGTCTGATAAGGCTCCCGTGCGGGGCATCGACTCAAGGGACTGACGTTACCGATGCCTTATGTTGGGGGTGTTGTGACGGCCTCAGTCGCGGTGGGGTTTCATGTGACTTTGCGACACGGAGCTACGCCTATAGCCGCCGTTGACGAACATCGCTTGACGGCGCCGATCATCAATGCGTTCTATCTTGAACTTCCATTCGAATTCTCAAAGACATGTTGCGATGCATGAGGAAACAGCAAGATCCGCGGGCGGAAACGCAATGCAAGGAAAATGCACGTAATGGTGGATATTGGACGGTGATATTGGGAAAGATGACGCGACCTGTCTGGCGCCAAATGCGATCAAAACAACCTGCTCAAAACACCAAGAAAATGCGCAGGAATTGAGAAATGAGTTGGGTAGATTCGTAATGCCTTCTGTCAACCGAAGATGCCATGAGGAGGCGACTGTTCGAGCCGCGCGTGTTACTCGTGGTCATGGCGACCCGTTTCGCACCTGCGCAAGGCAACACGGAAGCCCCAAGTCCAGCATTCCGTGAGTCGGTGAGATGATTCTCTTTGACCTGACCATGCATGCTTATAACGCCACGCTATATACTCACTAGGTCCTATCCAGCTTCCTCCGCAGCAATCTTGTCCTCTTCATAAGTTTCTTGTACTTGTGCTTCTTCATCTTGAGCTTCCGTTGCCTCTTTACACTAATCATGTACATGCCATATCGTCGTCGCGCAACGTGCTCGCGGAATGTGCTCGGCCGGTCTTGTTCCGAAGGTAGTGGGACTTCGGTTATGCGCTGGTTAATGCTAGCGGAGAGATCTTCGGCAGAGCGGGACTCGGACTCAGTCGCGCTATAGATTGGATCATTCAGATCAGGTGCCGGTGGTGGTTGGAAGGGAACAAGGCGGGCGGCCAAGTCCTCGATGTTCTCTTTTGTTGGCTGGAAATCGACATGGATGATGCGCTGTTCTGATTGTATTGCGTCGGCTCGCTGCTCCTCTTGCGCATCTATCTCGGCGTGCACGCGGTCCAAGAAGCCACTCAGAACATCTTTGGTGGCTTCCATTCTTTGGACGTCGTTTGCCCGGTTGACGTCGAAGAAGGCGTCGAATTCAGCGGTCGACGTCGAACTGGGGAAGGAGCGCGAGATGGAGATGGGGCGGTGGAGGCCGAAGAAGGCGGATAGCTTGACATCTGGTCCGTGTTAGCACGTGCATGGTGGTGTGTACCCCCGTAACAGTATACCGTCTTCCCGGAGGTGGTTTGTCGGTGGTACAAAGGGCACGTTGTTGCCTGTAGTAGCCGTCGAGGGCTCCTTCAGCTTCTTCGTCTCTTTGGACCTCCTCCCCGCACCCCGGAGCTCTGCCGTGGCATTCTGGTCCAACTCGGCGGGCTTCTTCTTGCTATTCGGGGGTGTTGACGGCTTCGAGGACGAGTAGCGCCGCTGGTGACTGGGTCGGAAGGGTTGTTGCGGCGCAGTGCTGGTGCTCAGCGCAGAGCGGGCGCAGCGGGTGAAGACAAACGAGTTGGCTGGCGCAGCAGCCAAAGTGTTTGCAGAGCGGGCGACTCTGCCAACAGCGGGCGAGAACATGGCCAGCTGGGTGGAGGGGTATTGGGGTATGACGATGGTGTTGATGAGGCTCAAGTCGGTCGGCTATCAGGACTTGCTGCAGGTCACCACGCGCCGATGTTTCCCCGATTGGCACTAGCACTGGCACTGGCACATGTCACGCTCACCTGCTTATCACTAGTCTGCTGTTCACTCTCACTGACATTCGATGCACCGCCTCTGCTATGTAGCATGTGCAACACGATTCACTCAACGTCTTGCTTGCGGTAGAGTCCTGTTTCTATCATCAGTCCCGTCCATAGTTTCCTGTATACCTCACAGCATAATGTGTTAAGTACTTTCCAACCCAGTATCTACCATGTCCTCTATGCCTTGGTGGCCACAGTTCTCTGTTGTCAACCACAGCAAACCGAGCATACGGCTCCGTCTTCATATCCTCAGTCAAATTTGAGTTGTACGGGCTGCAAATCGGAGGTTGCGGCTCTGGATGGGCAAGAACAAGGAGAATCTTCATGATAGACAACTTGGAAACGAACACGATACACTATAAAGGTTGTTTTCTTGTATTATCTAAGCAGACGTACATGTTAAAGTGCAAGTCCAGATCTTGTCAACGACCATCTTTATCCAGCATTCGAGAAGAAAGTGGAGTGAGCAACGACAGACGACGTATTAAGCTTTGGAAGCGGTTCACTCAACGATCATCAATGAAGTTGAGATCAGGATCTATTACGTATGGCTAATATCATGCGCATCGTCACTGAACCGCGGCCCGCTACTCTGTGATAGGCTAAAGGATATAACGATATAGTGTAGTAGACACTCTCTACCTAGATATCATCATACAGAAAGCGTATCACGGAGAAACTAGCTATTTTGGTAAAAACACGCACAACTCTGAGACAACTACTTACTTCGTCTGGCCTAGTCTACGGTCGAAGCGGCTTGTATGTGATGTTGCGGATCGAGTCTACATGGATCTACAGATGCTTTTTGCGCACTTGCAGTAGGCACGCACAGATACTTTGCACTTGCAGAGAACAAATGTCCACAACAGCATGGCAAGCACACTATCTCTGTCTCATATGTCGTCTGGTCTTTTCCTCCTTGGAGCAAGCGAGCAAGGGATTGCCCCATCCTTACTACTTCACTTCGCGCACCCCTTCGACACCACCTTCAGTGACACCAACCTTAGACCCACTCCTACAACACTCTACGTAAAACCTCACGACTCAACCCTAAGCATCCAATATCCACTTGTGTCCACAACACACAATACTGCATCTTTACCTAAACATCTTAGTCCACACCTGCGTTTGCCCACCCACCCAACTTCTCCTCCCCCTCCCCCTCCCCCAACGCCACAAGTCCCAAGCCAAGCCCTCCCAGGCCTAGCCACACCTGCTCTCTTCCATGGATAGACCCTCCAATAAACACTGGAACGTTGCGAGTCAAACGCCGCTCGCTCGCGGAAAGAAAAGCGGCACGGACCGAAAAGGCGACTGGCCGACTTGTTAGGCTCTGTAGTCAACCACGCCGCAACCGCGCATGCATGGCGTTGCGTTGGGACCCTGCGGGATTTGCGGCACAACTATAATTCTCACACTAATTGAATGACTTCTTGGGTCGTCCTTCGCTTAGGGGAGGGAAGTTGGGTAAATAGAAGGGTAAATGTGGTGCAAGTTGCTGCATATCTTTCTTTGTAAACATGGTGCTGGGTAAGTAGGCTATGCAACCATACGGAGACTGAAAGGATTCGAAAATCGGACATTCGGACATTCGGAGTTGAGTAGATAGTTTGTGATATTAGACTGCATTAGCAAATTGTAACTTGCTCGCATCTCCTCTGCACGTCAAATGCCGTGTAATATACTCTCGTACATGACATTATCTGGCCCCAATCTGTAATCCTGCTGCTCTCAGCGAGCTACTAGGCAAGATACTCAGGTAGGTACAGAAAAGCCCCATTGGACGCTAGTTATCCAACCTCTGTATCTTCCAGCAGCCCAGGTTCAAGACATGCTCATCTCCTTAGATCTGCATACACTATTCAATCTACAAAATTGCGGATCCGCTTACTAGAAGAACCAAAAAAAGAAAAAGACCAAGATCAAGACTCAAAATCAAGACCCAGAGATTACGTCGTGAGATCGTCAAAGTATTGGCGAAGATGGAAGAAGTGGAGAAAGGGATATCAGGGGTATAAAATGGAATGGGCCGTGGAAATCGTCTCTCCTCGTCCACTCAAAGTCTGTTGCTACTCCGGGTCCGGCCAGGTGGACTATCCAGTTCTAGGGCAGGTGGGTCGATCGGCAGCGCGGGGTGGGTATGCGTCCCTGGCTTTCGCTTGGGCGAGCGAGCGAGCGCTCCTCCCTGCTGCGGGTGTAAGACCACGAAGATGGCTCCGCGCAAGGCGTCCATCAGTGATTATTATAGTATCAGGGCGTTAAGGTTGCGCTGGACAATCATATCTTGTACGGATGCCATGGTGATCTTGAGCAGATTCGTGTCGGTCGCGTTCGTGTAGTGAACGTAGACCTCTTTCTTGGGCTGTCGCACGAGGTTGCGGAATTTGTTTGCGAAGAACTCTTTGCCTGCCTCGACATCTCTGTCGCCGCCAGTGTAGTCGGAGAATGTCCTTCTGATCGGGCTCATTCCGCCTGCAATCTTCTCGGTGAACAAATCGATCTTGTTGAGGAAGAGAATAAGCGCCGACTTTTCGAAGTACTTGGAGTTGGATATGGATTCGAACAGCATCAGAGCTTCGTGCATTTGATTCTAATCTTGTTAGTGGGCGTACGGCTATACGTTTCAGGAAGATAACTTACGCCGTTCCTGTCTTCTACCAACACGTGGTCGTATCCACTGATGGCGACAAGGAAGAGCACGACTTGCACGTTGTCAAAGACGTGAATCCACTTCTTTCGCTCTGAGCGCTGGCCACCAACGTCGACCATCTTGTATGTCAGGTTGCCCAGCTCAAAGATGGTCTCGGAGATACCGGTTGTCCGTAATCGCGTGCGCAGGATGTCTTGGTCGGTGGGGAGGAAGTCCTTTTGGAACAGGCGGTCGATGTTCTGGAAGAAGCTGAGACTGTTAGTCGGGGTAGTCGAGTAGGCCATACATGACGTACTAATTCAAGTTGTCGTGCAGCGCATACTGGTTGCCCTTGAGTATGGTGAGCTGCACGCCCTTGTCGGCCCAGAGGGAATTGAAGGCTGTGTAGAACTCCTCGGGCATGGGCTCCTCGGTGCCAATGTCGGGCGCAGAGTTGACCATCTCGGAATACCGCTGCGGTTTGTTAGCATTGTTCTTGGGCAGGCGACGGCTGAGCGTACAATGTTGTCGTCGTCCTCAAAGTCTATGTCGTCTTCTTGCATGGCCGCGTAGATGGTCTGGAAGGCCGAGACCAAGTTGTTGAAGATGGTAGCCCGCCATGTTTTGCGCTCAAGACTCTGGAAGCCGCCAGCGTTGATGATGCGCATCTGCTTGAGGACGGTTGATTTGCCGCTCTCACCGGCACCTGCACTCTTGTCTCAGTCACGCTGCATCACCGGATTCCTAATTGACATGCATACCGAGTAGCAACAGCTTCACCTCGCGCTCAGCCCGCTTCCGGTCGCCTCGGAGATTCTTCTCGATCTCGGCATTCTTCCTGGACTCCGGGTCGGTAGCAGAGGGTTTTCGTCCGAAGCACATTATTGCCGGTGCCATGTAATGGCAGAGAGTGACGTGGTAGAGAAAGCTAGAGGCAGCTGTGATGGAGAGGAGGAAGTCGCGACACGCTAGAGATGGGCTACGAGCATACACGGAGTCCTGTAGCGAAGTTGCAGTCGAGGCCTACTTCTGGTGTCAGCTATGGTCTTAGCCTGCGTGACTCGCGTATGGTAATTGGAATGAAGGAGGGTGACGCTACCGGATGTCGGGAGGGGGTGCAGTCAACTGGTGTTGTGGAGGGTGCTAGTGAGGGCAACTAGGCAATGGGGTGCGCGACAGAACGAGGGACGAAGAAGCAAAAAGTCTATGTCAATGAACAGGCACAGCAAACGAGACACTATGCACGACTAAGAAGCTAAGAAGACGACAGAAACAGCCGGGACGGTATGGGACTGGTCTAAGAAATAACGTGCCCAGGTGCTTTGCCGAAGAATCCCTGATCTGCACCGTTCGCGGACCCAGCTGGGCGGGCAGGGTGATATTAAATGTCTTTCCCGCGACACGGCAGCCAAGGGCAGGTCGAGCGTGCGCAGGCCCGACGCGTTCGGATGTCCATCCTGCTTTGGGCTGCGATCTGCAGCAGCAACGTGATGGTCGACGTGAAAGCCACGAGACGGCAAGTTGGCGTGACGATCGATTCCCGCTGCATCCAAGTCTATTACACGACTACTCCCCCGGCTAGGAAGCCTGCTGCCGTCGCATTGAAACATGACTAGAATTTCACTCCCCAACCTGATGCTTCGGACCTCTACCGGTGCCTCAACGTTTCACTGGTCCGCGGTAGGGGGGCATGCCGATATTGTACGCTGCTAGCAGGGCACCAGGCGAGTACAACATGGCTAGCCGTTTCTACCGGCTCGTGCTCTGCAACGCCAGCTTTTGCCTGCCTTCTCCTCAGAATCCTTCATGCTTCCATGTCGACTTGGACGCAGATGCTGCAGGGCAGGCGAGTAGATGCCTAGGTACAGCTTAAGCTGTGTTTCAGGCACTGAATGGCGGCTCTTTCCGCAACCATACCTCCGAAAGTGGACCCACCCCAACCCTCCAATGCTTGTCCAAGACGCCACGATTCGGCCGTTCTCCCCAGCTGCGTGTGATCGTGCCTCTGCACTGAGTCTGCTGTACGGCCCTATTCACCTCAACTTTACCAGTCTCGCCTCAAGGTAACATTCTCCAAACCCCCACTCGCATGGTTCAACCGGCCGTTCCCCATGCGCAGGTGGATAAATAGCCAGGAGCCCCCTAATCGACCCACTGCAACACATTCCACGAGCCTCACCAAAACCACAGTGAACTAGCTCCGTTCCAACACTCCTCAAAGGGGTGGACCGTGTTTTGCGCGGGTATCCGGGAGCCTGAGTGTCTGGAACTTGCGTGTCCCACCTTGAATCGACTCGATGAAGACCAAAAATATGCCTTCTGCACGCCTGCCACGACAAACTGCAATCGACCCTGACCCATCTCGAACCGAGGTGACCGTCACACAGTAAACGTCGAATGGGAACCTGACCCGTCTTCCTGGTTTGACAGGCGAGCTTCATGACGCGCCTTTTGCTTTTTGTGCTCAGCCCAGTAACCGAGGCTTAAGCCGTGTCTTGCCACCAGCTCTGTCAGCACTTTTTGTTTCTTTGAGGGGAAGTTGATCGTATTTCAAGTTAGCCATGGTGCTATTCCGTGTTGGGTTCCACATGCAGCTTGGCGGGTTGTGGAGACGACAAGGTAAAGTCCTGGAGGGGACTGCACATCTTGCTCTCTCCACAAGTCAAACCTCCCCAGTCAGCGTTTTGTGATTTGCAATCTGGTCATACCTGCTTGATAACATGCGATAACTACATCTAAAGGATTGCCGCCACCACCAATGGATACCTGAAGCTGAGCGCATCTGGTGGTGCCATCAGTTGGCTGCTTCAAGAACGAGGAGAGTCGTTGTTTACATCTCTTATTCCCGAGGTCAATTTCCACATTTTCATCAGCATTCATGTCTCGCTCTCTTTTGATTCCTGCTACTTCCTCTATTGTTTTAAATTCTTCATTTTCCGGCCTGGCTGGTAGTCAGGCATACTATCAGCATCATAAATTTCCGCGACAATATGCTCTCATTAATGTCTGTTATTACCAACTTCGTGGCCTCAATATGGACAGGTCTTTTTGACAGCTGTGAGGCTGAAAAAAGGTAACGGCAGTCTCACCTGTCACATGCTCTCCTAGCACATGGCAAGTTGTGAGATAGTAGTTGATACATGTGTTCCTTTGATCGTCACTTCACCGTGAGGAAACATGTTTTTGATTAGGCCACGTCTGTCGGCGTCTCTCTCACCAACTCGCTTAAGTGGTGAGAGCACCTACCTGAGTTGCTGCCGTGATGCGAAGCGCGACTGCCCTCCATTTTCTATCAACAAAACCTTCGTCAGCTTCACCCCACCAACAACAAGACCGCACTCCGAAGCTGCAAACTGAGCCGTACCAAACTCTTGCGATTCTCTATCGTCCATCGTAAGTCATAGATCAGCTATCCAGGCATGTCATCCGTGGAGTGTAGCACGGTAGGCTCTGGCTGACCGTTGTGTGTAGCAATACGTCCAATAATGGCGTCTGCACAGTCTTACAGCGGCCCGATTTCCCTCGGACACTCCAAGTATGCTGATCCTTTGCGGAGGAAAGCAGCATTGGCCGCATCCGCATCCGTCGCTGCCGTTCCCACTGCCGATACCGCCATGGCCACCAAAGAGCAGATCGCCGCGTTAAAGACCGGCCATGTCGCTCTCGACGTAGCTCATCACAACGCCGATGCACAACTCGCCATTTCCCAGGGTAACGTCTTAAAGGAGGAAGTTGCCAAACACGCCAAAAAAATCTCCAGAACTGTCTCAACCACTGTCACCAACACGCGCCGACTGCTAGAGCTGATCCGTGAAGCGTTGCCAGATGCGAACACTTCGACTCTCAACGACCTCTGGGATGAGTTGGAACAGCTTTTTGCTGCGGCAAATGAGGCCAAGGAAGCGTTGCCCGCATTCCTTGAGAAACAGCGCGACAACATGAGCTTGTACCACAGCTCAATGGTGAACGAGGCCATCAAAGACACACAAGATGAACTGAATATTCAGCATAAGAAGGTCAGCGATACTCAGAAGACTCTTTGTATCTGTGAGAGATCGACTAACGTCATACACAACATAGGTCAACATCCAGCACAATCTCATTCTTGAGCACCAAGAGGCTTTCCTTGCGTACAAGGAGCAGACCTCCAGCAAGCTCAAGGAGCTCGAAGACCTCCAGGAGCGCGTTTCACGTCTCACACTCGAGAAGGGCAACTTCCGTACGGAGATCGACAAATACATGCAGCTGTTGGAGGAGGAGCGCTCAACGAAGGCTGAAGATCTCCGCAAAGTGACCGGTATAGAGAAGGAGCTTGAGACTCTTGTAGACTCCAAGAAGCAGCTTCTCGCTGAGAGCGACACCCTGCGCAAAGCTCTCCAAGACGTTCAGACTAAGATGAAGTCTTCAGAGCAGGAGATTACTGATCGATTCACTACCCAGCTGAAATCGACTGCCGACCTATTGGCAAAGGAAACTCAAAAGACAACCGCTTTGAACACCATGATCAGCCAGCTGAAGGGAGGCGAGAGCACTGCCAGGCTCGATGCTGATAAGTCCAAGAAAGAGAACAAGGTGTTGAATGAGAAGTACGCCCACCAGGCGGCTGAGCATGCACAGACCTTTACGGTAAGTAATGTTGCTATAGCAAGTCTAACAAACCATACTAACGTATTCGTAGAAACTCAACGAGCAAACCAAGCAAATTGAAGGCCTGAAGATTGATCTCGAACGTCACCAGAAGGAGAATGTCGAGCTGCAGCAGCGCCTCATCAAGCTTGCCAACCTCGAGGAACAGATTACTGGGCTCAGCCAAGAGAAATCAACCTTGTCCGAACAAGTAAGCAGTCTCAGTGCTGAATTGGACGCTAGCAAGAACGAGGAGAGCAAGGCCAACACCAAGGTAGAGGGTCTTCTGAAGAAAGTTGAAGATTTAGACCAGGAAGTTGAGCAGTTAGAATCAGCTCACAACAAACTTCTCAACAAGATGAAAGAGAACAGGATGGCTGTCCAGACATCGGAGCTTCTCAAGAGTGAGAACACCAAACTCAAGGCAATGATCGAAGAGCTCAAGGCTTCCAAGAGCACTTCATCTGCCGTAGGCGGCTCTTCGTCTCCAAACGATGAGGAGACAATTCGTGGTCAAGATAAGAAGATTGAGGATCTCGAAATCGCTCTACAGGAGTGGACTGATTTGGCCAAGGTAAGCAGCCGGTCAGCAAACGATTATCAACTAATACTGACTTGCTATATAGCGCTCTTATAAGGAGTACAAGGAAATGCTTCCCACCTACAAGAAGGCTGATCAGTTGCGCCGAGACGTCGTTGAGAGGGACGCGACTATCAACAAGCTGGAACTGGAGCTTGCTGAAGCCAAAGTCTCCAAGACCAACGGCGTAGGATCTGGTGTTAGTGGTGGTAACGATGTCCGCTACTGGAAGCAGAAGTACGAGACACTTCTGCTCTCCGTTGGTAACTAGATGTGAGGGCGTTTCGGTCCTCTGAGAACATGGGTGATGAACTTGCTACAATAAAGCGGGCGATAAGACGTGATTGATGAAGGCTGTTCCTGAAATAGTGTCATCGAACATAGCTGCTAGAAACCAATGCATGCCTTCCAGCCTTTCTGTTCTCCATTGCAAGTTACCCTTGTCTATATTGCACTAGTCTGTGCATACCTTAGTGCAATAGGAATGTCGGAAGGACGTGGAATTGCTAACATAGTCGAGCTTACGTGAGTCTCAATTGAGCGAGAGTCTTGAGTAGCGAGTAGCGATACGAAAGTCTTTCTGAATGCGCAGGGGCAGGTTTGGTTCCGCGGTGGGGTTCACGTCTCCAGTTCGATTACGTCGCACCCCCAAAAAGCCTTCCGTGGGTTCATCTGCAGCGGATGCGGCCATTTTAGGAGCCACGTTAGCGTAAATGTGGGACATTCTGGACGATTCTTCAGCCCAGTCGCCCACATCGTCTTGTACAATACAAATTAAACCTATCCACGAAAAGCCCAGACCCAGTCAGGGAGTTACAATGATCGTGTCCTAGAAGGTTTTAGGGATGTTTTCCAATATATGGATTTCAAGTGCTGCTTGCGGATATGTATTCGGGTCACACAAAGATTTGCAATGTTCGGATTTCTCCAGCAGTGCGATAGCATAGCGTATGGCACATCCAGCAACAGAAGTCTCAGGTTTCACGGAGACAAACACATTTAGAATTTCTCGCGTCTATGAGTCGTTTGTGTAATTTGAGCCGAGAAGAGGTGCGGGTCTGGCACAAGGGTGATTATTTTGGTAGTCGTGCAACCAGCTCCTCAATCGAAGAAAGCACATATCAGAATCTGATTCTGGTACAATGTGCGGTCTTTAGCCAACCCATAAAACTGAGTCAGAACGAATGTAAGTCTTAGCGCCAAGCGACCCTCAGGTAGAACCGAGAGAAGAGGACGCTCTCTGTATGTTAAATTGCCTCCGTCCTGTTGTTGTCAACTTATAGACTGTCATATTGCGAAGATATCGTACGTTGAGTAGAATAATACATCTCGTCATTAGTGTCTCTACCACTGATGCGAACAACAGGGTTTCCATGAGTCGATACACTAACCCGCATGCCACCAAGAAACTTGCTTTGAAGGGCTCTTTCACCTTCAACCATCTGAAGACCACGATATAGAAACTTACAGGAGATGCAGCCAGCTCTTAAACATCGAGATACAGTGCTTATGGCAACATAGCGCTTGACGTTAATTTCGGTGGACGTTTTGAAGTTGAGCCCATTGTTTTAATGCGCATCATAGCTGGTTCCATATTCCTCACCATCGTCTTCGATTAGGTCAAAACTCCAGCGTCCGTCAATCTGAAGCAGATCGTAATTCAGCTCATCCTCCTCAGGCAACACATCGTGACTGAACACATTTTTTCGTCGCACATAGACCTTGGGTCCTGGTCTAATCCAAATTGCATTCGTTCGGTATGGATACATCTCGAATGGACGTTATGCTAGCCGTGGCTATCATTACCAATCTCGGTAACGAGTCGGAGGTATTGACGATCGCGTCGGGCCGATCGCGTGAACAGATATTTCGAGTCGGCGGGACGTGAGTTGCAAGAGAAGCTGTGAAGCCGAAGGATTGAGCTTGAGAGTGCAAAATGACAAGCGAGTCCAGGGGCCATGCGGGGGTCTGACACCAGATGATTAGCGTGCTTATTCGCGTCGACAAATATAGCTATCTGAACCATCCACCTACCTCTTCGGATCCTATCTCGATAGATGACAATCCCATACTTAGCTTTCAAGGTCGACGGGAGTTGTAAAGTATGAGGTCGATCAGGTGCAATTAAAGTCAAGGACAACCCAAGATGCAGGTGCCTTCCATCGCACTTTCACAAGCCAATATATCCAAAGGCCGATTCC
>Ga0265797_10008998_pt1 | contig 13131 bp, 11 predicted proteins | sample P2T30metagenome_FD_192433 | JGI IMG/M metagenome (GOLD analysis project Ga0265797, IMG submission 192433) | Plant litter microbial communities from East Loma Ridge, Irvine, California - P2 T30 | ecosystem: Environmental > Terrestrial > Plant litter > Unclassified | place: USA: California... | reverse complement strand
GGGCGCGCGCGAGGCAGAAGCGGAGGTGGAGGCAGTCGTGGGGTCTACAGACGACACAAAAAATGATCTGTTAGCGGTGGTCACAGCAGGCAGTGGTCTTGCTACGGGCAGCACGTGGGCTTGAGATGCTGACTGCGCGAGGCAGTGTGGTACTGCTGGAGCGGGAACAGGCGGAGATACGAGCTGACATGGCTGGCGGGACGACTACTCACCATCTTGCCGCAGGTCTTGCGGATTCATGCTCTTGCACGCCGCAGTCGGACGTGATGTGATGGCCCAGCGGCAGCCGAGAGGGTGACCCGGGCTTGGGTATGCTGATCAGGGGCGGCGGGATGGTTTGGCGGAGAGTGAGACCAGACCAGACCAAGGACCAGTGCTCGGCGGTGCAGTGCAGCAGGCAAAAGCAAAGTCGCTTTTCCACGTGCGTCGAGTCACGGGGTCGCAGGCAGACAGGCAGGCTCGCAGGCAGCAGTGCTGGTCGGACAGGAAGGAAGAGTGTACAATGTGGCGGTGAAGGACACAAGCGAAGTGAAGTGAAGTGTACAGGATGCTGGCGGAGGAATAGAAGTTAGTGGCTGCAGTGTTTCTGCGTGCTGTAACGGCGAGAGAGGCTAAAGCAATGTGGGATGGAGTGACGCTGGACGAGTTGTGGGGGTTACCGAACTAGAGCGAGCTTAATGCAAAGCCTCGCCCACGAGACGGAGAGAGCAGGCCAAGGGCCAGCAACCGCCAGCCTCCACATGCTCGGCCCGTTGATGGTTGGAGAGTCAGAGCAAGTCATTCATCTTATCATCTCTGCCATGCCGTCACCAGGCCGCCATCGATATCACGAGGAAATACAGCCAGGGTAGCTCGGAAGGTGCATGTACAAAAAGTGTACACGCACGTGCAAACAAGCATAAAAGATACAAACCTGGAATACGCCCACCACCAACCCCTCCATCTCGCATGCTGGCATGCTGGCATGCTGCAGCAACCCGATAGCCTCACCTTCTTTCTCTCTTGCTGTTCGGATGTTCCTGCTCTCGTGCTACCAAGATACAGCTCAACGCAAGCCTTATGTAATGCTACGTTGTACCTACAGTAAGTTGCCTTTCGTCGGAACGGCCTCCTCCACATCGCCAAGCATCCCCAATCAGCTGGCGCGTCTCACCGCGCAGTAGTCCAAGGAGGAGTCTTCCACTACCACCCGCAATCCATTTCGTCTCAGCCGTCGCCTCGGCACGAACGTATTCAGCTGCGATCCTGTATAACACAGCTGGGGACACGCTCATGCCAGCGATTGTGTCTGGCGAGTCAACTTGGCTGGCTGGCTACATGTACATGTAGTGCCCGAAGAAGGCAACGCAGGCCAGGCTGGCGATGGCACCTTGCACTGTCGAGATGCGGTATAGTGCAGTCTTTGTGCATGAGCCGGGGATGACTCTGTATTGCAGCTCTTGTTCGTTGGACACAGAGGTTGCCTTGATGAAAAGCAGATTGTATCGATACCATTCCCAGTGTACTGTCCGGAGGATGTCCTACCTAGTGCTACCTATTGCTATATGTCATGCTATCCCAGCTAACCCTTCCTGCATATCCATGCAATGAAATCCCACAAGCCCGCAAACACCAAAGACAAAAAAACGCCTCTCGACACCATTCCAGCCCAGAAACCAACCGAAATGCAAGCAAGCTCCAAGCAAAACCACCCCTTCCCCGAACGACCAGCGCCCAAGATCCGAGAAGTCACATCAACTACCCTCTCACAAATCAATCACTCACATAACAGCACAACCTCCACTCCTAGCCCTCCTCCTCCTTCCACCTCCAACACCAGCACCGACACCCACTTCAATACCCTGCTCGTCCGCGTGCATCATCTGCGCCTCTCTAGCTCTCCTTCTCCTACGCCTGCTACCAGCGCCGTCCGCACCCATCTCCTCCTGCGCGATCATGAACTCGGCCCATTTCCTCTCCAGCCTCCGCGCAGCAGCAAAATCGCCTCGAAGAACTCGCTTCGTGTGCTCTTCGACCGTCGGCTGGTAGGTGTAGAAGCACTTGAGCTGGATGATCTGGGAAGGGTAGGCGTGTTCGCGCACGACGTGGATGCGTGGCGTTGCGGAGCGAGGAACTGTGATTTGTTCTGCTGATGAGCTCGGAGAGGAGAGGTCTGTGTCTGAAGCTGAGGAGGTGGTGTTCTTTTCTAGCGGAGGGAGTTCGGCGGCTTTGGTGGTTGTGATGACTTCGGCGTTGCGGGAGAGGATCTCGCGGACGCCGGTCCAGGTTACGTTTGAGCAGTCGTAGGCGATCAGGCGGAGGCCGGTAGTGGGCTCGAAGGGTGTGTTCTCTGGTAGGATTGTACGAGGGCTACGCTGTCGGACCATGGCGGCTGCTTCGATGAGTACTAGGTTCGAGATGCGGGTGTTGTCCATTTCGAGGGACTGCAGATTGGTACAGGCTTGTAGCAAGGCGAGCATGCCAGTGTCGCCCATGTTTTCACAATAAGAGACACTAAGATGACGCAAACGCTTAGCACATGGCGAAATGGCCAGGCTTTGGAGAACCGCATTCGTCAAGGCCTCCAGCTCTTCCAGATCAAGGTGAGTCAGCATTGGCGTTGTTGGGAGGAGCTGTGTGAGAGTGTCATCGAGCATGCCATTGCACTTCGAGAGCTGCAGGCCTTCGATTTCAGGAATGTTGTTGACGAACGTACGCACACCACGGTCAGAGATTCCACGGCATCGGGTGAGATCAAGATGCTTGAGCTTCCTTGGAGGCGCGATGGGTCTGCCAGTGATGAAATCAATCTCGCTGTCTTTGCCCTCGATCAGCACGGCTAGCGACTCATCCGTCAGGCTGTCGCAATTCATCAAGACGAGGCGCTCGAGGTTGTTCTTGAGGAAAAGCTGATGCATAAATTCGAGATCGTCCCAGCCACTGACTTCACCGGCGCGGATGTCCTTCAGGTTCGGGCAAGCTTCAACAACTTTCGAAATACCAGTTGTGTTGATGTTGTTACACCACGAGACGTTCAGATGCTCCAGTTTCGGGCAATTTCCTGCGATGATGCGCATAGCTGAATTAGTTGCACCAGCGAGTCCAGAAAGGTTAATATGTACAAGTCTGCTGTTGGCGTACAAGAAGCTGTGAATGGAGGTTCGATCAATTCTGCAACCTTCAAGCGAGAAGTTCTGTAGGTTCCGACAAGCGTCCGAAAGGCCTTTGCTGTGCCAGCGCTCACGTAATTGGACACACCCACGCAAGTTCAAATCACGTACGAAAGGTCCAGCCTTGGTAATGATAGTGACAAGCGCGTCAGCAGGGATGTCTTGGTAAAAGTTTGCGGTGTCCAAAATGCTCCAGAGCTGGCCATCGTAGCACATCTGATGCCAATCTTTCGACACGCGTGATGATCGAACGATCTGTCGAGGCTCGAGGTATGTGAAAATCTGCATCTTGATCTCTGAGGGCATGTCGAGCCAGAAGTTGAACTTCTTCCGGGGTTGAGACTGTTTCGCAACTGCTCTCGAAAAGTAATCCTCATCAACCTCTGCAATACCAGGAGTTGCCGTTCCAGGTCTTGCTGATACTGTGTACCCCGCAGGGATCGCTGCCGAGTTCTTCTCGCTCAAATTGGACAGAGAGCGAAATCTCGCGCGCTCGTCCCATGATGGTATGTGGGCTCCGGGCGTGGTGACCGTAGAGATCGGAGCCGTGGAGAACCCGTTCGAAGACTCAGAGTTCAGCGATGTACCAAATGAAGCACCTTGACCTGAGCTGGTCGAGTTGAGCGATATGCAAGATATTGAGCCCTTTCCAGTGCCACTGTATGTCCTTGCCCTTGCGCGCCCAGCTTTTGCTAATGATTGCGATGATGCGATGCGATGCAGGCCAGCAGCAAGTCGAGCTCGCCCTTTAAGCTTGAGCGGCTGTGCAGTGGTAGGTTGTGCGTTTGTTTGTACGTTCACTGCCTCTGTTGTGCCGGCCATCATCTGCATGGATTCTGTCGATGAGCTCGCCATGATGTTGTATATGAGATCTCAAAAGATCGCGCAATCTGCACAAGACGCCCGTTCGTAGGAATAGATGATGGATAGGTTTCGTAGGTCTACAGCAGCCTTCGCGAGCGTCGCGACACCGGTTTATGTGCGAGCACGCATGCAAGACCGTCGTTAATGGTGTAATCCGTGGGGTGTTTTGCCAGTGAGTGAGAGGCAGGGCCGGCTGTGGTGGGGCAGTCTGATCAGCTGGACTGTTCAAAACGGTCGTGTGAATCAGCCTCGTGCAAGATTGACTGACCTGCTGCAGCACTGCTGATAGACAAGTACTCCGCTATCTCTTCCTCCTATGGGTGGATCGAGAAGTCGCAATCTCGCACGCTGTTGGCACCACTGCGATAGTCGTCCAAGGTGATCACCCGCCAGTCCAGCCTTGCAGCACCTTATCGCCTTATCGAGCCCGCCTCGGCTTGCTGTGATATGCGGGTTGAAAGTCCGTGCTGCTGAAAGCCGTTTGAACGTGGAGTGATCTGCTCCGCCAACCAAAACCAAGGACTCGAGGAGGATGCGAGAAATGCGATGTGGTGTAGATGATGAGAACACGGCGAGGACGTAGGCTGTGAGGAAGAGAACCTGGCGGACTCCGACCGTCGTGTCGTCTTGTCTCGTCACAACCACCTCCACTCCCACGGGCGGACGGTGCTGTACCCAGCCCCATCACGGCCTAGCACGACAGCACCGTGCCGCAGCAAGTCAGATCTCTCTCTGCAGGGTCCTCAGCCTGTTCGATTGTTGCACACGACCTAGACCTTCTCCCGTCCTTCCAAACGCCTTACGCGTGGCAGAGAAGGCTTGCTACGTCTCGAAGCGAGTGTTGCTGTGTCAGCCTCATTGTCCTTCACCTTGCTACCTCCTACCGTATGCAGCTTTCCAGCAAGCAGTGCCAATCTCCCCGTCGGCATATTCTCGCTGTTCCCATGCAGGGTACGAAAGGAAGGACTCCGGCGAACGCGAATACAAGCAAGCAACCCTTCCTCTACGCAAAACAGTGTGGGGAAACCCGCAAAAACTAGGAGGCATCAAAAATACCGCAGCTCGCGTGTCTTCCGAGTCTCGCGGCGCTCATGGCAAAGTCGGCATTATTACCCGTGTGTGCAGGCATGTACATGTATCGCATGCAGCGTGTCGAACTGCATGAGGCCAGGACCAGCACAGAAGCGGCTTCATGGGCCTTCCTCTTCGGTGTACAGTATACATGTCCACGATCGATTTCCCCTCCAACCACAGCATTGAGATTCCACTCGTTCCTGGCTGACTTGCTTGGTGGCGCGGCACTCTGGGCCGTGTCGGCGGATACGGGTAAACGAGTGCTTTCTCCGCAGAGGCATTTTCCGGCCGGTTCTGCCGTTTGTGATCTTGAGATCGCATTATTGGCGATGTGATAAGTGTGTATTGTTTTAGATGAAGAATCCCAGCAGTGCTTGTGTGTTTGCAAACAATTAAGTTTGAGGCCATATTAAGGATTCAATGTTCTGGACGTCGAATGTGAGCATCAAATGCCAGCGGCTTCATGTTCATGTTTGCACGCACGGTGAGAGCATCATGAAGCAGGGTTAGGGTTGGGGTGTTCTAAACACAGCGCAGGTACGAATAATGCATGTCTATCCGCGTCAAAGTCACGAAGGAGTTGTGAATATGTCAATCTCGGTTCTCCATCGTTCCTTCTGTCGATTATCATGAGTCCAAGAGTGCTGTGTGTTGATATATCGAGAATTGGTCGGCTGAACACATGTTCGTGGAGATCAGCCCACACAGCTGTTTGTTTTGGGCCAGCATGTCAGCATATCAGCAATATCAGAATATTCGATTACGCAACTACTCCTATATATCTCACAGAGAGACTGGGTATACTGTGGTCTGCACATGGCAGACAGCCATACAACTGCCCTCAGACATATAGGAAGAACAACGACACGACGACAATTCAATAGATCGGTACGTATACATTAAGAGGGTTGCCTATCGCCGATGCTATATCCTCTACTAGCCAACATCACCCCATTACATCTCCTCTCCTTTTCGTTATGGTCCCTTCCTTCCCTTACTCCCTCTTGTTCACCCTCTTCGCAGCTTCAGCGTTGACCTTCGACTTGAGCGAGGACTGGGCATCCTCCTTCCAGTACGAACCAGTGATGCTGGGCAGGAACTTTCCAACCCTCTGCTGGTAGACCTTGTACTCGGGGTACTTGCCAGCAGAAATGTACTCAGTCAAAGGTGTGCTACCAGCGAAGACGCTCAGGTACGTAAGCGGGCCGGCAGCAGTCCAGTTCCACCAGCTGCCAGTGCAGTACGCAGCCCACGCATACAAAGTGACCCAGATAGTCTGCTCAGCAGCAAAGTTAGGGTGACGGGAGAACTTCCAGAGACCGGTGGTGTTGAAGCCGCGCTCAAGCTGAGCGCGAGTGTAGCCTTGCGGTGGCTTGGCGGTCTTCTGGTAGGCGGCTTTGGCTTTGTGGTAGTTCCATTGTTGCTGGTCGGCGACGAAAGTGGTGGCGACCAGAGCGATGAGGAAGCGGGCGATGGTGATCTCGACGGTGTTCATGGTTGGGTGAAGACGAGAGTACACGAGGAGGAGGTAGGTCGGGGTGGTGACAGCGAAGAGTAGTACCTGAAGAAGTTGTTAGCTGGTGCTATAGAGAAGCAGAAAATAGCGGAACATACACTCTGAACGGAAGAGGTGAAGAGGATGTTCAAGAGGAAGAACGCAGGTGTGCCAATCCACCCCTTAATCAGATTCCATCTGTAGTCCTCGCTGCCGATCTGGTAACCACCGCGACGCCAGTAGTTGAACGTCAGGCGCATCGACCACACAATACTGAATGCCATCACATTGTCCACTCTTTGGGTCTCAAGACCGTTCGCCCTAGCCCACACAGCATAGTGAATATTGTAGAGGGTCGGCAGAATAGACCACACGCGGTCCACCTGGCTCCAGTTCCTGTTGACCTCAGAGACGACGAGGAAGATCGGGAAGAGCGCGAGAGAAAAGGCGAAGCCAGAAATGATCGGGTTGGTCGCGGTGTAAATGTTCTTGAGAGCCTCGAGGTCGCCAATGTTGGCGAGGATCTTCTCGGGCAACTCGTAGAGCTGAGGGACGTAGGGCTCGACAGTGGTGCTGTAGGAAGCACAGTCTGTGAGCGTCTTGATTAAGGGCATGGCTATCCCGACTGGCGGAGTGACGAGCATGCTGGCGGTATTGGCCAGAGTTTGTGGTGTGTTAGGGCGAGGTGTGTGAACGCAAGTACAGACGCGAATTCGTGTTCAATTGAATGTTCATCTTGGTGGCAGATGCAAATGTGATGACGTAGCGGATTGACGATGATGCGCACGAGCACAACAAAGCGACAAAGCGGCTTCAGGTTTTGAACATGAACACCTCTACAGTTGGACCACGGCCCCTTGACCTTGCAGGCATGGTTGCCTGAACAGAAGACCATGCGAATTTGGACTGAGCCTCTAGTTTGGTAACAACTTGCAGTACATGTACACTAATTTTCAAGGTAATAGGAGGCCCCTTTGGGCTCTTCGTCGAAGAGCCCTCTCAGCCTCGTGAGGCTGCAGCATGACTGCAGCTTGGTGCCGTATAAAATGGCTCGGACACGATCATTGGACACACTGGAGTTTGAGGTGCAGCGAACTCGTGAAGCGTCGAGAGCTGCTTGCTGCGCCATGCTGCCGGCCGGTACATGTATGGAAGAGACACATCTCATGACCGCCTTGACATCGACATTCCTTCCATTCTCGCATCGCCTCAAGACTTACACATACTGCCAGTGGCTCTCATACACCACTTGTGTGCTTGAAGTTGCTGGCATAACGTGAGGTTGCCCGCTCACACTCCCGGCGAACTTATTCATCACTATCTCCCGAGCAAACCGCTTGCCTGCTCTCGGACACCATGGCTGAAATCGTTGGTCTCGTTGTCGGTGTAGTGTCACTTGGTGTGCAGCTCGCCGAATCTACACAAAAGGTGAAGCGCTTCTACAACGCCGTGAAGGACGCACCGGTGAGACTAGCGGACATTATTGAGGAGATTGAGTCGCTGAGCGAGATACTCACGGAGATAGAAGGGGGCGACACATCCGGCACTACCGTCGTGGGCCCAAAACTGCAGCGCTGCGTCTCAACATGCCGAAAAGCAGTCGACCAGTTCTCCACGTACGCTGATTGCCTGGAAAGGCGAATCAAGCGACACAAGCTCCGGGGTTGTACCAAGTTCGCTTTGAAGAGTGAAAGCATCGAGGGAGTGATCTCACGGTTGGAGAGCTCGAAGTCGAATCTTGTGTTGGCATATATGCTCTACCGCGAGGCTGTGGCGGACAAGCGTGCCGCAGAGATGCAGCAACAGATGGAAAGCATAGCCGTTGGCCAGGCTTTGTTACTGCATCAGGCGTCCGTCGTGGCAGCCACTCCGACCATACCGAGCAATCGCCTTCAACCGGTACCGGTCATTCGAAGTACAACCGTAACACGATTGAGTACCCCAACCTGGCTAGGTAGGACTGTATGGGAGCTGGCGATAGCACGAGCGATATCAGGCTGGACAGTCTCCCTTCATAGTCGGCGAATCGTTCCTTTCGAAGCCCCCGCCGCTCTAGCCTGTTACTTCGGCAACCTCTCTCTTCTTCAACAAGTCCTCGATCGCAGGGAGGCATCGCCTTTTGATGTGATTCATTCGGAGAATTTTGGACCCTTCAGCTTGTTAGAAGTAAGTCTTCCTCAGCACACAAGTCCTGTTGACCGCAGCTGATTTGAAAAAGACAGCGATAATCTACCACCACACGGACGTGGTGCGCTCGTTGATTGCTGTATCGGGAGGCACCATCGAGATAAACCCACGGATAGTGGTATGTATACCCATTACTGCACTAGAATAAAGTATTTGTTGCTAAGACTGGATTTCAGGCATTTTGCTGGGAACAGTTCCTCATGGCACCCGTCAGCAAAATTGATCAGTTCCGAGAACACTTTCGGTTTCTTGTGGAGCAATGCGACAGCGACCATTACACCGATACGTCCGGCCCGGCATTCAGCCTAATACAAACATTTGCATCTGCGAACACCGAAGACGCCAACATTATCTTGTTCTGGAACAAAATCCTCCACTTTGATCGAAACCCGCTTTTCGCTTCACCCAATGAAGTAGAATTGTCAACAGTGTTAGACACCGTGACTTCGGATGGTGATAACACGTACCTGGTCGGGCACCGAGCAGTGGAGTCTCTGAGCCGTCGCGGCTATGAGCGAAGTGTGATGGCGCGCTCCTTGACAACGGCTTACATCGCAAGCGCCGTCTCTAATCAAGAAGTTGGTACCCGTAACGCTCGCGTACTGGAAGAGCTCTTCATGGAAGCGCGACACAACGGCCTGGATCTCTACAGCCTGGATCACGGCGAAATGTCGCCTATGTTGCGATTTCTACATTCTGAGCCCAAAGTGAAGGGAGGGAAAGACATGGCAACGCATCTCAATGCATGGCTGACTGTACTTGGCACGCTTGGCTTTGATTTGGCTGTATACGGTGAAGTAGAATCTCGTTTATTTCAGCAACTCCAGCGCAAATATCAATGTGAGCGGCCGTGGGATTTCTGGCATGGTACGAAGCCTCATTCATGCTATGACTATAGCGGCTGCAAGCGCGATTGGGCCAACTACGATGACGAGCGCCCAGCTTTGTTCGCGTTCTCGTATGGCGCGACAGTTTCTGATTGGAAGGTGTTCGAGATACATCCTGGCGATCAATATGCAGGACAGTTCTGGCAGTTGATAGAGAAAGACGACTTTGAGACGGGCGGAACGGGTCATAATCGACAGTACGTTCCAGGTGGATGGGTGGAAATTGAGTGATACGAAACTTACCGGAATTCCGTTCTGGTCATATCTCCTTCCCCGGCAGCGTCCCCTGAATCATCTTTTTGTTGATGCACGAGATTTACCACTCTCATTGGCTTAGACACGCAAGCAGCAGTTTTATGACACTCTGAATGGCTGGAACACTACATTAGCCCGCTGAGAAGACCCTTTCAAAGTACACGACAAAGTACGCTGCCGGGGAAGGAGATCACGACTCTCGTCATGTCATGTTGAGTTAGAGCGTAGTCGGAAACATAATCATGCTGAGTGCTTCGAATTTGTTCTTTGTTCAACATTTCGTTGCACAAGCTTTGACGCGTTCCGCTACTGTGATGTTATGAAAACAGCACGTTCTTGATTAAATCAGCTCGAGCAGTAGTCTGACCTATACTTCACTTGCGTCCTTCGACCATCAAGATATGATATCCCTCACTCGTCTTACATCTAGCAATCTGTCAGTACACACAGTATCCGTAACAGCCGATTCAATACTTACTCTGCCCACTTCGGGCTACCTATTGTTGAGACCTCCAGCTCAAAAGCAACCTTCTCAAACTCCGGCATCAAAGCACCTTTACCCTTCCAGCCGAGCGATCCACCTAAATCATGATTAGATCCCACGCAGTGAATCGTGACTCCAAACAATCTCACCAGCTCTAGCCTTATCTTCCGAGTACTCCTCAGCAACCTTATTGAAAGCCACGCCGTCGTTGAGCTTCTTCAAGGCTTCTTCCTTTTTGCCGTGCTTCTCGCAGAGGATGTGGCGGACGTTGATAGACTGAGCACCTTTCTGTGCGCCTTTCTTTTCCGTGCCTTTATCGGCCGTCTTGCCTTTGTCGCCGCCTTTGCCTTTTGGTGCCATGATGTTCGTGGATGTGTGAAGTGAGTTGTTGTTGCAGTGACCAGTTGGTGAGGAAGTCTGATGCCCCGCGTCACTTCGTCGCTTCCATGTCTTGCGGTCTAGGTTCAAACCTCGTACCTGTCTCTCAGCGGCATGGCGAGCGGTACGGACTTTGAAGCTAGACCGTGAGCATGTCCATTCCTTTTGGTGCGGCGGCACTCGTCACATCAAGCTTCATTGTTGTCTTTACACTTACATCAGCATTCACACGACTCTTTTTTGTTGTAAGGTGTACACACTTCCAGGCAATCAACAGAAGAGGTCAAACATACTGGAAAATGGGCGACAACGTATCACCAGATCTGTTGCAGCAGCGACAAATTCCAGATCTGCCTCCGAACATGTTCTACATTCCCAACTTCATCACGGAAGACGAGGAGCAACGCATTCTAGACAAGGTGAGAACTATAAAACAAAAACGAAGCTCCGTCACTTATTCGACCTGTCTAATGTACATCACAGATTCCCGCCAACCGCTGGATCTCCCTCACACACCGCCGCCTGCAATCAATCCCTGCTCAACTCACAGCAAACAACACTCTTCTCGCCTCGTCAAAAATGCCACCTTGGCTGACCAACCCCGTTGTCGATCGCATATCGTCTCTGGGGATTTTTGAAGATGCACCTCATGGCATAAATCACTGTCTCATCAACGAGTATTTGCCAGGCCAAGGAATCATGCCTCACGAAGACGGCGACGCATACTTTCCAGTGGTCGCTACCGTCAGCCTAGGAGGCAGTCTTGTGCTTGATGTGACCGAGAAGCGGATAGTCGATGGCGATGTTGCCGCAGAGGATGCAAAAGAGCTCAAGCGGTGGCGAATCTTGCAGGAACCGAGATCGTTGCTGCTTACGACTGGCTCTGCCTACACCGATACTCTGCATGGCATTGCTGAGATCACGGAAGACCTCAATCTAGGACCCGAGACAGTAGCCAACTGGAGCCTGCTTGGAGATCTTGGGGCGATTGAGGCGAACGGAGGGTGTAATACAAGGACGGATCGAATCAGTCTAACCTATCGAGATGTCAAGAAGGTGTCAAATGTTGCGTCGAAGCTGTTCGGCAAAACGAGGTAGTGTTCTGAGTGGTCGAAAAGTGGACTATGCCGCCAGGTTCATCCTCAGGATGGAAGTAGAGTTCTCGTAAAGTGATAAAGCTGCCACACTCTTAGGCCACAATCATCTAACCCTGTTGTCCGCCAAATCATTCGAGATCTCCTGACCAGCTCACAGTTCAGAGCTCCATCTCAGAAAGGAGCATATGGAGGTCACTGAAAACGTATCCACGCGCGAGCCAAAATTTGTCCACAACTTCCATCTGTTCATACAAAGTCCCAAAATGCTTCCGCTACGTCTTGTCATAGTCGAGAGTCGAGTAATTGTACAGTAAATGCCATGATAACCTCCAACGCCACGCTTAACCCACACATGCAACCAGCTGTTTATAGTACAGTCCGCACACCCTTAGGTATTCTTATCCAAAAACATCTTTGCCTCGTTGATTTTGGTGGCCAGGTAAGGGCTTCCGCCGCGATCGGGGTGGTTCTGCATGATCATGGCGCGGTGCCTCTTGCGGACGATCTCCTTGTTGAGACCGCGCTCTCTGTGGGAGAAGTTGTTAGTAATTGTTCCCGTGAGCCAGAAGTCTTCCTGGTCTATAGGCGCATGCTTACGAGCACTCCAAGATCAACGCCGCCTCTCTCTTGTTCATCGTCTTCTCGAATCCACCCTTGTAAAATGCCTTTCCGAGCGCATCAGTGCCGCCACGGTACCTGCGCAGTGCGACAAGACCAGCGCGACCCTATGATTTGTTAGTATGATTGGCGCATACTCGATGGCGGAGGGGCGTAGCATACGAAGAATGCGGCGGCAGCGACACCGACACCCACTGCGAGTACTGAAGCCATGTTGTATGTGAGGTTGTGTGAGGATGCTGATGCTGATATCTCCTAGAAGATAGATTGAAGGCGACTCTGGTGTAATTATTGTTCGGGTTCCCTACTCGGGCGGCCTCGGGGATGAGTGTGAGGAAGTCCGGCGATGGAAGGCGAGGAATCTTGGAAGGGTCTTTCCGCTTTTAGCACGGAAACTTTTTGGGATCTTGAAAGCCGAGCGACACCTTTTGCGACCAAAACTATCCCATCTGCAAAGACGTCTCAGGCGTATTTACCGCAAAGATGAGGTGTGTATACAGCCGATTCTTCCAGACAAGCATTCACTAACATCCCACCCAGAGTCGAGACCTGCCACTTCTGCTCGCAGCCCTGCTACCCCTCCAAGGGCATCACCTTCGTTCGCAACGATGCCAAACTCTTCCGTTTCTGCCGCTCAAAATGC
>Ga0265797_10008996_pt1 | contig 13134 bp, 15 predicted proteins | sample P2T30metagenome_FD_192433 | JGI IMG/M metagenome (GOLD analysis project Ga0265797, IMG submission 192433) | Plant litter microbial communities from East Loma Ridge, Irvine, California - P2 T30 | ecosystem: Environmental > Terrestrial > Plant litter > Unclassified | place: USA: California... | reverse complement strand
GCCCAAGCACTGTTACTAATAACCGACAGTGAGCGAAGACGGTCACAAGAAAAGAACTACCCCAAGGGTTACGCCGAGATGCTCGAGCAGCAGCAAGCCCAGCTCGTCTCGGCGCTGACAGAGATGTACTACCAGCTACGGAAAGCCTCAGCTTGGGAAGGACCCTCTTTGGACGAGAGCGATGGACACCCTTCCACCCATGCCATTCTCTCCGCTCTGGACCTTCTCGATATCGATGGCAAGTTCAATGATTTGCAGGTATTTGAAGAAGCCTGCGACAAGCGCGATTTCAAGATGAATCTTGACCATGCCAGCATTGCTCGCCGAAGACTACATGCGCAAGCCAACTCAAAGGTGGCACATAGCTACCAAGAGCGAGCAGTCGCAACAATGCCTGGTGATCGCAAATCAATTCAGCCAGAGCAGTCGTCACCTACACCAAGCTTCGATCGACCAAGTGTGACTTCATCATTAGCCACCCAGAGCACATTCTTGACATGGGAAGCTTCCCTACAACTGCCAAACACAGAAGCGTCAGTAGCACAACGCATATCCTTTCAAGAATCTCCGACTTTCATGAACGACAAAAGACCAGCCATATCCGAATGGGAGCACGCCCTCGTGAAGATGAACGAAACGTTCCAAGCTTATTGCGACGAGCCCAAACCCTTTGGCGCATCCGGTTCTACGTGGGAGCCAGCGCCATTACCCCTAGACTCGCACCGGTATCTTCTGGCCAGCGACAACACCTTCAAGATGCCAGATTCGTACGATCTGTTCCATTTCGATTGGATAGAGTGCGATTCCAGCTGGCAGCCAGAGATGGCAACATGGGCCACGTGAACCATATAGCCAGACCGAAGACATGAATACCTGAGGGACGCAGCGGCGAGGCCAGTCGGAATGAAGGCCATCGAAGCACGTGAACTCGCTGACCACCTTGCGATACCACATAATAAGCCAGCACTCGCGGCATTCTCGAATTCCATCGTCCCGAGCGCTGTCCTGAGAGCTCGCTACCACAGCTCGATACTCCTCGCTAGAGTACTAGCCGCTCCTCTCTACGCTTTGCTCACAGCTGACTTAGCCTTCGGAGTGGCTGATCTGATCCTGTTTTATCTTGCGCTCCGCGATCCTGAGCCAGCGAAGACTCGCAACGTATACTGTGGGTGAAGCTCGTCATCGCAGGGCTGATAGCCGATCATCTTGAAGATGCGAAAGAGCTTCAGGAGGTCTTCGCGAGTCTCATGGCAAGCATATTCGGGGAATGCGACGTGCGAAAGGAAGGTTGGAGTACTGTGTGTTGGCTGCAAAGCGAGAGGGTTCATCGGAGGGCTCGAAGGGGTGAGTTTGGGAGGATTGATAGTGCTGGGATTAGACTCCCAGAAGCTGACGTTGTGTTAATTGACCGTCTCAGACGTACGATAGGTGCAGTCCGGGTAGTCTGATACCGTCAGCCAAGCTAGTCACGATGGTAGTGATCTCAGGATAGTGAAGATCTTTCGATGAGGGTATCTAGTCAAGGTGGCGGTTTCCTGTCTTTTGATGGATGCCTTCCAATCTTCCAATCGGCTTGCTGAATCGTGTCTTCTTAGGAACATGTTCTATTAGTACCTCCAACATGACCAGCAATAATGCAAAAGCAAAAACATACAACAGGCGGGATTCCCAGATGGTCACCCACTCTAGTACTAGTCGCCCGGTTCAGTACTTATGTATGGCAGAGCGGACGGGATGCCCAGGTTTCACTGACCTATGGTCGTATGTACTTTTACAGCCACAAATTGGCAATATAAACCTAATGCTAAAGCTTTTTTAATGAGCAGTGGCTATTAGTTGTTTGGAGCCGAAGCTTGAGTGCTGAGCTTGGCTGAGCTTCATCTCCTCCCCGCTCTTCACCAACGCTTCCACCTCTTCTTTCCTGACTCGGGAAACCTTTGCAACACCATATCGCACGACAGGATCACTACTGGAGGGTCGCACGTGAGCTACCAGAGGCTGTAGTTCCCAAGATCGTTAGGCGCCCACAGGTCCAACTACTGCAGCATACCCTGCGTGTCTGTAGCCGATACGACTTCCGAGGCAATGGAGGGGCTTCTAGCGACTCCACTCCACTATACGCGAATGATAAGATATCACATACAGATGTAACCTTCTCTTTCACGCCAAGCGCCACGATAGCGAAGGATTGCAGGCATTGCTTATCGAAGCCTATGACCATGGCTACTGCACGACCGCCGTTGCGGCATGTCCACGCTCGTGCTACGTGTGGCAAAGGTCTTAAGATGCTTGCCACCTGCATTCCGGCTACTGTCTCCTTCGTCCAGGACCCATCCTCCATGGACAACAAGTATCGAACGGAACGAACGTGAGACCCCGCTTCAAGCTTGGAGTACACCATGGCTGAACGCATTCATTCGTATGAGGCGAGCACCGCCGTGGAAGCCTTGGACGAGAAGCATCCAGCAAAGGCTTCGGCTGGTGTTGCCTGCACTTCTAGCCCTACGAATCAGTCCGACGATGCTACAGCGGGAACCGTCGCTGCGAGCGAATATGTGGAAGCCGCTGTGCGTGCTGAAGATGGAGAAGAGCCTGCCAACACCCTCCGCGCCTGGGTTCTCGGATTCTTCTTCGTTACTGTCGCCAGCGGCGTGAACATGCTTCTCAGCATGCGATCCCCTGCCATCACCATTCCAGTCGTCGCTATACTCCTCCTCGTCTATCCTGTTGGCTGTTTCTGGGCCCGGGTAGTGCCTGCTTGGACTTTCAAGACATTTGGTGTGGAATGGTCGCTCAATCCAGGACCATTTAACATCAAAGAGCACACTGTCGTCACGCTCATGGCATCTGTCACATACGGCTATGCCTATTCCACTGATGCTCTTCTGGCGCTCCAAGCCAAGTCACTCTACAATCACGATCTTGGTGTGGGCTTCCAGCTATTGTTCACTATCAGTAGCCAGCTCATTGGTATCTGTCTCGCTGGACTTGGCCGTCGTTTCCTGGTTTGGCCCGCTGCTTTGACCTGGCCGAACAATTTCTCAACTACGACGCTACTCTACGCCCTGCACGACAAGTCAAAAACAGATCCCGCGCAAGCCAATGGTTGGTCCATCTCTCACTACCGCTGGTTCATGTACGTAGCATCCGCTATGTTCGCATACTACTGGTTTCCAGGCTTTATCTGGCAAGGTCTTTCGGTCTTCGACTTCCCAACTTGGATCAAGCCTGAGAATGTCGTTATCAATCAGCTGTTTGGCGGCTTCACCGGCCTCTCGTTGATCCCTCTCACGTTTGACTGGTCGAACGTGATCCCGTACTTGAACGATCCACTCCTATCGCCGACTATCTCACACGTGAACACCCTCATTGGGTTGATTGTGTTCGTCGTGATCCCAGCATTGGGCATCTCTTATTCTGGCGCTCTCTACTCTGCTTATCTGCCGATCAATACTTCGACCATTTTCGACAACACCCAGAGCCCTTATGTTGTGCGCAACATCCTCGGACCAGGCTTCACCTTTGACCTGGAGAAATACAAAGTGTACTCACCCTTGTTCCTCGCGCCAACCTTCGCGCTGAACTATGGTCTCAGTTTTGCAGCCTTGACAGCATCCGTGGTTCACCTTATCCTCCATCGTGGCAAAATTCTGATCCGGCAGTTTCGGCTAGCTTCGTCTCAGAGCGAGGACGTCCATTTCAACATGATCAAGAAGTACAGACCAGCTCCCGACTGGTGGTATCTGGCTTTGCTGGCTGTCGCACTCGCCATGGGTGTTGGCGTCGTCCACGGTTATGATACCCAGCTTCCGTGGTGGGGGTTCTTTGTCGCGTGCGCTATAGCAGGAGTATTCATCGTCCCTTGTTGTACTATTCTCGGCATGACAAACATACAGCTATCCTTGAATGTCATCAGTCCGTTCATCGGAGGCTACCTCTTCCCGGGTAGACCGATTGGTGTCATGATCTTCAAAGTTTACAGCACGATTGTGCTAGGTCAGGCTCAGGTATGTGAGCGCGCTCATCTCAACCCAGCATAAGCTAACGACTGCGACTTTCAGACTTTCTCTGGTGATCTCAAACTGGCTCAGTATATGAAGGTCCCACCTCGTATCACCTTCACTGCACAAATCGTCGCAACAATCTGGTCATGTTTTGTTCAAATCGCAACCATGGACTGGGCACTCGCTAACATCGAAAACGCCTGCGAACCCCTCCAAGCCAACCACTTCACTTGTCCGAACGGTCGCACATTTTTCTCTTCGAGTGTTGTCTGGGGTGTCATCGGTCCCACCCGCGCCTTCGGAAGCGAGAGCATTTACAGGAATTTCAACTTCTTCTGGCTGCTGGGCGGCGTTCTGCCGATCGCTCTCTGGGGGCTCGCGAAGCTGATGAAGCATCGTTACATCAACCAGCTGCACGCGCCGATCATGCTCGGCGCAATGAGTTGGCTGCCTCCCGCTACTCCATTGAGCTTCTTCTCATGGGTCATCTTCGGGCTGATATTCAATCTGTGGATTAGGAAGAGATGGCACGGATGGTGGCACCAGTACAATTATCTGACTGCTGCTGCGTTGGACACGGGTCTGATCCTGAGCACGGTGGTCATATTCTTTGCTATCACTCTTCCTGGTGTCGAGGCGCCGCAATGGTGGGGCAACGTCAGCGTCTTCAACACTTTGGATTATAACATGACTGCGTTCCGCAAGACTGTGGTGGAAGGCGAGACGTTTGGACCGAAAGAGTGGCATTGATAGGTAGATATCGATTATCGTATATGAGTCCATGACCTGTTTCAATGCATGATATCTAGAGCTCGAATGCTAGAGGCGATCACATGTAAATCAGAAAGCGACCGTTGACAAACGGTGATAACAACAATGGTTTGAACTTCGAAAGCCGTCCCCGCCAAACAAGCTTATCTCGAGAATATTACAGCCTGAATGCCAGTATGGAGTGGAGTATCGGCCTCCTCCACAAAATATCTACAGCAAACGATAAGCGACTCGGAGGGGTATTCCGAGGTTACATTGGCTGTGCTCTAGCTTTGACGATCCCAAAGCACTCTCAAGTTAGCTAGCAGCTATCTATCCAACAACGAGTCGACCACTTCACGACGCTTATCGTTGCTCACGTTGAAGCTCTATCATCGAGCTCATCTCCTTGCCTCCGTCGCCGTAAAAACCATGACCCTAAAATTGACCACAACTTTAATCGCCACGGCGGAACCCGCCCAGCCTTCAGAACCCAAAGAAACCCCGAACATCCAAACCACAATCCAAACATTCGCAGCAGACCTCGCAGATATCCAGTCCTTCCTAGGCATCTCTTTCAGTCCGACTCGCGCCGCCAAAGTCAAAGAATTCCTCACATCGGCTTTGGCCTCCCTTCCCGAAACCTTCGAATTCGACCTCCTTCGCCAGGACGACCAGGTCGATTATCTCCTCTTGCAATCGCATATCAAAAGACTTCTGCACCAAGGCAAAGCGGCAGTGAAGAAGTACCAGCAGGCCAGGGATCTGGGCTTGTTTGGAGAGTGGGTTGATGTTTGTATCCAGTTCGTTGAGACAAGACATGATGTTGGCAGACAGAGTGGGAGGGAAATTGCTACTGCTTTCCAGACTGCTGAGCAAGGTGTTGATGAGCTGATTCATGTGCTTGACTCGGAGAGTAGTGTCGGAGGTGACAAGGAACGCTTCATCGTGTTCTGGACGATTGCGAGATTCGAGGAGTTGCGGGACGCTCTTGCTGAGGCGGCTGGGTTTTATCAAGGCTATGATCCCGTTATCACGTGGTGGATTGAGAGTCCGTGGCAGACTTTGAGTGCCAAATTGATGGCTCTGATCGCGGCTCTCAAGAAGAAGACGGGGGTTGATGGGCCTTCGAGTGCGGACGATATTGTTGGTGATCCGATTGGCCGTGAGGCACTGCTAGAGGAGCTTGAAGCGGAGTGGATTGCTTATACGCCCGAGGAGCTGGTTCAGATAGGTGAAGAGGAGTTCCGGTGGTGTGAGAAAGAGATGGAAAAGGCGAGCAAAGTGTTAGGCTTTACTTCTTCTCAAACTGCTTTGGAGCATGTGAAGAACACATTCGTGGAGCCCGGGAAGCAGATCCATGTAAGTGCAGGTCATCTACCCAACCAACCGTCGAAACACAGCTGATGTCTCATCTGCAGGTCGTCCGCGATCTCGCCGACGAAGCAATCGCATACGTAGAGAAGCACGATCTCATAACCGTCCCAACAGTCGCCAAAAATTTCTGGAAAACAACAATGATGACACCAGCCCGCCAAAAAGTCAACCCTTTCTTCCTCGGCGGCGAGCGGATCATCGTCTCCTACCCGACTGACAGTATGTCCCACGAAGACAAATTAATGAGCATGCGCGGCAACAGCCCTGCATTTTCCCGTTCGACGGTCTTCCACGAACTCATCCCTGGCCATCATCTTCAATTTTACTACATGGACCGCTACCACCCGCACCGCAAGCTCTTCGAGACACCATTCTGGATCGAAGGCTGGGCCGTATACTGGGAGCTGCTCTTATGGAACCGCGGCTTTACATCAGAGATTGGCCAGAAATGGGCAACGAACGAAGCCGAGAACCGCATCGGCATGCTCTTCTGGCGCATGCATCGTTGCGCTCGTATCATATTCTCGATTAAATTCCATCTTGGTCAGATGACGCCTCAAGAGTGCATCGACCTCCTTGTAAACAGAGTTGGCCACGAGCGAGCTACAGCTGAAGGGGAAGTCCGAAGGTCTTTTGCTGGAGAGTATCCGCCGCTGTATCAGGCGGGATATCTGCTGGGAGCGTTCCAAATACAGGAACTGCGGAAAGAGCTTGTGTCTGATCCCCAGGGTCCAAAGTGGAAGGAGAAGAGTTTCCATGATGCGGTGATGCGAGAGAACAATGTCCCGATTGAGATCTTGAGGGCCAAGTTCAGAGGGGAGAGGTTCAGGGCTGACCGGAAAGCGACATGGAGGTTCAAAGGCTAGGCAAGTGTCTCAGGTGAGATTTGTTGAGCAACGATGCAACCCGCGCTTGGGTAATTGGGGCGACTGCAAGCGTTGCAGAATTTCTGATACATCACGGCAAGCTATTTGCGGTGGAATGTTGAATCCCTTATCTATCAGATCAGCCTTCGCGCAAGGCCGTAGCTACATCATTGGTTGAAAGCCAAAAGGCAGCCCTTACACCATGACCCGGACTAAATGTGTCCCTTCTATCATTAAACCTTGGGAGCTTTCGCAACGTCAGGGCAGTTGAGAATCGCATCGTCCACCAGTCTCAGGTACCACTGCGAGTTGGGCGCGGAGGCCTGAGCCGGGCCGTTGTACAAGATGATCTCAGCACCGTTGTCCTTCTTTGCGCCCTTGATGTTGAGGCTGAGCTTCGAGTCAGTGATTGGGGAGATCCTAAGGGACATCAGTGGGCGCCCCCAGCATGTGCGTGAGTTGTTTGACTGTACCAGTAGCGACCAGTCTCGTTGCGGCATGGGATGAGGTTCCAGCGTACACGATCTGAGAAGGGCGAAAGGGTGTTGCCAGTACAGGCGTTGGGGCTCTTGCCATCCTCTGTTCACTTTAGCGTTTGCCAAAGTATATGCGTGATGTATGGCGCAATAACGAACCAGGAGCACTGAGGTATGTTCCACTGGAACGGTTCAAGATGTGGTACTCGTCCTTCTTGGATCTACCAATGCCAGCATAGACAAAGTGCCACTGCGTGTTGTGCTTGTCTGCACTCTTGTTCCTGCAAGGCGAGTCGGTCAGTTCGAGTGGCTGGGACGTATGGATGAGCGCTGCTACTGCATACCACACTGCTACGGCTGTGCCGTCCTTCTTGTTTCCGCCGGCGAGATCAATTCGCAGCTCATTGTCGAGAGGACTGACGATGTAGTACAAATTGGATCCAATGAAGTCCGACATGATGGCGAAATGCTTGGAAGTTGTGTTGTTGATCTGATCGAATTGTTATGTTGGTGAAGTTCTCGCGAGAGCAAGGCGACTGGCGATGCCTTTTCAATACTCCTGATGGTGGAGCTGCGACAGCTGTCATGTTTGTTGCATCTGATCAAAACGCCGCGGAGGTATTCCATAACCTCGCATTCCAGCTGCATGGTGACCACGTCACTGCGATCACAAGATCGCTTCTTTGCTTGGTTATCCACTGGCCCACATCGCACACGTTAATCACAGGGATTCTTCTGATCCTTGACTTATGAATCACGATACAGTTCAACGAGCAACGTCAGCGTCCAGACTTTATGGCTTTGGCGAACAGAGAAATGGCCAGATCTGCGTGCCATGTATGTGTCAACAGCCGCTGTAAGCTGTAAGCAGAGTTCTCATTGCTCGAATGTCTGTCTGCAAACCACGTTATGGTCACAAGAGTAGATACAGGCGGCCGAGGGTATAGATACTGAACAATGCTTCATGTATCAATGGTGTTGGCTGTGATGATCTCGACCAGTTCTTGGATGGCGGCGTTCTGCAATAACAGTAGACGCATACAAGGGCCAGATATTCATGGTAGATGCCATAGCGGTCTCGTGCTGCAGAGACAGCATTGCGCTGCATCTCGACTTTTCCTCATGTCGCATGTCATTTGACATGCATTAAGTAAACTTCTTGGGCTGGTAGTCGGTGAAGACAGACAGCTATGGTCGAGATGAAGATCCATGCGGATTCAATGCGATATCTGATCCACTCGGCTGGGTCTTCACCGCGCCGTCCGGGCCGCCTGCGGGACGGGTCCCAAGGGCCGCCGCGAACCTTACTTGATTGGAAGGATTCTCTCTAACGAGCCGAGACCGTGTAGAGAGTTCACACCTACCTGCAGCATTCTGACTATATGGGCTCGTATAACCAGCACAATATTATAACGCTGTCCGATATATGCACATTCACTCCCTACGGACTTCGCCTAGCGGTCATGGTTCCAAATGACATGGCTGGCTTCGCACCAGGCAGCAGTGCAGCCCTCATGCACCCTCCGCGCTTGGGGATATTCGCTCAGTATTGTGCTCCGGTATGCCTTCGTCTCATTTATCTCTGCACTGCAGCTGTACAGCTAGAAATCCAGCCCTCAAACGTACTGTATCCCATTCGGTTCGGACCCAACTACTTTGCGTGCTGGTGGCGACGCCTGGCCGGTCTTTATAACAGCTTTCCGCCCAAAACACTGTGTCCGCAGTCTCGAACGAGATGTAGACCTACGGAAATTCAACTCACCTGCATATGCTCTGCAACATTTCCAAGGCCTTGTCAAACTCCTCGCGCTAACGTCGCTGCTTTACAATTTCTGCCCGACTAATAGCGCGCTTCGAACAGCAATACCGCTTTTGCCGCTCGTGACTGATGCCTACGCTTCATGGTTGGCGATGCCGAATGGCACGCTCGGCCCCAAAAGTTCCATTGAGCCTAGCCTCGCATTCCCGCCGAACCTATTTCCATGGGGCAGTCTGGTTCATTTCTGACTGTAACTCGCAGGTACAATGGTACAATCAGCGCTTGTACTCGAGAACTCTAGGCATCGAGGCAAGATCTCCAGCCATCTTTGATGTTCCGGTCGCTTTTCGTGCTACCGTACCACTTGAAAGCTTCGGGATGCAATGGCTCGTTCTCGCCTGGATAGTATTGTAGTGGATCACGGAAGTGCTCACTTGCAAACATGCGAACTCCTTGAAGTCATGCGTTGGGAAGTACACACAGTTTTGAGACTAGATCATGGTGACTACCAAACCTCACAATCCACCGACCTGGAAACAAAGCTTCTCATTCGACACCTTACCACTCCGGTTCAACTTCATCGCTTCTGTGAGGGACTTTACACTCAAGGTACCCATGTCCTTAGCATTCTGGGGCTTGATCTTCCCTTCTTCGATCCATTTCGGCAATTTTTCGTACATCTCCACCGAAAGGGCGTGGTCTTCGGGATGAGTCTATAGCGGGTCAGTCCGCGCAGATCAAACAAAAGAGTAAACGGGAGATACCAACCGGCCATTTGAAGACGACCTTGTAGACATGAGGTTTCAGGAACGCAGTAAAAATCAACACGTCTGTTACTTCGACATTCTTCGGCACATCCTCGGTGTACTGTTTGCCGGGTCGCACTGTGCAGATGACGCCTTTCTTGTCGCCCATCGCTTGGGCGGAAAGCGTGGACGAGGTGGAGTTGCCAATACAGTCGAAAGCGTGGGCCAGGTCGGGGACGGCTTCGGCGATCTTCTTCACGACATCTTTGTCTGAGTAGTCAAAGACGTGGTTTGCGCCATGCTTCTTGACTATGTCAAAGTTTCGGGGGCTGCAGGTTGTGACGATGTTGAAACCATACATCTTGGCAAATTGGATCGTGAATGCGCCGACAGTTGCTGTTTCTCCATGTCAGCGATCTCCTCGAATCTGACACATTAGGGGATCAGGGAAACTTACAGCTTCCGCCCCAGACGAGTACAGAAAGTTTGGAGTTGGACTCTCGTGGAATGCGCAAGCAGTCCTTGGAAAACAACGCCAGCCATGCGGTGTTCGCCGCCAGTGGTACCGTCGAAGCTGATGCATAGTCCAATCCTGGCGGGATTTTGAAGGCGATCTTCTCTTCGGCAACGCAGTATGTGCTTCATGCTTGTCAGCAGCTGCTCGAGCCAAGATGATAGAGCTTTCATTGGGTAGACTCACGAATAAGCACCCAATCCTTTGATCTCGCCTACGATCACAGATTAGTCTCGACAATTTATTCCATGCACAACGTAAGTCCACAAACCTCCCCAGATCAGTGCTGCAACCTTGTCTCCTACTTTGAGGCGTGAGACTTCTGAGCCGACTTCCTCGACGGTGCCAGCGAAATCGCAACCGAGAACCGCACCGTCTCCAAAAGCGTCACCATCGAACGATTGAACTGAAGAAATGTTAGCCACTGGCAAACTGAGTTACATCCGTCTTAGATCTATTGGAGACACCAACCATCAGTGGGGTTGAGAGCAGCTTTCTCGACTTTCACAAGGACTTGCGACTTCTCCAACTTTGGAATGGGCAGTTGTTCCTCGGTCAGGGTTCTCTCATCGTCGGACTGGTTGCGCTGGACGATTGCTAAACGAGTAGCCATGTTTAAATTGATAGAAAAAGATGCGCTCAGAATTGGCAGTTCTGGTGACGTCGGGTCCGCTTGCGATTGATGTATAATTGTGATGTACTGCCCTGGTTTACCTGGACGACGACCACGGAGACGGAGAAGGCTTCGCGATACCTCAATATCTGCGACGATATCTGTAGCAATAATTCTTGTACCCTGAGGTAGCGAGTACTTTGCAACGCCAGTGTCACGGAAATACAGGGTGGAGCTGTCCTAATAGAAGTACATTGTACTGCGGGGTATGGAAGTAAATAGATTTAAGCATGTAAAGTGCAGACCCCTTGGACGGGGTGTAGACCGAATATACACACTGGCCAGTCGTCCGACAAGTCAATCCGTGTCGCCAATCTGTGCGGGGTTATTTGTCAAGCGACCCATCAACGGTGAAATGCAGGTCTGGCCATTCTGTCTGACCAAGACTTGCTCTATATATACCTGCAACGAAACAGAAAGATCACTTACCTGTGAGCATTTCGCGTCACAAGAAGAGAAACCAAGATCCTCCTCATTAACAAAGAACGAAAACACCAACATGGCTCCCTCAATCGCCCACGCTGCCGCACCTGAGACCTTGCCTATCAAGAAGACGACTCAGGCCGATGGCCACCAGCCGGTCCAAGCTGACGACAGTGCTGCGCGACGGGTCAGAGACAATGAGCTGGCCGAGCTCAAGATTGCGGAGGAGATGGGTGCTCCTGACGTCTACGTCGACAGCGAGAAAGACACTCTCTGGTACCTCTGGACTGGATCGATCTACTGCAAAGTCCTCAGAATCGAAAACCGAACGGGTCTGTACGTGATCGCACTGAAGACTGGCCCTCATGCAGAACTTGGCAAGCATCGCCACCGTGGCGAGGTACGAGCATACACAGTTGGCGACGGCCACTGGGGCTACCACGAGTAAGTCATGAACAAGTAGCAGCTCAAGATTAAGCTACCTTGTCGCTGACTTGCAGAAGGTATGGATGGAAGGCCAACAAGGGTGATTACATCTGCGAGAACCCTGGCACCATCCACACTCTGTGGATGGGTGAGAACTCCGAAGTTCTGTTCAACGTGATGGGCTCGATCGAGTTCTTCAATGAGGACAACACCCTTCGCGAGACGATGGATGGTTTCAGCTTCTGGCGCATGTACCTTGAGCACTGCGAGCAAAACGGGTTGACGCCGAACAAGAATCTGTTTTACTAGTTATCCATGTCATGTGTATGATTTACGAATTTGATTGCACTCTTTTGAACTACAGTAAATCACTCAGAGTAACAAGCGTCCGCCAGTTGCTCAAGTCCCAAGTTCCTAGCATCGGGTCATCATCAGACCTCTGAAGCATCATTGAGTCTACAACAATATCATCTAGATCTGTAGGTGTATCTATCACTTCCGGCAGATCCGATTCTATCGTTGGAGGCGAAGACAACGTAGCGGATGAGGTGTATCCGGTTGCGGCATGCTCGGTTTCGATTGACCTCCGCGGGCATGTCGTATATGTACCGCGCGCTTCGTCGAGATCACTGCCGATGCTGTCTCGCCGGTGATTGTTGGAGCCAGGATGTCGGTGCGAGGAATCTGATACTCGCTTCGGAGAGACGAGAGAGCCAGCGGAAGCTTTTGGATCTTGTTGTGCATTCAGTTTGCGGACATTTTTGGGTTCTTTGCTCGATCGTAACGATAGCCTCTTTGGCGCCCTCACCTCCGCCTGCAAGTAGCAGGGGAAGGTGGTTGAAGATTCGAGGGTTCTTTGTTTGATTGAGTGGTCAGGGCATGAATCGCTCCCGATAGCATCTATCAGTCCATCCTCAACTCCAAGCAGCCTGCCCTTGAAGCTGTCGACCTCTCTGTCGTCATCGCGGTGCACTTGTGGTAAGCTTGGGCTGGCCAGAACTGCTGCTATCAGACTATCTTCAACCCCGAGCAGTCTCCCTTTGTATGTGTCGACGTCTTTTTCGCTCCCATGATCGAATTGTGAAAAGCTTCGCTTTCGTGGCTTGCATTGGACTGCTGA
>Ga0265797_10008994_pt1 | contig 13135 bp, 10 predicted proteins | sample P2T30metagenome_FD_192433 | JGI IMG/M metagenome (GOLD analysis project Ga0265797, IMG submission 192433) | Plant litter microbial communities from East Loma Ridge, Irvine, California - P2 T30 | ecosystem: Environmental > Terrestrial > Plant litter > Unclassified | place: USA: California... | reverse complement strand
CGGTGCTTGGTATCTTCAGCCCCTCCCGCATAGACTAGGGCAGCGTGCAGATACAAGTATCGCCGACGTGCAGCTGCAGGCGCCCGACAGCTTCGTCGACGACATCAAAAGTATCGTCGCCTCCAAAGACAAAAGCAGACATGCGCAACAATCGATGCTGACCGCTCTGCGCCTGATAGGCATCCGACCTCGGCCCGCTCTCTTAAGCTCTTGAGTTATCTCAAGCAAAACCCGAAATCATGGCCCCGTTGGCGCTGGTCGATGCGTCATGCGCTACTACCGTGAGTCGTGCCCTCGGTAGCACCCTGAAGAAATACAACTGCGACCGCCGATCACGCGACTTTGTTATCAGACGAGCCTTGTCCAGCACGTCGTCGTCTTCACACTTGCGACCAGCCATCGCCACCACCGCCAACATGAGCTTTGCCGGTCCCGTGGGCTCGCTGCCCGTTCCGTCTTTCATCGCTAAGAGGCTCTTTTCCCAAGGTCCTCCTAGGACCAAGAGCTTGAACATTGACAACATCAACCCTCACGTCAAGGAGGCTAAGTACGCCGTCCGTGGCGAACTTGCCATCCGATCCGAGGAGTTCAAGGCTGCGCTCGCAAAGGGCGAGGGCAAGGACCTGCCTTTCGACACTGTCATCGCTGCCAACATCGGCAACCCGCAGCAGCTCGACCAGAAGCCCATCACATTCTTCCGCCAGGTGCTCAGTCTTCTGGAGAACCCCGAACTGTTGGAGAAGGAGGATGTGTTGAAGAAGAGCTTGGGATACAAGGAGGATGTCATCGAGCGCGCGAGAACGCTGCTTAAGGACGTCAAGTCGGTCGGCGCATACTCTCAGTCACAAGGTGCTCCTGGCATCAGGCAGTCCGTTGCCAACTTCATCGAGAGGAGAGATGGCTATCCTGCCGACCCAGCCAACATCTATCTTTCTGCTGGCGCCAGCGCTGGTGTCAACGCTCTCATGACCGTCATCTGCGCCTCTCCCAACACCGGTGTTCTGGTTCCGATTCCCCAGTACCCTCTCTACACCGCCACTCTCAGCCTTCTCAACGCCAAGTGCGTTCCATACTACTTGAATGAGGAGGACGCTTGGGGCACTGACGTCCCTGGTATCCGTGAGGCACTTCGCAAGGCCCAGGCCGAGGGCATCGACGTCCGCGCCGTCGCCGTCATCAACCCCGGCAACCCTACCGGTGCTTCTCTCCAGGCTGAGTCTATCCAGTCCGTGATCGAGCTTGCTGCAGAGGAGAACCTTGTCGTCCTTGCCGATGAGGTTTACCAGACCAACGTCTTCGAGGGTGAATTCCACAGCTTCAAGAAGGGTCTTCGCGACCTGCAGGCCAGCCCCAAGAACAAGGAGGGCAAGTTCGACAATGTTGAGCTCGCTTCCCTGCACAGTATCTCCAAGGGTATGGTCGGCGAGTGCGGCCACCGTGGTGGCTACTACGAGATGGTCGGCTTCGACCCTAAGGTGAGCAATTAATCATGTTTTCATTATTTTCCCACGACAATAACTAACATCAATCTACAGGTCGTCGAGCAAATCTACAAGTTCGTCAGCATCATGCTCTGCCCTCCCGTCATCGGCCAGTGCATGGTCGAAGTCATGGTCAACCCTCCCAAGGAAGGCTCCCCCTCCTACGAGCTCTACAAGAAGGAATACGACAACATCTACTCCGGCCTCTACTCGCGCGCCCACGCCCTCTACAACGCTTTCCAGAAGATGGAGGGCGTCAGCTGCGCCTCGCCCGCCGGCTCCATGTACCTGTTCCCGTCCATCGCACTGCCTCAGAAGGCCATCGATGCCGCGAAGAAGCAGGGCAAGAACGCAGACGACTTCTACTGCATGCGTCTCCTCGAGGCTACCGGTGTTTGCATCGTTCCCGGCAGCGGCTTCGGACAGAAGGAGGGCACTCTCCATTTCAGGACGACTTTCCTTGCGCCTGGCACTGAGTGGGTGGGCAGGATCGAGAAGTTCCATAAGGAGTTCATGAATGAGTTCCGTTGAACTTTCGTCATGATTTGATACAACGAAGAGCCGGCCTGGCGTTCTTTTACAGCGGGCGGTGTTTTTAACGACAATTTTTGTTACGTTTTTTGCATCATGGGAATTGGAATCTAGATTCGGGTCATGTGTACAGATGAGCATTGCCTTTGGATATAGGCAGCGATTTGTAAATGGAATGGATTCTACGCTCCTGTTTTTCGTTCTGTCTTGCGTTGATCGTGAAACGGTGTTGTTAAAGCTGTGCTTGCACTTTTTCTGGGTACTCTTCTTTACAGGATTATCGATTGCAAGTGATAACCGTCAGAATCACAGAGTTAAACACTTTCCTTCCTAACTTTTGAGCAGCGGAATCCATCGAGACTGCATCTGCAAGCCAGTTATCAATGAGAAGCATCACCCAAAACCTCTTCTCAAGCAAGATCTCGTATATGAAAGGCTCAGCTGATCTTGATTGCATCTCGATGGCTATTTGATAATACAACAACCGTGTGACGACGAACGGAGCGTAAAACAATTGAGATGTGCAGTACATGTATTCATGGTTATTCTACCAACACTAACCCTCCAGCATACCAAGGAAACCTCGGCTGCAACGAACAAGGGTCGCTCCTTCCCCAGAATTCCCCAGACAGAGCCGCTGTCTTGCCCGCATACTGGCGGGTTATTGACAATGCCGGCTACTTGCGGGCCATGTGCTACAGACATAACACACATTTCGCACCCATTGCTACTGGTAATGTGATCTTCGTAACTCACAGGACAGCCAGAATGGCGTCCAAACAGATTATGAACCCTATGCGCCGGGCGATTGCGCAGAGAGCACGCCCGACGTCTGCCAGCGTGTGCCTCCAATGCCAGAGGAGATGGCAGTCGAAGGTGTCGCAGAGGCCTGGCTCGGATCGGTATGCTGGAAACTAGCAACAATGCTCTACAGGGAAAGTGCTAACAGTGATACAGAGTACATTTTCCTGGCGCTGTCAACAGCCAGTTTACGACCAAGCTCAACTTCAACCGCGCGACTGAGGACGATGCTATGCCTACCTACCGCGTACTCGACCAGGATGGCGTCGTGGTGGACAAGCAAGCTAAGAGCCCTGATATCTCGGACGAAGAGGCGATAAGGCTGTACAAGGACATGGTGACGGTGTCGGTCATGGACGTGATCATGTTCGACGCCCAACGACAAGGTCGTGTCAGCTTCTACATGGTCAGCGCAGGTGAGGAAGGAATCGCAGTGGGTTCTGCATCAGCATTGAGCCCAGACGATCCGATCTTCGCACAGTACCGTGAGACGGGCATCTTCCAACATAGAGGCTTCACCATGGATGACTTCATGGCGCAGCTCTTTGCGACAGTGAACGATCCTGGCAAGGGAAGGAACATGCCAGTGCACTACGGCTCGACGAAGTACAGAATCCACACCATCTCGTCGCCCTTGGCTACCCAGATTCCTCAGGCAAGCGGAGCAGCATACGCAGTCAGAACACAGGATCGTCTCAACCCAACGGCCAAACCTAGAGTCGTTGCTTGCTACTTCGGCGAGGGAGCAGCAAGTGAAGGTGACTTCCACGCTGGCCTGAACATCGCGGCGACAAGATCATGTCCGATCATCTTCATCTGCAGAAACAACGGATATGCAATTAGCACACCTACACTCGAGCAGTACCGTGGTGATGGTATTGCAAGCCGTGGAGTTGGCTACGGTATCGACACAATTCGTGTCGATGGTAACGACATTCTGGCTGTCCGTGAAGCAACGAAGCGAGCGAGAGATATTGCCCTCTCAGATGGCGGCAAGCCTGTGCTGATTGAAGCCATGTCATACCGTGTGTCCCACCACAGCACCTCAGATGACAGTTTTGCCTACCGTGCCAAGGTCGAAGTCGAGGACTGGAAGCGCCGCGACAACCCAATCACCCGTCTGCGCAAATGGATGGAGGGTAAAGGCATCTGGGACGAAGCGAAAGAAAAGGAGCTGCGCAGTGACGCCCGCAAGAGCGTTCTGGACGCGTACCGCAAGGCTGAGAAAGAGAAGAGGCCACCTCTCAGCTCCATGATGGAGGATGTTTACGAGGAACTGACTGATGAGCAGCGCGAGCAGTCGGCGAAGCTTGCTGAAATTATTGAGAAATACCCGAATGAGTACGATGTGACGGAGTTCGAGGGCGGATTAGACAGTCTGAAGGCTCTGAAATGATAGAACGAGATACCTTACACAATCTTGAAAATGATATGACATCTAATCATGCAATATATCAACTATTTCGTACTTTTGTAGCATACCTCACATATATTGACATAGTCGTTCTCAGATCTGCAGGTGAGCAGCAAGATACGCACGTAAATTGCAGCACAATTCGATGCGAATTGTCCGATCTCGATCACGGTCACACCAGCAAAGTCAAATTCACAATTACTCCAGCCCAGCGAACCGTGCCACCTCAACCGAGCTCTTATCCTAACTGGCAATGGTAAAGTACAACTCTGCACAGCTACGCCGCTGATCTCAGCAACCACGTTGCACACCCACGGCCCTCGTCCATATCTGGTGTAGGGCTGGAATGCAAAGGCACCACGCAAGATTTGTATGACGCCGTGATTAGCTCACGCAATCGAGAATATCCAGTGCTTTGCTTCCAGAGCTATCCTTCTTTACGCTTCACCTCTAAATCGCCCGCGAAACCGAAGACTGCTCTCTAAGCAGGGCAACAAGGGCAATAACCCTCCGAGCCTGTGATCCTTGCTTGCTATCTGTTAACCCCGAGATCCGCCGCCGATTTGCCTGTGCCCACGCCCCGGAGAGCGAGATTGTGTATCTTGTGAGAATGGCGCCATCCGGCCCGCCCAGTCTATAGTAGCGCCTGGCCAGATAATAATCGGATTCGCTTGCGTTACGGTTCCGGTGGACAGCCTCCAAGGAGGAACGGCGAGTGCTTCGTTGTCGTCATCTCGATCTTGGTCCGTCTATCTATCTATACACTTGTTCGTACAACTGTTGCTATACACCTGCCCTGCCCCGCGGTTTGACACGACACATATATCAAAATTGCTATACTGGCTCAGAACAAAGGACATGTCATCTCAAAAATCAACAAAGCGTCCAAGCTTGAATCCCACCAGCGGGAGCCCTCAAAACAAAGCTTCCAAGATGACTACTACTGCTACCACACGCTCAATCTCGCCACGACCCTCAAAGAGAAGACGGACGGCCAGTCTGGAAGGAGACCTCTTGACGCCTCCTCAACAGGACGAGGATCCACTCATCACAAGCAATCAGTCAGCACCATGCTACGAAAGTGACGATGACAACGAAGACATTTTCAGCTATGCTGCTCACGTCCTCGCCACAGAAGCCGCGGCCCTGTCCTCAATAACGGCACTCTACCGCACCAACGCCATAGCAAAACGAAATCTTAGAGCTGCAGTCAAGACTATCGTGCAAACCCAGCACGAGCGCGGCAAGCTCATCGTCACCGGCGTGGGAAAATCAGCTTACATCGGGCAAAAGCTCGTGGCGACGTGCAAGTCCATGGGCGTGGCAGCGAGCTTCATGCACGCTTGCGAAGCTGCACATGGTGATCTGGGAGACGTGCGCGATGTAAGTATTATTTTCCCGTTCAAGGCTTCACTCAAGAAGTAAATGCCTTTGAAGCGAGTGAAATACGAAACTGACGCGAAATTCCCAGAACGACACACTGCTCTTCATCTCCTACAGCGGCAAGACACCCGAGCTGATCAACTTACTCCCACACATTCCCGCCACAACACCAATCATAGCAATGTCATCACCCACTTCGCGCTCAGATTGCCCGCTACTCATCGACAGGCCTCGAGAAACGGGCATCCTCTTGCCAACGCCCATCCCCGTGAGCGAAGAAGACTCTTTCGGTGTCAGCGCACCCACCATCTCAACGACAGTCGCGATTGCTGTCTCAGACATGTTAGCACTGACAGTGGCCGAGCAATTGCACCGCGGTGGGGCAGGCAAGCGGGAAGTCTTCAAGCGGAATCATCCTGGTGGCGCGATTGGAATGAGTACCCGCGAGCTCAAAGTCATGAAGAAGGCGGATGTCAATGTTGAGGCGCTTGAGTTGCCTAGTCCGAGCATTTCTGCGAATGACGAGTGTTGAAGATTCCACTTGAGATCAAAATATTAATTAGAAGCAAGAGTTCAGCATTCCTCTGACGATGATGAGATGATTAGAAGTCATAATGATTAGCTAGAAGAATTACACGTAGCATTCCACTAACGGAAGCACACCACGCAAGCCAGATCGAAACACAAATTCCAAGAGATGGCCACCAAAAGTGCGACGAGGTGAGGCGAGACGAGAAAAGGAAAGTATTACAGGCCCAGTGCGATTCTCCTCCAGCAGCTGTCGAGGTCCTCGCAAAGAACCGCGAAGTTTGGGTCTTCCAGCTTGGACACCATGAACTCATCCAGAACGGCCTGCCTGTCTTCTCGACTTTGAGAAGCATAGTCGGCGAGCGCAACCGAGTCAGTGCCATCGGCCGCTCCTTGAATGACTGACGATGCTCTCGCAACGTGATCAGTCGACTTCGTTGAGGGAACTGGCGCAATATGGGTGTCGGGCCTGGAGGGCGATGTCGCGACGCGATCATCGACCCTGCTTGGTGAAGAAGATACAGCCGTCTGCGGGATTGTTTTGCTAGGCGATGAAGATGTCCCAGGTGGTGTCTCTAGCTCGTACTGTGCATCAGCAGTGCTATCCATGCGAGTGACCCTGTTGCTATTAGGCGACCGCTCAGCAAGCGGTTTGGAGATGCGCAAGAGTTCGCCCAAGTCGCTTGGGCGCCGGAAAGATCCGTCGTTGGTGTTGTCGAATGAAGTCGACTTCGAAGGCGACGAGGCGCTGGGAAACAATGATGCTTGAGTTTGTGGTCTCATTTCCACAGCAAGCGCTTTCTTGGTTGGCTCCATGTGGCTCGGTGAGATGGCCCTTTTTAGAGGTGAAGCGGTTGCTGGCCGATGAACGCTGATATTCCTCGCTGGTGAAAGTGTCGACGAGGCCACAGTGGGCTCCGAACTGTCAGCACCTGCTGTAGAGTGGGAGGCAGATTTGGCGGAGGTACTTGGTCGTGAGCTCGTGCTTTGTGTACTGCCAGGTCGTTTGAAAGGTAATTCCCTTCGAGGTGGCATTTCATGTTCGAGCGTATCTGGTAGGCGAAGTGAGGCAGGGGCCGAAGGTTGATAGAGGCCAGTAGTTGCCGGCCTGGCTGGGCTAGATGTCATCTGATTTCTCCCCTCATTGTTGGGTCCATATGCCATGTCACTTCGTGCACCAAGCGTGGTGGTTCTGTCTATCTCTGTTTGATTTAGCGCTAGCACAGTGCGATTCGCATCGCTGGTTGGCATCCGGAAAGGCGCTTGTGGTCGAGCAAAGTCGTTCGTGTGAATGATCGATGGCTGCCTTGAAGTCGTTTGCTCGGCGTCGGAAGATCTGTGCGTACCAACAGGCGTTTGAGAGAGACCACCAGCTTCTAATGTCTGCAAATTGAAAGGGCTTCGCTTGGGAGGCACTGCTGGTACGTTGAACGTGCTCTTGGCCGAGTATGTTTGAGTAGTCAACGGTCTCGCTCCGGCTTCGCCTGCTTCTGATCGCGCGGTAGCTGGTCGTCCAGTGCGTGGATGTTGCTGCTGGAACTCCATACCGCGGCGCTCAAGGATGGCGACCATGTGACTGCATTCTTGAGCAGATTGTAGTCGAAACTGCACGCGGCGGGCCTGGAAGCGAGTCAGTATGGACTCAAAAAGCTCTGAAGATGGCAACGCGGACCTGTCCATCTGGTAGCCGGTATCTCAACGCCAGGAACACTTCTTTGTGAATGCCGAAAATCGGCAATTGCTCAATCTGTGGTGTTATGCCCGCTTGCTGTGAACCATACCGAGCTTCAAGCGCCCTGTCCACGTATTCGGCAATATCCACTGTTTCCTGTGTGATTGCGTCAGTTCATGCCTTGACTCGAGGTTGTTTGATCCTCACAAGTGCAGTGTTTCCTTGTACGACCTGCAATATCAGCTGGCCATTCTGAATGTGAGTATCTTCGCCCTTGAGTACAAGGAACAGGTCGGTTGCAGCAACGTGAATCCACGGAATAGTGTTGTCAGGTTTTACTCCGATTGCATGAGAGTACTTTCCCACAGCGACACACGTGTCGGCCGCCATATTTGCGATATGGTTGGCATACGACAGCCACACTCCGATGATCGATGCAGCCTCTCAAGGTGTGCGACGAATTACTGCGAACAGACGGAGGCAGGATGTTGAATCCGACCAGCGAGCTAGATCAACAGGGTTGAAGGATTGATTGAGGTCGATGACTGTGCTCTATCCACAAGAGTGGTGCATGAGAAGGAAGCGAGGAAGAGTGAGGTCGCAAGGGCATGTGATCAGCATCCAATGGTCTAAGCTTTGGGAGCGGACCGCATCCCGCAGAGCCTCAGGCGTGATTGGACTTTGCGACAGGGACGCGACTGCGCGAGAAAGTGATGCGCATTCACCTCCACATTCACTTACATCGAGTCGCATTGCCTGCTTTATATAAATCTCTTGGAATCCCGAAACCCGCGCACGTGATGCGCTTGCCGTTTTACCTACTTGTTGTCAGCTGAAGTTTGGCGAGCGTTCCTGTCCCACGCAAAGCTGCAGTTGCCCGCGCGCGCAGGTAACTCACCATGGCTCCCAAACGCGGGCTTTCCATCGAACGGACGAGCGAATATGAGGAATTCATGAAAGATCTGGCCGAGTACCACGAGAAGCGCGGGTATGTCACAAGGCGTGCTTCGGGTGAGAAGTGAGGTGTGATGCTGACAAAGTGAACACAGAACCCGTCTCGAGACAGAACCCAAAATTGGCATCCGACACGTCGACCTGCACAAACTGTATCAACGCGTCGTCAGCGAGGGAGGATACGATCTATGTTCGGACACAAAGGCGAAACCCTTGATGTGGAGAAAGTTCGCTGAGGAATTCATCGGAAAGAATCAGTACACCGCGGCGCAAGCATTCCAAGTGAAGCTGGTTTACTACAAGAACCTGGTCGCATACGAAATCACGAACCACTGGCATAAAGAGCCTCCTCCAAAGGAAATCCTGGAAGAAGTCACCGCGAAGGGAGGCAACGTCATGGGTAGGACACTCGAGAATTTCTCGAAGCCTCCGACAAGAGACGAAAAGCTGGCGGAAGCTGCTGATGCAAGCGATACAAGCCCTGGCCAAACCACGCCGAAAGAGGAGAAGGTGGACATTATGGATGAGCCGGGGAGCGCGACAGGGCGCTCGAGTCGAGGCCTTCGTCAACAGCCTCCGCAACGAGTGCTTTTCCAGCCGGATACAGCACCTCGCCAGACACGAGGCCATTCGAGCACGGTCAATGCCTCGCCCACTCCCGGAGCAACTACCAATGGCATCTTGAATGCACCGCCCATGATGAACGGCGCCACTTCAACACTCGCATCGTACGAGCCCATGGTCTCTTACCCGCTCACTCTCAAACCCGTCACCACCCCATCAAATAACGCTGAATACTATCGCAACGAGCGGAAGCGCAAGGCCGAGGCCAATGCTGGGCCGCTAGCACGGAAATACAGGAGCATTATGTTACCTGGCACTGGCTTCATTGGACCGAACATCTACGTGCGTGCACAAATGGCGCTGCAATCTGGAATCTGCGAAGAAGAGGAATACGCGCTGCACCACCTGGTCAAGATCAGCCATGAACGTGGTGACAGGTACAAGTTCGCACAGTTTCCTGGGCTCGCAGATGCTCTGGTGCGCAAAGTTCTACAAATTAGCAACCTGTTCTACGACATTGATTGGGACATCAACTACGACGACGATACTTTTGTCACGGACGACGAAACACTCAACGGGATCAGTGGGACACCGAACATCGTCGCAAAGCTCAAAGCTCGTGCGTGCCACATCACCGACGACACTGTTGAGGATGCACAGTTCCTCAGCAAGCTGAACCGTATTCTTGAAGCAGCTCTAGCAATCAGGAACATGTGCATGCTGGAGGAGAATGCGAAGTATGTTGCAGCTATGCCTCTCATCCAAGACATGATCACAGTTATCCTCAACCTGCCGGACCGCCCCTCTACCATGGAACTACGCCACTATTCGCTCGAAATCGCTGAGCAAGTACTTCGACACTGCGACGTCAACACCCAAGAAGATCTCTACCAGAGCCTTGTACATCAGCTGAAGAGCTCTGATCGCGGCACTCTCATCACCACACTAAGGACCATTGCGCGCCTAGGCATGACGCTGCCACCTCCAAAGCGCCTCGAGGACATTCCACCCGCAACGCTCCGTGACATACAATCGTGGCTGTTGGTCGAAGACGAGGAGCTGCGCGGTGCTTGCTTGGATTTCTTCATGCAATATACCTCATTCTCTGACAACGTGGACAACTTGCTGCAACACATCGACTCTGAGAACCTTGCACGACAGCTGACTCGTCTTCTCTTGTTCGACGCCAAAGAGCAGAAACATGAAACCAAGCAGGAGTCAAAAGAAACCGAGACCACTATTCCCCCAGTACCGCGCTTGTCGCGTAGCGTTGTCGAGCCTTTGTTGAAGCTAGACGAACCTGAACGTTCTTCGGAATGGCTAAGAATGTGTTTCATGGCTGACGTCAAGTCTGAGATGACCCAAATCAGCTTGTGGCAAGCTTACCAGGGAACATTCCAGCCATTCCAAGCAACACACCCGCATCTCATTGCTGGCGAGTTCATTAAGAATGTGTCCGCAGTATTCACAGGCGCAACTGCGCAGGTCGCCAATGGCAACAAGTACGTCATCAGGGGCATAAGAGCTCGCAAGGTTCCCGTGGAGACTGGCATGAGCCCTGGTAGCAAAGCATTGGACAAGGGCAAAGAGCTACTTCGCTGCTGCTGGAAGGTCACAGTCCCTGTCGAGTCGCAGACGCACCCAGTAAGTGGTGCTATCATCCCACCGACCACAAGGGAAGTTCCATGCGGCGAGTGGTTCCGCAGCTCGAGCGACATGCTGAGACACATCTGCGCACACCACCTTCATCTTCCGACCAAGAAGAAGGCATCCCCTGTCCCTGAGGCTGACGAAATGGATATCGACTCCAAGCCAGAGACCAACGGTCTTCCAAACGGCACAAACGGCACAAATGGCGATTCGGCTGTCGCCGATGGCTTCGATTTCGCAGCTGGCGATCAGCAAATTCATCGATGCCACTGGGCAGACTGCAAACGCTCCTCGGAGGACTTCCAAGTCACAAGTGGTGGCAGAAGCACCGCACTGCTTGCACGCCACATTCGAACTCACATTCCCTCGGCGACTTCCGACAGCAACCATAATGCGAAACCGTCAGAAGAGTCAGCACAATCACCTCAAAGCACCAGACAGACGCTCTTCACTCTACAGGATGAGACAGGTGACGCCGCCGGCTTGCCGCTTGGCGCCGCTTTGGTGCTGCGGAATATTGCTCGTTTCATGCCGAAGACGCTTTCCAACTCTAAGGACAGCGTGCGCGCCGCGATGGGCGGTGAGACAGAGAAGAAGGCAGACGGCTTGGACGACGCGGGAATGATCGGATTGTTCTTCAACGAAGAGGTTAGGCGCGGTCTTTTCGATGCACTGAGCCACAACAAGACACTCAAGGACTATGTTGGCGTGGTGTTGAGGAACGTGAGGAGAAGTGGAGGTTAATGAAAAGCAAAAGTTGCGCTCGAAATCGGGGGTGTGTACGAGTAAGTGAGCTTGTGTGGAGGTCACGCTCTGCGATTTTGTCGTTGTGCGAATTCTTCCTTTTGATACCATTATGCAATCACTGATGCGCATTCTTCGAATTGCAATATCTTCTTTGGTTCAGAGTCTATGGTGAAGCTTCGTAAGGACAATGTGAATGGACAACGGGATCAGCAATAAAATCTGAACATCCTGTCCGCAATAACTCTCATGGCCATCCCTCAAGTACGAGTCTCTCCTTGCCCTGATGGACACCCCCATAAGCCATGTTCACCGTATTCTCAGGTATACATCGATAGGCCCCCCCATCACACTCTCACCCGACTTCCAAGCTCACTGGTCGGCTCCGGTACTCGCAACTTCTCCGATTGATCAGATGTAGTCTCAGCGCCCTCCCCTTTCCGCAACACCCAAGGTAGACGAGAGATCATACCTTCCCCATCCTCGCCCACATCACTCGACGTACTGACGATCTTACACGATGAACAATACATCTTGGGTGCGAGCGGCGCCCTTCGCGAAGGTACCAACGTGTCGTCTTGGAAAGCCCGACGAGCATTCCTGCCCCAGTCCTTCGCCACCACGTATGCCAGGCCAGCAACGTCGTCTTCGCTAGGAACACCATCCGCATTCCAAGCATCGGCCTCTGTCAGCTTCTTGCGAGCTATAATTTCCCTGGTCGACTGGTGGAGTGCGCACGCGACATGCAATCTTGGCTCGTTGTAGAGCGACATTTTGGCTTTGCATGAGCCCAGGATGCCGAGTTCAAGGAGCATGATCACAGAGCTGAGGTGAATGGCCTGATCCTGGGCGGCTTTGCTGTAGACGGCCACAACATCATTGTGACTTCTCCTTCCAAAAGTGAACGGCCCGAACCATACCTTAGTCTTCTCCCAAGAAGAGGTCCAAGAGATCGCACTGATGAGCTTCAGGTGCTGGGGTTGGATTGCTTTGAACAGCCATTGAGTAATGTACTTGGCATGGCATCTCCCGAAACTGAACTCGTTGGTCTTGTAGAAGACGGGCAAGACTTCCTCGCGGATTTGGCGGTTCACGCTAAGCAGGCCTGGTATGGGTGATTTTTTGACGTCTCTGGTCTCCATCATGTTGACGGGGCCTTTTGTGCTGACACAGTACTCATAGATGATGACTCGAAGTTCCGGAGGCAGGTCTAAAAGCAGATTGTGTCCTCCGTCGAGGCTTACTGGCTTTTGCTGAGGCTTGCGTGCTGTGCGCTTCTTGTTGAGACTCGGTCGAGTCGAGACTGGAGGCAGCTCGTGAGTTTCTTCGAGTGGCTCCGAGTCGCTTGCCTGGGCGCGGGCCTGCTGCCTTGTTTTGACGGCCATATTGATGTTGCTTTCAGGACCTCTCGCT
>Ga0265797_10008993_pt1 | contig 13137 bp, 11 predicted proteins | sample P2T30metagenome_FD_192433 | JGI IMG/M metagenome (GOLD analysis project Ga0265797, IMG submission 192433) | Plant litter microbial communities from East Loma Ridge, Irvine, California - P2 T30 | ecosystem: Environmental > Terrestrial > Plant litter > Unclassified | place: USA: California... | reverse complement strand
CCATGCAAACTCGTGACGATATTTTCAACACCCTGCGCGACGCCTTGGTGGAACTGTTTGAACTGGAACCTGAACGCGTCACCCTTGATGCCAACCTGTACCAGGACCTGGAAATCGACAGCATCGATGCCGTGGACCTGATCGACCATATCAAGCGTCAGACCGGCAAGAAGATCGCCGCTGAAGAATTCAAGGCAGTGCGCACCGTCAATGACGTGGTTGAGGCGGTGTACCGTCTGGTCCAACCCGCCGCATGAGCCGGCTGATGGGCCTGGGCCTGTTGCTGGCGGGCTTGCTGTACCCCTTTGCGGTGTATTACGGCACCGAGCATTTTGCGCCGTGGCAATTCGGCCTGCTGCTGGGCAGCCTGTGGCTGCTGCGCGCGTTCACCGCTGCGCGACGCCCCGGCAGCCGCTGGATGGCGCTGGTGGTGATTGTGTTCTGCCTGGCGCTGGCCTGGTTCGACAACCCACAGTGGCTGCGTTGGTACCCCAGCCTGGTCAGCGCGTTCATGCTGGCACTGTTCGGCCTGAGCCTTATCTACGGGCCGCCGATGGTCGAGCGCCTGGCGCGCATGAGCGAGGCGCAGTTGCCGCCGCAGGCGATTGTGTACACCCGCCAGGTCACCGTCGTGTGGAGTGTGTTTTTTCTGTGTAATGGCCTGCTCGCTGCCGCCCTCACCTTATGGGCGCCATTGAGCTGGTGGACGTTGTACAACGGCTTGATCGCCTACGGGCTGATGGGGCTGTTGTTTGCCGTGGAATGGCTGGTACGACAAAGGGTTCGAGGCCGCATATGAAAGGTTTGAAACTTGAGCATCTGCTGCTCGAGCCGCAGGAACACCGCCAGGTCACCACCGAGCCGGCGCTGAATCATGCACAACTGGTGGAGCAGTCGCTGCGCCTGGCGGCAGGCCTGCAAGCGCGTGGCATACAGCGCCTGGCGGTGCACCTGGAAGACGCGGGCGTACTGGCGATTGCCTTGCTCGGCGCCTGGCGTGCTGGGGTCAGCGTGCTACTGCCCGCCGACCTGCAGCCCCAGACCCGTCAACGCTGGGCCGACGCTGTCGATGCCTGGCTGACGCAAGCGTCGGAACTGGAGGCCCTGTATCAGGCGCCCTTGAGCCCCGCCGCACTCGATCTGGATAGCTGCCAACTGAGCCTGTGCACCTCCGGCTCCAGCGGCGAACCCAAGCGGATCGACAAGTCCCTGCGCCAGCTGGCCAATGAGGTCCAGGCGCTGGAAGCGCTGTGGGGCGCCGACCTGAAGGACGCCTGCATCATCGGCAGCGTCGCCACTCAACATATCTACGGGCTGCTGTTTCGCGTGCTGTGGCCGCTGTGCGCCGGTCGTACCTTCGTACGCAGGCAACTGGCCTTTCCCGAGGACATGCAGCGCGCCAGTCGCGAGCATGCGCAATTTGCCTGGGTGGCCAGCCCGGCACTGCTCAAGCGCATGGGCGATAACCTCGACTGGCCGGCACTGAGCCAGGTGGCACGGGTGTTTTCCTCCGGTGGCGCCTTGCCTGTCGAGGCCGCCGGCAGCCTCTATGACCGCTTGCAGCAATGGCCGACGGAGATTCTTGGCAGCTCGGAAACCGGCGGTATCGCCTGGCGCCAGGGGGCCCAGCCCTGGCAGCCGTTTGCCGATGTGCAACTGAGCCACGATGCCGACGGCGCCCTGCGCATTGCCTCGCCTTACCTGCCCGACGGGCATGTCGAACAGACCGCCGATGCCGCGCGCATCCATGCCGATGGCCGCTTCGAACTGCTTGGCCGCCTGGACCGCATCGTCAAGCTGGAAGAAAAACGCATCTCCTTGCCGATGCTGGAACAGGCGTTGATGACCCACCCCTGGGTCGCCGAAACGCGCCTGGGCGTGGTGCAGGAAAACCGCGCCTCGCTCGGTGCCCTGGTGGTGCTGAGCGCAGCGGGGCTGCATGCGCTGCGCAACCAGGGCCGGCGCACGCTGACCCAGACCCTGCGCGAGCACCTGAGCCAGCATTGCGAAGCCCTGGCCCTGCCCCGCCGCTGGCGCTTGCTGCGCCAACTGCCGCTCAACAGCCAGGGCAAGCTGCCCCAGGCCGATATCGAGGCGCTGTTGCTGGCACCGCGGCCCAAGGCGCCGGAGGTGCTGGAGCAGGTCGAAACCGACGGCGAATGGACCTTGCAACTGAGCATTGCGCCGGACCTGGCTTATTTCAGCGGGCACTTTCCGGTAACGCCGGTACTGCCGGGTGTGGTGCAGGTGGAATGGGCCTTCAACCTGGGCCAGCAACTGCTGGAGCTGCCGCCGACGTTCGCCGGTATGGAAGTGCTCAAGTTCCAGCAACTGGTGCGCCCCGGTGACCGCATCGAACTGCACCTGCGCTTCGACCGGGAACGCGGCAAGTTGTATTTCGCCTACCGCAATGGCATCGCCGCCTGCTCCAGCGGCCGAATCGTGCTGGAGTCCGCACATGCATAACCCTTGCGCCCTGATCCCGGTCTACAACCATGAAGCCGCCGTGTCCGCCGTGGTCCACAGCCTGCTGAACAGCGGCCTGCCGTGCCTGTTGGTGAACGACGGCAGCAGCGCGGCCTGCGCAGCGGTGCTGGCGCAATTGGCGCTGCTGGGCAACGTCACCCTGCTGACCCTGCCGAGCAACCAGGGCAAGGGCGGCGCGGTCATGGCCGGCTTTCGCGAAGCGGCGCGACTGGGTTACACCCACGCCCTGCAGGTCGATGCCGATGGCCAACACGACCTGCGCGAAGTCGAGACCTTTATCGACACCTCCCGCCGGCACCCCGACGCCATCATCTGCGGCTACCCCGAATACGACGACAGCGTGCCCAAGGGTCGCCTCTACGCACGCTACCTGACCCACGTGTGGGTGTGGATCAACACGCTGTCGTTGCAGATTCGCGACTCGATGTGCGGCTTTCGCGTGTACCCGCTGGCCCCCACGCTGGCGCTGATGGACTCAGCCTACATCGGCACGCACATGGATTTCGATTCGGACATCCTCGTGCGCCTGGCCTGGCGCAACCAGCCCATGCGCTGGCTGCCCACCCAGGTGCATTACCCGGCCGACGGCCTGTCGCACTTTCGCTTGTTCCGCGACAACGTGCGTATCAGCGCCATGCACACGCGACTGTTCTTCGGCATGCTGGTGCGCGCGCCGGCCATCCTGTGGCGTCGGTGGCAGGCATGAGCGACAGCGGCAAACACTGGGCCGACCGCGAGGAACGCGGCAGTTTCTGGCTGATGAAATTCACCGCAGTCGCGGCCAAAGTGCTTGGTCGCCGCCTGTTGAGCCCGCTGCTGTACAGCATCGTGTTTTACTTTTTCCTGTTTGGCCGCACCGCGCGCCAGAGTGCCTGGCAATACCAGCAGCGCCTGGCGCAGTGGAGCGCGCACGACGACTTGCTGCCAACCCACAGAAAGGTTTTTGGCCAGTTCATGGCGTTCGCCGACTCACTGCTCGACAAACTGGACGTGTGGAACGGCAAGCTGCGCCTGGAGCAGATCGACATCAACGACCCGGCGCAACTGCGCGGCCAACTGCGTGGCGAGCGCGGGCAGATGCTGGTGGGCGCGCACCTGGGCAACCTGGAAGTGTGCCGCGCGCTGGCGGAGATCGGCGAACAAGTCACCATGAACGTGCTGGTGCACACCAAGCATGCCGAGCGGTTCAATCGACTGCTGGGCGAAGCGGGGGCGACCCACTTGCGCCTGATCCAGGTCAGCGAGCTGGACCCGGCCACCATGCTGTTGCTCAGCCAGCGCCTGGACGACGGCGAATGGCTGGCGATTGCCGGCGACCGCATCCCGCTGCACGGCGGGCGCACGGTGCGCGTCGATTTCCTCGGGCATGCGGCTGCATTTCCCCAAGGCCCATGGCTGCTGGCCGGCTTGCTCAAATGCCCGGTCAACCTGCTGATGTGCCTCAAGCACCAGGGCCGCTATCACCTGACCATCGAGCCCTTCGCGCAATTGATCGAATGGAAGCGCAGCACCCGCGAGCAGGTCATTGCGCTGTGGACCGCCCGCTACGCCGCGCGCCTGGGCCAGTTCTGCCTGCAAGCGCCTCAACAATGGTTCAACTTTTACCCTTTCTGGAAGACCGATGACCACGCCTCTTGAGCCGATCACCTTTGGCGAACGCCCCCTGCGCATCGAAGACGTACTGGCCCTGGCCAACCGTCAGGTGCCCACCCGCTTGCAGGACGATGCCGCGTATCGCCAGCGCATCGCCAAGGGCGCGCAGTTCCTTGATTCGCTGTTGGACAAGGAAGGCGTGATCTACGGCGTGACCACCGGCTACGGCGATTCGTGCGTGGTCGCGGTGCCCTTGCACCATGTCGAAGCCCTGCCGCGCCACCTGTACACCTTCCACGGTTGCGGCCTGGGCAAGTTGCTCGACGCCCAGGCCACCCGCGCCGTGCTGGCGGCGCGCTTGCAGTCGCTGTGCCATGGCGTGTCCGGGGTGCGCGTGGAGCTGCTGGAGCGCCTGCAGGGTTTCCTTGAACACGACGTGCTGCCGCTGATCCCGGAAGAAGGCTCGGTAGGCGCCAGCGGCGATCTGACGCCGCTGTCCTACGTCGCGGCGACCTTGTCCGGCGAGCGTGAAGTGCTGTTTCGTGGCGAACGCCGCCAAGCCGCCGACGTTCATCGCGAACTGGGCTGGGAACCGTTGGTGCTGCGGCCCAAGGAAGCCCTGGCGTTGATGAACGGCACGGCGGTGATGACCGGCATCGCGTGCCTGGCCTTCGCCCGCGCCGACTACCTGCTGCACCTGGCCACGCGCATCACCGCGCTCAACGTGGTGGCGCTGCAAGGCAACCCGGAACACTTCGACGAGCGCCTGTTCGCCGCCAAGCCTCATCCAGGGCAGATGCAAGTCGCCGCCTGGTTGCGCAAAGACCTGGCCATCGATGCACCGACGGCCCCGCTGCACCGCCTGCAGGACCGCTACTCGCTGCGCTGCGCGCCCCACGTGCTCGGCGTGCTGGCCGACAGCCTGAACTGGCTGCGCTCGTTTATCGAAATCGAGCTGAACAGCGCCAACGACAACCCGATCATCGACGCCGAAGCCGAACGCGTGCTGCACGGCGGGCACTTCTACGGCGGGCACATCGCCTTTGCCATGGACAGCCTCAAGACCCTGGTGGCCAACGTCGCCGACCTGCTCGACCGCCAACTGGCGCTGCTGGTGGACGTACGTTACAACCACGGTCTGCCGAGCAACCTGTCGGGCGCCCCGGCCGACCGCGCCATGCTCAACCATGGCTTCAAGGCCGTGCAGATCGGCACCAGCGCCTGGACCGCCGAAGCGCTGAAAAACACCATGCCGGCCAGCGTGTTTTCGCGCTCTACCGAATGCCATAACCAGGACAAAGTGAGCATGGGCACCATCGCCGCCCGCGACGCTGTGCGCGTGCTGGAGCTGACCGAACAGGTGGCCGCCGCCACCTTGCTCGCCGCCCACCAGGGCGTGTGGTTGCGTGCCCAGGCCGAGGATGCCCGGCCGTTGCCGCCGGCGCTGGCGGCGATGCATGAAGAGCTGGCCAAGGACTTTGCGCCGGTCATTGAAGACCGCGCGTTGGAAGGTGAACTGCGCCTGTGCCTGCAACGCATCGCCGAGCAACACTGGAGGCTGCATGCGTAGCCCCGGCGTGCTGCACTGCGACACGCACATCCTCGTGCCGTTTTTCGATGTCGACACCATGAACGTGGTATGGCACGGGCATTACGTGAAGTACCTGGAGGTGGCGCGCTGCGCGCTGCTGGACAAAATCGGCCACAACTACACAGCGATGCTCGAAGCAGGCTACGCCTGGCCGGTGATCGACCTGCAGCTGCGCTATGTGCGCGGTGCGGTCTTTGGCCAAACCGTCAACGTGCGCGCCAGCCTGGTGGAATGGGAGAACCGTTTGAAGGTCAACTACCTGATCACCGACCTGGCCAGCGGCGAACGCCTGACCCGCGCCAGTACCGTGCAAGTGGCGGTAGAGATCGCCAGCCGCGAGATGCAATTGGCCTCCCCCAAAGTATTCACCGACGCCGTAGAAAGGGCCCTGAAATGACCCCCCCTGTAGGAGCGAGCTTGCTCGCGAAGATCGCCTACGATAACGCGGGCCACCTGACGCCCCGCAGCGCCCTCAGGTTTTTCGCGAGCAAGCTCGCTCCTACAATGGCCGCCGCGTTGCTGAGCTTCAGCGCCCACGCCTTCGACCTGCAACAGCTCAGCGAGCAACTCGCCAAACCCAGCGTGATCCACGGCCACTTCACCCAGGAAAAACACCTGCGCGCCCTGCCCCAGCCACTGGTCAGCAAAGGCAGCTTCGTGCTCGCCAAGGACCACGGTTTGCTGTGGCTGCTCAAAACCCCGCTGCAGCAGGACTACCGCATCAGCGCCCAGGGCATCGCTCGGCGTGACGCCAACGGCTGGCAATTGCTGCCCACCAAGAGCGCCGGTACCGAGCAGAATCGTCTGTTCCTCGCCGTGCTTGGGGGCGACAGCAGCGGCTTGCAACGTGACTTCGAACTGCAGCTGCAAGGCGAGGCTCAACAGTGGAAGCTCACACTGATCCCGCGTTCGCTGTTGCTCAAGCAAGTGTTCACTCAGATAAATATCGACGGCGGCGCGCTGGTGAACACCATCGAGCTGCTGGAAACCCAGGGCGACAGCACGGTACTGCGTATGCAGGACAGCACCGCTGACCAGCCACTGAGCGATGCGGAGCAACACGACTTTGCCCAGTGAGCGCCTGCTGCCGCGCCTGTTCCTGATCCTGCTGGTGGCGGTGCTGGCCCTGGCCGGCTGGCAGTGGCGCGACGGTGCGCCACTGTCGGCCAACCTGATGGAGCTGGTGCCCGGCAGTACGCCGGACGCCCTGGAGCTGCAAGCCGAGCAGCGCATGCAGGAACCGCTGAACCGCGAAATGCTGGTGCTGGTGGGGCATGCCGATCGTCAGCAAGCGCTGACCGCGGCGCAGCAACTGGCCGAGCAATGGCAAGCCAGCGGCCTGTTTGAAAAAGTGCAATGGAACCTGCAAGCCGACTTGCCGGCACTGCGCGAACAGCTGCTGCGCGGTCGGCTGGCGATGCTCTCGGCCAAGGACCGTGAGCAGTTGATCCAGCAACCTGACGCCTTCATCCAGCAGCGCGTGCAGTCACTGTTCGACCCCTTCACCGGTTTCAGCCTGGTGCCGAGCCAGGACGACTGGCTGGGCCTGACCGGGCGCATCCAGAACAGCCAGCCACAACATGGTGCGGTACAGCTGGATATCGGCAGCGGCGCGTTGATTGCCGATGCCGACGGCAAAAGCTGGGTGCTCCTGCGAGCGCGCACCACCGGCAATGCATTCGACATGAAGCTGCCGCTGCAAGTGGCGGATTTGCTCCAGGCCAGCCGCGCCGAGGCCGACAGGCAAGGTGTGCAACTGCTCGCCGCCAGCGGCTTGCTCTACGCGGCCAGCGGGCAGCAGCAAGCCACCCGAGAAATCACCTGGGTCGGCGGCGGCGCCACCGTGGGCATCCTGCTGTTACTGCTGCTGGCGTTCCGGCGCTGGCGGGTGCTGCTGGCGTTCGTACCGGTCATGGTCGGCATGCTGTTTGGCGCAGTGGCCTGTGTGGCGCTGTTCGGCCATATGCATGTGATGACCCTGGTGCTGGGCTCGAGCCTGATCGGCGTGGCGGTGGATTACCCGCTGCACTACCTGTCCAAAAGCTGGAGCCTGCAACCGTGGCGCAGTTGGCCGGCCTTGCGCCTGACCCTGCCAGGGCTGAGCCTGAGCCTGGCCACCAGTTGCATCGGCTATCTGGCGCTGGCCTGGACACCGTTCCCGGCGCTGACGCAGATCGCGGTGTTCTCCGCAGCCGGGCTGGTCGGTGCTTATCTGTCGGCCGTGTGCCTGCTGCCGGCGCTGCTCAGCGGTGTCGAACTGCGCCCGGCGCAATGGCCGCTGCGCATCGCCGAACGCTTGTGGCAGTGGCGAGCGGCATTGATCAAGCGCGTGCCAGGCGCGGTGCTGCTGGTGGGCGTGTTGGTGTTCTGCGCCGGCGGCCTGTGGCAGCTCAACAGTAAGAACGATATCCGCCAGTGGATCGGCGCGCCGCCGCAGTTGCTGCAGCAAGCTCAGGCCGTGGCGCGCATTACCGGGTTCCAGCCCACCAGTCAGTTCTTCCTGGTGCGTGCCGACACTCAGCAGCAGTTACTGGAGCGTCAGGCCGCTTTGGGCCAGCGCCTGGATCAACTGGTGAACATGGACAAACTGCAGGGTTACCTGGCGTTGAATCAACTGGTCAACCTGCCCGCCGAGCAGCAGCAACTGCGCGATGCGCTCAATACCCTCGCGCAGCACTGGCAACCGCTGCTGGACCTCGGCGTTCCCGCCAGCGCGCTGCAAGCTGAAGTCGCGCAGCTGCAGGCGCTGCCCACTGAAGACATCGACGCCGCGCTCAAAGGCCCCCTGGCCGAGCCGTGGCGCACGCTGTGGCTGGGCCCGGTAGACGGCGGCGTGGCGGCAATGGTCAGCCTGCAAGGCCTGAACAACCCGGCGTTGCTGCGGGTGCAGGCGTTGGATTTGCCGGGCGTGCAACTGGTGGATCGTCTGGGTGACCTGAACCGTGTGTTTGCCGACACCCAGATCAGCGCCGCCGAATTGAAGCTGCTGTCCTGTGTGCTGATTGTGGTCCTGTTGATACTGCCCTTCGGCTTCACCGGCGCCGTGCGCATCGTCGCGCTGCCGCTGCTGGCGGCGCTGTGCAGCCTGGCCAGCCTCGGTTGGCTCGGACAGCCGCTGACCCTGTTCAGCCTGTTCGGCCTGCTGCTGGTCACGGCTATCAGCGTCGACTATGCGATCCTGATGCGCGAGCAGATCGGCGGTGCTGCCGTGAGCCTGCTGGGGACACTGCTGGCGGCGCTGACGACTTGGTTGTCATTCGGCCTGCTGGCCGTTTCCAGTACCCCGGCGGTGAGCAATTTCGGCCTGTCGGTCAGCCTCGGCCTGGCCTTCAGCTTTATGCTGGCGCCTTGGGCCGGGCAACAGAAACACGCCTTATGAATGTGAATATCGCCAAAGTGGCAAGGAGCCTTCGTGCCCACAGTTGAAATGGAACGTCGCCAGGTGGTGGTGATCGGTGCCGGCCCATCCGGCGCCATCGCGGCCGCGCTGCTCAAGCGCAAAGGGCATGATGTATTGATTATCGAGCGCGAGCATTTTCCGCGTTTCTCGATTGGCGAAAGCCTGCTGTCGCACTGCATCGACTTTATCGAAGAAGCCGGCATGCTCGAGGCCGTGCAGGCTGCCGGCTTTCAACTGAAAACCGGCGCCGCGTTCGCCTGGGGCGAGCGCTACAGTGCGTTCGATTTCGGTGACACGTTCAGCAACGGCAAGCCGACGACCTTCCAGGTGCAGCGCGCCGAGTTCGACAAGCTGCTGGCGGATCAGGCAGCGTTGCAGGGTGTGGAAATCCGCTACGGCGAAAGCATCGTCGGCGTGGACTTTTCCGGCGAGTGTCGCTACCTGCACGTACGCCGCCAGAACGGCAGCGAGTACCACCTCAAGGCCAAATTCGTGCTGGATGCCAGTGGCTATGGCCGCGTGCTGTCGCGCCTGCTGGACCTTGAAGCGCCGTCGAATTTCCCGTTGCGCAAGGCCGTGTTCACCCACGTCGAAGACCGCATCGAACACCCTGGCTTTGACCGCACCAAGATTCTGGTGACGACCCATCCCGAGAAGCGCGACATCTGGTTCTGGACCATCCCGTTCAGCAACGGCCGCTGCTCGGTGGGCGTGGTCGCGGCCCAGGAACATTTTGACGGCCAGGACGGTGACCTCGACGCCTGCCTGCGCGGCTTTATCGAGCAAACCCCAAGCCTGGCAGGCGTGCTGCAACATGCTGTGTGGGACACTCCGGCGCGCAGCATCGGCGGCTATGCGGCCAACGTCAAAACCCTGCACGGCCCGGGCTTTGCGCTGCTGGGCAACGCGGCGGAATTTCTCGACCCGGTGTTCTCTTCCGGCGTGACCATCGCCATGCGTTCGGCGAGCATGGCCGCAGGCTTGCTGCATCGCCAACTGCAGGGCGAAACGGTGGACTGGCAAACCGAGTTTGCCGAACCGCTGAAGCGCGGTGTCGACACCTTCCGTTGCTACGTGGAGGGCTGGTATGCCGGCACCTTCCAGGATGTAATTTTCCACGCCGCCAGCTCGCCGGAGATTCGCCGCATGATCAGCTCGATTCTGGCCGGTTACGCCTGGGACGAACGCAACCCGTTTGTCAGCGAGCCCAAGCGGCGCCTGCGGATGTTGTCGCAAATCTGTGCGAGTGAGACGGCATGAGCAGCCAATACCTGAGTAAAAACTACGTCGAGGAAACCCGATTCGGCTTCTGGTTCCTGCGCAGCCACACCTGGCAGCACCACGTATTGCGCGTGGCGATCAATGACCTGCGCAGCCTGTTCAGCGAACCGCTGCCGGCCGCGCCGGTATTGCTCGACGCCGGTTGCGGCCAGGGAAAGTCGTTCAAGTTGCTGCAGCAGGTCTTTGCACCCTCGCGCCTGATCGGCCTGGATGCCGACCCCCACAGCCTGGCGCTGAGCCGCGAAGAAGCCGCTCGCCAGAGCCTGGACGTGGAGTTGATCGCCAGTGACTGCGCCACCCTCGACGTCGCCGACGCCAGCGTCGATATCGTGTTTTGCCACCAGACCTTTCACCACTTGGTCGAGCAACACCGCTCCCTCAAGGAGTTCTATCGGGTGCTCAAGCCGGGCGGCTATTTGCTGTTTGCCGAATCCACTGAAGCCTATATCGATACCTGGGTGATTCGCTGGCTGTTCCGTCACCCGATGCACGTGCAGAAAAGCGCCGAGGAGTACCTGGACATGCTGCGCGAGCAAGGCTTTGAATTCGGTGCGCAGAACGTCTCCTACCCCTATCTGTGGTGGAGCCGCTCCAGTGATTTCGGCCTGCTCGAACGCTGGGGCCTGCGCCAGGCGCCACCGGTGGGCCAGCGTGAGGAAACCCTGGTCAACTGCGTGGCGCGCAAGCCGCTGGAGAGCGCGAGCTTATGATGCGCTGGCTGTTGATCGGTTGCCTGTTGTTGCTCGGCGCATGCGCCAGCCAGGCGCCGCTGCCGGAAAAAATCCCGGCCCTGGCCTTGCCGATGCAATTGCATGTGCAGCGCCTGGAAGGCGAGCGTAGCCAGGACTGGCTGTTGGTGATCCAGCGTGAAGGGACGGCGCTTCGCTGGTCGATGATGGATCCGCTGGGCATTCCCCAGGCCCGGCAGAAGCTGATCGACGGGCAGTGGCAGGCCGATGGCTTGCTGCCGCCCAATCCCCAGGCGCGGGAATTGTTCGCCGCGCTGCTGTTTGCCCTGACCTCGGCGGATGACGTGCGCGCGCTGTATCCTTCGGCCCAAGCCATGGACCTCACGCGAACGCTGCCGGGCCATTGGCAAATCGTCTATCAGTCCTCAGAGGTGTTCAGCGTGAACATGGCGGGCCAACCGTTGAGCTATCGCATTACCCCGCTGGGGGTCGGCAAATGACGGCCTACCTCAATGCCCTCGGTGTGATCTGCGCTCTGGGCCGCGGCCAGGCCGAGGTCAGCCGCAGCCTGTTTGCCGGTGACTGCTCCGGCATGCGTGCCGAGAGCGGCTGGGTGCCTGAGCGTGTGGTGCCGGTGGCGGCCGTGCGCGGCGAGCTGGCGGCCATTCCCGTGCAACTGGGGCCGCAGAGCAGCCGCAATAACCAGCTGCTGTTGGAAGCCGCGTTGCAGATCGAAGCGCAAATCCGCCAGGCAATCCACACCTACGGTGGCTCACGGGTGGGCGTGGTGCTGGGCACCAGCACTTCGGGCATCGACGAAGCCAGTCGCGGCATCGCCCACTACCTGCGCGACAACGCATTTCCCGGCGACTACGACTACCAGCAGCAGGAACTCAGCGCCCCGGCGAATTTCCTCGCCGACTGGCTGCAATTGAGCGGCCCGGCCTATGTGATCTCCACCGCTTGCACCTCCAGCGCCCGCGCCTTGATGAGTGCCCAGCGCCTGCTCGACCTGGGCGTGTGCGACGCGGTGATCTGCGGTGGTGTCGACAGCTTGTGCAGGCTGACGCTCAACGGGTTTACCGCACTGGAAGCGGTGTCTGCCGAGCGCTGCAATCCGTTCTCGGTGAACCGCAACGGTATCAATATCGGCGAAGCGGCGGTGCTGTTCGTGATGAGCCGCGAGGCGGCACCGGTCGCCCTGCTGGGCAGCGGCGCCAGTTGCGACGCGCACCATATCTCCGCGCCCGAGCCCACCGGCAAAGGGGCGTTGCAGGCGATGCGCAAGGCCTTGGCCTGCGCAAAGCTTGCGCCCGAACAGATCGGTTACCTGAACCTGCACGGCACCGCCACCCAACACAACGACGCCATGGAGAGCCTGGCCGTCGCCAGCCTGTTTCCAGGCGGCGTGGCCTGTTCGTCGACCAAGCCGATGAGCGGTCACACCCTCGGCGCGGCGGGCGCATTGGAAGCGGCGTTCTGCTGGTTGAGCCTGACCCACGGCCTGGTCCCGCCCCACGTGTGGGACGGCCAAGCGGACCCGGCGCTGCCCGCGTTGCAGTGGGCACGCACGAGCGACACCTTGAAAACACCCTGCCTGATGAGCAACTCGTTTGCCTTCGGCGGCAACAACGTCAGCCTGATTATTGGAGAGGCCCCATGACCGATTGGCCACTCGCCGAACTGCTGCCCCACGCGGGCGACATGATTCTGATCGACCAGGTGCTGTCGTTCGATGAAGAGCGCGTGCACACCCGCCTCACCGTCAAGCCCGGCGGCCTGTTCAACCGGGCTGACGGCAGCCTGCCGGCCTGGGTCGGTATCGAGTTGATGGCGCAAAGCGTCGCCGCCTACGCCGGTTGCCGCGCGCGCCAGCAAGGCCGGGCGGTGGAACTGGGTTTCCTGTTGGGTACGCGTAAATTCGAGTGCAACGTGGAGCACTTTCCCGCAGGCGCCGAATTGAACATCCACGGCCTGCGCTCCCTGGAAGACGACAACGGCATGGGGGTGTTCGAATGCCACCTCACCGGTGATGGAATCCAGGCCAGCGCACGCTTGAACGTATTTCGACCGCCCCAGGCGGCCAACTATTTAGA
>Ga0265797_10008992_pt1 | contig 13137 bp, 17 predicted proteins | sample P2T30metagenome_FD_192433 | JGI IMG/M metagenome (GOLD analysis project Ga0265797, IMG submission 192433) | Plant litter microbial communities from East Loma Ridge, Irvine, California - P2 T30 | ecosystem: Environmental > Terrestrial > Plant litter > Unclassified | place: USA: California... | reverse complement strand
TCACCGGCGCTCCGGCTATTTGAGAGGCAGACATGCACGCGTGATAGCACGCTATCTCCGTCGAACCTCTCAACAGCGAGCGGTGAATAGGTATTGTAGAAGCCCAATGTGCGCGTTGAAGACAACAACTATATTGTGGCAGTCACGAGGTTATTGCTTCACTTACATGGGTGGGTAGTGCCTGCCCTCACTCGACCTGGCCGCAAATCGGGGAAGGTTGGCCGACGGATTTTGAGGAAAGCCATCGAGCAGTTGCCGTTGTTAATCATGCACCATAGCACCACCTCCCAATAGACCATGCTACGGTGAGCCCAGCCTGAGTATGCTCCGCTTCTTTCCCTCTCGCATACTTCGGGCAACACAGCAAGCCTCACGTCCAGACTGGGGCAAGACTCTGAATCTCCCGCGATCCTCTTTCCCAGCCCGCCCGAGCGCTGCGCAATTGGAAACCTACCGCGCGAAATGCGCCGATGATCTATACCAATGGCAGCTTGAGTCGCGGAATGATGGGTCAGACGACAAGTTCGTCCTGCACGATGGCCCTCCGTACGCCAACGGTGCCGTCCACGCTGGCCATGCCCTGAACAAGATCCTGAAGGACATCATCGTACGCTCGAAACTTGGGAGTGGAAAGGGTGTGAACTACAGGCCAGGATGGGACTGTCATGGTCTACCCATCGAGCTCAAAGCACTGCAGGCTCAGAAGGAAAAGAGCAAGGAGTCAGGCGAAATCGCTGCGCCTAGCATGTCACCCTTGAAGATCAGGCGCAAGGCAAGCCAACTGGCCGGTCGCACCATCGAAGAGCAAAAGAAGGAATTCCGCAGTTGGGGCGTCATGGGCGAGTGGGACAACCCGTACAAGACCATGGACCGCGACTTCGAGATCAGGCAGTTGGGCGTGTTCAGGGAGATGGTCAAGAAGGGTAAGACAGAACCGCGTGAGCGTAGCACTGCAGATAGCTCAAGTATTGATTGGTGTTGTAGGTCTCATTTTCCGCGATCATCGTCCTGTCCATTGGTCTCCGTCTTCTCGCACCGCTCTGGCTGAGGCTGAGCTGGAGTATGATGACCAGCACACTTGCACAGCTGCGTTTGTCAAGATGCCGTTTGTGTCGCTTCCGGCCGCCCTGCAAGCGAAAGGTGTGTCGTCGAAGAATGCAAATGCGTTGATCTGGACCACCACGCCATGGACCTTGCCTGCGAATAAGGCTATTGCTTTCAATCGGGACATCGAGTATACTGTCGTGCGCATTCGTCAGCCCGAAGATGTCAAGCCATCGCAAGATGAGTATCTCCTTGCCAAAGACAGAATTGAGCACGTCCTGTCTTTCCTTCCCGAAGGTACCACAGTCGAATCTGTTGTCGATAGCATCTATGGTTCCGAGCTGGAGGACGAACATGCTTCTTGCTCCAACATGTTCCAACACAAAGAGCACAGGTCCCGCTTCATCTCGGCAGACTTTGTCACGGCTACTTCTGGTACCGGTCTCGTTCACATGGCACCTGGACACGGTATGGAAGATTACCAGGTCTGTCAAAAGTATGGCATCGGACCTGCTTTCGCTCCCGTGGACGATGAGGGACGTTTCACCGCTGAAGCTTTCCCTGCGCACACGGCCCATTCAGAAAGCGTTGCAAGCAGTCCAGAATCTCTGTCTTTAACAGGTCTATTTGCCGAGAAGGAGGGTGCGCGCAAAGTTCTGGAGATTATCAAGGATCAGAATGGTGGCAACAGCCTCCTCCTCGTTGCGCACAAGTTCACTCACAAGAACCCTATCGACTGGCGGACAAAGCAGCCCGTCATCACCCGTGCGACTGCACAGTGGTTCGCGGACGTATCTCTCATCAAAGACCGAGCGCTCGCTGCAATTGAGGATGTAAAATTTGTTCCCGAGACTGGCCGCAACCGCCTGAAGGCTTTCATCGAGGGCCGAAGCCAATGGTGTATCTCTCGCCAACGAGCCTGGGGTGTTCCAATCCCTGCTCTTTACCACGTCGAGACTGGAGAGGCTTGCATCACCGATGATAGCATAAACCACATCATCTCGGTTATACAAGAACGCGGGACAGACCCTTGGTTCTCAGACGCTGCCGACGACCCAGTCTGGCTTCACTCCAGCTTGGAGCCTGGCAAATGGACTCGTGGCAGGGACACCATGGATGTGTGGTTCGATTCTGGCACAACATGGACTTCCCTAGCACCTCGAAGCCCAGGCAGGCCTATGGCCGACGTCTATGTTGAGGGCTCCGATCAACATCGCGGCTGGTTCCAGAGCTCACTGCTTACCGCAATTGCAACACAGGATCCTACTAGCAAGCCTGTAGCGCCATACAGCACGCTGCTGACCCATGGATTCATTCTCGATGGCGAGGGACGAAAAATGAGCAAGTCTATCGGCAACACCATCTCCCCTGCAGAGATCGTATCTGGATCACTGCTGCTCCAACAACCAAAGGCGAAGCCAGGTAAAAATGGCAAAGTCGCTGCCGAGCCCCCCAAAAGCAAGAAGAAGCAGGACAGCCTTGGCCCAGATCTCCTTCGCCTATGGGTGGCTTCTTCAGACTACACCAAAGACGTGCCCATTTCACAACAAGGACTCTTAGGTATTCAGCAGTCTCTGCAGAAATACCGCGTCACCATGAAGTTCCTCTGTGGTGTCCTGCAAGACTGCCAACCCGACTCCAAGGCTGACACTACAAGTGCAACGCCAATGCCTTTCGCTGCTAAAATCGTCCTGCACCAGCTTTCTCGCACCAGCGAAGCCGTCTTCGACGCTTACCGCAACTACCGTTTTCATGAAGGTGTACGCGAGATCAGCTCCTTCGTCAACGCAGACTTGAGCGCTTTCTACTTCGAGATCGCAAAGGACTTGCTCTACACCGGCACTGCGGCCCAGCGCTCCCAAGCGCAACAAGTCCTCTACACCATCATGCGCGAGATGCTCCACTGGCTGTCTCCCATTACGCCGCACCTCGTGCAGGAGATGTCCGAGCATCTCCCTGAGACTTTGGCCACTGCGCTCAATCCATTCCGCCAGGCGTGGGCGCAACCTTACGCAGCTCCTGTCGATGCGCAATCTCCGAAATCAAGATCTGCGTTCAAGTCCTTCGATCACCTCAGCCGAGCGGTCAAGCTCGCGCAGGAACAAGCTCGCTCCGCGGGCAAGCTAGGCAGCGGTCTCGCATGCCGCGTCGTGATCGTAGGTCGGCAAGACAACAGTCAGACTGCCGCAGGTCTCGCCAAAGACTTTGCCCAGATTCAGTCTGAGCTTGCTTCTCTGTTGGTGGTCAGCGAGGCCCAGATCGAGTGGGCCCAGGATCCTGAGAGCCTTGAAATCCGCTCAGAGCCTGAGGGAGAGGCGTGGCGGTTCGAGGCTCCTGTGGAGCTCCGTGGCGCTGATGGCGAAGACGTGGTCGTGGCGAAGGTGCAGGTACTGCCGCCTTTCATGAGCAAGTGCGTGCGCTGCTGGCAGTATACCGCCGAGAACGACGAGACGCCTTGCGGAAGGTGCCAGATGGCTTTGGCCGAGAAGGGCATTGCTGTATGAGAGGCGAGGTAAGAACGGAAGGCCCCTCCACAAGCATCTCAACTCGATCGAACAAAACACCCTTGTACTTATATATCTACTGTATAGCACCCTGTAAAATTACCTAACTTCCAACATACCAACCACCAAAACAAACCCTCACAATTTCGCCTCACCCCCCTCCCTCTCCACCCCCCTAAACCTCTTAAACCCCTCCAAACACCCCGGATTCGCCACCGTCGCACTCGCCTCCACATCCCTCCCACTAATAATCTGCTTCACAGCAACTTCCACTTTCTTCCCATTGATCGTGACCGGCACTTCCGGCACCGCGAAGATAAAGCGCGGGACGTGGCGGGCGCTTAAGCCCTCGCGGATGGCGTTTTTGAGCTGGGCGCGCAGCGAGGGGGTGAGGTTTGTGGTAGTGGTGGAGGTGGTGGGGACGACGAAGAGGAAGACTGCTTCGTCGGTGTCAGAGGGTCGGCGGCGGCCGACGCACAGGGTGTTGGAGAAGAGGGTGTTGAAGGGGGGGGATTCGACGATGGCGTAGATTTCGCTGCTGCCGAAGCGGATGCCGGAGGGGTCTTGGAAGAATTCGTTAGTATTGGGATCTATCGTTGAGGGGGTTTGTGGTGGGTTCAAGATGAGAAGACGGATTGGGACTTACTGAGGACACCATCGCTGCGACCATGCATGGTGAACCCTCCTGTACGAGGATTGCGCGACAGCCAGTCGTGCTGGGCCCAGACGTCGATGTTGTCGAAGCGCTCGAAGTAGCTGGCCTTATACTTGCGATTCCCCGTGTCGCCCCAGAAGAAGCACGGCATGCTGGGGAAGGGTTTACGAATGATCATCTCGCCCGCCTCGCCGGAGTCGTAGATCGAAGCACCAGTGGCGGAGTCTACAATGTCGACGTCCATGCCTAGAGCGCGGATTTGCATCTCGCCGGCGTAGATGGGTCCGGCTGGGTCAAGGGCTATCAGCGATGTGGCGGTGTCGGTGCCGCCGGCGGTGTTGCAGATTTGGATGCTGGGTGGGAAGGAGCGGTAGAACCAGCGGTATTGCTCTGGCGATAGAGTGGCGCCGGTGGTGTACACTGTCTTCAAGCTCGAAAGGTCGAACTCTTCCTTGGGCACGCACTTTGACATCTCGACTTCGAGGAGGTACCTGGGCGAGCTGCCAAAGAAGGTCACTTTGAACGTTTCGACGATACGGAGGAGCTGTTTGGCGTCTGGGTACAAAGGGCTGCCGTTGTAGCATATCGTTGCTGCGCCGATGGAAAAGTGGCCGCACATGATGTAGAAGACTACCCAGGAGGTCGACGAGTACTGCATGATTACGTCCGTGGGCGTGAGAGAGTTATGTAGAATGGAGATTTTTCGTGTCTGTATGCATAAGCCGTGACGGTGCACGATGCATTTGGGTGCTCCGGTGGTTCCAGAAGAGTAGCAGATCATGAGTGGATCGTTGAACGAGACTCGTGTGAATGTGAGCTTGTCATCTGGGTTGGCTCGTTGGAGGAAATCGTGAGTTGTCGGGTATCTGAGCGATTGGCTCACAATCGGGACTACGAAAGTCGCCGGTACTGGTTTAAGCCCAGACAAGATCTGATCGAGCTTATCAAGAGTCGAGACGGTCTTGCCTTTGTATACAGCATCGCCGTCAACGAACAAGATGCTCGGAGTCACTTGCTGCAATCGAGAGACACATCCTTCCAAGCCTAGGTCCGGACTGATGCATGTGAATATCGCTCCGATGGCAGCAGTAGCGTGGAACAAGACCATAGCGAAATTGGAAGTAGCAACTAAGGCTCCAACTCTATCTCCCTTTTGGATTCCAGACCGCCGTAATGCGCTCGCTGTCAGTCGTACGCTATCTCGAAACTCCTGCCAGGTCACGTACTCGGCCTCGTCCAGATCCTGACCTTCGCGAAGTCCGATAAGAGCGATAGCATTGGGATCAGGGTTGGCAAACATTGCGTTTTCTGCGTAGTTGATTTCAAGTCCTTCGAAGAATGGCGGGTTGGAGCTCATAGGTGCGTTGCCATCGTAAGCTTGTTTGATCGACGGTGGCAGAGAAGGCACTAGTTTCAAATATCTGTACAGGTCGATCCAAAAGTCCTGCGGTTTCTCATTGCTCCATCGGATCAAGCCTTGAGAGTCGTTGATATTCAGGCCAAACGACTTGTTGACATGGTTCCGATATCCATCCATAGCGGTCGTGCTGGACTTCCGATTTGCTTGTTGTGGCGTCCATAGTATCTCAGGGTTGCTGTTGTCGTTGGAAGGGGCCATTTTCGTTAGGGCCAATGAATGAATTGTACTTTAAAAAATCTATTGTTCCTTGGTCGTTGCACCATGTTCAAGTATATGTGGAAGACCATGGCCATGGCCGCCATCGGCGGGGAAAGTGTAACCTTCGCCGAGGTAGATACTTTGGGGCTACCAAACCTCACATACGGGTAACATTGAATTCGGCCTCAAGACCAAACGCTCGTATTACTGTTGACGACACATCCGAGTTGTACCGTTGAAGGCTGTAATACGGTTATTTCCGGCGGTATCGGCACGTTTAATTGAAGATGCACTCACTCCGAAGCAATAACGTACGTGCCTGCCGCGTCACTCGTCAGTGAAGCAGCACCAGCTCTTCCATCGCCCTGTTTGTAGAATGGGGCTTAGAATCAAACGGTTCACAGCTTCTCACGATGTCTAGATACACGGTATAAAGCCTTGCATTCTACCTTGGACTGATCTGCCACGATGTTCGTGAACGCATGCCTTTTGCAGATTCGATATCTCAGCCCAGTGAACATTGAGCAAATGGCAGAAGGTGGTTGCTCCCGATTTCCATTTACACATACAGTATAGTCGTTCGTATACACATGCCGACCGTCCCGATGCATATACACACACAGTGCCTCCAACCGTAAACATCCAACAATCAACCAGTCGCACTCTTGCCATCGCCCTGCTGAGCAATAGCCTTCTTCAAAGCCTCCCTCTCCTCACGCACATTAACACTCCTCCTGCGAATCTTCTCTCCATCGCCAAAGACAGCAGGCACAAGCTCTTTCTTATTCACCTTGCCCATGGCATTCCGCTTAATCGACTCCACGACCGCAAGATCTTGCGGGATCTTGTAAGCCACAAGCTTGTCTTTGAGTGCACGGCGCATGTCCATTGCACCCCAGGGCTTTCCGTTACGTCCGCCTGTCTTGCCTTCCTCCGACAACACCACAACGGCCGCAACCTTTTGGCCCCAGGCCTCGGATGGTAGGCCGACGACGGCGCACTCGCTGATCTGAGGTAGGGAGAGAAGTTCGCGTTCGATCTCGAGTGCTGACACCTTCTCGCCGCCGGTCTTAATGATGTCCGCGCTGCGCCTACCCTGGATGAAATAGGCAGGTCCTTGGGCCCATGAACCGGATTTGCCTTGGCCAGCACCAGGGACATTGCGGCGGACGGCGATGTCGCCAGTCTTGAACCAGCCGTCGTCTGTGAACTCTTTCTCCGTAGCAGCGCGGTTGCGCCAGTATTCTTTGAAGATAGTAGGCCCGCGAAGCTGAATCTCGCCTTGTCGTTCTTTGCCTGTAGTGGGGTCTGTTTCTTCGCCAAGTGGGATAGTCGTGGTAGTGCCGGTTGTATCGTCGGTCTCGACCAGACGTGCTTCCACGAAAGGCAAAGGCCAGCCGACAGAGCCATCAATACGATCCGCGTCATCGAGACCGCATGAGAGCGCCATACCTACTTCAGTCATACCATATCGCTCGAGGAGTACATTGCCGCCAGAAAGCTCCGTCCAGCCGTCACGGGTGGGCTTTGGCAGAGCAGCGGATCCAGAGATGTTCAAGCGAAGGTGTTTGCGAGATACAGCCGCTGTTGCGGCTTCCTTCAGCTCGGGGGAAAGCGCAGGGTATGTTTGCAGCATGCGGGCCCAAATTGTTGGGACCACTGTGAAGAATGAAATCGGCGGCTTGGTGTCGTGTGAAGTACCGTTAGTGATCCCGTTGGTCCCGTTGGTGCCATTGGTGCCATTGGTGCCATTTGACTGTAAGAATGGTGCAGCAAAGCGGTTCCAGACACTGTCCACGTTGAACGGGAACATAAACTCAATGCTGCTGCCGGCAAGCAGCGGCGTGAGAAGGGCGTTAACCGTGCCATGGATGTGGTGAAGTGGTAGGACGTGCAGCAGGCGGTCGGCAGGAGTGTACTTCCACGCCTCGAGCAAACTGTGTGCCTGTGCAGTCAAAGTGGCTTCTGAGAGCATCACACCCTTGGGCCTCGCGGTTGTACCAGATGTGAACAGCATCATGCCACCAGCAGCCGCATTGGGCAATCCCGTGAGTTCGACATCGAAGTTGTCCTCGCAGCCCTTCTCATGCTTGTCCAACTGAGCGAACACCGGGGTATTTTCTAATCCCTCTTTTAACACCACTTTTGCCTGGTTCGCATACTTGGCCGACGAAAGCAGCGCTAGCGCACCACTATGGTCCAGGATATATCTCAATTCTGACGCAGGGAACGACGGTGCCAACGGCACCGCAATGGCATTGGAAGCTAAGGCAGCAAGGAGCGTGACTGGAAGAAATAACTTAGCTTCTGAAGCTGGAGCAGCACCAAGGTATTGGTGTGATTTCCCAAAGAGCTATCCGCACCTACATAGTCGTAGCCGTTTTCTACCATGAACGCAATGCGCTCGCCGGCGATCCCGCTCTCATCCTTGCCAGTCTCTTGCAGCAATCGCTCTTTGGCGCGCGACACATCGCGCAGCAGGGAGCCGTAGGAGAAGGCTACGCCGGAGTCGAAGTTCACGACGGCTGTGGAAGAGGGATCGTGCTTGCGGATGGCTTCAAAGAACGCCGAACGCTGGAGCGCAGCTGCCATTGCCGAGGAAGTGCAGGAGAAGGCACGTGAGTAGCGCTGTGTAAGTGAATGAGGAGCTGCCGGGATTAGAGTGGCAGTAGTGGTGGTGGGATAGCAGGCCTTGTGTCTGGGCAGAGAGCGAAGGCAGGCGGTTACAGAGCGGTGGGCGAGCATTGTAGAAAAGGGAAGGAGGGTCGGATTGGACCACACGGCATGCCAGCCCAGCTGAGCAGGCAGCGGCAGTTGAGATGGAGTGGGTTGCCTTCGGGAAATGGATTGATTGAATGATTCGTGATGCAGCTGCTAGCTTGCAATCGACAAACATGCATTATCGCCTCTGATAAGCGGCTGGAGTTGCCGAGATCGGACTCCGACATAAGCACCCCCATTGGGAAATGGAGGGAACAACAACAAGAGAACACATTTATGTAATGCTGACGTCGGATGTATATTATGCAGTCGGAATACATCTACGTAATAATATGCATTGTACTTGTCGAGCCCTCGAGCTTGGCCAAATTTAGCGAAGATGATTTCGCACGACTCGACGAATCCCCAAGACTACCAAGACCCATGGGTAAATCCCAACAATGCTAGGGCTGACCAGGATTACATGTAGTTCCTATCATGTCCGAGAACTGGGTTGCATGGTTGAGCAAGGCATCACGGGTCACGCAAACTATTGGACGTATGTAACACCTGCTTCGGACTTCAGTAACACCGATGGCAAGGGGACGACTGGATCTGAACAATCACAGGAGAAGGCATTTGTTTTGTTCAATGCATACTAATGAAAGATTATTAATGTTTGAAGTTTCGTTGATAAATTATAAATGGTATTAACCCACATTCGGGTCCAATATACGAAAACAAGATAATAACACTTTGGAGCCACTGTTGCTGCTCGCGCTCCGTACAATCGTAGCCGACAACAAAAGTCGCATTCCTTCGTCCTCTTGGGGTATCCTAGTGCATGAAATAGCACTTCATTCTGTTCGTGTAGAAAAGAGAAGACGACAATTTACACCTCGGCGCGAGCCTCGCTGTTGTCGACCTTGTTGCGCCTCTCACGGCCCTTGTCGGACCACGGGAAGTGGGCAACGGGGATGAGGAAGAACGAGTTGCTGGGGTCGGCAATACCGGCGAGGGCGTTGTACCTTGGATGTTGTTAGTACGAGTGCTTATAGCATCAGATTTCAGGGTTTGAACATACCAAGCAGTGAAGGCTGCGATAATACCAAACGCGCCACCAGCTCTCAGAAGACCAGTGTGGGGCGCACCATCACTGTGCAGCAAGTATGCGAGGCCAAGGAACAGGAATGCCAAGTCAAGGGTGAAGAAGAGGGTGAAGAAGGCGACAGTCGAGCGGAGAGTGCAGATGAGCAACAGGAAGGTGAAGATGAACCAACCCATGAGGTAAAGTCCGAACGAGTCGAGGAAAGGCGTGGGTGATTCTGCCTCCAGTGTCGAAGCGATCTCAAAGCCACCAGGTGTCAGGATGATGGCTGTGCCAATCCAGAAACCACCGTATGAAGATAGAGCGGTGGCACCAAAGGTGTTGCCGAGAGCGATTTCCCTATGCTGTATTAGCTTGTCTGTTCCGGATTGAACTTACTTCAACTCTGCGACTTACCACATGCCAGCGAGGAGTTGAACAAGACCTCCATAAGCGAAGGCAGCACCGACGACGATGTTGGGCTCGTGAAGGCCACGAGTGCCCAGGTTGATCAATGACAAGACGAAAGTAGTCAACGCGAAAGCGCTAAGACCGAGAGGAGCCGGGTTGGCGAACTTGCTGGTTGGCGGCTTGTAAAGACCAGGCTGGAAGTCACCACCGAAGGCGGGAAGACGGACAGAGTCGCCAGTGTTGATGTGAGCGAGAGGGTTGCCGCCATAGTCGTAGGGCTTGCGCTGTTTGATGGGGACTTGAGGCTGGCCAGTGGCGTGGTCGAAGTGGTCGCTGTTGCCATTGACCGGAGACTCCATCGACTCCTTGGTGATATCATGCTGCTGCTGTGGTGTCGCCATCTTTGCGATATAATTTTCTTCACGTGTGGTATGAAGAGGTCGTGGTGTTGATGGGGAAGTTGAAGGTGGGTTGCGGCGGCGTTGTATTAGACACTGCCAAGGGTGGTAACCGTTGAATCAGCAGCAAACACAGACAAACAACAACGGGTGAGGTCTGGCTGGTAAGAATAATCTCCTAAACACAAAAGAGCTCTCGCGCGTGGGCTGGACTGGCGCTATATACCTTTGGCGTCTCGCACTGACTGCAAGCTCTCCTCCGTCAGCCGAGCATCTACAACACGGGGTGTGTGTGGGGAGATGCTCGATGCTCCAATCTCTGGAGACCATCAGGGACCTTGTGGAGACGGACCAAAGGAGGGCGATCAGCATCGTCTCGCCGTCGGTTCGGCAGGTAGCAAAGTTATTGACTAAACTGGCTCGCGAGGGGCCCGGGGAAGCAGACGATTGTCACACGCAGGGTTACCGCACGCCGCGTCTTCCGGTCATGGCACGCATAGCCTAGCACTCTGATACAAATTGCTGCTGGGATGCAGACAGGCATGGGCAAGAATAGGATGCCGCCCGCATCCTAGCGCGATGGGGCGCTTTCTTCGCGTGCAGGGCATCGTGGAGCGAGGTCAGCACGCCCTCTGCAAGACCTGCAAGGGTTGTAGAGAAGTATCTGCGCCGCCTTGTCAGCCCAGCAACAACATCGTAAGAGAAGTGCTTGGAGAGACGGAGATCGCTCCAGAGAGCCAGATGACGGGCATCAATGACGCGGTGTGGTCAATCATGTTCCGTTGTCGGCACTCATCAGCGTGCCAAATCGGCCATCGTGGGACTGATGTCACCAAAGAACGCCAGAGAGCTTATAGCAGCCACTGAGTAACGCGCCAAGTCTGCTTGGATTGCTTGTCTCGACCGTGAGCTCAGACGGGCCAGCGCGCGCACATCATGCAGGCAGTAATAATAATCCTGCCCGAAATCAAACAATAGTACGAAACAGCGTGCCAGTATACCGGAGTGCTCCAGTAGTTAATCCGGAGCGCAAACAAATCCTTCCGTCCACTGCGATACTGTAGTCTGTAGCACCCGCCTTGTCTGTGCATTCTACCTCCTACCGACCTGTTCACATTGGCGGCGCCGTTTTGGGCCCCGGCTCTTTTTGCCCTACCAAGTCCTTGCAGTGATCCGTGCCGTAAAGGCGAATAGCCAGACGAGCGAGTAGTAGTGGTCTGAGCCAGTCATCTGGGCAAGACGGCTTTCTGCTCACCCGTCTCTGTTCGAACCGAGGTGCCTGATCCAATGATTTATAATGATTATTTGATGAGTGTCGCGTGCGGAGATGACACGCCGGAGTTGGTTTTCCGTTGCGTACTCGTTCTTCTCAACGTGTCAATTCGCAGTATGGACGGCCATTCTATCTGTGCCACCCGTGACGAATATTTCCCGTACAGAAGGACATGATTGTTGACTGCCATCGGTGCGTTGGTCCGTCGGGGAAATGGATAAATTAGTGCTGTGGAGTCTGAGAGAGGGCACCGTTTGTTTACTGTGGAGCGCGCCCACAAGATGGCGCCTGGTGTCGTGCTCGGCCTCTCGGCTCCTTCTCGCGCGCGCGTTCTCAGCGCTTTCTTCGTCTTCACGCCCCATAATAATTCTTCCACAGCACATCAGCGCCCCCACGGCGGTGCGCAAGCCTGTTTGAGCTTCTCTGCGTCTGGACCTAACGTAGAACGCGTGAATGGACCTTCTCTTGAGCTCTTCTTCTTCTTCTTCTTCTTCTCACACACATCCCAAACGTGCTCGACGCGCAAATCGCGAATCCTTCGCCTCGGTGGCTTGACGGCTTAATTGCTTCTCCTGTAACATGATTAGACGCCGCAGGCGGTCAAGCAACAGCCTCAAGTCTTTGCTGTGCTTATCCCCCTCGCTTCTGCAGCCTGCGGACGCCTTCAATATATCAGAGTGTGGCCCCGCGCGTGATTTCAGCGGCTAATATGCATGGCGAGACCAGCTCATACCAGTGCTGCTCAACATTTGGTGTTACATGTATACATGCGGCTTTTGAATTCAGCCTGCGAGTATGCGAGCAGAGCACGACGCGAACAGTTTTTAGCCGGCTCCTCGTTCCTCGCTTCCATACGGAACTTCCTGCAAGGTGCCATCGTTAGTCCAAGCATGCATTTATGCTTTCTATAGCACTATATGCGCTGTACATTATCAGTTATTCTGCGCTCGTGCCAAACCTTGTTTAGATCTTGCAGCTGCAATCCCTCCGTCGGGGTTCAGTACCACTCACTACTGCAGTCCTCCATGCGCCCCATCAAACCCTGCAGGAGTAGAGTATTTGCGAACGAACCCTGATGGGTTCAACATCGACTGAGTTGAGAGGCGAGGGACATGCACACGTGGTTTGTGTTGATTGGTACAATATTGGAAGCTGTTATGCTTATACCCTCCATCGGTACAAGATGTCTCGAGCGAACCATGTATCGCATACGAAAACTTAAAGCAGCAGCAGCTGAGAAGAAGACCAGGACGTTGTGAAAGTCGTCTGGTGTATCGTGCAGTGTTCAGTCCGAGTTTTGTAGACATCGTTATGGACGCACGACGATAGCATCAACATTGCTTTGAGCACTTAACATGATGCACGCTCTCGCTAGTGTGCTGTCACGCCAGCATCGGCCGTCCACACCGCACCGTTGACCACCTGCGCAGCATCTGAACACAAGAAC
>Ga0265797_10008991_pt1 | contig 13138 bp, 14 predicted proteins | sample P2T30metagenome_FD_192433 | JGI IMG/M metagenome (GOLD analysis project Ga0265797, IMG submission 192433) | Plant litter microbial communities from East Loma Ridge, Irvine, California - P2 T30 | ecosystem: Environmental > Terrestrial > Plant litter > Unclassified | place: USA: California... | reverse complement strand
TCCCTGCCGGTTTACCCTCCAAATCACTATCGAATTCCGGCCAGCGTGGTTTAACGGGGCGCCTAAGATCAAGAGCAAGATCAAGAGCGGCTCGCTTCGCATCGTGGTTACCGTAGGCTGCTACAAGGTTGTGTAGATACCTATGCCCCGATGAGGTCCGCCCAGGCAACACAAAACCTAAACCATCCCGCCGAGCTTCAACTCGCTCTTCAAATACGCATAGTAAATCGGCCCCGCCACTACCCCCGGCAAGCCGAACGCCGCCTCGAATACCAGCATCGCCAGCAGCAATTCCCATGATTTGGCACTGATCTGCCCACCCACGATGCGCGCGTTGAGGAAGTACTCGACCTTGTGGATCACGATCAGATACCCCAGCGCCGCCACCGCGACCCAGATCGACAGCGACAACGCGACAATCGTGATCAGGGTGTTGGACATCAGGTTGCCGATCACCGGCAGCAGGCCGAGCAGGAAGGTCAGCACGATCAGGGTTTTGGTCAACGGCAGGTGAATGCCGCACAGCGGCAGCACCACGGCGAGGAACACGGCGGTGAAGGCGGTGTTGAGCGCGGCGATTTTTATCTGGGCGAAGACGATATTGCGAAACGCCTGGACCAGCAGGTGCAGGCGGTCGAACAACGCGGCGGCCAGGGGTTTGCGCTTGGTCAGGTCGGGCACGCGCTGCAGGGCGATGATTGCGCCGAGCACCATGCCGATCAGCAGGGTGACGAACATGTGCGCGGCGTCTTTGCCGACCAGTTGCAGCTCGCTCAGGTGCTTGCTCAGCCAGTCGCCGATGGCCACGCGAAATTCGGCGGCGCTGGCAGGCAGGTAGGCATCGATGGACGGCGGTAACTGGCCGCGTGCGCGGTCGACTACGTGCATGAATTTATCCAGCGAGGCGCCGGGATTTTCCGCTTCGTGAAGCAGGAAGCTGATGGCGCCAGCAAAGATCAGCGTGAGTACGCTGACGATCAGGGTGCCGAGCAAGGCCACCGCCAGCCAGCGCGCACGCCGTCCTTCGATCAGCCGTTGCAGTTGGGGCGTGAGCATGTTGACCAGTTCATAGACCAACAGGCCGGCCAGCAGGCTGGGCAGCAACTTCAGCGGCAGCACCAGCAGCAATCCGCCAAAAATAATGATGTAGCTGGCAAGCAACAACACATGACGCTGAGAAAACGTTGGCATACAGCCTCAAAACGAACGGTGTTAAAGGTGTGCAGAAGCGAGCTTGCTCGCGAAGGCCGCCAACGATAACGCGTTTATTCTGAATAAACGCGGGTAATTGCGTTCTTCGCGAGCAAGCTCGCTCCTACAGGGGGCTGTGTGCGAGTGTCTCAGCCTCTATGGCCTGGGGCTATCAATTCTTCAGGCAGGTGCTCATGAAGGTTTTACGCGCATCGCCGGCCAACGCCTTGGTTTTGGCCGAGGCATTGCAGTCTTTCATCTTCTGCTGCTGCGGGGTCAGGGCCTTGGCGTCATTGGCCGCCGGGGCCGAAAGGCAGGTCTTCATGAAGGCCTTGCGGTCGTCGCCCTTGAGAGTCTTGGTGGAGGCTTCGGCATTGCAGGTGGTCATCTTGTTTTGCTGGGCGGTGGCGGCAAAACCCTGGGAACACAGCAGCAGGCCCATCATCAACAACGGAATACGCAGCATCTTCATGGAGTTTTCTCCCTGTTACCGCGCCGAGGGGCACGGCCTAAGGGCAGTGTAGTCAAAACCAGTTACAACTTCACCGGCCACGAATATTCGCCCGGCGGTAGTGCTCCGGCGTGCAGCCAGCGTGGCGCTGGAACATCGCGATAAACGCAGAGGCGCTGCTGTAGCCCAGGTCAAACGCCACATGTTGCACGCTGCGCTCGCTGTCGAGGGCTTCGATGGCCGCCAGGTAGCGCAGGCGCTGGCGCCACTCACCAAAGCTCATGCCCAGTTCACGCACGAACTGACGCGCCAGGGTGCGCTCGCTGACATGCACCTGTTCGGCCCATTGCGCCAGCGGGCGATTGTCCCCAGGTTCGGCCTGCATGCCTTCCAATACACCGAGCAGGCCGGCATGGCGGGCGTAAGGCAGGAAACCATCGTGGATTGGCGCCTGCTTGAGCTGGTCCACCAGCACCTGGGCCAGGCGGATATCGGCGTCGGTCTGCGGCTGATTGACGTCACGCAGGGCGAAATCCTTGAGGATGGCTTTGAGGATGTCACTGATCGCCAGGGTGCAAGGCTGCCGAGGCAGTTGCTCGCAAAGCTGCGGCGCCAGGCCCACCGAGTGGTAGACGATCGCCTCGGCATTGTAGGAACTGTGCTCGGTATGCGGCGGCACCCACACCGCGTACTGCGGCGGTGACATGAAACGGCTGCCGGCCACTTCCATGCGCATCACCCCACTGGCCGAATAGTCCAGCGAACCCCAGGTGTGCTGGTGCGGTGTGCATTCGGTGTCCGGGGCGAAGTCGGAGTAACGGAAGTACACGGGGCTGGGCAGGCTGGCGAAATCGGGCAGGCGTACGGTGTGTCTGGACATATTGTCTGGATTCAGCGGCGGGTTGTCTGGATCGCAGTATAGGCTTCGATCCAGACAAGGGATAATCCCGCCTCATCAACACACTGGACTGTTTTCGATGCAATACGCGTATCCCCTGCTGGCCATTTTTATCTGGGCCGGCAACACCGTGGTCAACAAGCTGGCGGTGGGTTCGATCTTCCCCGCTGAAATCGGCTTTTATCGCTGGCTGTTCGCGGCGCTGCTGTTTACCCCGTTCATGCTCAAGCCGGTGATCGCCAACTGGCCGCTGATCCGCCCCAACCTGGGCAAGATCTTCATTCTCGGCGTGCTGGGCATGGCCGTGTACCAGAGCCTGGCCTATTACGCGGCCACGCTGACCAGCGCCACCAACATGGGCATCATTCTCTCGCTGATGCCGTTGATGGCACTGACCGCTGCCATCATCAGCCTGGGCCAGCGCCTGACCTTTGGTGCGCTGACCGGCGCAGTGCTGTCGTTTGCCGGCGTGGTGGTGGTAGTGTCATCCGGCAGCCTGGGTACGTTGCTGCAGCATGGGCTCAATATGGGCGACGGCATGATGCTGATCGCCACGCTGGCCTACGCCGTCTACAGCACCTTGCTGAAAAAATGGCAACTGCGCCTGCCGCCGTTGGTGCTGCTGTACCTGCAGGTGCTGGTGGCGGTGGTGGTGCTGTTGCCGCTGTTCCTGTTCTCCGCCAAGGCCGGCCTGGGCTGGGCGAACATTCCGCTGGTGTTGTATGCGTGTCTGCTGGCGTCGATGCTGGCGCCGCTGGCGTGGATGCATTCGGTGAAAGCCCTGGGCCCAAGCCGCACTACGCTGTTTTTCAACTTGCTGCCGTTGATTACCGCGCTGATTGCAGCGGTGGTGCTGAAGGAAGAGCTGGCGCTGTATCACGTGGTGGGTGGGTTGCTGACCCTGGGCGGGGTGATCCTGTCGGAACGCTGGACGACACCGGTCTGGCGCTCTGCTGACACATCCTGTTAAATCCGATAAAACTTTTCGCCTCCTGCGGGACTCACAACCTGGAGCGATCACGCCGGCAGAGTGTGACGTATAACCGGATTAGCCCCAGGAGATTGAGATGACTGAAGCACACTTGACTGACGTTGCGACCCTGCGCAGCCGCGCCCGCCAGAACGTCGAAAACGGTGCCGTGACCGAAGGCTATGACGCCGACCGCGAAGAAATCATTCGCCTGCTCAACGAAGCATTGGCCACGGAACTGGTCTGTGTGTTGCGCTACAAGCGTCACTACTTCATGGCCAGCGGCCTGAAAGCCAGCGTCGCCGCCGATGAGTTCCTGGAGCACGCCACCCAGGAAGCCGAACACGCCGATAAACTCGCCGAGCGCATCGTGCAGCTGGGCGGCGAGCCGGAATTCAACCCCGACCTGTTGTCGAAGAACTCCCACGCCCAATACGTGGCGGGCAACTCGCTCAAGGAAATGGTCTACGAAGACCTAGTGGCCGAGCGGATCGCGGTGGACAGCTATCGCGAGATCATCCAGTACATCGGCGACAAAGACCCGACTACCCGTCGCATCTTCGAAGACATCCTGGCCCAGGAAGAAGAACACGCCGACGACATGGCGGATATTCTGCAGGACCTGTAACCCGCAGCACTGCAATACCCGTGTGGGAGGGGGCTTGCTCCCGATGGCGGTTTCTCAGTCAAAGAGTGTTTGGCTGATACACCGCTATCGGGGGCAAGCCCCCTCCCACATTTGGTTTCGGGTTCGCTCAGTTACTTCACGGTTTTCGGCGCCTTGCCTTCTTTCATCTGTTGCAGCAACGGTGCGCACTCATTGGGCTCGCCGCCACTTGGCGCGACCAGTGCGAGCAACCCGGCAGCCGGGCCGGCGATCACACCCAGTGCGACCATGCCCGCCCCGCGCAGCGCCAGGGGAATGGCTTTGACCCCGGCGTTGGGCTTGATGAACGGACCGTTCACATACAAAGGCGAGCGCAGGGAGAACAGACGGAAGCCCTTGGACTCCGGCGTGATGGTCAGGTCCAACTGCTCGGTCGCCATATTCGCGGTGCCATCGACGTAGATGATCGCGTTCTCGGTATCGAACACGAACAAACGTGTGGTCGCCAGACCCGTCTTGATACCGAAGTCCGCCGCCGCGCAGTTGATCTTCACTTCCTTGTCACCAAACAGACGCCCCACCACGTAGTTGCCCACGTTGAGGCCGGCGATTTCCATCAGGCCACGGCTGATGGCGCCGTCGTTGATCAGCATTTTCAGGTCGCCGTTGGAGGTGCCCAGCAGCGCAGCCACGGAGTTGCCGCGCCCGGAAATATCGGCGTCGCCATTGAGCTCACCAAAGCTGGTTTTCATCGGTTCGAAGGTGGGGAAGAGCTGTTTGAGCTTGAAGTTGCGCGCCGTGAGTTTCGCCCGGCCTTCCATCGGTGTGGTGCGGCCATTCAAGCGGATTTGCGCATCGAGCTTACCGCCGGCCACGCCGAAGCGCAGAGGCTCAAGGCTCAGCTCGCCGTCGTTGAGCACCAGGTGCGTATAGAGGTCGGTGAAGGGCAACTCGGCGCTGTGCACGATGCGTTTGCCGGTGAATTCCACGTCAGCATCCATATCGCGCCAGCGCTCGGTGCGAAACTCTTCAACCGGTAACACCTTGGTGGCCGGTTGCTTGCTTTCACCGCCTCGGGCTTTCTGTTTGGCGTTGGAGTCGGCGCCGATCAGGGGCGCCAGGTCATCCATCAGCAGTTGGTTGGACACCAGCGCGCCGCTGAGCTTGGGCCGCGGCTGGCTGGCGACATAGGCCAGGTTGCCGTGGATGTCGCTGTTGCCGATCTTGCCGTTGAAGTTGTCGTAGCGAAAAGACGCGCCGCTGGCTTCATGCAGCTTGGCGATCAAATGGCCGTCGGTTGAATACGCCGGCGAATCCGGCAGCGTGACGCCGGTCAGCGGGTAGAGATTGCCCAGGCTTGCACCGGCGAGCTTAAGGCGCAGGTCCAGGGCGCCGAGGTTAAGCGGGTCGGTCAGGGTGCCGGCCAGGGCGATGCTGGTGTCGGCGATCTTGACCTGAGCCTGCAGCGGGAACGGCTTGGCCGCGTCCTGCAAGGCGAGCAGGCCGCCGATCTTGCCGGTGCCGGCGAGCGCCTGGCCGTGGTACTGGCCTTTGACCTTGAGGCCGAACGCATAGTCTTGCGGCGCGGAGCCTTTCTCCAGGGCCTTTTTGGCATCGGCGTCACCGACGATTTCACCGAAGGGAATCGGTTTGCCCAGCGGGTCGATGATCACATCGAGGCGGGTCTTGAGGGTCTGGTCGTCAAGGGTGACGTGGCCTTTGTCGAAGCCGATGGCGCCGATATCCACCACCCAGCTGGACGGCTCGGCGTCGGGATCCTTGGGGTCGAATGTGAAGGTCCAGTTGGCCCGGCCGTCGGCCAGGCGCTGCAGGTCGGCGCTCGGTTCGGTGAGGTCGATACGCGGGATGACCACGCGCTTCGCCAACAACGCCAAGGGCGAAATACGCAGTTCGACTTTCTTGAGCGTGACCATCTGCGGTTGTTTGGACCAGTCGGGGTTACCCAGGCTCAGGTCTTCGGCGATCACATGCGGCCATGGCACCCAGGCCCGCCAGCCGCCTTCGTCAGGCTCACGCTGCCACACCACCGCCAGGTTGCCATTGATGGCGAACGGGCGGTGCAGCTCTTCGGAGACCTTGGCATTGAGGGGCGGCTTGATGCGGTTCCAGTCGAAGAACACCAGGACCAGTACCACGATGGCAATTAACAGAACGAAGCTGGCGCAGCTCCAGGCGACGATTTTGCGAGTGCGCGTCATTGCACAAAACTCCTGAATACGGCTGGCTGGGCAACAGCCTTTGACACAGCTTATAGGACTAGGACTGGCAAAGTGCCCGAGCGTTTAACGCAACGGCGGATTTAGCCGAAAAAAGCGATTTTCCTGATCAAGCAGACAGATTTTCTCCTTCCCAGCGCACCATTGTTACCCCGGTTCGTGTCGAAAATACCCACACCGGTGCAAAACCGCGTGCTTGAGAGGCGCGTTCTAGAGCCTCCGGCGAGAACAATCAATTCTGTTGATTATTACCATTGTGTTTATGAACTTTTATATCGACTTATCAAGAGTAGCATTAGCTCTGTACCCACTTTATCGCCCTCCCAAGGAGCAACCATCATGAAACGCCAAGTACTCGCTACCGTCCTGTTATCCATCCTGGCTTCCAGTGCCTTTGCCCTGCCAGCCGCCGAACAGGCCACTCCACAGAACAAGGCCCAAACCGTCCAGTCCGCCCAGACCGTGGCGCGCAGCGGTTCGCAAGAAGACGAGAACCGTGACTACGCCAAAGGCGCTGTCGCTGAAAACGGTTCGGAACAGGCCAACAAACGTGCCTACACCGAAGGCCTGACTGAAGGTGGTAACGACCGCCTGCAGGAAAAAGGTCTGGTCGAAGGCGGCGCCGAGCAAGCCAATGATCGCGCCTACACCCAGGGTATTGCCGAAGGCGGTGCCGACCGTCTGGAAGAACTGCATCAAGCACAGAGCTGAGCCCATGGTGGCCCATAAAAAAGCCCGATCAGTCGATCGGGCTTTCGCTTTTCTATAGACCGCGTCACGTCTGCCCCCTGCCAGGTTCGACGCCGGCGAAGCGGTTTTGCTAGAGTGCGTCGCTGTACTTGCCGACAAAGCCCATCCGCTCATGCTGCCCCGTGCCGAACAAAAGCAACAGACTCGCCTCGCCTTGATGGACGCTGCTCGTCATTTGATGGAGTGTGGCCGTGGGTTTGGCAGCCTGAGCCTGCGCGAAGTGGCCAAGACAGCGGGCATCGTGCCCACCGGCTTCTATCGCCATTTCGCCGACATGGACCAGCTCGGGCTGGTACTGGTCAGTGAAGTCGGCCAGACCTTCCGCGCCACGATCCGCCTGGTGCGCCACAACGAATTCGTCATGGGCGGGATCATCGATGCGTCCGTGCGGATCTTTCTCGACGTGGTCTCGGCCAACCGTTCCCAATTTCTGTTCCTGGCCCGCGAACAATATGGCGGTTGCCTGGCCGTGCGCCAAGCCATCGGAGCCCTGCGCGAAGACATCACCACGGACCTTGCGGCCGACCTCACGCGCATGCCCAAGCTGCAGCACCTGGATGCCGAGGGGTTGCACGTGATGGCCGACCTCATCGTCAAAAGTGTGTTCGCCACCCTGCCCGACATCATCGACCCACCGGCCCACGCCCTGCCTGCCCACCTCACGCCCCAGGCGAAGATCACCCAGCAATTGCGCTTTATCTTTATCGGCCTCAAGCATTGGCAAGGCCTGGGTAGCACCGAGTAAGCGGATCAACCGGCCTTATGAAAGCGCTTGGCGGTGGTGTAGTTCTTGTCCCAGTAACGATTGCTCAACGAATCGATACGCACGTTCTTGCCGGCACGCGGTGAATGGATGAATTTGCCTTCGCCTATATAAAGGCCGACATGGCTGACCTGCCCACGCCCATTGCCTTTGAAGAACACCGCGTCACCCGGCTTGAGCGCGTTACGCCCGATGGTGGCGGCGGTGGAGCGATGCATCGCTTGGGTCGTGCGCGGCAGCTGGATATTGGCCTGGGTCTTGAACAGATAAACCAGCAGGCTGCTGCAATCGAAACCCTGCTTTGCCGACGTACCTCCCCACTTGTAAGGCGTGCCCAGCAATTGGTGGGCCCGGTCGATCACATTCTCAACCGGCGAGGATTGCAATGAAGCGTCGAAGGGTGCCCGATGCTGGAAACTGGCAGCGGCAGAATTGATAAAACAGGACAGGCTGACGACAGTCAGGCAGATAAATGACTTGAACATGATAAACATCGCGCTGAGTTAAATTCGGCGCGAATGTTAAGCAACCGCGAAGTAAGGCCTTGAACTCCAAATCCTCATGCCATGTAGGAAAATTCCCAAACCGGCCGCAACGAAGAAGATGAAAAAAGTTTCATGCAGACACCCGCCGCTTTGCGCGCAAAACGCCCTCCTCCGGTGCTATACCTTTCGGTATGCACCAATTTGAAACATTTTGTGAATGAGCTGACGCCCTATTCGGTGGCAATACCGCAATTGCCTACACGGATTTCCTACACGCCTGCGCGGTTGGCAAGGCCCTTGCTCTAGCTCCCTTATCGTCATAGCTGGAAACCTTCCGATGCTGGTGATCCACCGCCGAATCGCCCCGCAGGCCCTCTGGGCCGCCGAACTGCTGCTCAACTTCGAAGCCCGCAGCAAAAGCCGCCTGCGCTGTTTCAGTGCTGACGGAGAAGACGTCGGCTTGTTTTTGGAGCGCGGGCAACCGCCGCTGCATGATGGCGAGTTCCTACAGGCCGAAGACGGACGTGTCGTACGCGTCTGTGCACGCCCTGAACAACTGCTGCACGTCACCTGCCGCAACGCGTTCGAACTGACCCGCGCCGCCTATCACCTGGGCAATCGCCATGTGGCCCTGCAGGTCGGCGATGGCTGGCTGCGCCTGCTCGATGACTATGTGCTCAAGGCGATGCTCGAACAGCTGGGCGCCGATGCGCAAACCATCGAGGCGCCCTTCCAGCCCGAACACGGCGCCTACGGCGGCGGTCATCATCACTCGCGCCATGGCGATGAAGATTTCAACTACGCACCCAAGCTGCATCAGTTCGGCGTGCGTCCATGAACCCAGCCTGGGCGCTGTTGCGCCTGGCCAGTCCGCAGTTGCCGATTGGCGGCTACAGCTATTCCCAGGGCCTGGAAATGGCCGTGGAGAATGGTCGCGTCAACGATGCCGTCAGCGCGCGGCGCTGGATCAGCGATCAATTGCTGCTCAACCTCGCACGGTTCGAAGCGCCGTTGCTGCTGGCCCACTGCCGCGCCGCCGCTGACCAGGCATGGCCATGCCTGGCGCGGTTGTGCGAAGAACACCGTGCCAGCCGCGAAACCCGCGAGCTGTATCAGGAGAGCCGGCAAATGGGCTACTCCCTGCAACAACTGCTCGCTGGCTTGCCGGAGCTGGACACCGCCGCCCGTGGCTTCCTTGACCAGCACCCCGAACCCCATCTGGCGCTTGGCTGGGCGCTGGCCGCGCGGGCCTGGGCAATCAGCCCCGACGACGCCCTCGCCGCCTGGCTATGGAGCTGGCTGGAAAATCAATTGGCCGTGCTGATGAAGACCCTGCCTCTGGGCCAACAGGCCGCACAGCGCCTGACCAGCGAGCTGCTGCCGTTGTTGCAGCAGGCCCAGCAGGCGGCCGAACGCATCGAACCCGATCATCTGGGCAGCGCCGCCTTTGGCCTGTCCTTGGCGTGCATGGCCCACGAGCGCCAGTACAGCCGCCTGTTCCGTTCCTGAGCCTTTTTTTGGAGAACCCGATATGAACACACAACCCCTGCGCGTCGGCATCGGCGGCCCGGTAGGCTCCGGCAAGACCGCCCTGACCCTCGCCCTGTGCCTGGCGCTGCGTGAGCGCTACAACCTGGCGGTGGTTACCAACGACATCTACACCCGCGAAGACGCCGACTTCCTGGTGCGCAACCAGGCCCTCGCGCCAGAACGCATCATCGGTGTGGAAACCGGCGGCTGCCCGCACACGGCAATCCGCGAAGACGCTTCGATCAACCTGGAAGCGGTGGACCAGCTCAACCGCCGTTTTCCCGGCCTGGACCTGATTCTGGTGGAGTCCGGAGGCGACAACCTGTCGGCGACGTTCAGCCCCGAACTGTCAGACCTGACTATCTACGTCATTGATGTGTCGGCCGGCGACAAGCTGCCGCGCAAGGGCGGGCCCGGTATTTGCAAATCCGACCTGCTGGTGATCAACAAGATCGACCTCGCGCCGCTGGTGGGTGCCTCGCTGGAGTTGATGAACAGCGACACCCAACGCATGCGCAATGGCAAACCCTTTGTGTTCAGCAACCAGAAAACCGGCGTCGGCCTGGATGAAATCGTCGCCTTTATCGAACGTCAAGGTCTGTTGACTGCTGCCTGATTTTCCTACGGAGCCTGTATATGAAACTCAAGAAACTGTTCACCGCCGCGGCTTTGCTGCTGGCCCCCGCCTTGGCCTTTGCTCACCCGGGCCACGGTGACAATGGCCTGGTTGCCGGCATCAGCCACCCGCTGGGCGGTCTCGACCACCTGCTGGCCATGGTCGCGGTCGGGCTGTGGGCGGCGCAGCAAAAAGGCCCTGCACGCTGGGCGCTGCCTTGCGCGTTTGTCGGCACCCTGTTGATCGGCGGCCTGCTGGGTTTCGAAGGCCTGCGCCTGCCGGCGCTGGAAAGCGGGATTGCCGCGTCGGTGCTGGCCCTGGGCCTGGCGGTGGCGCTGGCGGTGCGGCCACCGTTATTTGTGGCGGTAGGTGCGACGGCACTGTTTGCGCTGTTTCACGGCGTGGCCCACGGCCTGGAGCTGCCGGACATGTCCAGCCCTTGGGCGTATGCGGCCGGGTTTGTCGGCGCGACCGCAGCGCTGCACGCGGCGGGTTATGCCGTGGTGCGCTTGCTGCCGGCGGCAGCGGCGCCGTTGGTGCGAGTGGCAGGGGCTGCTTCCGCAGCGACTGGGGTCTGGTTGCTGGCAGGCTGATCTTCAGCGCTGCTGAGGGCCTCATCGGGGGCAAGCCCCCTCCCACACTGTGATGTGTGAATACATTCAAATGTGGGAGGGGGCTTGCCCCCGATAGCGGTGCCACAGACAACACAGTTCCCAAGCCTGATACCATGCGCGCCACACCCCTGCCGTGACGACGCCAGCCGATGCCCCAACCTCTCTTGAATTCCGTGCTCACGCACTTCCACGCCCTGATCGTGCCGCTCTGGCAAGGCCCGGGCTGGAACGCCGACCTGGCGTTGCCGTACGAAGCATTGGATGCCGACCACCACCCGCTGCCCCCACAACGCTACCGCGCCATGGCCTGCGCCCGGCAGTTGTACCTGTTCGCCAGCCTGATCGGCGAACCCGGTGCGGCCTTTGCCGAGGAACGCGCCGCCGCGCTGTTTCGTTCCCTGCAGCGGCACTTCCATGACGCCGAACACGGCGGCTGGTTCTACAGCATCGACCCGGCCGGGCAACCGCTGGATAAACGCAAAGACCTTTACACCCACGCCTTCATCATCTTCGCCTGCGCCCATTACTGGGCCAAAGTGCGCGAACCGCTGGTGGAATCGGTGCTCAATGCCGCGCTTGCGGTGGTCGCCGAACGCTTTGCCACGGGCGACGGCCTGTATGAAGCGGTGCTGGAGCGCAACTGGTCGAGCCTTGCTTGCGGCCCGTTGCAGAACCCGCTGATGCACCTCGCCGAAGGCTTTCTCGCAACGCTGGCCGTGCGTGAGGATTCCGTCACCCGCGACGCCTTGCTGGACCTGGCCGGCGCCCTGCAAAAGCGCTTTATCGACCGCCAGCACGGCGTAATGATGGAAAAACCCCTGGGCGCTGTGGATAACTGGTTCGAGCCAGGCCACCAGTTCGAATGGTTCTTTTTGCTCGAATCGTCGGAGGTGCTGCGCGGTACGCCGCTGCATGCCTCACTGACGCAGGCGTTCGCATACGCCGAGCAATACGGTGTGGATAAGTTCAGCGGTGCGGTCAGCGGCATGCTTGCCCTGGATGGCAGCGTGCGCGACGGCACGCAACGTATCTGGGCCCAGGCGGAATACCTGCGGGCGTTGACCTTGCGCCCCGGCAGCGAAGCGGTGTTGCAACGCCAGTTGCTGGCGCTGCAAAACAACTTCCTGCATGACAAGGGCTGGCACGAATGCCTGGATGCCCAGGGCGTGGTGAGCCGGTGGGACATGCCTTCTACCACCCCTTATCATTTGGTTACTTGCTATCAGGGGCTGATCCGGCATCTGGGCTGAGTTTCAGGGCCTCATCGGGGGCAAGCCCCCTCCCACATTGGATCGGGTCCACACCGTCAAGTGTGGGAGGGGGCTTGCCCCCGATAGCCTCACCTCGGTCTCACGCAATCCACTTGCGATCCCCGGTAAAACTGATCGTCAACCAGCGCGCCGCATCCGGCGTGCCAAGCCCTGTGGATATCTCCTCGCGCAGCCGGTCCAGCGTGGCGACGTTATCCACCGGATAATCCGCCGGCAACACCACATGAATTTCGATGAACCGCGCACGCCCGTGCTTTTGCACGTAGGAAATGTAATCGTCGAAGCCATGCCTGGCCTTGGCCGCATCCATCACGTCGCGCACTGTGTCATCCAGGTGGTCCGGGGCAATCCCCAGCACCTCACGCAACGCCGGGCGCAGGATCTTGAACGCCGGCGCAAGCATGCTCAGGGCCAGCAAAATCAGGATCAGCGGGTCGACGTACACCGCCCACTCGCCATAGCCCTGGGACTTGAGCAACAGTGCCGCCAGAAAGCTGATCAACAAGCCCACCGACAGCATCGCGTCCACCAGCCAACTGATGTTGTCGAACTGGATCAGTGAGGATTTCAAGCTGCGGTTGCGGTAGCGCACATAGAAGAAGTAGGCGAACTCCACCACGGTAAACACCGCCGCATAAATGATCACCAGGCCCAGCTCGATCTCGCGTCCGCCATTGATGATGCCGAACACGCCATTGAGGAACGCGTAGATGGCGATCAGCAGCAGAAAACTGCCTTCGATCAGCAGCACCATG
>Ga0265797_10008990_pt1 | contig 13138 bp, 7 predicted proteins | sample P2T30metagenome_FD_192433 | JGI IMG/M metagenome (GOLD analysis project Ga0265797, IMG submission 192433) | Plant litter microbial communities from East Loma Ridge, Irvine, California - P2 T30 | ecosystem: Environmental > Terrestrial > Plant litter > Unclassified | place: USA: California... | reverse complement strand
GCTGACGCCGGCGAGGGGGCGTCCGGCGGCGTCGCTGAGCGTGATGCGGGTGCCGCAGTCCGCGCCCTGGGTGCGCAGGAGGCTGCCGCCGGGGGCGGTGACGTACGTAAAGCTGACGCGTCCGGCGCGGTGCAGGCGGGGAGAGGCGCTGCGGGAGAGGAAGCCGCGGGCGTCGTGGCGGTGGCGGGTGACCCGCACGTCCGTCACCGCCGGCGCGTCCGGGTGGCGGCAGAAATCCAGGGTGCGTATCACAGACCGGCGCCTGCCTGCAGCCCGTCCTGCCGGGCCGGCAAAGACGGTTACCCGGGGCGTGCCGGCATGCAGGCGGGCCGTGTCTGAGGGTGTACCAGAATGTATGACTGACATGTGCATAGCCTTCAGATTCCGGCAGGACCTGACCGGCCAGTCCCGTTATGTTTCCCCCCTGCCTGATGAGCAGAAGCCTTTACAGCCCGTCTGTCCGGGCACATCTGTTTTCACGGCTCCAGTCAGGAAGCCCGGGGGCAGACCTGTGTGCGCTGCAGAGGGTGCCGCGTCCTTCTGTATGATTTCAGTCTGAATCGCTTCAGGCTGCCTTATCTGCGTCCGGCATCTGCTTTTTACAGAACCCGTAATAACAGGCCGGCACGCTTATAAAGTGGGGATGCGGATGAAATCAGTTATCAGCATAACGACCGTGGCTGGCCGGTGATTGCTGAATCTGCAAAGCAGCATCTGAATTTACGGCTTCAGCAGGATATTTTATGCGTCATCCTGTCCGGCATTAAAAAAACAGGCATGATTTTTCAGCAATCTCCGGGGACAGGGCATCAGAAATAAAACGGTTAACGAAAGCCGGCCAGATGTGACAGGCAGGAATGCTTGTAAAACGAGTTATTATACACTCACCTTTAGGCTGAGGGGGTAAAACATCAGAAAGGGAGCCGGACACCAGAACCGCTTGCGTTGAGAGCTACCCCATCGTTCCGCTCTTCTTTTTCACCGCAGACAACAATGTCTGCGCGGTACCATTAGGAAAGCGAAAGTGCTCCTGAGAACAGAGATTGTATGTCGCGTATCTCATCCGGCGATCAACCCTCGTTCAATGCACATTGCACATATAACGTTGCTCCTGTGCCAAGTTGAACAGGGTATACAGACCAGATCAATCCATTTTGGCGAAAACGTCTGGAAGACAGCAAGGCATCCGGACAGTGCCCGCCTGCCGGTAAAGGCGGATTATGCTTATAAGTGCTGTCAATCCCTGCAATCGGAATATCCGGAAGCAGAAGAAGAATAGCGTAACGTGATGCGTATGACTATCCGGTTATAACGAATTGCCCTGGAATCAACACGTCCCTTCCATTGCTCCTTTTTCAGCGAGTCATGTTAAGCGCATCACAGAAAACCGGCCACGTTTTTCTGCAGCATAAAGCCTGCTCACCGGCTGAGCGTCAGTCTGCGGCACTTTCAAAGAAATATGAAAATCGTTCTGATATGGCCGGGTGACCTGGGTTATTTCCATGCCAAAGAGTTCGGCGATGCGGCGCGTACTCCTACCATTAGGGGTTTTTTCCAGAAAAATATCTTTAAGAGGCAGATTATTTTTCCGGGCCTCATTCATAATGGCCAGGGTTTTTCCGTTAACTACTTCCTTACGTATTATTCGCGAGGGCAGCCGTCCAAAAAAACCACGATCCCTGGCAACCAATTCATACTGAACAGCGGCCACGTGAGAGGCGTAATAACCTCTGTTCTCCAACCTGAAATTGCTTTCGAAAATCCACTCCTCAGGTTTGTAGGTATTAACAAAGGCATTATCTCCATCAACCGACGAAACAGTGTAAGTAGAGGTCCTTCTGTGTCTGGCATTGATGCGAAATAATGCCAGTTTATCCGCTACTTCCGGATTATTGTAAATACGGCTATCGAGATCGTACACCACGACGCCAGACAGAACAGGTTCCGTTTCTGTCCCGGTCGAAAGTTCGTTGTTACCTGAAATATACTCTGCAGGTAGTAAATCGATATTCAGCCGCCTTCGTGTACGTCCTGTGGCAGATGATTCTGCAATGGCCTCATCCGCTGCAATCGATATTGGGCCGGACTGTGAACTATCCTGTACACGATGTGGGTTATATCCCATAAGCCCCCCCGCATCTCTGCAGGTCACCGGGCTATTCCCGCACATTGTATAAAGGTTTAGCCCGTCCGCCGTACCCGCCGGGTCCGCCGAGAGCCACCGCCCCGCCCACGGCTGATAGTATCGCTGCCCGTAATAATATAAACCTGTCGCGTCACGCTCCCGGCCTGAATAACGCACGGTCCTATCACCTGACACTCCTTCGCCCTGCGCCAGCCACACCGCCGTCCCCCCGTACGGATAGTACTCTTCCCGGCTTACCACCCGGCCCTCCCCGTCCACCTCCAGGCCCGTGCTTCCAGCAAGACCGTCATGACTGTAGCGTACCGCCTCCCCGCAACCCTCACCCCGCCACAGTACCTCCGCCCTGACCGCACCGGCTCCCCCCGATGCATCAACCACCGTCAGCTGCGTCGTGGCTTCCTCACCGTATAATGCGCGGCGGTACTCAACGCCTGTCAGGTAAACCACGCGCCGTGCCAGCACGCCTCCCCGCGTCTTCTGCACGCTGACTTTCAGTATTCGACGGCCCGCTGCGTCGTAATGGTAGCTCTCACTGTCGCTGGCATCACCGTCACGTACCACCGGCGTAACGGCCCGCAGCCCGCCACGAACTGTCCAGCACAGCCTTTGTCCGGGATACAGCGCAGTCTGCTGGCCCCCTGCGGTAAACTGCCCCTCTGTCCCGCCGGGCCCCGCCGCGAGAGCGCTCAGCACGCCACGATTGCTGCCCGCACTCACCGCGATGACGGTCGTATAGGCGTTTTTCGTCGCCGCTGCGCTGTGCCGGATCTGCGTGAGGTTCCCGCCCCGGTCGTAGTCATATTCGCGCAGGTAGTTCGTGTACGCTCCGCTGCCAGAGGGAAGCGCAGCCCGGCCGCAGTCCTGCCTGCCGGCGTCGGCCATCTCCCGTCCGGTTGCTCTCACCAGCTGCCCCAGCGTGTCGTAAATGTACCGGCTTTCCGGCAACACACACCGGCTCCGCCAGAAGCACCTCGCCTGCGCGCCGTCGCTGATGGTGACAACGTTGCCCGCCGGGTCGTACCGCCACGCCAGATCCTGTAGCAGCGAGGCCCCGTGCGCGTGCCCTACCGGACGCGCCGTCCGGATACTGGCCAGGCGCTGCGTCCGCTTCTCGCGGCCGTGCACGGTCACCACCCCGCTGCCGTGATCCTCCCGCAGTGCCTGGCCGATGGCATCGTACGTTACCGCTCGTACAGTCACCTGCTCTGCCCCACCCGCGACCCTGACCGTGCAGGCTGCCGGCCTGCCGGCCACGTCGTACCGCACCCGCCTGATGTGACCGCCTGCCACGGTGGCATCCAGCTCTGCGCCGGTGGCGTCCATAACGGTCTGGGTTATGAAGGCCTCCGCTGATAGCCGGCACGCTGGGTCTTCCGCCTCATCCATCAGCAGGCGGGTAACGCGGGACGCCGCGCCGGTCAGGGTGGCGCACTCCGTCTGCAGCAGGCCCGCAGAGTCCTGGTAACTCACGCACGCACCCGCCAGATTCACCGCCCGGTATCCCGCGCTGCGGTCCGCATACGCGAGGCGCTCTATGTCATGCTCCGCGCCGCCGGCCGCCTGCTCCGCCACGGCAATCAACCGGCCCGGCAGCGCAGTATCCTCGTAACGCGAGGTCAGGCGGGCCCCGGGGGTTGGGACGTGCAGGAGAGGTCGTCCGGCGGTATCGGCGATACTGAGCGAGGTTCCGGCGTCGGCGCTGGCGGTTCGGATGGGACGGCCGGCGAGGTCGCGCAGCCATTCCACGTTGACCCGCCCGGCGTCGTACAATCGCGGGTCAATGCTTTGCCTGAGCAGGCCACGGGGATCGCGGACATGGCGGGTGACGCGCACGTCGGTGACGCCAGGGGTGGCGGGATGGCGGTACCAGGCAAGGTCACGCACGCGGTGTCGCCGGCTGCAGCAGGTAGTAACGGTGGGGGTGTTACTGAACAGTGACAAATCCATAAGTTCTCCCGGGAAGGCACCACGGCCGGCCTAGCCGCCGGGGGATTGTCACACGCGCATGCAGCGCTACGCTTTGTGTTAACGCGAAGACAGCTTTCCGGATTTAGCAAGGTCCGGCCAGGGCCCGCTTAAACCTGCACGAGAGCGGTATAACTGATGCCGATTGGCACAGGACATGAAAGATGCTCAGGTCAGGTGGCATCACAACATGTAAAGGATACTGCCCCCTGAGTCAACGAGGATAAAATGGTTCCACACAGCGACTTATCTTTATTCTATAAAGAAGAAAATGTCACGTCAGTACCCATGTGCCAGTCACTGCAGGTGAGAGTAACAAGGTTGTTGAAAGGCATGAAGCTATGTTTCAGGAAAATATGACAATAATCCTGCGGAGCTGAATACAGGGCCTTTACCAGATGCCATTACCTGACTTTACCGCTCGCTGAAGTGTGCGCACAATTCCTCGTCGTAACGATTGTTCAGCACGCTGTGATGGTTAAAAGCCAGCGCCGTGATGATGCTCCTCGCCCCATCGACGCTGATTTCCACTTCCATCAGGTGATACGGGTTTGAATACAAGTAGCATTCTTCCCCTGAGGACCACATGTATCTGCCGCCGCCTGGCTGCAGTACGAAATCTCATAATGGGCCGTCTTAGTTTTACAGGTAGCGGCTAGTATAAAGGTACACATTTTTTTCGGTCTGCACATACCATTCTCAGGGTAGCAGCATCGCACTAATGCGATGCTGCTACCCGCCATTCACTGGCAGTGGCTGATTCATCAGAGATAGCATAAACAGCAGCCTATCAGCTTGAAATGGATTTGATGTGGGAGGCTGGGGTTACAAGGGTGCATTCGGCGGACAGCACCGGGATTGTCCTGCCGCCCAGGGTTACCGCTGTGACAGTCAGCGCGTGATAAAAAGGGCTGCTTAGGCTACCTCTGGTTAGTTGATTTTTGTACTGGTTATATGCAGTCCTGCATAAGCCATGCATGCTGATCAGCTTATCAATCGAAAAGCAGTTGATCCTGCCCCTTGCCAGTTCAAAAATTCTGGGCTGCGCGCCGCTCATACAGCTATTCCGCCGTACGGGTAGTATTCCTCCATGCTGATGACGCAGCCCTACCTGTCCACCTCCAGTCCGCTGCTGCCCGTCAGACACTAAAGGCTCCAGCGAAGCTAATCATTCTCGATAGCCGCCGGTTTTGCGCTATTCCAGTGCAGCACCCGCTGCGTCTGTGTATCGGTTACGGTCCTCTGACGGCTTACTTTCATGATTCGCTGACTGCACGCGTCCTAACAGTAGCTTTCGTCGTCTGCCTCACCCTCGCGTATCACTGGTTTCACCCTAAGTAGCTCGCCGCATGCGGTCAATATAAGGCCCCGCCCCGGCCGGAGCTGCATCTGCTGGCCTACAGCACTGAACAGGGCATTTACCTCTACGGCGTTTTCGCTGAGAGTACTCAGCACAGCCCGGTTACTGCGGTTGCTGACGGGGATTCCGGTAGTGTGGCTGGCGCGCGGTAGCGAATGCCTGTAGGGTTGCCAGCTTCGTCGTAGATGCAGGTGCGGATGTAGTTCATAAGGAACGGGTCACCGGCGGGACGGGAAACGATGGCGTAAAAAACATGACCGCCCTTCAGACCGGCAACGGCCATCCCGCGCCTGGTGGAGCGAACCAGCAGAGAAAGGTTGTCATGCACATAAGTATTTGTCGGTACTACCTTCCGGTTGCGTCAGAATCGGGTATCTTCCGCGTCGTTATGTACGCCCAGCATGTTGCCCATCGGGTCGTAAGCGTAGCGCAGCTCCTACAGCACCCTCGCTCCGGATACATACCCGGCGGGACGCGCAGTTCCGATTCCGGTCAGAGGCTGCATCCTGCCGTCGTAAGCTCACATGGTGAGCACGCTATTGCCGTACACCTTACGCAGCTTTTGCCCGGCCACCGAGTACGTCAGGGAGGCCAAGATAACCTGCACCTTGCCCTTTTTTTGAGTTCCCCGGCTGCCTGACAGCCGTCCCGTCAAGTCATAATCTATACGCTGCAGTTGCATTTCGTATCTGTGGCAGTGAGCACAACACTATGGTTTCTGCCGCGGTCAGGGTGGTATACGCCTCAACGCTCAGCAGGCAGTGTCAGGCAGATTCCTACTCGCTCTGCTAGTGTGCACCAAACCCGCCGTATCGTAATACCGCATAAGCGCGCCGGCCAAGTACCGGGCCTGCTCCGCATCCCCCCGCTGGCGTATACGAAGCGCCCCATGAAGCGGCCAGCTTCGCCGCTAACCTGTTCCTTAATCCTCAGCAGACATCTTGGCAGGGTGTTGTCTTAGTACAGCCAGATCCGGAGCACCGCATGGCTCAAATCATCATTGCCGCCTGGGGCCGTACTGATGATGCTGAGCCGAATGACAAGTTGCCCGGCGGCGTTAGGCTGAAGATGGTGCACCTGATCCTCAACCTGTGTAAGCAGAACGATTACGACAAGGCCGGTAAGTTAATTTAAGCAGTAAATCCTAGTGCTGGCTCGGTTTGGCGTTCAGCGACTGCACAAGGCTGGAGGCGTCTTGGCAATGACAGTTGATGCGCGGATCTGTAACGTTCGGCGAGCCGGAAGTAAGCAATTGCGCGCACGACAAGCCTGCAGCTTCCTCGCTCTTACCCAACTGAACCTGCTGAATCAGCCGCCAACGGCGTTCCCGCATACAAGCAAGCAAAACTCTCAATACATTCAATGACAGAGGTGACTCGATAAATTATTAATGCCAAAAGAAATGCATCAAATCATCTTTTAAACTCGCTAGGTTTTCAGAATGTATAAAACTAAAAAACGGACTGCTTCAGTCTAATTAATGATGATTGCATACTGAGACTCAGAAATGAACTTTAATTGTTCGGTCTTTGCAGAGAAAGCCTCTGAAGCTGAAAAAGGAGGGAATTCAATAAAAACCCATCCAGTCTCTATATGATTCCCATGACATAGCTATCAATATACACACGTATAATAATTAAAGCATCGTTAATTGTTAGTATTAGGAATACTTAAAGGGACGCCTTTTTTTCCGGCATAAAATACAATCATTAAAACTCCTTCATTATCAGTATAACCACGATGTAGTGTATCCATAACCTCAGCTATAGTTTCACCAGCACGAACTGTAAAACTGTCTCCATCATCCTTTTTTTGCACGGTAATATTACCTTTGATTACATACGCGGCATGAGGGATAGGATGCTGATGCCAGTCTAGATAGCTATTAGGTGCAACACTGATTTTAAGTATAGTAAGTTGTGGTTTGCCTGATGGATAACTTTTATAATTTCTCCCGTCCCATGACTGCTCTGTCTCAAGAAGTTTTTCTACTTTGACCGGAGAGGCGTAGCTATTTTCTGAAGCAAAGATGACAGAAAAAGAAAGAAAAAAGCAGGAAAATAAAACGTTATCGCGGAATATTAAAGATTTGATAAAGGCAGGCACTTTCATCTGTGAACTCCAATTATAATAAAATCTGAACATTAAATCTATCACCAGTAATTTGTCAGGCTAGAAATAGTTAACATAAAGGATAAAGACGACCAAGTTGAAAAAGACGAAGTAAAAAAAACGGTGTGAATGATCATACAGATCACTCACACCAAAAGGAGATGCATATTCAGGGATATACATAACCGTTGAGGATAACACGCGCACCTAGCATACGCATGCCTTATTTAAAAAAGCACAATAACTCATAGTGTAAAAGTCATTTAACATAAATAAATATTAATTACCCGTTAACGCATCAACGCATAGTACTACAAGCAACCGGCCTGCATAAAATCGCAAGAATCATTTAAAGTGAGGTGATTTTTTATTTAATATGGTTCATTTAAAAACCTGAAAGCTAAAAATTTGCCCTTCACGATTTTCGCTAAGCCTAACTTTTACGATAACGATAACGTTTTCACTCAGTATTAAAATAGATAGCGTACTGTTGCAAACACGAACATAGCATCTGTCGTGCGCAAACTAACATAAATTGCCAGAAAAGGGTATCAGCAGAAAAAAAGCTGCCCGAGGGCAGCTGAATTCTTACAGAATGAAAAATTATGGATATGTCGAGCTGGTGGTAGCCCTTGCTGGATTTGAACCAGCGACCAAACAATTATGAGTCGTCTGCTCTTACCACTGAGCTAAAGGGCTATGTCAACAATATAGTTCACTCCGTCTGAGGAATCCACCATTCAGAGTTAAATTAATATTAAATAATAATGTTCAAGACCTGCAGTATCCACAGCAAACGCTTTCTGTGCAAGGGTTTTTCTTTTGCACCGAAATGATGTTCTGCAGAGACACCATCCTTTATTACATTACTTAAATCATATCGGGAAAGCCCCCTTATGAGCGATAGCAAAAAGGTAAGAGGGTCAGTGTGCGTAACAATAAGGTAACTAATGTAAAATATCGTATTTCATTATAAGTTGAGGAACATGGTCATTATAAAAAAAATGGCTATCCAGCGATAAGTAAGTTCAGACATTTTTCGACAATTCCTGTGAGGTATCTTTGGTTGGGCGCTAATAAGGTTAGCTGCGAATTGTATGCATAAATTTCTTTTATTGACATGCCATACCCTTGCGCAGGGCCTGAATTTCTAACAGTAGTAGCTTCATCACATGCTGCCTTAATATTCACAAAGTAAGTTGGTAGGAAATTTTTGGCAGCAGGTGACTTATTCATGAGGAGGATTATCATCCTGGCAGGCTTATCAATAGCATTCTTAGGCATAAACCCAAACCTGAATCTAAGTAACAAGTATAGCTGCGAGAATGAGGACTATAATTACTTCTTTAAATATTAATAACATCCAGCGAATATTTTTTCAGCTTCCTAAAAAAAAGTAAAGCTCACCTTTATTGCAATATCTACCAAATATTTAGCTTCCAAACCACAATAAAGACAGCTTAATTTTCAAAACCCATATGTATATAAACTAATAAAATAAGCGCAATATGAAAATCAGAATCCCAACACATGAAGGTGGCCATTAACTAAGTATAAATACACGACCAAAGAGACGAAGAGTATTAAATGCCACCTACTCTCCGTCACTTTAATCATTTTATAGAAAACTGAAGAGAGAATAAAAGTGTCTGAACGCTTAAACCAAATAGAATTTGCAATAGTAAAGCTTCAATAGTTTACATGGAAATTTATATAATGGTTGGATTAGCGAAAACCAATCTTTACCCATCGGCATTCAAATGGTTGCACATGAAAGTAGAATTTATCATCAATTTTCGTAAAATCTGAAGTTGGGGGTGAGGCAATGTGCACATGCTAAATCCTCTGGAGACAACGATCTATTTTACGTAATAGGTAATCAGGCAACGAGTGGTAAACACAAGTTGTAATTTTTTCATTGCTTAAAAAAGAAGGGTTTTCAAAATAAGTACCAGACCAGGATAAGAGATGTTTATTCCTCTCTGGGATAATGCTAAACCCTTCCCCATCGAGTATCATCTCCCTCATTAATTCATTGGTTCCAACTACTTGTACAGAAGATCCATATTCGGACTTTAAACATTCAGCTACTTGTCTGACTTTAGGGTTGAGAGTTTGCTCTTTGCACAAAATCAAGGTATCTGGAGTGTTAACAGCCCCGATTGCTTTAACACGACAAAGCCGATCTGAAAAACTTTTTGTATACGCTTTTTTATTGTTTATAAATATATCTCTGGATACAAAGAACATTGATTCAACACTGGTGGAAGCTGCACTAATCTCATTTTGTTTATCTAAAAAGTGACAGCTAACAATCCAATCCTTTTCATTCTTCATCATATAAGACTGAATTTCTTTTATTATAAACTCATTCCCCCAATCATAGTATATGAAAATTTCTTTTTTCTTATTTTTTTCAGGCTTCAGGTCTGACTCTATCTGACACAGCTCTTCATATAAATGTTTCAACTTATTGTGAATGGTAATGCCTTCATCTGTTAAGTTAAGGCCTTTTCCATTCCTTATAAAAAGCTTTTTATTATAGTAACTTTCAAACTCAGAAATCATTCGACTAATCGGAGATATGGTGAGTGATAACTCCTCTGCAGCACCACTTACCGTACCACACCGAACGACCGTCATAAAGACTCTTAACTTTTTGGAAATAAGACTCATATACCCCCCTTAGTTAAAATATTATTAGCAAGCAAGTAGCAAAAAATAAAATAAAGTATTTTCACTAAGATTAAGTATCAATTTAGAATATATAATCGCTAAAAACTAGAAAGGTGTTTTATTAATTGTAAATGCGGGAGGCAACATAAAAAGATTTGTGTCATTTTATTGTAAATGAAAAATTAAAGCACAGGAGTCTATCCCAAATAAATCAAGCTAAAAATTAATCACTGCGAAAAAATGTTAATTCAATCATTATTTACACCAATGGCGTTAGTAAAACCTATAACTAAATTTTCAAACATGCATTGATTATACTTTATGAATATAATACTTGTTCCTTTATTAAACTTAGAAGTTAAAGCACGATAATCCAGTATGGATAGAAATTATTCAGCAAGCATACTAAGCTAGACCAGCTCTAGAAGAGGCAAGTTAATTTAAGCATTCTAATTTGTTGTTTTATATATTGTGAATATGCCGTTTACTTATACGGTAGTAATAAAATATATAGAACAAATATAAACCTGCTTCGACCCCTTTCTTGTGATTATGATTCACTTGATTGTTGTAGAATTACTTATCAAGCGCACTAACAAAAAACTGGATATTTTTTAGAATATACTGGGTAAAATTCAAAATCATGCTAAAAAATTTTTTATAAATTCAGAAAGGATTTTAAATTAATTTGATAACTTAGGTTAGCTTTTGTTGTCCTCCTTAATATGATCTCGTCGAAAGTTATAGTCTTTTCAAGTCATATTAATACGTAAAAAGTAGGTTTTTAGAGTTTTTAATGGACCCACTGGAAGACATTTTGCTATTGAAAAAATTTATAATGTTATAACAAAAAGAACAATGGGTGGTTTCTTTTTCTATAGACTTCAATACGCTTTCTCTGTTTATAGTTTTATTTGTATGATGATGCAGTAATGATAGAAGGCAATCCATAATATTATCTCCGCACTTATTGATCCCTTTAAAGCTTTCAGCCATTTTTATGGCCTGTTCCGTATTACCCGAATATGCGATTAAAGAAACAAAAAATATTTTGGCCGAAAAAAAATTTGGATTGATATACTCAATCATTTTAATTACTCTTTTTGCCTCATCAATATTATGAAATTTAACTAAATAACAAGCGTAAAGAAAGTAAACTTCAACTGAAAAAGGTGATAACATCATTGCAGATTCAAACTGCGCTCTTGTTGAACTATTTTTACGTTTCCTATTTAGAGCCTTTAAGGAAAGAGTCATTGCATATCCTAATGCGTCGGGTGCATGATTATTAATCAGATCAGAAATAACACCTTCGACCTCTTCTGATTGCATTAAACCCATCAATTCTAATGATAAATAAAATCCAATTGAGTTACATATTACGGATGTATCACAGGGATTTAATTCAGCATTATCGTGAGCATTTCCACACTCTGAATCCTTAAGTAAAACATCTTTCCAGTTAGTACCACAATCATAATCAGAGCCCAAGTAGTTGTGAGATAAATATATCGAAGAGCTCAAGCCCCTGATTATATCTTTGAATGCTGAATTAATTTGTAGCAAAGTGACAGGAAAACTTTTATCTAAAATTATTTTTTTCTTCCATAAAATTACCATTGAATCACTTTTAGTAATCTCTATCCTAATCCAGCTGCGATACTTGGTCGATACCTCTACGCCAGTGATGAAATAGTGCGCTCCGGCGTCTCTCAGCAATTGATAAGTTTCAATGAACTTTTCATTATCGATTGTCATTGCTGAAGTCATAAAATAAACATGATTATATGTTCTTTCGTATCCTAAACTTTGTATATAATCGAAAAGTAATAATGACTTTTCGTAACTTTTCATCTGAAAAGGAAAGATTGCAACCCTAATAAAATCATCTGCTTTCTCAGGGATGGTTACAGAATCGTTTTTTGTTACTCGCATAACGAAACGATATCCTTTGCCATATACTGTTTCAATATATTTTGTTGATGTCGATTCCCTTAGAATTCTGCGTAAGACATATATACATCTGGTTAATGATTCATCTGAAACCTGATCCGACCTCCAGACTTCCATTAGGATTTTTTCTTTGCTGACTACAACTCCAGCATTGTCTAGCAATAATCTTAACACTTTTAACTCTTTGGGGGGCAGACTTACCAATTTTTCATGAAAATAAAGAGTATGCCCATGCTTAAGTGTAAACCCCCCGAATATATAATTTTTCATATGTCGTTTTACCTGAAGCAATTACAAAGAAGAAATTTTACAACAAAAACCCGAACAGCTAGCTGAAGCATATTTTGCCCTGATACGAATTTCCATTTCATCAAAACTGTCAACAACTTTACTTTTTCATGACAAGGTACACATATATAAGCTTGCCATTATTTGTTGAAAAAAATTCATTTAATTTTATGGCAATGATTTATCCAGCAATTAAAGAATCTACTTCTATGAGCATTAGTTTTGCCCTTACAAATTACCAAAAACACCACCTTTGGTAATGCCTGGTGTTAAAAATTAGGCTTTAATTTCGGAAGAATTAATATACCAAACTTTAGCATGAGAACATGACCACAAAATGATCCCAAGCATAAGACTCATGATGGATACCATCATAAAATTCATTATTATTTTCAATTAAAAAAATCCTTTACAGTACTTACTCATTGGTGTAAAAAACAGCGCAAGCTTATAGTTTAAAACTATAAATAAAGCGTTTAGTTTTTTTTGTTAATAGAACAAACAAAATAAAGTGCTTTTAATTATCATTGCTGAGCCTATAATTATGAGGCTGCGGTATTTAATTTTTCATATGAGGTGTAATATTGTCTTTCTCGACCCCCTCTGTCGTCCTTGACGGTAGCAAACAAAGCATCATA
>Ga0265797_10008989_pt1 | contig 13138 bp, 8 predicted proteins | sample P2T30metagenome_FD_192433 | JGI IMG/M metagenome (GOLD analysis project Ga0265797, IMG submission 192433) | Plant litter microbial communities from East Loma Ridge, Irvine, California - P2 T30 | ecosystem: Environmental > Terrestrial > Plant litter > Unclassified | place: USA: California... | reverse complement strand
CACAACCTGGCTCGTCGACGGCGACGTAAAACGCACGCTCCGCTACTCCGACGCCAACGGCGGCTCAAACTACCCCCAAACCCCCATGAACGTCCGCATCGGCATCTGGGCCGGCGGCGACCCCAACAACGCCGAAGGCACCATCGAGTGGGCGGGCGGCGAAACGGATTACAGCGCTGCGCCTTTCACGATGGTGGTGGAGAAGGTGGAGGTAAGGAATGAGAATCCGGGGGACAGTTATATGTATGGGGATATGAGTGGGGGTTTTGAGAGTATTGTTGTGGATGGCGGGGATGGGAAAGTGAAGAAGAGTGGGAGTGGGGAGGGGGAGAAGAGTTCGAGTGCGAGTAGTTCGGGGTTGAAGATGGAGGCTAGTCCGAGCGCGAGTGCGAGTGCGAGTGCGACGGTTAATGTCAATGTGGATGGGGGTGTGGGCGGTGAGCATGCGATGGAGACGGGGAATGCCACTGGCAGCGCGAGTATGGCTAGTGTGACGCCGACGGGAAGTGCGACGGGCAGTGCGGCTGTGGCCGAGCAGACTGGTGAGTCTGGTGCGGACTTGGGCAAGAGTCTTGGTGGAGGGCTCTTATTGCTCAGCGCCATGACTGCGATGCTCTGGATCTAGATGTTAGCCATAATTACTTAATTCATCAATCCTTGCGACAATGATCATGCTTTCGCGTCTAGAGTTTTGCGTATCGTTCAGTGTTTGCATATCTGTATCGGAAGCCTAGATGCTGAGCCGAGAATCTACTCTTTGCGCGAAGCTAAAAGTGTCGATGATTTATTGCAAGATGCAACTCAATCCACCTCCGACTCGTATCCAGAGCCATATGAAGAGTTGCCCGATCGTTCCTGCAGCACTTGCCAATACAAGCAGTATGGTAACTCAGTGCGCAGCTGAACGGGAATCAAGTCTTCCAACGGGGTTTCGAAGCTAGGCTCGTCCACACTCCGGTATCCTGGAAACTTGATCTTCATACTCTTCTGCAACGCTGCAGCACTCTTGAGAGCCGAATCTCCCTCTTTCTCAATCATCTTGCGGAGCATTATACCTACCACCGGAAAGATACACGGGTGGCGTGGTTGATTCTTCTTCCAGTTGTACAGCATACAGGGGATAGCGATGGTCAACCATGAATCTCCTTGGAAAATGAATGCTGGATAGTCGACCGGTGCGACCTTCCGAGCGTACTTATGGATCTGCAGCAGTACCTGGGTGCATCGCATATGCAGCTGCAACACGTCGAATGTGAGAGCCGTCTCATCTTTGCTGACCACCTCCTTGAAGATACGTAGCTTTTGCAGAGAAGACAGCCTCTTGTGCGGATTAGGAGACTTCTACCTGGTCGCCTCCAACCAGCAACTTTAATTTGACGAGCGTGTCTTTCCTTGGTTCGTCATCAAGTGCGGGCCCCTTCTGTCTTTGTTGACGCCATTTCTCCAAGGTCTTGACTTTCTGATGTGTCTTATCGCGTGGCATCCTATCAACGGCTGACTCGAGATACTGAGAATGATAACTGAGGCGACGTGTTCCACTGACGCGGGAAACATAGGTTGAGCTGCTGCCTACGGTGCGAGGTCTGTAACCTTTGGTGAAATCGTGGGCCACATTTCCCATGATCAGCAGGACGCGTTTTCCGAATTCAGGGTCTTGTTGTGGTTTCTTGCCCATAAAGATCCAGTCGCTAACCTGCTGCTCGATCAACCGTTCCATATCTGCCCATTGCAGATCTTTAGGTAAATGTCCGGCACACTGAGCAGCGTTGTACAGATGAGCCATCACAATGATTTGGCCATCATTTGAGGTACACTCGATGGCTACTTCGTGATAATCATTGCACATGGTGGCTAGGAGTACACCGCAGTACGCGGGATTGCATCTCAATAGTGAGAACCCGGGTATCTTCCGGAATGTTAGCGGTAACCGCTCTTCGTCGATATCGAACGCCATCTGAGCCTTCTTATTGACAATGAAGGCTTCGACAAACTCTTTGCGATCGATAACGCTTTCACGATAGAGTGTATATTCGTCATCTAATTCCTCAAAACCTTTGACGTCGAGGTAAACTTGGTATCCTGTGATGATCTGCTGTCCGATCTTGTAGAGGAGCTCTTCGCTGACAGATAAATGACGCTCCAGCTCTCTTTGCATGTCCCAGAAGATTTGCAGCGAGAACATAATCCAGCTTTGCAGGCGACCCTCGCAAAGCATGGCGAATGCAGCCTTTCGCACCATGTATTCATCCATGAAACGGGGTTTTATCGAAGATGATGCTGCAAGCTGTGAAATACACTTGAGGAATCTCTTTTCATCGTTGGAGTATCGAGATTCTTCGTTCTTCGTTATAGGACTGAATGTGAAGAGGAGCAACTCTGTGACATGCTTGCATACGACAGTGTCGAAGCTCAATGATTGCTTTTCTTGTTTGTAAGCGAAAGGCCTCCCACAATCATTGGTTGCATCGACAAATGGCGAACCTGGTTCAACCTTGGAGCGGCTGCGCTGTAAGAAGCCGATGAGTTCGCTGTGCACACTATGACCGTTCGAGCCGTTGAATCGAGGGTTGGATTCCTCAAAATCGTTGCTCAACTTCTCTATCATTGCCAAAGCGACGTTCATGGTTAGCGCGGCGGCTTGGAGACCGATGTCGCCGTTCGCGAACTCGTGCCAAGTGCGTCTTACTGCAATCCTGAGAACTGTAACGTCCTTGAGAAAGCAGTAGATGGCGAAGGTAACGTCAGCTTCAGACTCTTCGAGCTTGTAGGTCACCTTCGACTTGGCGGGTCTGGCGTTGACGTCGATAATCTCGGGCATATCATCGGACTCTGGGAGAGCCTCGTTCTCCAACAGCTCGTATTTGTTGCTCGTGCGTATAACTTCTGCCTTCGTGGTCTTGGGCTGTCGACGTTCGACTGGTGGCTTCTTGGCGGCCTTGAGGATTTCGAGGACATCCTCCAAAGTCTTGATGAAGTGTTGATGGCCCGCGTTGTTCTTCTTGACGGCGTTGTCTGCACAGTCAGAAGTGCTTGCGTACCAGACTGCGCAATCCTTGCGACCTCGAATGACAGTCTGCAAGGTTCCGAAGACCGAGGTTGGAACAGGTACACGCGCATCATCGGCGATGGCTGTCGCAAGAGTGACGAACGATCCAGCCGTGATCTGGTACATAGCTGGGGCATTCTTTGCGTCTTTCCGGGCGTTTCCCTTCAATCTACCTCCCGTAGGCGGTTTCCCATGTTGTTGACTATCGCTGAACACTTCGTTGACAGTACCAGTGGCGCGGGCTGTCTCAGCTAGCCATTGAACGAGATCTTCGGTTCCTCTCTTGTACTTCTGATACGCATCGAATAGCAAGGGCGGGAGCGCCATTATTGGCAATGGGAATTGTTTGAATGATATGACAACGTGTAGTGGTCGCGTCGCAAGTCGGATGTAGGCAAATACCTGGGGGTGGGGGATAGCTAGGCTGATATGCTAAACCGAAGTCGTCCGTGCGTACTCACAATGAAGGAGGGCTTCAGAACAGAGGAACTGCCGTTGCGTGGGCAACGGTGATCAAACATAGCCAAGGGGGTATTGTACAAGACACGGTGACGGAGCCACGCTGCATACCTGCAAGTAAAGCTCGACCAACAGATCGACATTTACATGTGATGAGCAGCTAGTGCCACTGTGCTCTTTCGAAGTCCTTGCTACATCAATGGCAAGAGGACCAAAGAAAGTAAACTCGTTAAGTCCAAAGCTCGGAACAGCACATTTTCTGCGATTTCGATGCCCGCTGCAGAAGGTAATAACACAAACACTTCGTAAGAGTGCGATAGCTTTAGGGAATGCGAAGGCATGGGACGACATGACGTGAACAGGATCTTGTTCGACAATTGCTAAAGACTGACGGCAACGGGGACTTTACCATGTTCGTCAGAGGCCGCTGCGATGAGAGCATGTCTTCTCAAACGGCTCCTTGAATAGTGACGAAACTGTCCACATCCAGGTATGCGACCTTTTGCTACACCCCATTAGCTTGAAGTCATTGAGTGGTGGATTTTGATCTGGGCTGGCGATCGTTCGGGTAGCCAACTGCCTTCAAATCGGCCAATGTGGGGCTGAGAGCTTCCAGGCGCATCAGAGGCTAACGTTCTTTCGCCTTCATTCAACTTTCGTTTTGAAGACTACCTTTCCGCGATGCCACCTCGCATCTTTGAATACCGAATATTACACACGTAACTTTGTTGCAACACAGACTCATGCAGATCTAGGCACTATCGCGTCGTTTGAACCTGAGACCGGCTATGCAGAAGTCAAGCCACAAGCCACAAGCTGCTTTTTCTTCTTCTGTTTGGTGCACTAGGTAGTGGGCTCAGCTGATCCGTGAACAGCCACAGATGTCCTCAAAAATCAGGTGTTCGGGCAGGATGCCGCTACATCGGCTTGCACTGCCCCGCTTAGGGTATTCTCATCACCTTCGCTGATTTCGCACCTCAGACTTGTCCACAGTTCAACCTCCACGTCCCTCTAACGCACTTCTTCTATAGACTGTGTGTTGATATTGATGCGGCAAGTCCTTCTGTCATGGCAGATGATCTTCAGCAAAACTTCCCCGCCGTACCGAGGCCGGAGCCAGGATTGAAACCGTTCGCATACGCACCACTTGATCACCAGAAAAGATCGGTTCGCTTGATTCGCGTTCTTGCGACCAAGTCCAAAGAAGGCAGAATTCAGTGCGAGATTCGCCACGCCTCCGTTTCCAATTCGTACATATGCCTCTCTTACGTGTGGGGAGAGCAAGACTGTTGGCACACAGTACTTCTCGATAGCAAACCTTTCAAAGTACGGAGCAATCTTTTCGACTTCCTTGCAAGAGCAAGGCAAAACAACCGATTACTTGGAGAATGGCTCTGGATCGATGCCATGTGCATTGATCAGGCAAACGTCGGCGAGCGCAACCATCAAGTGCAACAGATGGGTCGTATCTATACCTACGCCAAAGAAGTCATATCCTGGTTCGGAGAAGACAAAGACTCTATTGCTGCATATTTTGTTGAACAGGTATCTCCATCGGGAGATGCGGTCAATCACAGCCTTACCGACCTCTGCCTCAAGTTTGCCTGGGCACCTTACTGGAACCGCGCTTGGATTACGCAGGAAGTTCAACTCGCTCGAAAGGTTACTCTACTAGCTAAGAACGTAGAAGTTGATTACCGCCTACTGCTCTCTGCGAACGGGAACCTTTTGACCACAGATAAGTACAACCCACACTGGATAGTGCGGCCACGCCCTCCGAGTTGGCTACCTAGCAAACGAAGCCTGATCTGTGTGATGAGTGAGTTTGGTTATAAGAGATGCCACGATATACGAGACCGCGTATATTCCTTGCTCGCTCTTTGCGATGACGGATCAGACGTCCAAGTCGATTACAACACGTCAGTAGAGCGACTTGGAAGACACACCCTAGAGTGCTGCGGAAGGTCGTTTTGTCTCTGCTCTATGCGCATTGTCCACGATGTCTTACATCTCGGACAACAGCTTTCCCGCGGCCCTTTGGAAGACGGGTCTTCGAAGCCTTTTGCATACATGACCCTTCCATATTACCAAGGCGGTCTTCCGTCGCGGAAATGCACATCAAAGCCTTGCCAGGTTCCAAAATGCGATGGGACTGAATGGTCGCATATCTCAGGCTTCGTTCATCAGGCTTCACATAACGATGATCCATCCATTACCATCTATCCCAGCCGCATTTGCAGATCTGCTTTCCACAATCTTACCCGTATCGAGATGGTTGCAGTAGGGGAGTCTCGATATAGGTGCGATAAAGTGGGGTTTGACATGGAGAAACATTATACACGTCCAACGCCAAAATTCCTGAACGAGGATAGAGCGCGAACTTGGTGGTGGAGTCCACCACAGAAGAGTCGGCATCATCATCTTACTCTGATACCTACAGGCGATACCTGTAGAATCGAGTTCCAGTTCAGCTCTTTGATCGAGATAGCACGCGACTCAGCAGAGGCAGATCCATGCGGGGTCGTTAGAACTCAACGTGCAAAGCTCGATCAGTCTGCATTGCGACTTTCTTCTTCACTAGAATAGTTTGGGAGTTTTACGTTATACAATTGTCAAATTGGAAGCGTCCTTGTTTAAGACTTGCCTATTTCCTATATGCAACCTAGTCCTTACCATGGCAACGTAGTTCCATCCCAATTCTGGAACGTTCCCGAGATCGACCTCTCCGCCTTGTCCAGCGTGCTCAAAACCCCACCCACACTCTGCTCGACAGTAATAGCACCCGCGGCCTTCAGCGCCTCAGGCGGACCCATAGTATTCCCCATATCTGTCACAACCAAACCAGGATGCGTCACGTATGATGTGAGCCAAGGCTCCTCGAAATGTATCCTGTTCACAGCCCAGTTTAGTGCGGCCTTGCTAGATCCATACGGGCTGAAGACCTCTGGAAAGCCAGCAAGAGCTGCCTGGGCGCCCATGCTGCCGATGACCGTGGAGATGCCGAGGAAGATGGGGTTGCCGGATTTGCTGGCTTGAAGCAGCGGCTTGACGGCCTGAAAGAGGAGAATGGGACCGATGGTGTTGACGGCGAAGTGGTCGCGGAGTGCCTCGGATGAGGTGTTGGCGATGGTAGTTCCCGAGTGCGCGATTCCGGCGTTGGCAATCACGATATCGAGAGAGGTGATGCCGTGCTCGGATTTGAGCTGAGCAACAGCATTCTTGGGGTCTGCTTCGGCTGATGAATCAAGCTTGACGACGATGAGTTTAGAACCCGAGGCCTTGGGCAAAGACTCCAGTGTTGGGATGGACTTGGCGACATCTCGGACTGCGGCAACCACGGTTGTGTTTGGACGTTGAAGCAGGCTTTGGGTGAAGCCTTTGCCGATGCCGCGGTTGGCTCCGGTGATCAGATAGGTAATGGGTGAAGACATTGTTTGGTTTGTGGTTGCTGCTGTGATGATGTCGAATGTTTAGCAATTGGTAGAGAGCTGTAAAGTTATGATTTACACGATACACTTCTTCCTTATGTAGGCTCCGACCTGCGATAGAAGAGGTGACAAACCCCGAGGCCGAGCATGCTTAACAATCTTTTGTTCTTTCTGGCGCGCTGGTGCTGGTGAGGAAAATATCCATACGGATGATGCAATTTGGCCAGAAGGAGAGTTTGTTGGTCCGGTACTGAGAGTTACGGGCGCAATCTGGTGGAACACCTAGGCTGATCAGTATATCTAAGCGCGGCCCGGTGGGTGATTAGTGAACTTTGAGATTTCTGGTAACCGGACCGATGTTTAGTGAGCGTCCCCGACTAGGTAGTCTACTATGCGACATCTTCATGAGATACGCTGTCTGGTACTAGCCACTTCTGCCTCTTGATTATAAGTTTTGACTTTTTTCGGCATTAGGAATGGAAGATAGCAAAGGGTGAGCAGTACATGATAGCGCATGTAGTAAGGCAAAGGCGACCTCGGGAACATTGCAAACGATCCTCCGTGAACTAGGCGTCGCACCTGTTGTTCGGCGGTATTCGGGGGTACGTTGACCTGCTACAGCATATGGCACAAGCTATCGCGCACGCGATGTTAACGTTTCAAGGCGGGGTTTCTCTGCAACTATGTTACTTCCTGAGGACTAAGGTCGAGATGAATGATTACCTATGCATTTCGGCATGGAGGTAGGCGGCGTTAGCAGGAGCGGCTGCCGAGGTTGCCGATTCCTGGCCGACTCGAAGCCGTCCACGGTGCTCAGGTAGCTTTAGAAGCGTTCTCCTTCCATCGCTTCGCCTCCTTAACTACGCATGAACACACGGGTTGACTGCTCTTGCCGCGTATCGATGCATTGCGGGAACTGCTTCGCGTATGCTGCTGCCTCGGACAAACCGTCATGACACCCTGACAATACCTAGGTAGCTGGGAATCGGTATACGTCGCACCATCGACCGGCTGTGAAGCTAGGTACCGATTTTCGCAGGTTTTCGCATCCCAGAGTCGCCCGAGTCGCAAAAGAAGTTTAGGCCGCAGCAATGATGGACGAGGCTGATAGGAAAATGGGCAAGCAGGCTCTAGTTATGGGCGTCCAGCAACCTGCACTGCCCCGCTCGGCATGATGCCTACAACAAGCAGCCACATTCTGGCAGCTTGATCAGATAGCCGCTCCCTCGCCCTCACCCTTCACGATACTCACACCCCAAAATATAACTTAGTACCAGCACGTTCACAAGGACTTCATCTCAATCCATTCATATTACGATGGATACAGGGGCCCTGTCGTCGGCAGCCAATCAGAGTCACACACTTCCCGCCGGATACCAGACGGAATTCACTTACACACCTCTCGACTATTGCGCCCCTTCTATCCGTCTGCTTCGCATCCACCCAGAAACGTCGTTCGATGACTTAATCCAGTGCCAACTCCATCATGCTTCGACCACGAGCACTTACCGCTGCTTGTCATACGTCTGGGGTGATGATTCTTGGTACTATTGGATTCTGGTAAATGGTCAACGGTTCCGCGTTCGACGGAACCTGTACAGCTTTTTGAGAGTGGCGTGGCAGCAAAAGCAATGCCACTCCCACTGGTTCTGGATAGATGCTATCTGCATAGATCAGAGCAATGGTATCGAGAGAAATCATCAGGTTAAACAGATGGGAGACATATTTGCGGGGGCGGAACAGGTTGTGGCGTGGCTTGGTACCCACAAGGGGGTAACCCTCTTCTTAGAGACCTCGAAACATGGGGAAAATAAAGGGGCATCGACGCAAGGTCCGCGAAAGTTGAGAAAACGAAGACAAATAATGGGAATAACAGAAAGAGATACACAGGCGATGATTGACAGTTCAGGCTCACAGGGCGATAGCAACGAAGGGAGGATCTCGACTGCGTACCTGGATGCATACCGCCAATTCTGTTTCGCTGATTATTGGGATCGTGCCTGGATCACTCAAGAAGTCGCGCTTGCCCGTCAAATCACGTTCATGGCAGGAGAAGTCAGCTTATCAGCAAGTTCACTTTCGTTCGACCTCAATTACATCTGCGATGACCGCATTGGAGCACTTGATCCACGCACGACACATGAACTTCGGGGCAGAAGTCTAATATACCTGATGGACCGATTCAAAGCCAAGAAATCGTGCGTCGTTCGCGATCGGGTATTTTCGCTGCTTTCCCTATGTGGCGAAGGCTCAGATGTGACTGTCGATTATGGTGTCACGGAACTAGAAGTCGCCGAAAACGTCCTGAATTGCTGTAGACGCTCGTTCTGTCTATGTTCTATAGGCATAGTGGCACACGTCTTGGGTGTTCAAACCGAACTGACGACCCCGCTTTGTCTCCTCAACTCGCGTCGGGAATATGCTCAGATTACCCTTCCGGTGACTACGGACTCGGAAACATTCAGAACCAGCGAGAATTTACCTGCTTTGTATGAGCCAGATTATAATGACTCGCGTCTCACATTAAAGATTCGCGCCCTTTGCCGCTCATATCGTGGACGACTTCGCGTATCCCCCGTCAGGATCCCATTATTAGTCAGCTATGGACACGAGATCTTTGATGAATGGCGCACTCATACGATCAATGGATGTAGTCTTGAGCTATCAAACGACCAGCAGTCTTGCACTGCGATCTTCTCATCGGCGTTTCTCTATGAGATCATTCAGTTCAATCGATCATTGATGCCGTGCTGTGAGCGAGTGACGTACGAAGGGACATCGTCGGCGTGGACATCTAGCATGCCCGCATTAACTTTGTGTGAATAGGTGGAAACATTATAGGACCATATAACAATAGGCTCAATAGATTTGTGTTATGTTGAAAAGATTGTGTTCCTGTCTATTGGTTTCTCGCTCAATCTTCGGTCGCTGACTCTCTTGACTGGAACCTAACGTGCGCCTACTACATCCCTTTTGTCGACACATCTTGTCTTGATGCTGTCACACCTTTTGATCAAACTTACGCGCAGTGTACTCTCCATAATACTTCATAAGCAATTCATACGACTCCTTCGTCGTCCACCCATTCCAAACGATAAGACCTCGCTTCGACTCCTCATCGTTCGAGGCGCTTGTGGTATGGGTGTGACTGATGGAGGCTTGCTGGCATCTAAGCTGTAATAATGTGCGGTCCATGCTGCACCGTTGCTGACCTTGTTCACTGCTCATGGATGCTGCATAGCAAGCTCAGTGAGCGACGAGATCCTTCGGATGCGTATTGGCTCGTTACCTGAGCATTGATAGTGGCCTTCATGAGAGACAATCGCTAGACTGTCAGGAACACAATATCGCATTGTCAAAGTCTATGTCACTCCAAGCCGACTGAAGATCGTCGCTGTCAAAAACTCCATGAACGCCATGCTTGCTCATATCGACACTATCCTCCGTCTCCGCGTGCCACCCTATTCGTCATCGAGTATCGAGCTGGCCAGCGGGCCAAAGAAGGGTACTTCGTATCGATCGAGTGTTGCGGCTGTCCACATGTTAGCACCTGGCTCCATTCTAGCAGTCACACCTTGGACCCACCATCCAGATATGCCCTCCAAGTCAACCACCCTATCCCCGCCAAATCTCCGATGAATAGCACCCAGGAGATGAAGCTCGACCAGCTGAATATGATATGCACCACAAAGACGAAGGCGAACAGCAAGCTGCTTTGCCATGCGTGAAACCGTACATAGTCGCTTTGGTGCTCTAGAACCAGCAGTAACACACCACCCGCTGGTGGCAGTAGAAGATATGCCAGGCATGCTTCATAATCCAGTCGCCAGCCTAAAGACGTTGTGAACATGTCTACGTCCTCGCGGGAACGGCCGAAGCCTGTGCTCCGCGAAGGCTGATCCCATGCTATGCGCTCTGTATCGGGTTCTGCGGGCGGCGATATGGGCGATTGACCTTGGAAGTAGTCATGCTGTTCGTATGCGCGTGTAGTGGGCGATGTGATGTTACGTGTACGGTCGATAGATGTCCTCGGCGAGTGGACTGGCGGTGGAGAGAGCGCGCGTGACGATTCGGGGATGTCTTGGTATGGGGCGAAGTTCGCGGCCATTATATTTTCTTGACTTGGAAGACGTATGCAGTATATGAGGAGCTTGTCGCTCAATTCCTGTGTATTGCGAAGTTTGGTGCAAGAGATAGGGCTGACGCAGAGGCAGGTGTAACCGGGGCTGTGACGTTTGGCAGGGATCTGAGCTCGAGACGGGCCGGGGTTCTGCCGTTGGCACGTGAATGATCGCTTTCGGCCATCTCCGCCGTGTCACTCTGCTGCAGGAACAGTCATGCTGTGCGACGTCTCTAGAGAACGACGGCTCACACAGCTGTCGAGTACCTCGCAGTCAACAGCATGCTAACGCAAGTGCGACGAGTCAATGTTGAGTGAGGAAACGCCGTCTTCTCCGTCGCTGGCTCGAGGTCGCCCTCTCCTTGTGTCACAGGGACATCAGACTCCGCCTTGGGTCAACCTTTGTCTCGCCATGTGTCGTCCTACCTCACTCCACATCCTGTACGGTTGGAACCACGTATAAAACTGAGCGTTGAAGCACTCGTTGGCATTCATTCACACCGCTCACACTGCACTTCGGTAAACTTTGCGCTTATCCCGTCGTTCCCCGAAAGTTCAACGCCACAAAACACCGCGTTGTCACACTTCAACTCACAAATCCTCTTACAACCAGAATACATCCATCAACATGTGCATCGCTATACTTACGACCGCGCACCCAGACTACCCGTTCATTCTACTCAACAATCGAGACGTACGTTTGTTAGGCTTCAGTGTTTCTCTCTCACAATTAACGCAGATTAGGAGTATCTTCACCGTCCAACGGCAGAAGCAACATGGTGGCCAGCTCCAGATACGCAAGTTCTAGGAGGTTATGATCTACACCGCCCTGCGCATGGCACCTGGCTGGGTGTAACTCGTCAAGGTCGAATCGCAGTATTGACCAACTACCGTGAAGAGGACCAGACCATTGTTGAGGGAGCGCGAAGCAGAGGATTGATTCCAAACGCTTGGCTGAAGATCGACCCAAAGAAAGGGGACAGCACAGAAGGTTTCGCGAAGCGAATGATTGAAGAGGATGGTGTTGAAGGTGTAGGAGGTTTCTCGCTCTGCTATGGATTCATCCAGGATGTTATCAAAGAAGAAGGAAAAGGCCTAGCAATCGTCAGCAACCGTACTCCAGATGTTCATGGTGTGGTCCATCTCCTGCAAACGCCAAATGAAACTCGAGCTCTCAGCAACGCCGCCTACAGTGACCGCAGCTGGCCCAAAGTAACAAACGGAGAAGCCTGGACACGGACCGCAATTGCTGAATCCGTCGCGGCGAATGAGTCTCGCGACCACCTTATCAATCGTCTTCTTGACATCCTCACCACGGACACCATGCCGCGACAAAAAGAGAACGAGGAATGGGACATGTATCTCAACCAGCTCCGTCACAGCATCTTTATACCGGCCATCGGAAGGGATCATCTTGAAGAGCACAAGATGCCTGCGCATGAGATAGGCGACTTGGTCAAGGCGAAGGCGGTAGATGCTACGAGTGGGTGCTATGGTACACAGAAGAATATCGTAGTGCTCTGCGACAAGGAGGGCAAGGTGACGTATTTTGAGAGGACGCTGTATGACGGCGACGCGAAGCCGATCGAGAAGGGAAAAGGGGACAGAGTATTTGACTTCACGATTGAGGGATGGTAAGATGACGACCGATCATATGTGTTCCGTGGTAGAGTTTTCACTGCTTTCACTTTATCCCAACTTGACCCATCCATACGTTGTTTCTATATCCTATCCATTGTCAACTTTCCATCGGTCAGCGCAATGATCCCTAGTAGCCACTAGTAAGACTTGATCTCTCCGTTTGCTGTCCGCGACATCGCGCTGCGCGATTGGTCCGTGTAGCTATTCTCTCCGTTGCTACGCCTGACCACCCCGTCAACAACAACAGCTTGTCTCCTCAGTTGACCTTGAACGCAATCATCTTGCAACAACCACTTTTGGCCGCTTCCAGCCCGTATCAGCAATCGCTTCTCCTACTCCCACGTTTTCATCCTACTATACCCGCTACCATGTGCATCATGTGGTTCGTAACGCATAACGACGGCCCCCGCGAGCACTATATCGATTCCGTCCACTGCGCCCATC
>Ga0265797_10008988_pt1 | contig 13138 bp, 7 predicted proteins | sample P2T30metagenome_FD_192433 | JGI IMG/M metagenome (GOLD analysis project Ga0265797, IMG submission 192433) | Plant litter microbial communities from East Loma Ridge, Irvine, California - P2 T30 | ecosystem: Environmental > Terrestrial > Plant litter > Unclassified | place: USA: California... | reverse complement strand
CAGCACATCGAGCCTAATCGCGGGAAAACGGTGCAGGTGCATTACGAAATCTTCCGGGCCGCCAGCAACACGACCAGTTATTCGAATGTGCTGGATTTTATGATCGGTGAGCCGGTGACGCTGGATCCGCCGACGATCGAGTCGGTACCCATTGACGTGTTGGATAATCCGAATGGAGTGAAGCTGCAGGTAAAAGGCTTTGCAGCGAGGACGGACGACAAGGCCCAATTCGTCCAGGTTAATGCGCCGGGCGGTGCGCCGCCGTTTCAGGTCGTCGATTTTGTTGATGGTCTTGCAGAGATTTCATTGAGTGCTGTGTTTTTGGCGGCTTGGCAGGGCAAAGCGATTGAGTTTCGGTGGGATTTGATTCGTAACGAAGTTCCAGCTGGAGAATCACCAGCGGCCAAATTTGACGTTATGAAAATCGCCGACGGTGATCCGCGCTTGCCGACGCCGAACATCGACGGCAACATGAGTGATGAGCTGCACATTCATGAACTTCAGTCAGACGCACGTATCTTCGCGTCAAAATGGCTGCCGTTCGAACCAGGACAACCGATTTGGGTAACTTGCACAGGCTTTGACAAGAATGGCAATCCCACGAGCGTAGACGTCAGATCGGGAGAGCCAAATGAATCGCTGGTCGGGCTGTCGGTAGCGGCGCCGGTGGAGTGGTTGGAAACACTGAAGGATGGGACGGAACTGAGGATTATTGTGACGGTAGATCCAGATGGGGCCCCTGGTACGGCTACTGCGAACGCATTGCCGTCGCGAAACGTGTAGGGTACACGCCGCCCTGGGTTACTGCGATTACAACGGGCTGCATCAGTTGTAATCGCAGTGTGCGTCCCCTGCAGGATTGAACGGCGTATTTCTTTAATGCGCGTGAAAAGCTAAACCGCTATCACTGAAACTTTAGAGATTGTGTGATTGCCGACATAGATCCGGGTTCCGTCCGCAGTTATAGCGATTCCGTACGGGTGACTTCCGGCAGGGACGCTCTGCACCACTTTATCCGTAGTCGTGTCAATCACTGACACCGTGTGACTATCGTAATTGCTGACGAACATACGATTACCGTCCGGGCTGACAGCGATCCAGTATGGATTTTTCCCGAGCGGAATGGTTGTCAGCACCTGATCCGTCGCTGTATCAATCACGGAGACCATGTGACTGCCGTGATTACTGACATACACTCGAGTGCCACCCGCGTTGATTACTATTCCGGTCGGCTGGATTCCTGTAGTGATGCTCGTAAGAACTTCGTTTGTCGTCGTGTCGATTACCGAGACCGTGCCGCTATCATAGTTACTTATGTAAGCGCGGGTACCTTCCGGACTGATGGCAATTCCGTATGGACCTTTCCCGGTAGAGATATTCCTCAGGACTTGATCTGTCGTCATATCAATGACCGATACCGTGTGGCTACCATAATTGCTGACATAAGCGAGGGTACCGTCCGGGCTGAAAGCGATCCCCCTGGTGTAGGTTCCACACTTGATGTTCTTTAGAACTTGATTCGTCGCCGTATCAATCACAGAGACCGTTCCGGGATTGTAGTTACAGACATAGGCGCGGGTCCCGTCCTGGCCGACGGCAAGCCATCTCGGACCGTTCCCGACCGGGATGTGCTTCAGGACTAGATTGTTCGCCGTGTCAATTACCGAGACCGTATGGCTATTGGAGTTGCTGACATAAGCACGGGTGCCGTCCGGGCTGAAGGCGATCCCGTCCGAACCAGCCCCGACGGGAATGGAACCGACCGGTCCCAGGCTCGTAACGGTTACGTTTGCAGTATCGACCGGTGTACCGCTGCTGACGCTCAAAGTGTAGGAGCCGGGGACATGCGTGCCTTTGACGCCGCTGACACTGACCTTACCGACTTCATCCGTAATGAATTCGCGCTGGCCACTGCCACCGTTGGAGTATTTGAAGTTGGCCGGGAGGGACAAATCGAGGTGCCCGTCGGGAATGGGTATGTTGTCGCTATTGGAAAGGAGCAGTTCTATATTTTTGAGCCGCCCAGCGGGCGCGATGGTATAGGACGCGTTAGTGAACGTCGGCACGCCGTACTGTTTTGCAATGACCGTATAGGTGCACACAGGAAACCGCATCGCAGAATCGACGCTGTTAATTTCCGGTTGCGACGGGGTGACGATGTTGTCTGCGGAGCTGGGGGTCTGATCCATGGGAGAGAATCCTGTCTCGATGGGTGGATGCAGGTATAACACCCCCCTGCACGAGATTTGGCTACTGTCAGAAATTACAGGTGCCGGGGTTTATCCGATGAGAGGTAAGTCCGATCGCTATCACCCGCCCCCACTTTCCCCTACGAATCTCTCGACTCGAAAACTTCACCAAGCCGCTGATCGCGCCCCTCGACCACTACCTCTGCCCACCCGGCTCCACCCCGCCCCCCTTCAGCCCTCTATGTGCGCCATCACCGGCGACACCTAAAACGAAGACCTGCTGGCCAACGCCTGCGAATCCCTGGCCTCGGCCAAAACCATCACCCAGGAATTCTCCGGGCTGGTGAGACCATCCCAGCGCCGGGCACTGATGGGGATTGCGCATTGATCATGCTCGGGGAATTGGCAGTGAATCGAGCGCTGGATAATCTGGAGAGGCCGCAGTAGCACGGCTTACTGCTGATCGCTCCCACGCTCCCGCGTGGGAACGCAGCCCGGGACGCTCTGCGTCCCATACGACGCGGGAGCTCGGGAATCATCAGATCAAAAACCTGCCCTTGCGAAACAATCAGGGTCTTCGAGCCTCAACGACCACTCGTCTGAAAACTTCCAAAACCTGTCAGGTTTGACAGGTGCGCTGCCGGTGGTTTTGTCTCCTAATCACTCCATGTCCCCAGCAAGAGTGCCCGCCATGCTCATCCAACCGCGCAAACGAATCTCGACGCTATCCCTGCTCGACCCGGAAATCCCCGGCGGCCGGTTGCTGGATGACGGCAAGTGGGGCATCAACCTCGCCGCCGCGCGACTCAACTACCCCGACAAGGGGCTGAAGGTTCAGGTTCCCGCCTGGAACAACATGAGCAAGAGCGATAACTGCAAGTTGTACCTGGGCACCACCATGGTCGCGCAAAAGACCATCAACGAAGACATTGAAGTGAACAAGCATGTCACTCTCTTCGTCGCGCCCGAGCGCTTGCTCAGCGGCGACTGGGAGCTGTCCTACGAGGTCACGCGTTTCGGACAGAAGCCCGAGCCGGGACCGACAATCAAGCTTTTCGTCAAACTCGAACTGCCCGGCGGTCAGGATCTTAACCCTGAATATGGCCACTCCGAACTGACCATCGCCTTCGATCCGCCGAATGTGGTGCGCGACGGCGTCGACGAGGCCACCGCTGAGAAAGGCGTGCTGATCTACGCCAAACCCAAGCCCGGCGATGGCTTGCTCTACACGAATGCCGCCGTCGGTGACGTGCTCATCCTGGCCTGGGCCGGGAAAACCGAGAACTCCGAGCCCGTCACTCAGGAACAGCTCGACGATCCGGAAGATAACCCGATCGTCGTTCTGGCCAACAAGGCCACCATCCTCTCGGCCGGAGACTCCGACCGCGTGTTGGTCAGCTACAAGATCCGCGACCGCGTGTACAACGAGTCCGAAGACTGGTGCGAGGCCGTGCATATTGTCGTCGACACCGAGGGCTTGCGGCAGGATGCGCCCATCCTCGATCAGGCCGATGGCCTCGTCGTGGATCTGGAAGTGCTGGGGGACGAACCGCCGATAGTGGACGTTTGGGCGGTTGACGAGAACATCTTCAAAGAGAACGACAAGATCTACCTCAGCGTCACCGGTATCGACGACGCAGGTCAAGAGATCAGTGAATTGGTGGACAAGAAGATCGAAAGCGCGCCGCCGGTAGTGGTCTCGATCGAGCACAAGAACAGTACCCTGCGTGCCTTGGCCAAACGCACGGTGGTGTACTCCTTTCATGTCCGCCGCGACGGTGTCGTGGTCGACAACTCCCAATCCAAGTCCCGCGCCTACAGCGTAATCGGCGAACCGACACGTCTGGCCGCGCCGATCGCGATAGATCACATCAGTGGCGCGCTCGACCCTGACGCGCCCCAATACCGCATCCGCATCCCCTACAATCTACTGATCACCACGAACAATGCTATCGAACTCAAATGGTTCGGCACCCGGGCGGACCTCACGACTTACGACCCGGAACTGGAGTGGTATTTCCCGAGCAAAGACGAGGCCAATGATCCCGAGGGCTTCGTCGTCACCGTCCCCGGCGAACACGGCAAAACCCTTGAGGGCGGCACGCTGGATCTGTCATACAACCTGCTGAGCGACGAAGACGGCACCATCACCCGCCGCGCGTCGCTGCATGCTTCGCGGCTCAACGTCGGCGAAGCGCAACGGGAGCTAGTCAAACCTGTCGTCCTTGGCGAAAAGGACGGCGCCCTGGAACCCAAGGACCTGCCCGGTGGCGCCAGCAAGCTCACCGCCCCACGGCCGGTCGCTGTTCCGAGCGAGGCCAACGATATCGTCACTTATTTCTGGATCGTTGAAAGCAACAAGCCTGTTACCGACTTCAAAAAACTCAACGCACTGTCCAAGGACAAGGACGTGGAGTTCCCGCTGAACGCAGCGTTTGTGGCGCAGCACATCGAGCCTAATCGCGGGAAAACGGTGCAGGTGCATTACGAAATCTTCCGGGCCGCCAGCAACACGACCAGTTATTCGAATGTGCTGGATTTTGTAATCGGTGAATCGGTGCGCCCCAAACTGCTCACGCTCGACTTGATCAAGGAATGCTCAAGCGGCAAGGAAATCAAGGAAGGTGAGACGACCCATGAGACCAGCGTGGTGATTAGCGGCAAAAGTCCCAAGGGGACAGTCTTGGTCGTGGATTCAGAGATTTCAAAATTAGTAGGTTTGGGGCATCCCGATTCTGCCACAGGCGAATGGGAGGCACTTGTCATTGATCTGAAGCCGGGTTTGCATAGCTTCCAAGCCGCTGTGGCTAACGCACCGGAGTTGGGAACGACGCCAAAGCGGACTTTGACCGTTTCTACGGTCATTGCTCCTGGCTGATGCTGTTTTAGCGGCGCGATGTTCATAGTCAAATCTGTGGGGCGGCCTTGCTCGAAGATGGCCTTCAGCCGATGCAGCACTTCACGGATAAAAATCGCCGCCCCGTTCAATCGGAACGGCGTTTTTTTGTATCACACGGGAGGTCAAGAATCCCGATGCAAATCCGGCGGAATCGGCAGGTCATCCTTCAGCGGATCCGGACGTTTACCCTTGCCCGCCAGGTGTTGGCGAATCTGGCAGGCGTAAGCCAATACCTGCGCGACTGCCAGATATAGCCCGCCGGGAATTTCTTGCTCAAGTTCCGTGGAATAGAAGATCGAGCGTGCCAGCGCGCGCGATTCAAGCGGTATGAGTTTGTTGGACACACCGATTTCGTGGATTTTCAGGGCGATGAAGTCGCTGCCCTTGCCTAGCAGCACCAGCGCGCCGCCCTTCTCCGAGTCGTATTTGAGCGCGAAGGCGTAGTGAGTCGGGTTGGTGATGACCCCGTCGGCTTCGGGAATCGCCGACATCATCCGCCGCTACGACATCTCGCGTCGGGTCTGGCGGATGCGTTGCTTGCTCGGGACGGCCTTTCTGATCCTTGTGTTCGTCGCGCACTTCCTTTTTGGTCATCAGCAATTCTTGATCGTTCCCACGCTCCCGCGTGGGAATGCAGCCCGGGACGCTCCGTGTTCCATCCGGAGCCAGGCGCGTAGCATTGTTGAGGCATCAACGACGCGGGAGCTCGGATTGATCAGATCAAAAACCTGCCCTTGCGAAACAATCAGGGTCGGCAGGCCTTTACGACCACTCGTCTGATATCTGCCAAAACCTGTCAGCTTTGACAGGTGCGCAAATCGCAAAACTATCCCCTAATCATTCCTGTCCCCATGACGCCAGACAGGAATGCCACCATGCTCATTCGGCCATTCAGAAACATGCACCCGCTTGCCTTTGAAGACCTTGATATCCCCAATGGCCGAAAGCTGGAAGATGGCCGATGGGGTGTCAACCTCGCGGCCGCGCGATTACTGGATCCCGAAAAAGGCCTGAGGATTCATGTTCCTATTTGGCCAAACAAAGCCATAGACGATAACTGCAAGCTGTTTCTGAACGGCAAACTGGTTGATCAACAAACCGTTACCGAGTCAATTGAGCTACGCGAGCGCACGACCTTGTTCGTACCGGTGGAGCGTTTGCTCAGCGGCGAGTGGAAACTGAGTTACGAAGTCAAACGCTTCAGTCAGCAACCAGATCCCGGTCCGACCCTTGAACTGTTCGTCAAACTTGAGTTGCCCGGCGGGCAGGACACTGACCCTAATTATGGGCACTCCGAATTGGCGATAGGATTTATCCCCCCAAACGTCGTGAAGGACGGTGTCGACAAGGACAGCGTCAAGGACGGTGTGACGGTCGTTGTAGTACCCAAGTCCGGCAGCGGTGAGGCCTACCCGAATGTCTCCGAGGGAGATGTGATTACCGTTGCCTGGGCCGGCAAAGTCGTCGACTCGGCGCCCATCAGTCAAAAACAGATTGATGATCCGGTCAACAATCCGATCCAGGTTTTCATCAGCGAGAAGGTCATTCTCGCTGCCGGCGACTCCGAAAAAGTACTCGTCAGCTACAAGATTCGCGACTGCGTCTACAACGAGTCCGAAGACTGGTGTAAGCCCGTGGCCATCCCCGTCGATACCAACAACTCGAAACGCGGCGCGCCCATCCTCGAACAGGCTGACGGTGCCAAGCTGGATCTGAATGTACTGCTTGAACAGATACCCCTGCTGTACGTCTGGGTAGAGCTGGAGACGGAGTTTCAAAAAGACGACGTCATCATCATGCATTTGACCGGCACCACAGCCGGCGGCGAACAGATCGACATCGTGAAGCGCAAGGCTATCGACCAAGAACCGCCGACGCCGTTCTCAATCGAGCACGACAACAGCGGCCTGTACAAGCTCGCCAAGCGCACAGCGGTGTACTTCTACGAACTGGAACGTGACGAGAAAGTCATTGCAAAATCCAAGACCCGCTCCTACAACGTCATCGGCGAGGCCAAACGCTTGGCCGCCCCGATTGCGCTGGATGCAGCCAGTGGCGCGGTTGCACCCGACCTTCCCAAGTATCGAATCCACATTCCCCATAATGAACAATTGTCCACGGACAAGATGATCGAACTGCACATAGTGGGCACTCGTTTCGACGGCAGCGACTACGAGCCGGTCTTGGAATGGTTCGAGATTTCCCAGGAAGAAGCCGACGGCAGCAAGCCATATGTCATCACGTTTGACGGGGCGCACATCAAGACTCTGAATGGGGGCAAAGTCCGCTTTTCGTACGATCTGCTCTCCGATGAAGATGGCGAGATCGTCCGACGGACATCTCTGAGTTCCTCACTGCTCAATGTCGGCGAGCCGCAGTTCGAGCTGGTCAAGCCTATCGTGTCAGGCGAAAAAAACGGCGCTCTTGAGCCTAAAGATCTTGCCGACGGCAGAAGCGAGGTCGAATGCCCCAACCCGATCAATGATCCGACCAAAAGCAAGGATGAAGTGCACTGGCGACTATACGACGCTGACGCCACTTTGTTATTTACCGATCACAAACTGGTCAATGCGCTCAATGCCGGGAAAAACATCCATTTTTCACTCGACGAAGCGTTCGTTCTCGAATACTTCGAAAACCGCCGCGGCGAACAGCTGGTGGTCGACTACTTCATCAAGCGATTCGAAACCGGCAAGACGAACCAGTCCAATCCGTTGCCCTTCATTATCGGCACAGCCCAGCAGCAACTGCCGCCAGGCAAGGTGATCGAAGCCATCGAGGATGTGCTTGATGTGGCGGATGCAGCGAACGGTGCTACCGCTGAATTCGCCGCCAATGACGCTGAAAACGCGGGTCATCACTATTACATCAAGTGGACCACTGCAGACGGAAAAGTCGAGCACCCTGATGACAGGCTCGTCACCTCAGCCAACAAAGGCAAGCCGGTCAAAGTCAATATCCCTGCCAACATCGTCAAGGACAGTGTGGGGCATGATGTCACCTTGAGCTATTACGTCGAACTGCTCGATGGAACTAAACAGCCGGCCAAAGATTACACGCTGAGCGTGGTACAGAATGCCCTCAGACTGCCCGTTGCCACGTTCAAGGAAGCGAGCGGCACGGAGAAAAACCTCTTGAACCCGGACGATGTCTTGGGTGGCGCGACGGTGGTGATTGCTGCTGATGCGCTGTTGAAAGAAGACGATAGGGTGATAGTGAGTTTCGAAGGGCTGACAACCACTGTCTATCCGCACCTCGTCACTGCAGCGCAAGCGGGGAAAGAGCTGTCACTGATCAAGGTGCCGCACGCAGAAATCGTCAAGTGTGACGGCAAAACCGTCGGACTGAAGTACACCGTCGAGCGCAAGGCGGGCGGGACCGATGGCCCGTCCAGCTCAGCCGTCTACGAGGTGCGCAAGGTGATCGGCAGCGGAAAGTTGCTGGTCATGGGTGCCCGTTACGCTCGCGGTGTTTTTCGCGAGTCGAGCGCCAGTCGATTGATTTCTGCGTTCAATGCCACGACGCTGCAGCCTGTTCAGGCTGAGTGGAAATATGCTGACGAGACTACCTGGACGACCGCGGCGACGTGGGCCGACACCGCCCCGGAAAAATCCTTGCAGGTTCGCACAGGCGACGACCAGATCACCCTCACCCGCTTGAACATATTTGGCAGCGGTGGCGAAGGCACAGTAGCCAATGACGGGGCGTTCGTCGCGCTTCGAGACAAGAACAATGTCGCTGGCTGGGGCAATCCGTTGTACGGCGCGAAGATCCCGGCGACGTTTCAGACTTTCACCGACATTCTCTCGGTTGCCTGCTCAGGCAGCTCGTACGCAGCAATCCGGTCCAATAACTTCACCGTCGCCTGGCCGGGCACTGCAGGCCAAGGGGGCGAAATGACCGGAATCGATCCACAGAATTTCGTCCAGCTGAGCGGAAACAGCCTGGCAATCGCCGGCAGGAAAGCCAACGGCAGCGTCCATGCCTGGGGAGATGCGACCAATGGCGGGACGGTGAGGGACGACGTCAAGCCGCTGACTGATGTGGTCGATATCATCCCTGCCGCGAAGGCGTTCGCGGCCTTGCGCGCAACCGGCCAGGTAGTTGCGTGGGGCGCTGGCGAGGCGCTTGGCAGCGTGGTTCCTGCCGATATCGGCAGCCTGACAGATGTCATTCAAGTGATGGGCAATGCCCACGCCTTCGTGGCACGGCGAGCGAATGACACTGTAGTTGCATGGGGCAATCCGGCGGCCGGTGGTTTGGTGCCGGATCCGATAGCGTCTTTGGGCGACATCAAACAACTGGCCTGCGCCAATGCTCAGGCCTTTACCGCGCTTCGCGCAACACGGCAGGTCGTCGCCTGGGGCAATGCGACCTATGGCGCGGAGGTGCCCGGAGAAATTCAGTCGCTGACCGATGTCGTTTCCGTGGTTGCCAACTCGAATGCATTCGCCGCGCTGAGAGCGAGCGGACATATCGTCGCGTGGCCAGCCAAGAACGCTGGCGGGTTGGTACCCGATGCCATCGCCGGCAGAGACGACTTTGTGCAACTGGCAGGTTCTTCCGGAGCGTTTGCTGCGTTGTGCAAGGACGGGACTGTCGTGGCTTGGGGCGAAGCAGCCTCCGGTGGAGATGTCACTGCGATCACCGATCAGCTGGTCAAGGTCAGGGCGATTTACGACAACCGCCATGGCTTCACGGCAGTCACGGCCGACGCCAATGTGGTGACTTGGGGCGATCCTCTTGGCGGTGGCGACAGTAGCGGCGCGCAAGACCGGCTCAAAGGCCAGGTGTCCTATTACGCTTCGCCCCGTTCTTCCTGATTTTGCGCTTTTCTGCTCGCGCAATGCGGCGCTCGCAGGAGCGTCGCCGACTTGCCTGATGAGGTGATGACATGGAAAAACAAATAGCCGACACCCTGCCTTCGGTCAAAGAAGCCGTTAACGGCGTGTTGGACCCGCAAAAAATCCCTGCCGACGGCGCGACTGTGAAAATTCAAGCCTGGACTCCGCTCATGAAAATCGGCGACTGGGTTTATCTCCACATTGGCGATGACGTTGACTCCGTCGATGACGTGCCGATCGGTTTCTCGGCGGTCGACGAGGAGGTTGTCTTCGTCATTCCGGCGAATAAATTTGTCGCCGATGCCGATGAGGTCGTTCGCATCCACTACAAGGTAAAGCTGAAAGATAGCAGCACCCCGGTAAAATCAAAGACGCTTGAGCTTCTGATCAAGAGTGCGTTCGAAGCCCCGGCAATGCTCGATCTAAGCAGTGAAAATTACATAATCGCCGTCGACAAGCCGCCGCCGGTCGTCCCCTCGTCGGCATGCATGACGCGCGAGGCCAACTGGGGCAGCGCCCCCTACAACTACGCGAGCGACAATAAGGAAGTTGCCCGTGTCGATAAAGAAACCGGAGAGGTCACCGCGTTGACGAACGGGGTCTGCTCCATCAGTGCGACCGACAGCGAAAGTCAGACCCGTGAGTACCATCTGACGGTCAAGGGTATCCGCGAAGTTCATTATCTTAATTATAGCGACGATTGGGACGGCCAGAATAAACGATGCAGCGACAAGGGCTTGCAACCGATCAGCCTCGACGAGGCAGGACGTCTCTGGGCGCTTTACTATTACCCGGAAAAAAAACCGGTCGCCACCTACCTGGGCTGGCGCAGTTACCCGATATGGACTGGAACGACCGTCGGCGCCGATACCGCCAATACCTACGACCTGAACGGTGCATCACAGAATGGAAATGTCGGCAGCGAGTCGAAGACCGAGTTTTTGCCCGTAGTGGGAATCTCCAGACCTGACGCAGAATCTCAAAGCAAAGGGGAGGATTGAACATGTCCCACACCTCTCCCCTCACCGTTCTCTCACTAGCCCTGTCCTTGTTGCTGATCAGCAATGCCGGAGTTGCTGCACCCGTCCTGACCGGTCCTGAGGTCGCCCAATCGCTCAATCGCAGTTATCAAAAAATCACCAAACAGTGTCCAGGCAATGAGCCTGCGTACCATTGCAGCGGTCTCTTGCTGCTAGGCAGCCAGGGTACTGCGCAGTTCTGGAAACACAGTGCTCACGCCACCGCGCTTGGCGCTGAAAGTGTTCATTATTTGCGCGCCGATCTCGACACAAGAACTTTGCCGCAGAAATTCGGCGTGGTGTTCAGCGATGAAACCACGACAATCGGTGATCGCGACGAGTTGAATGTGCTGTGTGTCTATCCGTTCGATTTTCCGGTGCAGAGCACGCGCCCCGATTTCGGTTGTGGTTGGGTGGCGGCTGTCAATCGCGTGCAGGACGTCAGTTCCTGTACGGCGCTTGGCGCGACGGACAGCGCAAGCTGGCTTGCGCACTTCGCCGGAGAAGGCAGCGTGCTCGCTGCGCAGTGTTCACTGAGCAGCAACGATCCCGCGCAGTTCGCCGCCAGCCTGACCGCGCATCAGGCCCTTGGCGACACATGGTCTGCGCAGCCAGTGCTGCTGAAAGTCAAAAATTGGCCGGAGCAGGCGCCGGCGCAATTGCCTTTGCTGGCGCTGTTTCACGACGTAAACCATCCGGGTTCATTACTCGGCGCACAACGGGACCAGCGTGACTACTTCAAAGCCACTGACCAATGGCTGCCCATTGTGCGCATGGATCTGAACCAGCCAGCGGATCAGGTGTTCGGATTCACTCAACAAGAGCAGTTGTATACCGGCTTTGAGGTGGCTGCTCGTTTGAATGCTCGCTCCGTCGACCCGAGAACCTCATGCGAGGGCAACAGCGCATCGTTCAACTGCGCGGGAGTGCTGGTTCGTTCAACCAGCGGCTCGACCGGCCATCACGCCTGGGACCCCAGCCCCAGCTCAACGAAGGGTAATGGTGTTTCATTCACGTTCATTCATCCGGGCGCGAGAGTGACCCGTACGTACAAGGCTCAAGGATTTATTGTCCGCGAATCTTTTGCGCCGTCCGGCAAACCGCTGACCGTGCGTTGCCTGTACCCTTTCGACGCGGGTACGGGCGGTTCGGCAGATATCTGTAGAACTCACGGCGGTCAGTGCGAAGAGCTTGGCATTGCCAGTCGAGAGTCATGGGTTGCGCGGTATGCGAGCGCTCCCACCAGAACCTGCGCCTTCAACACAGAGCCGCAGAGCTTTCAACTGGCGACCACGGTGCGCCCGGATGCCAAAGATCCGTTAGGCTGGAATGAACTGATTATGGCAGCGTGGACAGAAGATCGTCCGGAGCAACTCCCGCTGGAAGCGATCGCAACTTTCAACCCGTCTCATATCGCTGGTGACCGACTGACCGGTGCGCGCTATATCCAACGCGATTATTTCAACGTCACGGGCCGGTTTCTACCCCTGATCCGTGTGGAGTTTGCAAAAGAACTCGGCTCAATCTTCAGTTATGACGTTGAAGATCAGGCGCTGGGCGACACCGATACGCAGTCGTTGATCAATTCGGTACCTTTCGAGCCCAATTCGATGCGGGACGATTAGCTTGATGTTATCCGTCCCCACTTCGCCGTCGCCCAATGACCACAGGCAGATTTCTTACAGAATCGAACTACACAGCTGATCGACTTCGCACGCATCAGATGCGAAGCGCCTGACAGATTTGTATCGTCCGTTTGGGGGTGATGTCTCCCTCGTCCCGCCAGTGACGACAACGAGCCACATCCCCCTTAGACTGCTTCACATTGATCATGGAGGTCATGATGAGCGCTGAACTTTCACCTATCGTTTCAGACTTCGAAACCGAAGAAGAGGCTGCGGAATACGACCTTTGGTATCGCGCCAAGGTACAAGCTGCACTTGATGATCCACGCCCGCCTATTGCCCATGATGAGGCAATGGTGCTGCTAGGTCAGATGCTGGAAGAGAGACGCAAGAATCGACGCGCTGCCGGTTAGCTGGAGTAAACCGGCTCTTGGAGATCTGGCTGACATCATCGAATACGTAGAACAACGCAACACTGTCGCTTCAGTTGCACTGCACCAAAAGCTCAGCGCCGCAGCGCGAAGGCTTTCCTGGATACCGCATGGTTTCCGCTCCGGCCGAA
>Ga0265797_10008987_pt1 | contig 13141 bp, 15 predicted proteins | sample P2T30metagenome_FD_192433 | JGI IMG/M metagenome (GOLD analysis project Ga0265797, IMG submission 192433) | Plant litter microbial communities from East Loma Ridge, Irvine, California - P2 T30 | ecosystem: Environmental > Terrestrial > Plant litter > Unclassified | place: USA: California... | reverse complement strand
AAAAGATAAACAGAGTGCACGTCAGTGCCTGCCCCTCAAGCGGGTCACTAATCAAGCTAGATCAGATAGTAAGCTGTCTGATGTATGATATAAGGGCATATATCCCCTAGCTTAGGGTGTATAATTCTTTGCTGCACCCGCCCTCGGAGACTGTGCGATGCATTCGCCGCCCGGGTAAAATAACTCATTCAGCTCGCATGAAGCCACTTCAGCTGCCGAGTGAGTAGCTTATCAGCTACAGCAGCTGTAACTCAGAGATCCCGAGGTCTCTGAGCTGTTGCGGGCGCTGACCTACTGTCTAGCTGAAGGAAGTAGTAGACCAGAACAAGCAAAGGTGGACTGCCGGCGTAATGAACAAGGAAAGGTCAAGGTGGAGGTGAATGAGGTATCCAAGGAACGGCGTCAAGTATGTTGGGAAAAGGAAGTATGGGCATGTGTGAGTATGAGTGTTAGCGCCGGAGTGAAGAGGTTGTCGAGAAGGGAACAGGGAGAGCGGATAACAGTTATTGTTCACAATAAGTCCGGCATCAAAAAAAGTGTCGCGAATACCTTGAGGATCTGAGTAGACACAGAATCGAACTGGCGATTCAAAAATTCGAGCAAAAGAGAAGTTTTTGGAAGCGCTGGTTCCACCAGCCAAGGTGGGCGAATCTTACTCCTTCTCTTTCTGTTGAGGTTAGTGATCTCTCCAGCATTTAATTGCAATATATAGCAGTCTATTGCTCACTGTCGAGAGAGAGAGCATATCGCACACGCGCTCGACTGGAGGCTTGCTCCGGTCCCTTCCGGTCACCTTGATACTTCACCACCCTAAGTGATTTCGGGTTAGGCCATATTTACATCTTTCACGCCGCCGTCACGTAGTAATCAAAGCAGGGCAGGGTGCCAGAATTCTCCGTTTACTTGTGCAGAGAAATTGTGCCGATCTACTCACCCAACTCCACGGCAAAAAAAATAATTCAACACAACCGCCACCGCGATCATGTCGTTGATCGCATCCGCGACAGCTCTACTAAAGCGCCCCTGGATCGATACTAGAGATACGTCCATCATAGTCGACCCTAACATTGAACCAGCTGTACTCGCGGCTCTGCGCGATGAGCCAGTCCAAGATCTGATCCACTCTCGTGCTGAAATCGAGAAGTTTGTGCGCTTTAATTATGGTTTCAAAACAGTGCTGATGAGACTCAGATCTACCGAGGTTATGTACAAGGCGACGAACGGCAAGGACATCACCATATGGTGTCAGGGGTGGCTTCGCCGTCCACTCGATCTTCCTACACACCTGCACGAATTTGGCAGGTCTGCCTACATCTCCGCTAGTTAGTACACAGCTTGATCTCATGAGCCTATGACAAGAACCCTGACGTATTTTCAGTCCAATCAATGTCGTCTTCTACGCCTGAATCAGCTCGATCCACGTGCTATCTACCTCGCCATCCGCTATTGGTACCTCCGCCGCATCGATTTGCAGAACCCTTTGGAAATACTAAACGCAACTTGCATCCAAGATTCGAAGGAGAAGCGCCGTCCAGTCCGAATTTCGCCTGCTCAAAAGATCCTTCTAGTCATACAGTTAGCGATCGTCGCTCAGACCTTTGGCGATCTCGAGCTTGAGCAACTTGTCACGAACAAACTCCGCAAACGGCTCCAGGCAGAGTCCTGCTACGACCCGGTGGTTTCGGCGACCATTCAAGCAATCTACGCCGAAGAATACAATGCCTTTCCCAGTATACGTGGTCTGAGGCGTATCGTTATACTTGAAGGCTGTCGTCGTGGCTTCGGACGCATTTTTCACTCGACCGGCCAGGACTTGTCACGCCTCGCGGCTAAGAACCTCACGTTTTGCAGGGACTTCGCCGAAGTGGAGGAGATGGATACCCATCGACCATCCAAGAGGGCTAGGCGGGAGGCTACAGGCGATGATCGTAAGAGGGATTAAGGATTGAATGGATAGGCGGAGGGTATGCGCGCAAACATGGCGCGGTCTTTGTGTCACGTTCTGGGCGATGTAGCCATCTGGTAGGGGCGAAAGGACACGAAGGGGCAAGCGTGAGAGATAAGTATATTCCTAAGGGCTGTATCAGATTGACTTTCCATGGATCGCAGGTAGGAGTTTCATGAGACGACTCTGAGTCGAAGTGAGGTTGGAGTGGATATGAACAAACGGGAGAAGATTATGTCATCACTGCCTATTGAACTAAGTACATCCTTCCCTCCCATGCCCTCAGCTCTTGTTCAATACTATCGTCCACACTGCTCACCAGGAGCTCTTTCTTTGCATCCTTGACCGCAGTTGGAAATTCCAGCTTCTGCACCTTGTCCGTGAAGTTGCAGATGCAGACCGCCTTCTTACCCTTCCACGTCTTGCTGAAGCAGAAGAGGTCAGGATTCTCCACATCCAGATCATCGTACTCGCCATGAACAAGGAGGTCGTTCCATTCCTTCCTGAGCTTCAAGATACGTTTCCAGAACGCAAGCACAGAGGTCTTGTCTGATTGTTGTTGCTTCGCGTTGCAAACATCCGCATCTTCGAGCGGCCGCATCCATGGCGTTGCTTTAGAACCAGGCGGGCTGAAGCCGTTGTGGGCCGCTGTCGACCAGCTCATTGGCACGCGAGAATGGTCACGCGCAAGGTGCTGTAGCGACATCTTGGCGGCTTCCAGAGCGGCTGGATCATTGTTCGACCGTTGAGCTACCATTTTGTAGTAGTTGGATGAGTCGACATCTTTGTATTCGCTCATGTCCCAAGTCTCAGGGAAGTTCGTCATGCCAATCTCCTGGCCTTGGTAGATGAAGAGTGTTCCTGACAGTGCCGCCATCATAAGAGCGAGCATCTTTCCACCAGCAACACGATGTTCGGGAGCATCAGATGTGAAGCGCGTGATGGAGCGGGATTGATCGTGGTTCTCGAGGAAGACGGTGGTCCAACCATCCGAAGGCGAACGTATCAGATCTTGGGTGCGGGCAATAGCCCTTTTGAATTGCGGAAGAGTCCAGTTGCGCGGCGTTGTTTGGAACTTGTAAGGACCTTGACCGACATCGACGACATCCTGCGGATGTTAGCTGATACATGTACCGGACCTGTATGTGTCAGAATTGACTTACAAATTGGAAGACCATGTTCAACTGCTTCTCCTTTGCCGATACATACTCCAGTACGCGCTTCATGTCAGGCGTATTAGGACACTCGCCCACAGTCATAGCGTCATATTTTTCCAATACGGCGTTCATCTCAGACAGAAATTCTGCCATTCTGGGTCCATTGCAGTACTGATAACCCGCAAACTGCCATTCTGACGTTGGATCCGTCACTGGAGCGTCCAGCATTTCGCCTTTGCTGTACATGTTGACGGTATCAACGCGGAAGCCATCGACGCCGCGCTCCAACCAGAACTCCATGGCCGACTTGTAAATTGCTTGGCGGGTCTCTGGGTTCTCCCAATTCAAATCCGGCTGCTCGGGACAGAAGAGATGGAGGTAGTATTCTTCTGTATGCTCGTCCCATTGCCAAACGCTCCCAGTAAAGTTGCCGACCCAGTTGTTCGGAGGCTTGCGCTCACCATCGACAACTCGCGCTGGTCTCCAGATGTACCAATCGCGTTTGGGATTGTCTTTGGACGACCGGGATTCTTGAAACCATTGATGCTACTGTAGGTCAGTATAATGTTATCCTTGAAAAGGTAAATAGGCTTGCCTGATCGGAAGTGTGATTTACGACAAGATCGAGAATGATGCGCATGCCGCGATCGTGTGTCTCAGAAATCAATTGCTCCATATCTTGCAATGTGCCATATGGGGCATACACGTCCTCATAGTTTCGAATGTCATATCCCATATCGACCTGCGGGCTGTCGTACATAGGGCAAATCCATATTACATCGACCCCTATCGAATGAATGTAGTCCAGTTCTGAGATGATGCCATTGAGATCTCCGATACCGTCACCGTTACTGTCTTTGAAACTGGCGGGGTAAATCTGGTATACCACGCCGTCTTTCCACCAAGGCCTTTGTACGACAGTCATGCTGAGGTGGTATCTGGTGGGACTCGAGAAGAAATCTCAAAGTGCAAACAGAGTGTGCCACACGTGTTTGGTAGTCGAAGGATGAACTAAGTGGGATGAAGGGCGCAAGAGCTGAAAAGTAGCATGCGACTCGCAGCTTCTTTTATGTGTCGCGCTTACCCAAGCAGTCGCAAATACTACCTTCGTCTATGGTCGCGAAAGACGTTTGGCAGTTGTCAATCGCATGTGGGGTTCCCCACACGGAAGGATTATCGGCAGGATGCTATTCGTCGAAAGCCGGTCCGCCTTAATGTCATGGGGATCCATCTCCACGACTCAATCACTACGCCTCCTTCTTTCTTCGCGGTTGTGAACCCAACGTCCCCCGCAATCGTCCAAGGCCACTAGCGAGGTCAATGATGGGGAGGCGAGAGATGAACCGACATCGAGCCAGTGACATCCTCACAATCCCGCCGATGCCCGCATCGCGGCAATAGTTCTTGATGCAGCTAAGATCATGCTTGGATCTGGGCTTGACCATCATCGCGCACGGACTGCCTTGGACATGAATCTTCGATGCCGGCCCGACTAAGACGCCTATGAAGAGTCCAGGTGATGCTTCCTAGTATTTTCCCTACCCCAGATACGCAGTAGCTTGAACAACCGTCCCGCATGCGGAGGGCAGAACTGCAAGGCCATGGCTTCGACATTCGAGCTGTGGCGTTTCTCCATGCACTCTGTCCCCGACCACCATGTTCGTGGCATCAAAGCTAGCGAGCACACAACAGAGTATCGCGGCGTTGCGCCCATGCCTCTTGATTCTATAAAGACACCTCGTTGCACCCGCTGAACAGGAGCATCATCAAGCTTTGAATTCCAGTTCCACGGTTCACTACGAGTCATCTGCACACCAGAGTCTCGAACATTCTTCTGCCCAGAGTTGGGTCTTCTTCATATATCTCGCGCATCACTGTCCTTGACATCGCCGCCATGTCTCGACGAAACAGCAGTGTCGTGGCCGTCGACCCCGAACAGCAACGAAAGATGAGCATGACGTTCGCCGACAATGTTCAAACCACGGCCGATGCCAACAAGGCAACCCAATCCGAACAAAATATGACCCTGATGCAAGGTCTACGACTATATCCCAAAGCAGTGGCATGGTCCGTCTTGCTCTCTGCGGCCATCATCATGGAAGGCTTCGACAAAGTGCTCATCGCCAACTTGATGGCCGTACCAGCCTTCAAGCAGAAGTTCGGCCAACCCATTGGCGGCGGAAAATACGAGGTCACGGCAGCATGGCAAGCTGGACTCACGAACGGTGCCTATGTCGGTGAAATGGCTGGTCTACTATTGAACGGCATCATTGCAGATCGTCTCGGATACAAGAAGACTATGATCGGGGCGCTCTTCTTCGTAAACCTCACCATCTTTGTTGTGTTCTTCGCGCAGAACATCCAAATGCTACTCGCAGGTCTCATTCTCTGTGGTATACCATGGGGCGTTTTTCAGACACTCACCTGCACCTACGCTGCCGAAGTCTGCCCCGTACCATTGCGACCAATCCTCACCACCTACGTCAATCTTTGCTGGGTCATCGGTCAATTCCTCGCATCTGGTGTGCTCAAAGGTGTGGCAGAACGTCCAGACCAGTGGGCATACCGCATTCCCTATGCTCTCCAATGGTTGTGGCCTATCCCTTTGATGATCGGAATCTCTTTTGCGCCCGAATCTCCATGGTGGCTGGTCCGAAAAGACCGCGACGACGAAGCGAAGAGGATGCTTCTGCGTCTGACATCACCTGCTAAGCACCCTGACTTCAATGCCGATGAGACAATCAGTATGATGCGCCACACCAACGAACTCGAGAAGGCTGCTTCTGCTGGTACTTCATACTTGGACTGCTTGAGGGGAACCGATCTCCGCAGGACCGAGATCGCATGTATGACATGGTCAGTAGCGCAACGTTCAATTGCATGTGAGACACACGCTGACTTTGTACCTTCACAACTTAGGTTCACACAGGCTTTCTGTGGCGCGAGTTTGATTGGATACTCAACATACTTCTTTCAACAGGCTGGACTTTCAGATTCGGATGCTTTCTCTATGAGCCTGGGACAGTACGCTATTGGTGGTGTGGGTGTTTTCATTGCCTGGTCCTTGATTCCCAGAGTCGGCCGCCGAACTCTCTACGTATGCGGCGACTTTGCAATGGTCTGCCTTCTGGTCATAATTGGCGGTCTTGGAACAATCAACAAGGGAAATATCGGGGCTCAGTGGGGTATTGGGGCCATGCTTCTTATCTTCGCCTGCTGCTACAACATTACTGTCGGACCTATTTGTTACGCCATCGTGGCAGAGATCCCTTCCGTAAGTACAAAGCATCTTGTAATGATGTGCCCATAAGCTAACCGATCATGCAGACCCGCCTTCGCCAAAAGACGGTCGTTCTTGCCAGGAACTTTTACAACTTAGCATCTATTGTGGGCAACGTACTCACGCCCCGCATGCTGAATCCAGGTGCCTGGAACTGGGGCGCCAAGGCTGCTTTCCTCTACGCTGGAACATGCTTCTGCTGCTTCCTATGGGCCTTCTTCCGTCTCCCGGAACCCAAGGGCAGGACTTACGGCGAGCTCGATATCTTGTTCGAAAAGCGCGTTCCCGCCAGACAGTTCGCGAGCACTGTGGTGGACTCATACCATATCAGCGATGTTGACAGCGATCTTGGAGAGAAGAAAGGTGCCGCGGCACATCTTGAACAGGTCGAGTCGAGGAACTGAAAAGCAGTGCGTGAACTTTGAGCCCGGTGGGTGTTACGAGTGTGTTGTACATAGCTTGATGATGATCCCGCGAATCCTTGTTTATAGGTAGCGCTGCTCCTTGATTGTATACATCATATATTCCTTCCCATCACGTTTCAAAGTATGCATAAGTTATTCAACACGCTCAATCATGGGGCTAAATGCGACATGGCGCTGACATTTACATGGTTCCTGATGTACAACACACTTAACGAAATATGTGTGATAAAAAGTGTCACGGGATGGTGGACTCAATCTTTCAATTTGTATTTTTCTCGCCGAAAGTTCACTGTCCTCAGCTCCACAGCAAAGCAGCCTACAACTGCGTAGGATACTTCGTCGTCTCAATTTTCTCTGGGTACACTAGTCCACCTTGCTTCCTGACCTCATCCATGACCTCCATGATCAGAATGCTCTCATCAAGACCGAGGAACTTGCCCTCCTTCCTACCGTTGATGAGAGCATCTGCAGCCTCGTCCGCCTCCCAGAACATACCCTGACCCTCGCCTTCCGCTTGTGTACCGCCACCGAAACCGTTATACCAGCCGCTGCCCTTTCCTGGTCCCGGGATGGGCCATTGCTTCTCCTCGACCTTACCGTCCGAGTCAATGATCTTGGTCCTGGTAGGGCGGAAAGAGTGAGGGAAAACTTGGATCTCGCCCTTCGGACCTTGAATACGGCAGCAAGGCGTATCCATGTTGTTGCCCGGCGAAGTTGCAACGCGAAGCGATGTTGTAGCTACGGCGTGCGCCTCGCCACCCGCCTCTTTCGACCGTGGGAAGCTCAATATCATTGTGCTGTGCTCGTCCGCCTTCTGAGTGGGTTCGTAGTTCTTGACAAATGCGAGGAGCTTCGGTGGCTTGCGGTCCTTCTCTGGCTGTGTGTGATAAAGCGTCTGGAACACCCAGGTCAAGGCATAGATGCCGAGATCGAGAAGAGCTCCGCCAGCAAGATCTGGATTGACCATGCGGCTTTTGCCATCTGCCATGTTCACTTCAGGGTCCAGCGCCATGCTATTGTCGGAGAGAACGCGTGCGACTGGGCCAATTCGTCCCGAGGTGATCTGCTCGCGAACGTAAATCGACAGAGGGAAGTAGCGTGTCCAGACAGCCTCCATCAGGAAAAGGTCCTTCTCCTTCGCTTTCTCAACCAGCTTGCGCGCCTGCTCAGCGTTGACGGTGAACGCCTTCTCACAGAGCACGTTCTTGCCTGCTTCCAGGCATAGCATGGCATTCTGGTAGTGGTGCGAGTGTGGTGTAGCGATGTAAATGACATCGATGTTGGGATCCTTTACGAGCTCCTCGTAGGAGCCGTATGCCTTAGCATCCGATGGGCTTCCCGTCTCCTTTAGGAACTCTTCGGCGCGCGATTTCGACGAGGAAGATGCTGCAGCAACAACGGTGTGCTTGAGGTGCTTGACGCCGCGCGTAGTCGGGTCGACAAGAAGATCTTTGGTGCTGTGAATAGTCAGCCATGAGCTCTCTGCGGGGTTGTGGAAGGCGCTCACAAGGTAACGGCAATACCGCCAGTGGCTAGGATTCCCCAGCGAATGGTCTTCGGAGACGACATGATTAAAGTTGCTTGTTTTTGAGAATGCCAAAAGCTTAACACTGAAGTGGTCAGAACCTGGGGGGTTTTGCAAAATGTAGTACCGCTGTTCTCAACATCAACGTCATACTTGAGGGCCAGCGAAGTCGGGTTACCCCATTTGCAACCATTTCAACCCCACTCTTGCATCTCGACTACAGCAGCCGGTGCCTAAGGGGTTAAACGGGCCGTGAACAACGCCATGTGTGGCGACATGCGAAAGTGTGTACCTTTGTGATGGTGCTGGATGGCGAGGTCCGCGGGTGATGAAACTCGGACATTGTTCGGAGAGAAGTAGCGCCTCTCAACGACGCGAGTGAACCACATCCCCGACATGGTCTTTCGAGCGCAAGTGCATCTTCACAACACTTCTTCAAGTTATGAATCCATGTTCGCGTTCGTATCGACATATGACACGAGCACAGGGTAAGACGGCAATCCCATCCACGTCAACGTCGCCCAAAGTCCAGGAGTAACTGCTCCGACGCACAGTTCTCGACAAGATCTCGTTTACATGAAATCAAGACAGAACTTGTTTGCGCTGGTCGGAAGTGGTCGTGGAGAGGGTCTCTGAGCTTGATCAACATTCGCTGTCGGCTACATACTGGTCAAGATGGAGGAAAACAATCGAGAAGAGCACGAGGTCTGATAAATGCTTGCTGGGTGCTTATGGCACGTTGCCATATCACTGGTTCCTGAATTGATTGCCTGTGTCAACTGGTTCCGTCCACAAACACATCGTACTGGAAAATGATTTGAGCTCTCAAAATGTCACTCAACGCTCACTCACCATCATTAGGTCAAATGGCAACTTCAATCTTCTTTAGGCTGCCAAGTGAACTGCGCAACCAGATCTACGAACAATTTGTCGTCAATGAAAAAATTCAGCGCGACACAGTCGCTTCAGATCCCGACAGCTGTTCCTCAGATGCTTCAAGCACAACCTCCTTTGAATCAATTGCTGAAAAATTCAAGCGGCAGCGGCGACCCCTTTGCCCACCTTCGATCACACATGTCTGCAAAAAGATGCGTGAAGAGGCACTGTCTATGTACTACGCAGAAAACATCTTCTATCTACCACAAGCAATCTATTCGGCTGATAGATGCAAGCACGTCGCCATATGGGCACAAGGACGTTATGAGCTGGACGTTATTACGAAGTCTAAATCACATTGACAAAACTGACGAGAGCCCAGCGAGATGCCGAGCGATCTCAACAGCCCCATCGGCGTGCTGACTTCGTGGCTGCACGACATCGGCCTGCGCCAAGTGATCCACCTACGACATATCGTCATCCCCATCGCAGACGAGTGTCCTGAACAGTTTCCCGAAAATCGTAGAGATCATACTCACCCAGGTCTCATCGTGATCTATCCTGGTCCCACAGGTAAGAAGTTCAGCGAAGCACGAGTGGAGATACTCATGGACTCAAACTTCGTGCGTTTCTATAAGCCTGCAGCGACCTCGACTTGGGTCTTGGAAGATGGTGAGCTCGGACGCGAATGGGGAACTGATGGCGAGTCTGCGGGTTGTGCACCATTCCATCATGCACTCTATAGGTTCCTCAGCGCGCAAGAACCAGAGGTGCATGGTGTCCGAAGAGTGGCAACCAGATCGCCCGATGAGGATGAGTCTGAATCTAAATCGCGGCCAGAGCACTCCAGGAGATCGATCGACTGGGCGGAGCGCGAGTGCGGTTTCGATCTCCGACAGGAAGTCGTGCCACCAACGAGCTTCCATCCAACCACAGACCTCTTCACTGTCCTCTCTATCCTGGAAGGCGCCTTTATGACGCACTGCACTTGTTGTCTCAAGGACCCATTGACGACGGCACCTATCCGGCGCTCACGCAGAGCTAGCTACGAGAAGCCGTACGACAAACTTGAGAAAGATTTCTCTTTCAGCGACTACGACTCCTATCGAGAAGCTCACGGCGCTCTAACGACTTCCATACCTGGGATCTGGAGGAGTGGCGAGATGACCAGTCTGAGGTGTCGGCTCAGGAAGAAGTCAAAGCGGAGGGAGGGATGGAGGATACTGGACGCGCTTCTAGCATTGGATATTGACTACGAGTATGCTGCGGCCTGCTCATACCATGGCTTTAGAACAAGGTGGAAGGAGGCAAGAAGAGAAGCTGGCGATCCGGTAGCAGAGCCAAAGTATGAACCGATGGGGGATGTAGATTCAGATGATAGTGATGTGTTGGGACCTTAGAGTGATGAGCTTACCTTGATCTGTACAAACTTTGAAAGACACGTTTTGCATCACCGAGTCAGGGCTCCACCATGAGACCACTTAATAACATCCAGGCTAATTGAACACCTCATTGTGATGAAGACCAAGCCTAACAGTCAGTGGAAAGAAGAGCAAGCACAACATCACAGGCAGAAATCAAGTGGCAAGAGTGACCACACAATGGTTGAGTCGGCAAGTCACCCAAGTGAAGCCTCCATTGTATTGTGATCGACGACCCGCTCGTGAAAGTCGAGGTCAAGCTCCATTGATAGGCCGCAAGTTCAATGCTTGCTTTTGCTAAGTACACCGTGGACTCCGTAGACCCACACCGACCGGAAATGCTGGTAATCGTGCAGAATCTTCAATTCGTTCCCTCCTTCGCCTATGTCTTAACGCGCTTATCGGACAATGCCCTCGAAGCGGTTCTTGTACCACTTGACGGTCTCGGCCTGGTTGACCTTGTGGGAGGCGCCGATCTTGCTCTTGCACCGCCTGCGCTTGGCGACACGCTCGCCAGGGCGGGTCATGCAGACGTAGAAGTCCATGCCGTAGATACTGCTCTGATTAACATTCATTCTTTCCACACAAATCTCAGTCCACATACCCGATGCTAGGGTCGTACTTGATGCCCAGGTCGATGTGCTCGCTGATGCCGAAGCCGAAGTTGCCGGACTCGGAGAAGTTGCGCTTGCGTAGCTCGTACTCTTTGACCTTGAGGCCACGCTCGAGGATCTCCTCTGCCTTGGGGCCGCGGACAGTGACGTGGACAGCGATCTTCTCGTTCCTTCGGATACCAAAGGTACGGACGGTGTAGCGGGCCTTGGAGTAGACGGGAGTTTGACCGCTCAGCTGCTCGAGCACCTTGGCCGCACGGGTGAGACGATCACCAGACTCGCCGACGGAGATGTTGAGGACGAGCTTCTGGATGCGAAGCTCGCGCATGGGGTTGGAGGCCTTTGAGTCGGACTGGCGGGGCTGTTAGCATGCGCATGGCGGTGGGCGTGTCGTGATTGTGTGCGTACCATTGTGGGTGCTGCGTGTGTTAGTTGGCAGGTGAGGTGTTGTCGGCTGCTGAGAGACTGAAGTTGCAGTCGCGAATGAATTTGACTAGTCTCTGTGGGCGTGCGTGCGGGCCTTAGCGGCGTCTGCATATGGCTTGGCGCGCATCTTTGCGAAAGCTTCCAGCACCGTCAACACCACCGAAGCTCCGCAAGAGACACCCCGCCGCACGCCAAATACCGGGGACAGGCCATACAAACACCTTTCTACACCCCATTCCCAGTTCCAAGTCGTCCTCGGACGCGCAACCCTCGACATGTCTGGCGCCGCAAACAGGCAGGGAAAGATGGTGAGTAACTCTGCCTCGCAGCTCATGTCCTTGACCTGAGAGAAGACGCGCATAGAAACTGACTGACGCCCGATGATGTAGCAAAATCTAGTAAGCGCCCCTGTCCCACCCACGGCTGCAACCAGCTCACAGACTGCAGATCAACTACCGCATGAAAGTCACACTTCAAGATGGCAGGCAGATGGTCGGGCAGATGCTCGCATTCGACAAGGTTAGTAGATGGTACTCTGACTTCACAAGGCATTGGCTCATACAACTGCAGCACATGAACCTCGTCCTCGCAGACACAGAGGAGTTCAGACGGACGCGACGACGGGGCAAAGCTGCGCCTGGCGCCGCCCAGCAGGTCACCGAGACCGAGGAGAGACGCGCCATTGGACTCACCATCATTCGCGGCGCACACGTTATCTCGCTCTCAGTAGACGGACCGCCTCCCGCCGACCCTGCTGCGCGTCTTGGAGCGACGTCTGGCGGACCTACGGCTACTGCGGCATTGGCAGCTGGACCTGGCGTAGCGCGGCCTGCAGGACGAGGTCTCCCAGTCGGCCTAACAGGACCTGCGCCTGGCGCTGGAGGACCTGGCCCTGGTTTTGGAGGAGCATTCCCGGGCGCACCTCCATTTGGTGGACCACCTGGCTTCGCCGGTCGCGGTGGACCTCCCGGAGGACCTCGTAAGACTTCATCACTCTTGTAAGACAAATCTGTGTACTGACCTCCCACAGCTGGTTTCCCTCCCACAGGCGGACCTCCTGGCTTTGCTGGTGGACCTCCCGGCGGCTTCGGCGGACCTCCAGGCTTCCCAGGTCGGGGCGGACCTCCAGGGTTTGGTGGAAGATAAGCAGATCTCGATACTTGAAGAGAAACATCTGGACGAATCGAGGTGGAAAGCTGTCCCAAATGTGCTGCATTAGAGGAACATCAGCCCCCGCGACACACCCGTACTTGCGACTGTACTGATGGTAGACTGGCAATGTATCAAAGTCTTGGAAAACTGATGGCGAGGAGACAGCGCAGTGCACGGCATTGCTTACGCATCGATAGTCAGCTGCGAACAATGGCACGATTCAATAAGCTGAATTGACGGCGCCATCTTCATGGCTTCTTGCGAACACCAATTAGTTTTGTAGCTATCTTAGAGCTACAAATTATGCCCACGACGTCTTA
>Ga0265797_10008986_pt1 | contig 13143 bp, 11 predicted proteins | sample P2T30metagenome_FD_192433 | JGI IMG/M metagenome (GOLD analysis project Ga0265797, IMG submission 192433) | Plant litter microbial communities from East Loma Ridge, Irvine, California - P2 T30 | ecosystem: Environmental > Terrestrial > Plant litter > Unclassified | place: USA: California... | reverse complement strand
GGATGTGGCTGTTGAGGTGGGTGCTGTGCTGCTATTCGATCCAGTGAGGCCTGTGTTGTTGTTAGTCGCGGCGTCCCTGACGTATCGGATGGCTGGCGGACTCACCAACCGAGGCACTCGTCGCGCCATTGCTCGTCTCCCAGGGCTTTGGCGGCGATGGCGCAGACATGTTTCAGTGTGTACCTCCTCCGCGCTATGTGCGCAGTACAGAAAGTGACTTTGCAGAGACGATGGCGGATGTCGTCAGCAAACGTCGGGAGGCTGGCAATTCGCGGCGATCGGGGCAGCGAGTTTTTGCGGGGAAACTGCGCCGGCCGAGACTGGCAATCGCTCAAGGGGCGGATCCGCGTCGACAGTGGCTGCACGTGAGCAGTAAGTTGGGCGATGGTTTAGATGCGAAGACGCGACGTTGGGTGTAGACGGTAATGGAGGCGATGAGTAGATGCGCAATGTTGTCGGCCGGGATGCGGCTGGTCGTCGTTCACGGACTCTGAGTCGCGAACAGACCTCGGTTTCTCGTGCCCGCTTGGGCAGGCCTATCCGTCAGCTTGCCACCACCCCAATCGCCGGCCCACTCCGCTGCATCGCCCATGTCCGTCTTCAGATGATTGTTACATCACGTGTGAGCCTGCCTCGGTCGCCAGTCTCACGCATCGGGAATAAAAGAAAATGGTCTTCTTGTGCAAGAGCACTTCGGTTGTACTGCTAGGTGTATGGTTGCATGTAAGATGTCTTCACACGAATATCTCAATCCTCCAGGCCTAAAAAACATCCACCTCAGTCCCCAATAGCATACAGAGAATGCACCCAGCTATCCGGATCGTATGCCACCAACTTCTGAATCGCATCATTTGACATGCTCTCTGAAAAGTCAAAGTCGTCGTCCAACACCAATGCCGTGATGTGAGGATAGTGCCAAACAACCGCAAACTTCATCTTCTTCCCTACTGGTCTGCTGAAGTAGTTGGAGTCACCACCCTCTAGATTGCCCTGCCGATGTATAGTCGACTTTGCGCGTTCGGCGCCTTTGCTGAGAAGCTCGAATGCGTCGAACTCGCCACAGCCGGTTGACCAGCATGAGCAGGGAATGTTGTTGCGGTCGTTGCCGTACTGGAGGATGCGAGGTATGGCTGCGTTGAGGAACCAGTAAGCCGGGGCGTCAGAGAGGAGGCCTTGGTCCGTGCCTACGTTGTCGTAGTGGTCCATTTGGAATTCGATGAAGAAGGCTTTCGAGGAGCCTGACCAGCCGTAGTGAGATGTCGCGTCGGGTCTCCAGTACGGACAGTCTGCGTCACACTCTTTATCGGAAAGGACCACGATTTCGTTCTCAGACGTCTTTAGCGTGCCTTCGAACGGCTGACTCTCAGCTGCTACTTTGTCACCCCGGGGAGTGACGTAGCTGAGCGAGTTTCCAAATGCACTGAACATGTCAGCTTCGAAACTTCTGGAACAAGAAAACACTCACTAGTCAAAAGTACCAGACTTTTGAGGATCACCCAGGTTAGCCATAAAGCTGAGCCCGGTGGCTTGAGCCGGTGATGTAGACGTGTAGTATGCTATCCGCTTCCAATCTGAACCCTGCCTCTTCGAGACGGGCGATGGCGAGGGCGAAGGGATGTCAAAAGGTTGTCCATCTGGACGCTGTGATACTGGTAATGGGTCTTGTGGAGGTGACGGTGAGGGCGAAGGGATGTCAAAAGGCTGTCCGTCCGGTCGCTGCGATACTGGTAGCGTCTCTTGTGGTGATGATGGTGAAGGCGAGGGTACGATAGGCTGTCCATCTGGGCGCTGAGACACCGTCAATATGCCTTGCATTGATGATGGCGAGGGCGAGGGGAGTTGAATAGGTTGTCCGTCTGGCAGCTGCGACACCGGTAGTATGTCTTGTGTTGATGACGGTGAGGGCGAAGGGGAATCGAAGAGCTGTCCGTCTGGACGCTGGGACACTGGTAATGTGTCTTGCGGTGATGATGATGAGGGTGAAGGGACCTCGAAGGGCTGTCCATCTGGATGCTGTGACACTGGTAGCGTGTCCTGTGTCGATGATGTTTCCGGTGCATGTTTTAGCGTTGGCGTTGGACTGACGTAAACCTGCCCGTTGGGTCGCTGAAAGATGGGTTCGGGCTCTTCGTTTTCAACGCAAGTACAGTTCGGATCTGGAAGTGTAGAGCCAGAGATCGATTGAGCACCAGACGTGGGCAAGCACGGCAGTGGAGGACCTATGTAGGTTGTGTTTGGTCCAGACTGTGCAGTACCAGTCGGGGGGCAGGGCGCCTTTACGGTCACCGTCCGTGTTACTGTCGTCGAGACGCAGCTGGACGATGTGGTGCATGCATCCCTGTTGAAAAGGTTGGGCCGGCCAGAGGACGTCGACTGTGTCAGCATAGTAGTTGCCACTGGTGTCTCTGGCTGCTCCAACGATCGCCGACGGTTGTAGAAAGGTACTGTAGTTCGCTTCCCCATAGCGCGCGCGTCACCAGGTAGTTGGTATACGGCGAGTTGAGAGACGTTCATCGGCCCGCGAAGGTGCATGGACACCTGATCTTGTCAGCGATGTAACAACTGGAGCCCGAGTCAAACTATACTTGTCCGAACAATGGTGTCAGTGGTCCTGCGCTAGGATAGTCGACACGTTCATGACCACAGATACCAGTCTTTGGATCGACTGTAGTGGTCCGATTGTAGGCACCAGGCTGGCTGATGTTGCGGTAGGTGATGGCCCAGACCTCAGAACAGTACCAGTTGCCATCAGAGGATAGTTCAGCGGTACCGCGACATAGCTCTTTGGCGGTTCTGCTGTAGGCGAGGGGGAGGAGGATGACTGCGCTTAGTATTGTATGCTTCATGCTGAATAATTGAAAGAGGCTATTGTACGAGCAATGGGTTGCGGGATGTGTATGAAGCGTGAAAGAAAACGTTGGAGTGAGGTAGGGTTGTGATGAGCTGGCACAGGATCAATGGATGTATTATTATTGATATATTTGACTATGGCGTGACGACATCTAGCATGCGGAAGCCACGAGCAGTGTACGAGAAACCGCGTACGCGTGAGTCAACAAGAAAGTGCGATCTGACCGAGGCTGAAGGCGACAACAACCTAATGTAATTGAAAACTGCTTCTTGTAAGTCCATGTCGCCAGTAAAGTATCATGTAAATAAAGAAGTTGATAAGATCGCAAATCAGAGTATAAGTTGAATGCACTGGCAACGCCCTTACGGGTGTGCCTAAAATAAGAGGTGCCAAAAGTATGGGTTGTCATCATTGTGCGATGAAGAAAACGGCAGAAGTACATACCGAGTAGTGAATGCAGGAGGAAGCGCAAGTAGAGGTGATCTGTATGTCTATTTCTTGTCAGCACTGGTCGCTCGCAAGATTTCATGCAGTAAAGCAGAGATGACACTTTTCAGATAAGAGATTTATGCACCGGCGAAGTTCCGAAGAACCCCGCCTAAAATAAGAGGCGTCGAATGCACTGGATCTCATAATTGTGATGGAAGGGAGGAACTGGGTTGAACTTACGTTGGGAGTGAGCTGCTGTAGCTGGCTTAGGGTAAGCAATTCCGAAAAGATATCAATCGTAATCTGATGCGCGATCATCTAGCTTCAACATAGCCGGGACAATCGCGCTTGCACGCCAAGGTCAATGTTTTGACATCGTGAGGTGTTGAGGACGAGGTTGGTCGCCGCAGACTTTTTGTCAGGCAGGAGCTTTGACGCTAGTCCGCGCACGGTCCACCACAGACCTAGCCGAGCCGCGAGAAATTGGAGTCTTCGATCGCGAACTTCAACCCACGACAAGCCCACCACCACGTCTCCGTACTAATCGACCAGGTCGCCATCCGGAACATTCATTCAATATGGGTCGTCTTCACAGCAACGGAAAGGGCATATCAGCCTCCGCCATCCCCTACTCCCGCAGCCCCCCGGCGTGGTTGAAGACCACCCCCGAGCAGGTTGTCGACCAGATCTGCAAGCTCGCGAAGAAGGGTGCTACACCATCTCAGTAAGACAACCGCTTGGAAAGGAATACACACGGAATTGGTCGGCTAACACAATCGCAGGATTGGTGAGATCCTCCGTGACTCGCACGGTGTCGCTCAGGTCAAGGTTGTCACCGGCAACAAGATCCTCCGAATCCTCAAGTCGAACGGTACGATTGCCCTATACACATGAAAGCGCATGTCAACACAGCTCTGCTCCTCGTGAGCATCTGCGCGCTATACAAAACTGCATTTGTTGGTCTAGGCTAACATTTTGCGCTTAAGGCCTCAGCCCCGACATCCCAGAGGACCTCTACATGTTGATCAAGAAGGCCGTTGCCGTCCGCAAGCACCTTCAGACCAACCGCAAGGACCGCGACTCCAAGTTCCGCCTCATTCTCATCGAGTCCCGTATCCACCGTGTAAGTTTGCTCGACTGAATCGTGTGGAAGAACACGTGCTAATCATCTTCAGCTCTCCCGCTACTACAAGACCGTCGGTGCCCTCCCCCCTACCTGGAGGTACGAGAGCGCCACCGCCTCTACCCTCGTCGCATAAGCAGATGTCGGATTGGTGTGGATGGTAGTCGTCATGGTAGACATTTAAGTGGAGTTTCACGGGCATGGATGCTTTGCGGATACCTAGCAGGATCACGATATGGAATGAATCAATCAAAAGCATCACCTCGAATTGAATTATACCCAATTTGCATTGAAAGTGTCAAAGTCTGGAATTTACTTGTTGTATTGCTGCTTGACTTGGGTATCATCCTGACGCCGTCTTATTACTTTTGGTGAACATCTGCCATGCGCTTGAAGTCGTCCCATGTCGCTTGCTCTTCAAAACCATGCTGCCTGTTCAATAGTCAAGCTTGACAAACAGATCGCGAAGCTCACCGCCCAAACACGCATGTGTATGACAGTCTCCTTCTCGCCCACGAGTGACTGAGCGACAGCTCCCCATGCGGCCGCCCATATACATGGCCTTATTGTATGCGTCCCAAATATGCCGTGCTCAACTCCTCCCTAGCCCGTCATCCCATCACTCATCCTCCACGAGCCCATCATGTCCCCTCAATCTCCCTACTCTTCCCCGCCAAAAACTCACTCAACCATTTGAGCGGCTTCTCCGGCTCCGCAGTAGCAAGATGCTTCATCGCCTCGAGCAAATGCGGCGTCACATGCTGATTCAAATACACCCGCGTGGGACTGCCGTGTGGAATGGGTTGTGTAGGCGCTTGCGCAGTCGGGTGTGGTGAGTTGCGCGATGAGGCTGCGGGCGTAGGTGTCGGCGCTGTGGTAGCGGTCGGTAGAGTTGGTGCGGAGGGCGGTGCTGGGGTTGAGGTGGAGGGTGTGGGCGGGACGGTTTGTACGCTGGGTTGGTGGGTGGTTGTTGAGGCTGAGGCGTCGAGGGTGGTGGGCTTGAAGGGTGTGTTAGTGAGGGTTCGGGTTGCTGATATATAGGGGCCGCTTACCACTGGTGCTGCGCCTGAATCTGCCATTTCTACATCTGCGGGTTGGTCTGTAGGTGCTTGTTGCGCCTCGCCATTTGTGAGTGCCGGATCGATGTCGGGGTTTGCGACCGCTGGGTTGGAAGATGGTTCTGCCATTTGTGGAGCTCGGTATGAGTTCTTCTGGGTGTTTGACGCGAATTGGCGCGGTTGAAGGAGGTGAGAATTGTTGTTTGTGGTGTTGAGATGGGAAGTTGGACTTTCTTGAGAGCGACTTGGCAGCTTGAGCTTCGAGCGCGATTGATGTTCGGGCTAGCCTCGGCGTTTTGGAGCTTTCCTTCACTTTCTTTGGTGGCACCACCAAGACCTCCGCGTGTACGAGAGCACAATTCCTAGACCAGAATACCTTTTGGGGATTCTAAGGCTCTGGAATCGAGTATAGAATTACGCGTCCCAGCAATGACTTTGCCAGGCACAACTAAAGACACACGAACTTCGTCACACAATCCCATCATGAGAGCAGTATTTTGCACTTGAAAACAGATGATATGATAACTATCTTACAAGCTCGTCTACTTCGAATCAAACAAGCAAGGAACCAGAACGCCCTGCTACAGAAATGCAACCATCTCGAGACTCTTCATCATGCATTGCTCGGCCGTAATCCATATATATCCTCACTCGTGTTCATCCTTCGTCTGCATCATCAACATGAGCTCCTACAATACTGCGTAGCTGCGGCCATACGCATAAAGCGAAAACAAAAAGAAACAAAGCGCAATAGCAGTAACTCATAGAAAAAAGCCGTGTCACGCGGACCGTTTAGACCGTCTTCACACACAATGCTCGCATCCACCTATCGAGATCTTCGCTCAGAAGCATACCCCACATTCGTCGAAACAGTCGTCTTCATATCGTTATTCGTAATCACACTGTTGGTATCCCACGTCCCCGCCTCGGAAATAGCCGGGCTCGTCTGTCTCCTTGGTGCCCTCGGCCTTTCAGAACGGTGGTAGGACTTATTCTGGGACACCTGCGTAGCAGTAGCAGGCCCGTTGTTAGCGTGAGTGATCTCACTGCTTGTGTCCCAGGTGCCGGAGTCAGACCCGTCGTCAGAGAAACTGTGGTGCTCGTGCTGCTTTCGGAGTTGCTCGACTCGCTTGAGCTGCTCGAAGGGGCCGGGTGGGTAGCTCGATGGGCCAAGGTCGCTGAATTGCGCGGAGGGGTAGGGGACGTTGGTGGACACTGTTGTGGGAGGCGCACGTTGAGTGACCTCACTAGCGGTGTCCCATGTGCCGGTATCGCTGCCGCTCAGCCTTCTCAGCTGGCGGTGCATTATGCTTGAGTAGGGGACGTTGGTGGAGACGGTCGTGGGAGGCGCGCGATGAGTAGTGATCTCGGTGTTGGTGTCCCACGTCCCAGTGTCGGAGACGTCATCATCAGACGCGTCATCGTCGGACACGCTGGGTCGTCGTAGCTGTCGAGGAGGCTGTGTGAAACGAGGGGTGTTGGTAGAGATAATTGTAGAAGGAGCGTTGTAGGAAGGGTAGGGCACGTTCGTAGACACGGTCGTAGGGGGAGCACGGTGGGTATTGATCTCAGTGTTGGTATCCCAGGTCCCAGTGTCAGACACTTCATCGTCGGAGACCTCCATCCTCATTGAGTTGCGAGGTGGTGGCATAGACCATCGTTCCGACTCGTCCACGTGTTGTTCCATAGGGTAGGGCACATTGGTCGATACGGTTGTGGGAGGCGCACGTTGAGTGACCTCACTGCTGGTGTCCCAGGTACCGCAGTCGGAAATGCTTCGTGATCGCTTCAGCTCCCAAGGCATTCCTGTAGGATAGGGAACGTTGGTCGAGACCGTGGTCGGTGGAGGACGCTGACTGATCTCAGTGCTCGTGTCCCAAGTGCCAGCGTCAGAGATGCTGCGTTGCCGCCGTATCTCCCTGGACTCTCGCTTCAACTCTTTCGAGTCTCGTCTTGAGTCGTACATGAAAGGATAGGGTGCGTTGGTCGTGATGGTTGTAGGCGCAAAGTCGTGAGTCATGATGCTGTTGGTATCCCATGTGCCAGCATCGGAGATACTCCTTTGTCTCTTGACCTCTCGTGATTCTCTCTTGGCCTCTCTCGACTCTCGGGATTCTCTCGTCAAGTTTGATTCCTTGGTTGAGTCCTTGCTGCCTCTTTCCTTCCTTCTCTCGCTCTTCACACTCTTCTCGGAGTGTCTAGCGCTGCCATGGGAGCCCTTCACCGGAGTGTTGGGATATAAAGCTTTCATAGCAGCACCACGCGTCTCGTACACATAACGAGCCTTTTCGCGCTCGGTTTTATCCGAACGGTCACTCTTCTCTGTCCGATGGCTGCGGCTGCTCTTCTCGGTTCGCTCGCTCTTGTCTGTTCGTTCGCTCTTGTCTGTCCGCTCACTCTTTTCGGTACGTTCGCTCTTATCGGTGCGCTCACTTTTGTCGGTGCGCTCACTTCGATCAGTGCGCTCGGTATCGGCAGACTTAGTCGTGCGAATGCTTGCCGCATAACCGCTCTTTCTGCGAGTGTGATCCGGTCGAGGAGTGATGTCAAACAGCTCGTCCTCGATGGCATGTTCGGTAGATCGGCGAGTGTGCGTAGAGCGGCGTCGCGAATGCGTGGTAGAGGTAGACGTAGTTCGCGTACGTTGGGGCACCAGCGTTTCGATCTCATCGATGGCATCGAACATGTGAGACACCGTGTCTACCGGCGTAGGAGCTCGCGAATCGGGATGCTCGTGGATAGTGTCATCCGTCGTAGTCCGCGAGAAGGACGGCGGTAGGATCGCGCTCTCCACAGACTGGCGATGGCGTATGGCTTCCGCGATTTCTGCAGCCGTTGAAGGTATGTCAGGCTTCGACGCAGGTTTCGGCGGTGGTGGCGGGGGCTTCTTCCTTGCACTCGGAGCATGTGAGGGAGCCAAACTCTCGACGGGCATGCCAATGAAGTTCCTGGGCGACGTAAACACGGACGTCGGGGGCGCCGGCGGACGTGAGAAGGTAGAGCCTGGAGGTGGAGGCTTCATCTTGTCATCCGAGGAAGGATTAGAGAAGAGGTTCAACGCTCGCTCGATAGCCGAGAGCTTCTTGGGCTTCTCTGGCTTCTCCGGTGACATCGGACGTGACACTGGAGATTCCTCATCCGTATTCGTCTCGGCTTTCGTCGGAGATCGAGGGGCGGGGGGAGAGGGGGGAGGTGGTATCGGGTCGCGAGGAGGCGGGCAAGCCTGGAAAGCCAGCGTGTTAGCCAAGTGATCTGAAGCAGTCTTTTCATCTTACGTAGATCTCGATATATCGCGAGCCTGTCAGAGGCTGGGTGAAGGAAGCTCGAAAGCGGTGCTAGGAACGCTGGGGTAAGGTGAACACGCGGGTGGTGTTACGTACCGGCGGCGGAAACTTGCCCTCGTCAGTCGGACTCGTTAATGCAGTGGTATGGGGAGGCAAACCAGCAGATTTGAGCTCCTCCATTCTCGTCACAACTGGCTCTGCATCATCATACAGAGCCAGCCCATGGTGGAGAATGCAGCCTTCGTCACGCTGCTCTTCGTTGTTCTGGAAGATCTCGTGCTTCGATTCGCGGTATACAACCGGGAAGATCCTGAGTAACAATTGTCGTTGCGAATCAGGAGGAGGTGGGTCATCCGTCGCTGAGCCTGTTTCTGGGCTGTAAGCTGGCCAGAACTGGTTGCTGGTAAATTGATGTTCTTCGTCGTGCAGCGCAGGCATGACGGCGGTGATCATTTCGCGCTCGAGACGAGCAAATCTCCATGTCTCCGCAGCGACCTTCACGATGCGCTTCACGGCGATCTTGATGCCTTCCTCCTCTTTTGGATCAGCAAAGTGTCGGATAGCGTTGACGATCTCCTCGACAACGGTTCCGGCAGCAGTATTGATGCGCTGCTTCGCGCCAGTGCTGGTAAAAGCAGCAAGGAGTGTTTGTTGTCGCCAAATCGCTTCTTTGCGGGTGCTCTTCTCGCGAATGTGGTGGCTCATCGAGGAGAAAAGAGAGTCGGCTTTGTCGTAGCGGCGTCCAAGACTGAACAGGAATGGGCCAAAGACACGGAAAGTAATGAGCTTCGATACAGTGTGGGCGATGTATGCGGTTCGGACTTGTCTGGAGGCAATGCTATCACCAAGGAAGGACGGTAGGTTGGACGGCACTTGCGCAAGATCCTCCGGCGGCGGCCTTACTGGAAGGTGAACGAAATGGGTTGTAGCAAGATCGATGATTTGCCTTTGAAGCTGAGTGAAGGATACCAGGCTAGACGCGATGATGTTAGCGAGCGACTCTGTACTGAACAAAGCGACAGTGAAGGGACGCGATAACAAACATCGCATTACGCGAGCGGTAGACGAGAAAGACAGTGTATGGCAATACACGGTGGCTTCCGTTGCATCATCACAGCCGCCGGCCAGAAGATAAGCAACTGATCTCGGTGCACTTCATTGCCCGTTGAAGGATAACGAAGCGCACCCAAACCGACCACCATCAACCAACACTGGCGGCAATGCAGCCCCTGCTACCATCGTGCCGGCATCAAGAGCGAATGTGCAAAACGGGGAATCACTTACTAGTAGCTGTCGCCCTTGCTCTTGATCTCGGCGATGTCACCATAGCATTCCATCATCTTCTCAAGTCTAGACTTCTCCGACTCAAGGTTGCTGGCAACGCTTCTGATGACCTCCTTCTCCCTCTGACTCTCGGCTCTGAGTTGGTCGAACGAGTTCATCAGCTCATCCTTCTCTCTCGCCAGTTGATCGGCTCTCGCTGCTTCTTCCCCAGCCCGGCGATCTGAGTCTTCTCGCATCTTCTGAAGGTCGTCGCGCTCCCTGATGAGTTCTTGCTCTCGGTCAAGAGCTGCCTGAAGCTGAGCCCTGAGCTCAGCCGCCTCGGCAGCATCTTGCCCAGCTTGCTTCAGCTTCTTGTCGAATTGGATAGCAAGGGCGATCTTCTCCGCATCGTGTTTCGTGTTCGTGGCCTCCTTCCATTCGTCGAAATCTCTCCATGCTCTTTCCCTCTCCTCGGCAGAGGTCCTCTCCAGCGTGCGATGCACATCTTCCAGCTCTTTGTACCTGTCCTCCCACGACCTCATGGCTGCATCCAGTACCAACTTGGTCTCTTCGGCGTCTCTTCTAGCTTTCTTGGTTTCAGCAATCAGCTCTCGGAGCTCTCTGACTTGCTCTTCCAGATTCCCGATCTGAAAGTGTAGTCTGGTTGCCTCGGCTGAATGCCTGTCTTCCAAGTTGCGAATCTTCTGCTTCAGCTCACCAATCTCACCATCCTTTGCGCGGAGTTTCTGCTCTTGCTCAGCAGTTTGCCGACGAAGCAGGTCCTCCCTAGCACGCAGTTGGTTGTGAGTCTCTTTGTAATGCGCAAGTAGAACGTGCAGATCAGTCTGCGGGATATGTGAGAGTGCGTCGCCAGACACGTGTTCGATTGCAGGTCGACTGGCTAAAACATGTGAATGAAGGTCTCTAGAACCAGAGGAGTCCTGTCGATGATGTGGGCTGCCATAAGGAGGGTACCCGGGTGGGTATTGGCTCCATGATTCCTGGTAGGGAGGGGAGGAAGAATGCGACGAAGGGCCGTAAGGATTGGGGTTAGGCGCGGGATAACCCTGCTGACTCATGCCGTAGGCATGATCTGGGTAGTGGTGAGGCGGCTGGGCTGGCGGGGCATAGTAGCTGGGATGATAATTTGGTGGAGGGGCCGGATAGGTGGGCTCAACAGGCACTCGGGATGCAAAAGCGCTACGTGGTTGATGTGGGCCTAAGTGGGACCGCGACACTTCATGCGCTTCACCGCTAAATGGACGCCTCGACGCTATCCTGTTTTGTACTAGAGCAGAATCTGAATCGTCGTCGCTGTCAAAGGTGGGAGCGTGTCTAGAGGGAAACATGTAGTTAGTATCGTAATCCATCAGAGTTCGGCCAGGAACCTTATGTATCTCGAGCATGTTCGCTTTGGGTCCGGCGTCGTGGTTGACGGTCCGCCGAAGAAGCGCCGAGAGACTACCTCACCGGACTGAGAAATGGAATTCACATACCTTGGTCGAGCTTTACTCATTGGCGGGCTCGGGGCCGCAGGTCTGTTATCCTCAATGAGCTGTGCCACAGCATAAGGCTTCGGTGCATGGTTTGGACCCGCTTCGTGTGTTCTAAGCTTCGGTGCATGTGGCGCGAAAGATCGATACGATCGAAACGGTCGATCAGAGACTGGAGAACGATCGTGCATGTCAGGTACTCCCGAAGGAGGTGACGGAGCACGTGCTGATTCGATCATGGATCGACGTGCGATGAATGGTATCTCGGCTTGCTCACGTGACTCGTCCTGGGCCAGCCGTTCCAACCGTTCTGCTTCCTCTCTCTGCTCTTCCGCAAGGACATCCGCAGCTGCTCGGGCTTTCCTAGCAATTCGAGCCTCTTCGGCTCTCTCACGTCGTAATTGTTCCTGCCGGAGTTCTTCCTTCTCTTGTCGAGCACGTTCGGCAGCAGCTGCAGCTTCGACCTCTTCCTTCTCTTTCCGAGCCTTTTCGGCGACTGCAGCGGCTTCGGCCTCTTCTTGGATCTCCGCGGCCCTCCGTTCTTCTTCCATTAATGCCAGAAGCTTCCTCGCTTCGACAATCTGCTCTAACTTCTCTTGCTCGAGCCTTTCACGGGCCAGTCGCTCTTGTTCGAGCCTCTCGGTCTCCTTATGCTGCTCTTCCTTCTTGGCTCTCATGGTTTCCAGAGCCCGTTTCACGGCTTCGGCAGCTTCCAGCTCTTCCTGGGCCTCTCTTGCGCGTCGCTCCTCCAGTAGTCTGTTGGCCTCGGCCTCCTTCGCTAACCTCTCGTGCTCGATTGCTTCTTGCTCCAATCTCTTCAGTTCTTCTCGCTGTGCGTCTTCCTGGGGTTGGGCGGCCTGCGCTAGCGAGGCAGATTCTTGAGCCTCAGCAGCAGCCGCTGCTTCGGCCTCAAGCCGCTCTTGCTCTTGGTCGGCATGCTGTCTTGGTACTTTGTCTTGGGCAGCTACGACGAGCTCTTCTATCGGCTCAATGTGGGCATCTGTAGATGAAGTCTCGGGAATAGGCTCAGGCTGTGTGATTGTCTCAGGGGCTTCTGGTGCTGATATTCCTTCGACAGGCGCATCTGGTAGCCCGACGTCCACCGACCGTTCGACTGTTATTGGAAGGGCCTCGGACTCTGGTTCCGGTGCTGATAGATCCTCGACTGTAAAAGCTTCGATGATGTCGTCCTCATCACTCCCAACTGACACCACTGATGGAGCCTGAGGGGCAGCGGGAGCCTCTGGCGCTTCTGGTACTTCAGGTGCTTCTGGTACTTCAGGTGCTTCTGGTACTTCAGGTGCTTCGGGTACTTCAGGTGCTTCGGGTACTTCAGGTGCTTCTGGTACCTCTGGCGCTTCTGGGGCCTCAGGCACTTCTGGTACCTCTGCTGCTTCGGGTGCTTCGGGCGCATCCGGTACTTCTGGCGCTTCGGCAGCTTCTGGTGGTTGCGGTGCCTCTGGTGCTTCTGGCACTTCCGGCGCTTCGGGAGCCTCGGGAGCCTCGGACGCTTCAGGTACTGTGGGTGTGTCTAGGGCTTCGGGTGCCTCTGGCACTTCCGGCGCCTCTGGTACTTCAGGTGCTTCCATTATCTCTGGTGCCTCTGGTGCCTCGGCTATCTCCGCCGGATCTTGCTCAGCTC
>Ga0265797_10008983_pt1 | contig 13148 bp, 8 predicted proteins | sample P2T30metagenome_FD_192433 | JGI IMG/M metagenome (GOLD analysis project Ga0265797, IMG submission 192433) | Plant litter microbial communities from East Loma Ridge, Irvine, California - P2 T30 | ecosystem: Environmental > Terrestrial > Plant litter > Unclassified | place: USA: California... | reverse complement strand
CTGCACCAGGCGCAAAAGATGGAGGCGATCGGCCACCTGACCGGCGGCGTCGCCCACGACTTCAACAACGTGCTGCAGATCATCGGCGGCAACCTGCAACTGCTCAAGCTGGTCGGCAGCCTGAACGATGCCGGGCGCGCCCGCGTCGACATGGCGCTGGCCGGCGTCGAGCGCGGCGCCAAGCTGTCCTCGCACTTGTTGGCGTTCGCGCGCCGCCAGCCGCTGCAGGAAGTGGTGATCAACCCCGGCCACCTGCTGCGCGAGATGGACGACATGATGCGCCGCGTGCTCGGTCCGCGCGCCCGCGTGGTGACCGAGATCGATCATGGCCTGGGCAGCACGCTGGTCGATCCCAACCAGCTGAACAACGTGCTGCTGAACCTGGCCATCAATGCGCGCGACGCCATGGCCGGCAACGGCACGCTGACGATCCGCGCCGTCAACATCGGTCCGGACGAGCCGGTGCCGGCCTCGATCGCGCCCGGCCACTGGGTGCTGATCGAAGTCGCCGACACTGGCAAGGGCATGCCGCCGGACGTGCTGGAGCGCGCCTTCGAACCCTTCTTCACGACCAAGCCGGTCGGGCAGGGTACCGGGCTCGGGCTGTCGATGGCCTATGGCTTCGTCAAGCAGTCGGGCGGCGAGATCGTGCTCAAGAGCGAAGCGGGGCGCGGCACCAGCGTGCGCATCTACCTGCCGCGCAGCGAAGCCGAGGCGATGCGGCAGGAAGCCGTCGTGGCCGGCCCGCTGGTCGGCGGGCTGGAAACCATCCTGGTGGTGGAAGACGAGGAAGATGTGCGCAGCTCGACCTGCGGCATCCTGTCCGCGCTCGGCTACCGCGTGCTGGAAGCGCCGGATGCGGCGGCCGCGCTGGCGATCGTCGAGGGCGGCCAGTCGGTCGACCTGGTGTTCACCGACGTGATCATGCCGGGGCCGGTGAGCAGCCTGCAGCTGGCCGAAGCCGTGCGCGCACGGCTGCCGCTGGCGGAAATCCTGTACACCTCGGGGTATGCGGAAGGCGTGCTGGCGCACGAGGGAAAACTGGAAGCGACGGTGAACCTGCTGCAAAAACCCTACCACCCGGACGCCCTCAGCGCCCGTATCCGCCACCTGCTGCGGCGCCGGCACCCGGTCCCGGCGTTCGGCACTGCATGAGCGCGGCCCCGGGTGGGGCCGCCTGCAGGTTTATTTGCTCGGCTTGATGTAGCGCTGCGAGCCCGGCGGCGGTTCGTTCAGCACGGCCCAGAAGATGCCCAGGTCGGCGATCGCGCGCACGAACTCGGTAAAGTCCACCGGCTTGACCACGTAGGCGTTCACGCCCAGCTCGTAGCTGCGCACCAGGTCCTGTTCTTCCTTGGACGAAGTCAGCATCACCACCGGCAGGGCCTTCATGCCGCCGCTCTCGCGGATGTTCTTGAGGACCTCGAGGCCGTCGACCTTGGGCAGCTTGAGGTCGAGCAGCACCACGGCCGGGTTGCCTTCGGTGCGCGACAGGTAGTCGCCGCGGCGGTGCAAATAATCGAGGGCTTCGGCGCCGTCGCGGACGACGATCACCTGGTTGGCGAGCTGGCTCTTCGACAGCGCGATCAGCGTCAGCTCGAGGTCGTTGGGATTGTCTTCGACCAGAAGGATGGGCTTGAGCATGCGTTCTTTCAAAAACTGATTAAGGATTCGTCGGCTGTTTCGGCAGGGCGAACGAGAACGTCGCCCCTTCTCCCTGTACCGATCGGGCCCAGACGCGGCCATTGTGGCGCTCGACGATGCGGCGCACGTTGGCCAGGCCGATGCCGGTGCCCTGGAAATCTTCCATGCGGTGCAGGCGCTGGAATACGCCGAACAGCTTGTGCACGTATTCCATGTTGAAGCCGGCGCCGTTGTCGACGACGTGGAACACGGTTTCGTGCGGGTGGTCTTCGGCCGAGACGCGGATCACGGCCGGGTCGCGCTGGCCGGTGAACTTGACCGCGTTCGACAGCAGGTTGAACATCGCCAGGTGCAGGAAGGCCGGGTCGACGCAGACCTCGGGCAGCGCGCCGACGTCCCACTGGATGTTGCGGCCGCGCGCTTCCAGCGCCAGCTTGTCGATGCAGGCCGCCACCAGGTCGTTCATGTCGACCCGGGTCGGGCGCAGCGAGGCGCGGCCCATCTGCGAGAACGACAGCAGGTCGTCCACCAGCTTGCCGGCCAGGCGCGCCGCTTCCTTGATGTTCTTCAGGAAGCGCTGGCGCTGCTGGCCGTCTTCGCTGCCGCTCGACTCGATCAGGAGGTCGGCGAACCCGACGATGTGGCGCAGCGGCGCGCGCAAATCGTGCGACACCGAGTACGAGAAGGCTTCGAGCTCCTTGTTCGAGCGCGACAGTTCCTCGGCCAGTTCCGCCATCTGCTCGGCGCGCTCGAGCGCGATGCCCAGCAGGGCGGTGCGGAATTCCAGCGCCAGTTCGATCTCGCCGCCGTGCCAGGGCACGCTGGTGCCGTGGATGGTCTCGCGCCAGGCGGCGAAGCTGGTGCGCGGCGACAGCTGCATCGGGATGCCGGCGGCGGCGGACTGCACCAGCTTGTCGTGCGGGTTGCCGGCCCATTCGATGGTGTGCACATACTCGGGGCGGAACCACAGCAGGTAATGCTTGTGGATGCGCGAGATCGGCAAGGCCAGCACGCCGCTGGCGTTGCGGACCATGTGCCCGCCCTGCGGGTAGACGCTGGACAGGTTATCGGTATGGAACATGTCGCCGTGGGCGTGCACCGCCAGCCAGTCGACGAGTTGCTGGATGTCGTCCTGCTGCGGCGTGTCGCCGTAGGTGATGATTCGTTCGTCGACCACCACCGCGGCCCCGGTGGCGCGCGCGAAGCGCAGCAGTTCCGGGAATACGCTCGACAGGTTCTCGATGAAGTCGCTGCCCTGGGTCAGGCCGGCCAGCATCGATACCATGATGCGGCGCAGGTCGAGGCGGAAGTTCAACTCGGCGGCATCCTCGCGCGACTCGATGCACAGCGCCAGGATCTGGCCCAGCTGCTCGCAGGCGGTGCGCTTTTCGAAATTGACCGGGATCGGGTCTTCGTTATGGCACGAGATCAGGCCCCACAGCTTGCCCTTGACCATCAGCGACACCGACATCGACGCCAGCGTGTGCATGTTGCGCATGTACTGCAGGTGCACCGGCGAGACGCTGCGCAGCACCGCGAACGACAGGTCGTTGGGCTTGCCGGTGGCCGGGTTCAGCGCCGGCACCAGCGGCGCCGGCGCGTAGTTCGCGTCCTGGATCAGGCGGATGCGCGAGAGCGCGTACAGCTCGCGCGCCTGGGCCGGGATGTCGCCGGCCGGGAAGTGCTGGCCCATGTAGGAGGCGTAATCGTCCTGCTTGGCTTCGGCCGTCACGTGGCCGTGGCCGTCGGCGTCGAACTGGTAGACCAGCACGCGTCCGAAACCGGTGACCGAGCGCACGTGCTGGCAGGCCAGCTGGCCCAGCGATTCGATGCTGTCGGAATCGTTCACCTTCATCAGGAAGTCGCCGATCAGCGAGTACAGGTGGCGGAAGTCCGCCGGACCGGTACGCTCGACCGGCTCGAACTCAAGGACCGTCACACCGTCCCACTTGTGGCCGAGCACGTCGAAATGGCGGCCGTTGGTGAGCGTGACCGTGCCCACGTAATAGGGGCGGGCGCCGGCATTCGCGGCCAGTTCGGGGGCCAGGCGCAGCACCGCTTCTTCGCCAATCACCTCGGCCAGTGGACGGCCGACGGCTTGTCCCGCGCCATGCCCGGTCCAATCGCCCAAGTTGGCGCTGGCCTGCAGCACCTCGAGGCCGTCGGACAGTGTCAGCAGGAAGCCGTGCGGCTGGATGCTGCCGGGCGTGTGAATCGGTTCCTTGTCGCAGGTCGACAGGTCAAGGACGGAAGCGTTGAGGGCCGGATTCATGGGTGAGCGGGGGAGGCGCTGGTGGATTGCAAGACCAATATTTTACCTTGAAACATTCTGCCAACGGACGCCAAGGGTGCCAGTCCCGAATTTAAATATGTGGCAATATTGCAACATTTATGTCGACATGCCCACAGTATCGGTGATTTTTTGTTTTTCTAGCCACATTCTTTGCGTCTAATTCGCGAAAACTGAGCATTTTTTAATGTCTATGCGCTTCCTTATTTTTGTGATAATGAATTCCCTGACGTAAACCATTGTCGCCACCTTGCATGCGCCGACCGCCGCGGTCACAGCGGTGTATTATTGATGGGTATATATAAATAGCCGGTCTTTAAAAAGAGCCAGGCAGCAACATGAACGACCAGACGCAACCCAAGAAAGCGTTTCCTGAAGAACGGCGTTACCAGTACCTGATTTCCGGGATCAGCGATTACGCCATCTACATGCTGGATCCAAGCGGCCACGTCAGCAGCTGGAACCCGGGCGCCTACCGCTTCAAGGGTTATGTTGCCCAGGAGATCCTGGGCCAGCATTTCTCTCGCTTCTATACGCCCGAGGACCAGGCCACCGGCCTGCCCGCGCGCGCGCTGCATACCGCGCTCAAGCAGGGCAAATATGAAGCAGAAGGCTGGCGCGTGCGCAAGGATGGCACGCGCTTCTGGGCCCACGTGGTGATCGACCCGATCCACGACGAGGCGGGCGAGCTGCTGGGCTTCGCCAAGATCACGCGCGACGTCACCGAACGCAAGAAGGCCGAGGAAGCGCTGCGCGAGAGCGAACAGCGGTTCCGCCTGCTGGTGCACGGTGTCACCGACTACGCGATTTACATGCTGTCGCCGGAAGGCACGGTCACCAACTGGAACCCGGGCGCCGAGCGCATCAAGGGCTACACCCAGGACGAGATCGTCGGCAGCCATTTCTCGCGCTTCTATACGGACGAGGACAAGACCGCCGGCGTGCCGGTGCGCGCGCTGTCGACGGCGGCCGGCACCGGCCGCTTCGAGGCGGAAGGCTGGCGCGTGCGCAAGGACGGCTCGCGCTTCTGGGCCCACGTCGTGATCGATGCCATCCGCGACGAAGCCGGCGAATTGGTCGGCTTTGCCAAGATCACGCGCGACCTCACCGAAAAGAAGAAGGCGGACGAGGCGCTGGAAGCGGCCAGCGTGGCGCTGTTCCAGGCGCAGAAGATGGAATCGATCGGCCAGCTGACCGGCGGCGTGGCGCACGACTTCAACAACCTGCTGTCGGTATTGTCCAGCGGCCTCGAGGTGCTGTCGATGCAGCGCAAGGACAGCGACCATCCGGGCAACGATACCCGCACCATCGACAGCATGCGGCGCGCGATCGACCGCGGCGCGCGCCTGACCCAGCAATTGCTGGCCTTCGCGCGCCAGCAGCCGCTGCAGGCCGAGACGCGCAACCTGAACCGCATCATCACCGGCTTCGAGACCGTGCTGCGCCGGGCCGTCAATCCGAGCATCGAGTTCGTCATCGAGCTCGACCGCAAGGCGCACAGCGCCGTGATCGATAGCGCGCGCCTGGAATCGGCGCTCCTGAACCTGGTCGTCAACGCGCGCGACGCCATGCCGCAAGGCGGCCGCCTGGTGATCAGCACCGCCAACGCCACGCTGGGCGAAGACCGGCAGGCCGGCACGCTGGCGCCTGGCGACTATGTGCGCGTGACCGTCGCCGACACCGGCACCGGCATGCCGCCCGAGGTCGTGGCGCGCGCCTTCGAACCCTTCTTCACCACCAAGGAAGTCGGCAAGGGCACCGGCCTCGGCCTGTCCCAGGTGTACGGCTTCATCAAGCAGTCGGACGGCGACGTCGTCATCGAGAGCCGCCCGGGCGAGGGCACCGCGATCTCGATCTACCTGCCGGCCGTGGTCGAGGCCGCGGGGGAGGGCGTGGCCGAGCACACCGAGCGTGTCCTGATCGTCGAGGACGAGCCGGACCTGATGGACGTGGCTGCCGCGCTGTTCACCAGCATGGGCTACGAGGTGGTGACGGCCGCCAGCGGGCGCGAGGCGATCGACGTGCTGGCGCACAGCGACGTCGACATCCTGTTCACCGACGTCGTCATGCCGCACGGGATGAACGGCATCGAACTGGCCAGCTACACGCGCGAGCACTACCCGGGCACCAAGATCATGCTGGCTTCGGGCTACCCGCTGCCGGCGCTGAAGCAGCGCCACGAGTGCGACCTCAGCGAGTTCGCCTTCGTCAACAAGCCGTACCGGCTGTCGGACCTGGCGCGCACCTTGCGCAGCGCAATGTGATCATTCCAAGTTGAAAATGATGTCGCTGATCCGCTCGTAGATCGGATCGGCCGACGGCCCGGTGTTCGGCCAGTTCAGGATATCGAAGTGGTCGTAGCCGCGGTAATTCCCGAGGAAGTTCCAGGTGCCGCGCAGCGCCGTGCCGTCGTAGTTGCGCACCGGGTGGCCGTTCGGCGCGCGCATGCTGATCGTGTTGACCACGCCATCGTTCGGGAACCACTCGCTGTCGATGCGCACCCGGCCCGCGGCCGATTGCGTGTACGAGCCGATGCCGCGCTGGGCCAGCGACGGCACGATCCACTCGCCTGAAAAATACTTGTAGTACTGCAACATGCCGGTGCGCGGGTACTGGAAGGCCGTGTTCTGGATCGGTGCGATCGTGCGGTCGGTGCCGTTGCAGCACCAGGCGCCGGCCTCGGTCGCCAGGGTGCCCACCGAAAAATAATAGACCTGGGGCGAGGTCTGGGCCCACAGGTTGAAGTCGCGCGCGCCGTCCGGCGAGAGCTCCCAGGACGTCAGCTTGCTGTCGAGGTAGTCGCGCAGCGGGGTGCGCAGCTGCGGCAGGATGTCGAGCACGGCGTCGCGCAGCGTGGTGCCGTTGTGCGGCGTGGACAGGGTGGTGACACTGCGCACCCAGCCGGTCTTGCCGCCGCGGTAGAGTTCGTAGTCGCCTTCGTTCGGTGCGCCGTGTTCCAGCAGCTGGATCAGGGCGCGGATCGTGGTGCCGCCCTGGCTGTGGCCGATCAGGTGGATCGGGTGGGCGGCATCCCATTGCGGGTACAGGGCCAGCGGATAGTTGCTCGGGTTGTTCAGCGGATCGGCGGCCCAGCACTTGCCGGGCGGTTTTTGCGGTTGGCCGGGGTAGCTCTGGCGCACCACGTGGCTGGCGCCATAGTCGACGCAGCCGCCCTTGATCTGGGCGTAGAGCTCGGCGGCGTCGTCCCAGTTGGAGCCGATCGCGGCCACGCCGGCGGCATACACCGCGTGCGGGCCGTGGTACAGCTGCATGTGGGCGGCAATGTTGTTGTAGCCGCCCCAGTACAGGAAGCCGCTGCCCGGATAGCTGTCCGGGCCGAAGCCGAGGAAGCCGTGCACCAGCACGACCGGGTAGTTATTGGCGGCGCGCGCGGCCTGCAGCGGCAGCAGCAGCAGGGGAAGCGCCAGCATCAACCCGGCGCAGGCCTTCGTCAGTCGCGACATGGGACTCTCCATCGACAGGCATCAAGGAGTTCACATTGTCCGTTTGGTATCTGGCTTCGGGTTTGCGCTGAGTCGGATTATTGTGCGATGCAGTAATTCAATGTGCATCAGTTAACCACAGGCGCGGTACTGCCCAGCGCCGGGCTGGCCGTGCCGTTGGCATCGGCCACCGGCGGCTGCGGCGCCGGCGTGTTCGAGGCCGTCACGGCGGCCTTTTCGGCCAGGTCCGGGTTCCAGACCACGTTCTCGTCCACCGAATACAGGCGGCACGGCTTGTCGCTCTTGGCCGAGCAGGTCGCCAGGGCGCGCGCCTCCGGGTCTTCGCCTTCCTCGGCCCAGCACCAGCCGCCGCTCGGCGAAATGGCGAAGGCACGCGGCGTCATCTTGGTCAGGTATTCCTGGTAGGCACGCTTGCCGTTTTCGCTGAGGAAAGGAACCGCCTCGACATCCCCGATGCCGGCAAAATTCGTCGCCTGCGGCACCGGCGGCTGCGGCACCTTGTACAGCACCTGGGTCGGCATGCCGACCTTCTGCAGGAATTGCATGGTGTCGTCGAGCCAGACCTTCTGGCCATCGCGGCTGGCCAGCATGCCGTGGGAATCGCGCTTGAACGGCGCGTATTCGACCAGCTGGGCATGCCCGCCGGCCTGCTCGAAGGCGTCGTGCATGCGCGACACCAGTTCCGGGCCGAACAGCGAATCGTTCTGGCCGTACATCCACAGGCTCGGGATCTTGTTCTGCGAACCGTATTCGGCAAAGGCGGACACCAGGGACGAGCGCCAGCCGCAGCCGTTGCTGTCGTCGCGCAGGCCGCCGGCAAAGTTGATCAGGCCGCGCACGCCCTGCAGGTCTTCGGTGCCGAGCGCCATGGTCGCCAGGCCGCCATAGGACTGGCCGGCGATCACGATGTGGTCGGCGTCGACCCATTTCTGGGCACGGGCGTACTCGAGCGTGTCCTTGATGTCCTCGGCCTGGGCGTAACCGTTGGCGGTCATGTCGCAGCCGTGGTCGTGGTAGGAACCGGTCGAGTTGGCGAAGCCCTGGCGCATCGGCACCATCACCGCATAGCCGCGTGCCACGAAGGCGTGGGCCATGTGGTAGAAGCGGTCGCGCGGCTGCAAGCTGGGACGGCCGGGGTCCTTGCCGTGGTTGATGATGATCAGGGGGAAGGGCCCCGGGCCGTTCGGCTGGAACACTGTCGTTTCCAGGCGCGCCTGGTGCTCCTGACCGGCCGGCACCAGGATGATGTGCTCGTTGATGCGGTAGTCGAGTTGCAGGTCTTGCTCATGCGCGAGGCCAGGCAGCATGGCCAGGGCCGCGATGAACGCGGACGTAAGTTTGCGAACAGATGGACGTGCTCTAAACATGGAAACTCTGAAACCTCTGGAACGACGGTCCCTTGTCGGAATGTCCTTCAAGGAACTGATTGCTTAGCGGAATGAATTGATTCTAAGCACTGTAATTTTTCAGAGCAATATCCAATTAACCAATTCTCGAAATAAATCTGCGCGTGTGGCCAGTTTTGCCAGAACAGGCAGATAATCAGGCCAGCCAACGATTGGGTGACCCATGGTTCCTCTCGAAGAACGCTTCACGCAGGCTTTGCAAGGCGGATCGCGTGCCTGGCGCTTCGCGCTCGAGCGCCGGCTGAAGGCGCGCGGCATCACGCAGGCGGGCTGGAGCGCGCTGGCGCAGCTGGCCGCCAGCGCCGAGTCGCCCTCGCAGCGCGAACTGGCGCGCCAGCTGGGCGTGGACGGCGCCACGCTGGTGGCGACCATCGACCGCCTGGTGGCGGGCGGCTGGGTCGAGCGCCTGCCGAGCACGGACGATAGGCGCGTCAAGCGCGTCGCGCTGACCGGGAAGGGGAGGACGATGGCGCAGAAGATCGGCGAGGATGCGGCATTGCTGCGCCAGGCGATCGTGTCGCGCATCGACGCCGCGCGCATCGCGGCCGCATCCGAGGTGTTGGAAGAGCTGCAACAGATCCTCGAGGACGCATGAGCCAGGCCGCCGACAAGTACGCGCCACGCGATTGGCATCCGGACGAGCGCCCGACCATGCCGGGCGGGCCGTCGTTCCCGGCGCACTCGAACGCGCGCCGCGTCGCCTTTTTCCTGGTCGGCACCCTGGTCACGCTGACCGGTGGCCTCGGCAACGCGCTGGTGACGGTCAACCTGGTCAACCTGCAAGGGACCCTGGGTGCGTTTTCCGCCGAGGTCAACTGGCTGCCGACCGCCTACGTGATGACCAACGTGTCGATGAACCTGCTGCTGGTGAAGTTCCGCCAGCAGTTCGGCCTGCGCGCCTTTACGGAAGCCTTCCTGGTGCTGTACGCGCTGGTCACCTTCGGCCATTTGTTCGTCAACGACCTCGGCTCGGCGATCGCGGTGAGGGCGGCCCACGGCATGGTCGGCGCGGCGCTGTCCACGCTCGGCCTGTACTACACGCTGCAAGCCTTCACCAAGGCTTGGCGGCCGCGTGGCATCATCATTTCCACCGGCATATCGCAGTTGGCGCAGCCGATCGCCTACCTGTTCTCGAGCCGTTTGCTGGAACTGGCGGAGTGGCGTGGCCTGTATTTGTTCGAGCTGGGCCTGACCCTGGTCACGCTGGCCGCCGTGCTGTGGCTGAAGCTGCCGCCCGGCGACCGCTTCAAGGCGTTCCGGCCGACCGATTTCCTCACCTTTTGGCTGTTCGCACCCGGCATGGCGCTGCTGTGCGCGGCGCTCACCTTCGGGCGCGTGCTGTGGTGGACATCGGAACCCTGGGTGGGCGTGGCGCTGGCGCTGTCGATTTTCCTGATCGTGGCGGCGATCGCCGTCGAACACAACCGCAAGAATCCGCTGCTGAACCTGCGCTGGCTGACCAACGGCATGATCGCGCGCCTGTTCATCGCGATGATACTGGTGCGTGTCGTGCTGTCCGAACAGAGCGTGGGCGCGGTCGGCTTCCTGCGCCTGGTCGGCCTCAACAACGACCAGCTGACCACCCTGTTCGCGGTGGTGCTGGTCGCCACGATCGCCGGCATCGTGTTCTCGGCACTCACCTTCAACCCGGCGCGCATGATGGCGCCGCAGGTGGTGGCGCTCCTGATCATGGCCCTCGGCGCCTGGGTCGACTCGCACGCGACCAGCATCACGCGTCCGGAAGAGATGTACCTGAGCCAGGCCTTGCTGGCCTTCGGCGGCGTCATGTTCCTCGGACCGCTGCTGCTGACGCTGATGGGTTCGGTCATCACGAATCCGGGCAACCTGATCACTTTTTCGGTGCTGTTCGGCCTGACCCAGAACCTGGGCGGCCTGCTCGGCTCTTCCGTACTCGGCACCTGGCAGGTGACGCGCGAAAAATTCCATTCCTCGAACCTGGCGGACACGCTGAGCAGCCTCGATCCGCAGGTGGCGGCCCGCATCCAGCAATACGGCGCCGCCTACGGACGGGTGCTGACCGACCCGTCCTCGCGCACGCGCCAGGGCGTCGCACTGCTGACCCAGACCCAGACGCGCGAGGCCAACATCCTGGCCTACAACGACGTGTTCCTGGCGATCGCGGTGCTGGCGACCCTGCTCGCGGCATGGATCTTCGCGCGCGCGCTGTGGATCGATTACGTGGCGCCGCGCCAGGTCCAGGCCGCGCCGCCACCGGTACCCGCTTCCGCGCGCGACAGCGCCACCGATTCGCCGATTTCCACGGTTGCCGGCACGCCGCCGGAGCCGGTGCCCGATCCCACACCCCGTTGAACCGATACACCGATACCATCATGGCTGAAACCGCAACCACGCAAGAAAAGTCCAATCGCAAAGTCATCGTCAGCGGCGCCCTGTTCACGCTCGTCGCGCTGATCGGCGTCCTGATCGTGTTGTACGCGTGGGAGCTGCCGCCTTTCCGCAGCGCCGTCGAGACCACGGAAAATGCCACCGTGCGCGGCCAGGTGACCATCATCAGTCCCCAGCTGTCCGGCTACATCGTCGAGGTCGACGTGCAGGACTTCCAGGCGGTACGCCAGGGCCAGCTCCTGATGCGCATCGACGACCGCATCTACAACCAACGCCTGGAGCAGGCGCGCGCCCAGCTGGCGACCCAGCGTGCGGCACTCAGCAATTTCGCCCAGAACCAGGCCTCGGCGCGCGCCACCATCGGCCAGAACCAGGCGGCCGTGCAGAATGCCGCGGCCCAGGCCCAGCGCGCCACGGCCGACCTGCGCCGCGTCGAGGAACTGGCGGCCGACGGCTCGCTGTCCGCGCGCGAACGCGATGCCGCCCGCGCCACCCGTGCCCAGACCGTGGCGGCGGCCGAGCAGGCCAGGGCTGCGCTCGAGATCGCGCGCCAGAGCCTGCGCAGCGTCGACGTCAACCGCGCCGCGCTGGAAGCGGCGGTGGCCAACGCCGAGGCGGCCGTGAAACTGGCCGAGATCGACGTCAGCAATACCCGCATCCTGGCGCCGCGCGACGGCCAGCTGGGCCAGGTCAGCGTGCGCCTGGGCGCCTTCGTGAATGCCGGCACCCAGCTCACCGCGCTGGTGCCGCAGACCATGTGGGTGGTCGCCAACATGAAGGAAACGCAGATGGCCGACGTGCGCCTGGGCCAGCCGGTCACGTTCACGGTGGATGCGCTCAACCACGCCAAATTGCGCGGCCGCGTCGAGCAGATCGCGCCGGCCACCGGGTCCGAGTTCTCGGTGATCCAGCCGGACAATGCGACCGGCAACTTCGTCAAGATCGCCCAGCGCATCCCGGTGCGGATCGCGATCGACCCGAACCAGACGCTGGCGCAGCGCCTGCGGCCGGGGATGTCGGTGGTGGCCAGCATCGATACGGCGGCGCCGGCGGCGGCCCGGCCTGCGCCTGCCGCAACGGCGCCCGTGGCCGCGCCTTCCGTTCCGGGGACGCCTGCCCCAGGAACGCCTGCCGCAGGAGCGCCGGCCGCACCTGCGGGAGCGGCGCAATGACGCGGGTGGTGCTGCGGCGGGCGCTTCCGTTCGCGCTGGCGGCACTGGCGCTGGCCGGCTGCCGCATTCCGGTACAGCCGCCGCCGGCGTCCACGCTGCAGGTCCCGCAAGCCTGGCGCGCCGAAGCCGAGGCCGGCGCCAGCGTGGTCGATCCGCACTGGTGGCGCGCCTTCGGCGATCCGGCGCTCGACGCGCTGGTGACCCAGGCGCTCGCGAACAACGGCGACCTGCGCACCGCGCGTTCGCGCCTGCAGGAATACCAGGCGCGCATCCGGGTCACACGCTCGGCGCAGGAGCCCAGCTTGAGCGTCGGCCTTACGCCCACGCGCGCGCGCGCGATCGGGCCCTTCGGCACGCCGGTGGAGTCGACCGCGCTGCAGGGCAATGTGCAGGCGGCCTACGAACTCGATCCCTTCGGCCGCCTGGAAAACCTGACGCAGGCGGCGCGCTTCGACTACGCGTCGCAGCAGGCGGCGGCGGACGCGACGGCGCTGGCAGTGGCGGCCAACACCGCGTCGGGCTACCTGAATTTGCGTGGCCTGGACGCCCAGCTCGACCTGGCGCGCCAGACCCTGGCGTCGCGCCTGCGCTCGCTGGAGCTGGCGCGGCGCCAGTTCGAAGTCGGCTACAGCTCGCGCCTGGAACTGTCCCAGGCCGAGGCCGAATACCGGACCACGGCCGCCGTCGTGCCGCAGCTGGAACGCTCGATCACCCAGCAGGAGAACGCGCTCGCGCTGTTGATAGGCGCCAGCCCTGGCACGATATCCCGCGGCGCCACGCTGGCCGAGCTGGGCGCGCCAGGCAT
>Ga0265797_10008982_pt1 | contig 13148 bp, 11 predicted proteins | sample P2T30metagenome_FD_192433 | JGI IMG/M metagenome (GOLD analysis project Ga0265797, IMG submission 192433) | Plant litter microbial communities from East Loma Ridge, Irvine, California - P2 T30 | ecosystem: Environmental > Terrestrial > Plant litter > Unclassified | place: USA: California... | reverse complement strand
TGTAAATCTCGATGCCTTCTTCCAGGCGCTTGTTTGCGATACTGGCTTTGATGCATGCGTTGACAGCAGCGGCGGGGACTTTACGACCAGAAGTCTCAAAGTCTTGCAGATGTCTGAAGGCTTGCATGGGTCTACTGTCATCGTCGTGACTCTTTGCGGATAGATACCAATAGAGAGGATCACAGGTCCCAGCGTTGACCTTCAAGTTCGAATCAACCATGATGAGGATGACAGACAGAGCTGCTTGGAGGTCGTTGGCGTTGAGGTATGTGGATATGAGCAGTTCATAGTGTTGCGAGGTGAACGTTGTACCTCGTTCGGTCAGGACGCGAAAGACATCGGTAGCGAGCTGGATGTCTCCATGTCGTGAGGCGAGAGTGAGTACGTGCAGGCAGGTGCCAGTGCCAGGCTTCAGGTAGCCCGGCTGAACTTGCGCAATCCATACAAGGCTCGTCTCTGCGAACTTCAAGGTGTTAGCAACTTGGCTTGGAATGCATATATGACACTGGTCCCACTTACAAGCTGCTTGTGCGCCGCGGCATCTAGCAACGCTCCCCAGAGAGCGGAACTGAGTTGGACGGTACCTGTTCCGCTACTCTTGCTATGCACACCTTCTTTGAGACTCAGCACGTAGAATGCCTCCTCGACTTCGCCAAACTCCAGCAACATCCATATAGCCTTGTCAAACAGCCAGCTCTCTACGCGTGCTTTGTTCCTGACCATCTCCTCCAGCAACTCGAGTGCGTGTTCGAAATGTCGCTCGCGTAACATCCCGGCTATGATGAAGTTGCGCGCACGGTCGGATGGCATGAACCATCGCGACTTCATGTATTCGAGGATGTCGGTGCGGAGGAGGTAGTCCGGGTGCACTGCGAGCACCTCAAGCACGCATTCGCAGCCCCGCGCATCCAGCAGAATTCTCGGCTTTCCGTTCAGAGATCCATCAGTCTCATCCCAGAAGCCCATCTCTTCCAGCACCTTGCGGACCTTCCCCGCCGTGCCATTGACAGAGTCGACGAAGCTGTGTAATACGGCCGTGTACATCTCCCGGTTCGGCAGCTCCCCTCTGTCTTTGATCAAGACCCTGCAGATATTCATGACTTCGTCGAAGTTTCCCTTGGCGCCCTCGGCCCGCACATGTTCGTATAGGATGTAGGTCGGGAGCTGGGCGAGCGGAGGTCTATCTCGTGATGTGTGCGACGGGAGAGTGCGAGGCTTTTCTGCAAAGGACCGGAAGCCGTTCAGAGCGGCCCCAGGCTGCGAGAAGAAGGTGTCGTTTGCTGCGGAGGGTGCGCTGGAGCCGTGGTAGGCACGCAGTTGGCGGGCGCAGTGGGCTATGGCCTCTTTTCGCGATGCATTGCGCTGTAGCAGTCTAGCTCCTCCTCTTGCAACGCACGGTGTCGTTCCAGTATTCGACGGAAACCCCGGACACAGGCATCGCCACAGGCCGTCGTTCACGAAAGGGCGGGGTGGCATTGGCGTGGGTGATGTGCCTTGCCAAAGTTTCAATGCGCGCAGCGTAACATGATGCGTCCGTGCGCGCGCCTCGGTTCGACATGTCTACTTGCGACTTGTGCATCACCATGAGCGAAACATGGGTAAGAGCTTAGTTTGTAATTATATTCACATATGCACTTTCCAGATGCTTTTCCTATCCCGTGTCAAGCCGCAAAAAGGGTATATGCGCCCAAATACCAACACGTCTGATGCAAAGCCCATGCCCTTCCGTACCGTATTATATCGAAACAGCGTCAGGCGTTGCGTTTCTTCCCATCCCTAAATACCTAAAGTCCGTCGTAATCCGCACTAACACGTGCTCACCTCCTCACCACTTGCTCTGAAAGAAGTTCTAGTACCTGTAGAAGTTAGTCTGTGCTCACGACAAAAGAAATGTACGACATACCTTTGGTGATATCACTTCCTGGTTTACCAAGTGCTTGCTCATGATCTTGACAACCTCCATTTGCTCCTCGTAGGTGAGTCCGGTGATGGCTGCTTCAATCACCCCACCGACTGTGGTGTGGTGCACGGCGATGAAGCTTGAGTAGTAGAAGAAAGCAATGGAGCCCATGATGAACTGGCAGTCCATGCGGTCAGTCATGCCGCCGTGACCGGGAATAGAGTCGCCAAAGTCCTTGATCTTGAAGGTGCGCTTCAGACCAGAAGCGAAGAAGCCGCCGAAGGGCGCGATAAGAGACGCAAAGGTTCCGAGCATGATGACGTGGAACTGTACTGGCATGATGTTGAAAGTTCGCGGAATGGGGAGACCCTCTGGAAGGAATGGAACGGTGTAGTCGCGCGCGATGAAGACCGGGTTTGGCCTGCATTCGAGGCCGGACCAGATGTTTGCGCCCAGATCGTTGACAGGGCAGATGAAGTACTTGTAGTCGCCGAGGAAGTGGACAACGAGCATACCCCAGATAACAGTGAAGAACCAGGCGCCGAGGAAGCCCTCCCATGTCTTCTTGGGCGAGATCTGAATGAGGGGTGTCCGTCCAAACGTAATACCGCAAAGGTAAGCGAAGATGTCGTTGGTAATGACCATGGAGACGGGGAGAATGAACCAGATAAATCCCTCGAAGATGTTGTTGATGACAAAGTGCGCCTGTCCAACGATGAGGAAGAGGGCCATATGCGTCCAAGCAAACTGGGTGAACTGGAACTTGTAGTGGCCCTTCTGGAGCGAGAAGACGAAGAAGACGAAGCCTGGAGAAATTAGCACAGCTATGAACCATGGGATTGGTGGACATACCAATAATGTACAGCATGAAGGAGATGAACCGGTGGTGGGTAGCCAGGGGCAGCAGCAGACGGTCGACCATCAGGACGTGCTTGAAGTAGTAGATGACACTCTCGCCGTAGAGGAAGTACATGGCGGTGCCGAGGAAGTACCAATTCAGCGACTTGGTGAAGCGCAGGCTGCGGGCCTTGCTGGGCACATTTGCGATTGCGATGACCTCCTTAAAGGATATGACCTGGACTGCCGTGACGATGATGATTATGAAGAGATGACCCGCGCCGAGGGCCCAGAAGAAGCCGGCAATCATGACGAGGGTCCATGTTGTGCGCGTTATGAAGTTGGCCTTCTTCTTCTCGTACTCGGTCTGGGGGGGCTGTTCGGAGGCCTGGCGCTGTCAGCTGGGGAGACGTGGGCAGGGGACTGCCAACGTACTGGAGGAGCCGTCTCTTCTTTGATAGTCGGACTACCCGGGTCGCTGTACTCGGACATGCTCTGCGAGGGTCTCCGCGCCCTGCCGTTGCTGGCGCTGCGGACCTGGTGGTTGAACTTGACGTCCTTTCTCGGGCGCGCCATGGTGAAGGAGGAGAGGGCGGTTGCGCCTGGTATCCTGCAGCGGTATAGGGGCAGCCGGGGCGAGGCCGGAGGGGAAGGCGCGATGGGTGAGGGCGGGGTGGGTGAAGGAGGTGGTGTTGGCGGCAGGCTCGACTGGGCCAAGTAGTGAAATTGACGGACAAGTAACCACGGGCAGCTTGCGTCATGGCACCGCCGCTTAGCTTAGCGACCCTGCAGCCTGCATGTGAATTTCCCTAGCACCCAAACACGCCAGCCGCCAACACGCCAACAACGCGTCCATGCGCCCCGCATCGCGACCGCTTTGGGACATGCTCACGCGCAGGCCCGCTGGCAGATGGACCGACAATGGCTGACGACGACTTCGACGACTTCTCCGACGATGACCTCGACGACCTCCCCGCCGACGCTCTGCAGCATCTCGAGGCGAGCGCCATCCGCGCGACACAGCACCAGCCCGACACTGAGCCAGAGTCGGACTACGGCCCCGACGATGGCGACGAGGTAGTCAATCTGGACGATGCGCATAGTCCGCCGCCTCTGTATGCGCTGGACGAGGAGGGCTATGACAGTCACATCGATGACAACATCAACGACATTATCGAACACTGCCACTACGACCAGATGGAAGTGGAAGAGCAGCCACGCAGGTCTCAGGCTGACCCCAATGCGCTGCTTCAACGCATCAAGAAGGTGCGACACGTCCACCTCAGTCTGTAGACGCCCCGCTGATCATCGCAGTTAGAGCAAGACAAGGCGCGCGAGAAGCGAGAAGCCGAGGAGCTGAAGGGGAAGCTGCAGACCAAGGCGGGCGAGGCCGATACCCTTCGAAGGCGCTACGATGCCGAAAATCGCAAACACGAGCGCCAGCTGGCGGACCAGCAGCAGTCGCACAGCACCGAACTGGCCAAGCTGCGTGCCGAGATGGAGAAGCTGCGGCGCGAGAAGGAGTCGGTGCAGACGGACAATATGTTCAATCAGCACGAGGCGCGAGAGGCTGTCATGACCCGACGGCCTGGCAGGACCATGCCCTCACGACCAAAGTCAGGTGCGCAGGCAATCAGTCCGGCTGGCACACCTAAGAGGGGGCAGAAGACGAGAGGTCCACTGGGCGATGGTTTTGACGACGACGACGTTGTCATGGCATCACCGTCAAAGTACCGCGAGAGGCAGAAGACGGCGACGCCAAAGCAAGCCGGCAAGCGGAAGCGGCAGGCTATCGACCAGAGCCCCATACCACTGCCTGCGCTGCAGCTGAGTGAACCGCGAACTCGGCAAAGAGAAACAGAGCCAGCACCAGCTGCAGGACCTGTCATAGACGTCGCACTGCTTGAGCACTTTCGACGCGACGACCGTCGATTTACTCTCCTGCACCGCCTGCTGTCACATCCATCATCAAATGGCACCGATCGCGTCCTCGAAGCACTCACGTCGCATGCATTCCCGTCCAAGCCATCCAAGAAACTATCTTCGATCGTGTATGATGCCCTGGCGAAGATCAATACGTCTGATGTGCACGAGCTGGCACTACAGACATGTCACATCTTCCTGGACCTGTGGAAGCGGTGTCAGTCCGAGAAGTACTACGCTCCGACATCTTTGATACTCGATGCACTGCATTTCATACTCGCATGTCAGCCCATCGAGACCGCCGTCAAGATTACCGAGCGCGTAGTACCGCTCATAATAGCTTTTGTTGATCTCGTGGCGGACCCTATCTCCAAAGCAGCTAAAGGGGGTGAGAAGGCCGTTGCCGATCTCTACTCCCCGAAGCAGCAAGACATTGCATCTCACATCGATGTTGAAGACTGTCTCGAGCTGCTGTATCTGATCGCCAGCAGCTGCGTGTCCTCGATAGATTCCACAGCAATAGCTCGTCTATGGCAAGCGATTCCTTCAAGCTTCGCCATCATGCTCCTCGTCAAAGAGCAGCCACATGCCCAAATAACGCTCATGTTGCGCATACTTGGCACCTCTGCACTTTCCACCTCAATAGGACCCATCACATTCGCAGATTCCGCCCAAGACAACCAAGCAAGTAACGAAGACGCCCTGGTCCATCGTCTCACCAACCTCTTCACCGAGCTGCCCAAGCCTGTCCCAGATCCTATGGCGCCTTCCGATGAAGCTTCAGTTATCTCTGAAGCAGATCTCTGGGACCTTCGCCTGCTCGTCATCTCGGTCCTGACGCAGTTCTCTATCCCAGAATACGGCTCTAGTCGCCTAGCTCAGAACGGCCTCTGCATTGGCCGACTGATCAAGTACCTCGACCATTGCGTAACGAGTCTTTATCGACATCCCATCGCACCAACTCAAGACCGGAAAGTCGATTCCATTAACGCCACTATGAAGCTCATATACCACGTCGCGACGACGAATGCCGATTTCGACATCAAGAGCAAGTTGGTGAATACGCTAGGCGGGCATCATGCCTATCTCGTTGCACTGACGCGGTTAGCCTTCAGCGAGGGCTTAGTGCTAGAAGCGGGGATCGAAGATGAAGTCGTCAACATGGCGCACGACATCTTAGACGAGGGGCTGAGTATGGAAGAGGGAGATGCTTTCGGCAAGGTGTTCAGCAGTGGAAGCACTGTCTAGTTATGTTCAGTATTCTCTCAAGAAGGAGATCATCAGCGCAAGCGGCTCGGGCAATGGCTCTGATTTCAACTTGCACATTTTTTCGCAAGATGACCCCACTTCTGAGCTCAAGGACGATACCACTTTAAGTCCGCGCTCATCCACAATCATGTAGAACGAGATACGGATATCAGCATCTTGTATAATTACTAGTCTGGCTCGCATCGCTAAGCATTGCTATGGCTTGCGATACCATTGCATTGGTCGGCGTTTATAGCATATCAATCACACTCTTATGCAGTCACCAACCGTCCATTTCTACACCCGTCCCTTGATCCACGCCATCACCCTCTCCAAAACCTCCTCCCCACACTCATCATTCAACAACTCATGCCTCCCCCCTCCAACCACCTCAAACTCCTTCCGCAAACTCCCTATCCCATCCACAAACCTCTCACTCCCCCTCCAATCACAATACGCATCCTCGTCCCCATGCACCACCAACGTCGCCACTTTCCACTGCCCCATCTTCGTCCTAACACTGTCTGCAACATCCACGGCCGTCGCAGCCGTTAAGAAACAGATCGGTTTTTTGGAATACATGGGATCGGACAGGTATTTCTGTATCTCGACCGTACGCCGTGTGAGGCCCGAGATGGGTACCGCGCGGCCTGGGATGGAGGTTGTGGGTAGGGTGCGTGCTAAGACGCCGATGGCTACGCGAGCAAGGTAGGGGAAGGGGCCGGGGAGGGCGGGACTGGTTAGGATTACACCGGAGATACACTCTGGATCTTTTACTACACCCCCTGCGGTTATCAATCCGCCCAGTGAATGCCCGAACAACACGATCGGCCGCCCGCCTCCGTGTTCAACAGCATAACGCCGTAGTGCGAGATGATCCGCTACGGCTTTTCCTACGTGGACGACGGCGCGGGGAGTACCGGGGGAGGCGCCGTGGCCGTGGAGGTCGAGGGCGTAGACTGTGTAGTTGGCGGCGAGGAGGTGGGTGATTAGCGAGGCGTGGGATGTTAGGTACCGAAGGGAGTATTCTGCGTAGCCGTGTTGGAGGATGATTGTTGCGATGGGGGTAGAGGTGGGTGTCCAGATGTGGAAGGTTGTGCCGGAGGGGAGGGTGTGGGTTTTGTGGTTTAGGTTGAGGTTGGGGTCGGGTGTTGGGGTTGTGGGTATCGGTGGTTGTGAGGGTTGTTTGCGGTAGAGAGATGGGACGTTCAACATGTTGGGATTTGCGAGATTGGTGACTTTAGCACATCATGCATCTCCAGAGAAGCTTCAGCATCAGTGTTTAGTGGGACAACGAGGCGAACGAGTGTAGGTGTGGTCTGTGAAAGGACTGTGCCCTCATCGCACGGATATAAAAGTCATGGCCATCGTGGTACAAACGATGAACAACATGAGGGTCTTTGTTCCTCTTTGGTTGTAGAAGGGATGCCATGTTGAGGTAGAGTAGTTTCTCATACCTCCAGGGCTACCTCACGTATGGCCCACGTGGGGTGGGGCAACACGACAGCTTCGGGCATAGTCTACCAGAATGCGGGGCGCGCCTGGCATCTGCTGCGCCTTTACTTCATCCGCGAATGTTCGATACACCACTTCTCAATACAGCAAATCATCTAAACTGTATGTTCGACGACGGTACCGCGATACAAGAATGCATTTCAGTTTCGTAACTGGGCCTGTCATGCACCGCATTGCATCGCCGACAGTGACAAGGCGAGTGCGGCATGGCAAGCTGTGATAGGTGTATGCGCGACCTTTGTGCATGACTGTAAGACCCAATGGGCAGACTGGTATAAGAGGCTGCCTTCAGCACTCAGCCTTTCGCACTTTTCGTTGCCTTCTCACCTCAACCTGACATCTCCATCATTCATGAACTACATACGAAGAGACCCAAAATCGCGCGCAAAAAACAACCGCCAGTAATCCTGCAGCTATGTAGCACATTACATGATACTTTACGACCAGTCTTTGGTCGAAGTGGCGCGCAATGTCTTCCGATCAGCTTCAGGGCATCGACATCTCGGCAACGGTGGATACATTCGATCTGGATAACTCAAATCTCGCACAGTACACGCACAAGCAGTTGCAAACGCCTGACTCAATTCGTGTGCTCGAACTTCTACCGGGACCATCTGGCTCAGCCTTGTCGTGTCGGATACTCGAGATACACCGAACAAATTCCGAAGTTGAGTTCGAAGCTATCTCCTACGTTTGGGGTTGCCCTAATCCCGCATGCTATCTACGCGATGTAGAAAGCGACGGTGTGCTACGAATCACTGAGAGCTTGTATTATGCTCTCAAGGCGCTACGCTACCCGGATCGAAGCCGGATGCTCTGGGCAGATGCAGTCTGCATCGATCAGTCGGATAACGATGAGAAAAGCAACCAAGTCAAGAACATGGGCTCCGTTTACGCGACGGCGAGCAGGGTCATGGTATGGCTTGATAATGGAGAACTCAGCGAAGCATTCAAGATATTGAAAGGGGTTGGAAAAGTATCAGATAATGGCATGTCGACTGCCAACCTCGAGCTTACCAGCCCTTTCGACAACGTGGTGCAAGCTATTCGCAGGATAATCAGAGCACCATGGTTCACTAGGCTATGGACCATACAAGAGTTCGTTCTCGCTAAACATGTGCGTTTCTGCGCCGGCAACCAGCATATCAGTGACTACGTACTGGAAAATGCCATCAAAAATAGCTCTTCCAAAGTCGGGTGGCTGGACTTCACATGGCCAATTTTGGTTGACCTTTATACCGACCGCATCGCGGTGGATAATCTCTTCAATTTTCGTCGTAGGTGGCATGGCTATCCATACCCTGGCTCACAAGGCTTTTCACTACACGACTGTTGTCGATGGGTACAGCGTATCTCTCCTAAGTGTACTGATGAACGGGATCGGATATATGCTCTCCTTGGACTGGTCCAAGAACCGCCTAAGATCGTTCCCAACTACAGTCTCAGTGTTACAGGCGTCTTTCTCGAGTTCACCTGGTCAGAAATTACAGCTGGAAATATGGACATATTACGCGACGCGGATTTCCGAGGACGAGACGACTTATGTCCATCATTCCTCTATCGACCAGATCACGGCTCCTTCATGATAAGAAATTACACCGAAGCAAGCAGAGCGGGCATGAGTAGAGTTACCTGTGCGGAATCGATTCGACCTGCCTCCATTAAGATTCGAGGTGTAATTGTAGATCGTGTCAGCGGCTGTTGGAAGCCACGAATTATGTCACCATCTGAGAGAGAAGCACAGACACGACTTAAGACAGACATACATCAGACTTTAGAAGATTTTCTCCAATCAGCTGAAGTCGTATCGTCGTCCGATGAATGGCTCACAGATTCAACGGGTCTTCTCTATACTCTTGGGGCCAACAACTTGACCGGCCCTGCGAAGACAAATCTACTGGAGGTATTCTGTATCATTCAAGCTTGCGCGAAGCGAATCATGGACCAAGATCCAACGAGACACGACATTACACCAGAAAGAATTCAGGACCAATTTTGGCGAATGCTTACTTTCCCCAAGGATCGCCCATCATCAGCTATGCCAAAGGACTTTCGCCATCTGCCTTCAGATCACGCTGTTAATCCTTTCTACTCCTACATATTCACTACCGTCAAAGGGTACATGGGTAGAGCACCCAAGCATACCATGGTTGACGATCTAGTGGTCATTTTTGACGGGAGTCAGGTACCATTCGTGCTGAGACAGGCGCACGATAGTATTGATGTGCGTTGGAAGTTAATCGGGGAATGTCATGTGAATGGCTGGATGGATGGCGGTTACTACGGTCATGAAGTGGTGGACGATGTCGATCAATATCATGCAGCAGCGGATGGGGAACCTAACACTGAATTCCCGTTTAGGAAGGAAACACTGCTTAGCGAGTATTTCGTACTCTGCTGAGGCTGAGGAAGATTGTGACCCAAGACATAGTTCGAAATGAGATTTATCCACATATTCAACAGCACTTGGCTGTCAGTCACGAACGCATATATTGTCAAGTATGAGCAAGGTTGCCAGTGATGCCGCTCTCGAAGCGAGCCAATACATTCCCTTCGCACAGCGTCTATTGCAGCTTCCCTTCAATCTGTCCAATCAAACACTCCATCACATTGCGGCTTGTACTTCCGCGGACCATCCTGTACGTCGGTAAGGATCACGGTCCGCGGCGAAGCCCTGTTGTCCCCCACTATCCGTCCCGCATAGCCATTTCCTTCACCTTCACATCCCACGACCCATTGACTGTACTCGTTGAACATGCAGTGCATGGCGTCGTGCATGTGCGTGTGGCTTGCTTGTTTGTCATCAAGCTTGCTTTGTATGGCCTTTACCCCACGCAGTTATAAACAAACATGCCCACTCTCACTTGTCCTTTGCAATTCACACCACAATCACGTCCCCGCCATCGATATCAGATGATTCCATCCAAGAGCTGCAACGTAGTCGCTACTAGCTCGCCTAACGGCTCTGCGGTAGATGAGCGCTATGAAGCGTTCGATGGAGCACAAGATCGCCAGCGCTTATCGTGGAAGAAGCAGACGATCGTCGATCTAAAGCCTTCACTACATCGCAATACGTATGTATACTGCACAGATGTTATGAAACACGCACTGACTGTATACAGATACATAGGAGCGCTATTGTTCAACATCTGCGCCTTCATCCTGCCAGCCCTCTATGGCACTTTGTCGAAGCTATGGGTTGCGAACATCGACTCCTCCATGGTAGTCACAACAGACACGTACACATACATTGGCGTAGTCGCAGAAGTCTTAAACGAGGGTCTGCCACGCGCTTCCTACCTCGTCATCGGCGACAAGTCCAGTCGTGGCTTCCGTGAGCGCTTGCAGCTCACTCACACTCTGATCCTCTTCCAATCACTCCTCGGACTTATCATGAGCATCGGCTTCGTCGCAGGCGCCTCTACTTTCGCGCAAGGCTTTGTTCCTGTAAATGTGAGAGATGTGAGCGTCACATATATTCGCATCTCTGCGTTCTCTGCATTTAGTTCGGCAGTGGAGTATGCGATCTCAACGTCAACTCGCGCGCTGGATAAGCCTGATGTTCCGCTCATCATCAGTTCCGTCAAGTTCGCTGTCAACATCATTCTGGACTTGATCATCATCTCTAAGTTCCATGTCGGAATAATCACGCCCACAGTGAACATGCAGGCTGGTATTTCACTTGCTTGCAACCTTACTTCCGCTTTTGCTGGATTGGCGTACTTTGTTTACACGACGAGTGTTAGTCCCAAGTCACCGGTTCACAGCGATAATTCCGGCCGCGGTATAGCCCCATCCTTGCCCGCTCTTGTCACACTCGCCAGGCCAGGTGCAATCTTCTTCTCGGAATCTGCAATCCGCAACGCCCTATACCTGTGGCTAGTCCATGGCATCGTCGGACTGGGTAGCGACTACGCAACTGCTTGGGGCGTCTTCTCCACTATCCGATGGGGGCTGATAATGGTACCTGTCATGGCGCTCGAAGCGACCACACTGACCTTCGTGGGGCATTCATGGGGAGCATTGCGCTCGACCATTTTGAGCATCTCACAGGCCGCGAAGTTGCAGATTACACGTCGACAATTGTGGAATGTGGTACGTTGGGCACTTTACTCCGTCATCATTGTCTTGATGGTAGAGATCCCACTCTGTCTCATCATGTCCTTCGCCGGTGCTGAGCCTTTCGCACGATACCTCTCAGAATCTGAAGAGGTTTCACATATAGCTGCGCGCATGTGGCGCACCATCGACTGGTGCTACATCATGTATGGTGTGTCGACACAACTAGCTGCGATTCTTGTATCGACGCGCCCAGCTTGGTATCTCTACCAGTCCCTCGCATCGAACATTCTCTACGTCTTACCATGGGCGATTGCGTGTCAAGTGGTTGACCTGAATGCTGGGGATGCTTGGACATACCACAGCTTGGTATTTGGTGGAAGCCTGGTCTTCTCGTTTTTCACTATCATCATGGTTGACGGAGTTTGGGGGTTCAGGCTCATGAAGGGTAAGATGAGTGTGAACAGGGCATAGTTGCGGGGACAACGTATGGCATCGAAATCGGATAGGGGACAGATGACAAAACAATGCGATTCTGCATGTTTCCACTTGTATCAATGTATCTCGCTTATCAAATTTAAAGCGCCATCAGTCTCCTCTTGTATTTCGTCTCCATCTATCATCGTTCAGCCCTTCCACACTGCCGGCTTCGGCTCTTTGTACAAGCTCAGATCGTTCGGCGTCGGAAACCAGATACTTGGGTCATCCTCAGCGTACGCATTCGGGAACCTGGCCATCGGGCCGGGGCTCCCATTGCCGCCTCCCACAACTTCCACATGCGCACAGTTCACAAACCATTGACTCTGTCCAAGAGTCATAGACGGCATGAAGTGCTCGATGCGCAATAGGTATTGGCCTGAGGGCGTAGCAGTGGGAATCGTGAAGTTGATGGACAGCGTGTCCATCGTCGACCACGTCGTCTTGTCCGCCGGCCCCGCGTATGCGATCTTGAAGAAATCTCCCTTCCCGTCGTATTCCGTCAAACTCTTGGTTCCATCCGGCAGCTTGGAAAGGAACACCTGTCCAGGCCCTTCGTGAAAGATGTATCCTTGGACGTCACCTTCGTAGTAAGGCCCAGACACCATGAGTCCAACCTCGCTCCCAGCAACAATGGTCGCTGTCTCTATAGTATCGGCGTTGTGCACGGGGAAGGAGCCGCGGCCGCATGTGACGTTTGGGTTTTCGGGCCCGTAGATGGGGAAGGTCTTGAGCCAGAGGTCATCGTAGGTACCGGCGTTGCCAGAGACGTCGCGGACGTATTGGAATTCTCGAGAGATGGTGTTGTTCACTATGAGGCGGTTGAATACATCTCAGAGGTTCGTTAGCAATTAGTTCTGAGGGCAAAGATGGAAGTACGAACAATGGGCGCTAACCTGCTGCGCAAGGGCCGTTGCTAGCCATGGAAGGACGACGGACTTCATGACTGCTGCTGCTTTCCGATTAATAGTTTTGCTGAAACTCAGCCATCTCAGCCTGTCTTATACCACCGCTCAGTCCGAACCCGACCATCACCGATCCTGCTCTAACGAAGACTCTGCTGGGAGCACAGCGCTCAAGATCAGAGTCCTCCTGACCATGCTAATACATGCGCAAATCCTCCTTGCTGATGGTGCAGCTGCCTGTCGCCAATGGTGTTGGTTCGGTTGCTGCCGATAGTACTTGCTCC
>Ga0265797_10008981_pt1 | contig 13148 bp, 7 predicted proteins | sample P2T30metagenome_FD_192433 | JGI IMG/M metagenome (GOLD analysis project Ga0265797, IMG submission 192433) | Plant litter microbial communities from East Loma Ridge, Irvine, California - P2 T30 | ecosystem: Environmental > Terrestrial > Plant litter > Unclassified | place: USA: California... | reverse complement strand
CAGGAACATGGTTCATAGGTGGCGCTACAGGTGTCAGAACGGTCAACTGGCGTTTGCACCACTGTGCTAAGTAGATTGGGTGGAGCTTGGACGGAAATATGCCGACGCACTGTTCGGTAACACGGTCACGTTTATTCGTCGACGAGGATGTTTCATGTTTCCATGGCATGAACCTGACGTTGAGGTGGATGCTAGAGCCGTTTCGAAACGCCGCCAAGGCAGGAACCGCTATCCTTCGCAAATTGCGCGTGGGCCTCCAAGCAAAACACCATCTGCCATGGATCGCGCTCGCAGTTCGTGGGCTTGACTGTTGAGTCGGGTGTTCCTCATCGGCTGTTGCACCCGGTGGCTGCAGGAGTCAGGCTGCTTTGATCACGGTGTGGCCCGAAGCCGAATGCGAAAAGCCATGGATCGTGTCATTTTTCGGCGTCGGACAATCTACAACAATCAAAATACGGCAGAACGGCATTTTCGAAGAATTGCATCGATGCAACAATCGTATTTTGAGAAGGTGACGCGCAAAGCCGACGGAGTTTCGCGCGTGCATGCCTCAATATCGTTGCGACGACGCGACCTGCGATCTTTCCGGTGTATAAGTTCGACATTGTATCCGGGTGACGATAGTATGGTGGCTGCTCGATGTTCAGCCGTGAGCGACGAGATGAAGTTGTGAGGTTGGATGCGCCCAAGCAGCTACCGTGTTAGCGGTATGCCGATTGCCGACCGCAGAGGCACGGCGCAGCAGTTGGGAACGTGAACCTGTCAAGCATAGACTAGTGCATCGATAGGTTTGAAAGGTCGTTGAACTGTCCCCAAACTAGGTCGGTGGGTGTGTTCGCTGAGTAAGGAACGAGTCGAACGTGCTGATGCTGCGGAGGTGTACAAGTGGGGTAGTCGAACCTCGGCCCAGGGTGCTCCATTTCACATACCATATCTAGACATAACAAGAATCGGATCAAATCTACCATTACCAACTCGTAGTTCTTGCACGGATTTCATCGCTGTCATCACATCACAATGGCGAAAAATGAGGTTCCAGCATATGTCCTTGGTGTCGGGCTCACCAAGTTCATCAAACCTCGACAGACGCGCGCATATCCGGAAATGGGCTACGAGGCAGGTGTGAAGGCAATGCTCGATGCACAAATCAACTACGATGAGGTTGAGACTGGTGTTGCGTGTTACTGTTACGGCGACACCACTAGTGGCCAGAGGATTTTCTACCAGTTCGGCATGACAGGGTATGAAAGTCAATAGCGTTGTCTTGAAGTCTGAAGGCACTGACAGCCATTAGCATCCCTATCTACAACACAAACAACGCGTGCGCCACTGGCTCGACTGGACTGCATCTGGCGCGAACACTCATCAAGAACGGAGCAGTTGACTGCGCGATGGTCATCGGATTTGAACAGATGCAACCAGGATCCATCAAATCTGCATGGAGCGATCGACCCTCTCCCATGGGTAAGCTCCGGCTGTACGAAGTGCATGCGACACATATACTGACTTCGCACCCCTACCTCTGCAGGGCTCTCAATGCGTATGATGGCCGATACACGCGGTATTAGCAACTCTCCACCCAATGCTCAATACTTCGCCAATGCAGGTCTTGAGTACATGGAGAAGTATGGCGCCGAGGCGCGTGACTTCGCTGAGATTGCCAGAATCAGCCATGAACACAGCCAAAAGAATCCATACGCGCAGTTCAGGGATGTGTACACGCTCGAACAGATCGAGAAGGCGCCTATGATTCACTTCCCGTTGACCAAACTCCAGTGCAGCCCAACAAGCGATGGCGCGGGTGCGGCGGTCATTGTGAGCCAAAAATTCTTGGACGCGAGACCACACCTGAAAAGTCAAGCTATCCTCATCGCAGGCCAATCGTTGATGACAGATTCACCGCAGCTCTACTCCAAGTCATCGATGGATCTCGTTGGTTACGACATGACCAAGCGCGCGGCGCAAGCAGCTTTGAAGGAGGCAGGCGTCAACGCAAAAGACATCAAAGTCGCAGAGTTGCATGACTGCTTCTCAGCCAATGAACTCATTCTACTGGAAGGCTTGGGCTTCAGCGAGCCCGGAAAAGCACACATGATGGTGCGCAACGGCGACATCACATACGGCGGCAAGGGTCCGATCGTCAACCCATCAGGCGGTCTTATTAGCAAAGGTCATCCTCTCGGCGCGACTGGACTCGCACAATGCGCGGAATTAACATGGCAGCTTCGTGGCTGGGCTAACAACCGACTTGCTGAAGGGGCCGACGCTGCGCTGCAGCACAACCTCGGCTTGGGTGGAGCTGTTGTCATCAACGTCTACAAACGTGCCGATGGCAAGAAGAATGCGAAGATGAGTGATGAGGAAGTCAAGAAAGCGAGTCAATTCTCCTACAACCCGGCTGTGGAGGCGCGCTACGTGACCAAGGAGGATGGGGAAAAGGTCAGGAGTAAGACTGTAGCGAGCGAGTACGCTTTGGGCGATACGCTGGAGAAGATTCAAAGTCGGTTGTAGACTTCATATAGTAGCAGTTGAATAGTGTCATGCGAATTAAGCTCGCCAATTATTTTGTGTTGCTGCTAAAGTTCTTTGAATAGGAATTTTGTCCTTACTTATTCCTTGTTTAAGTCTTTAGCAGTACAACAATGCTTCTTCTAGATTCTTATGCGAAAGACATCACCTGTTCTTCTTAGCAATAAGACTCGATCGCCTAGTCAACTGCGCCTCTTTAGCTCCGTATCCAGTCGGTTTAAGAAGGATTTTATAGGTATCGTACTACTATTACGCTAAGCAAAGATACCGTCGTCCAAGAGTTATCTTCAAGCGTGTTCACCATCCAGATATGTCGACTAAGGCGTTGCTGGACCAGAACTTTGTAGGGAATGTCTGTCGACAGTAATATCCTCATGGAATTCAGGAGAAGATAACTATAGCCCAACTTTTCGCCATAACTTTAATAATAATAAACCCGTAGTACATCGCGATTGTCAAACAAGAGCTGCACTGGGGCCGCTTGTGCTTGTCTGTTTGTAGGACGGAGTCCTGCTGTCGATAAAACACCGCCGCCTCGCAGAAACAACATCTACACTTTCGTGACCCAGCCCCGCGCAGTGGTTAGCCAGCGTGCTCCACCAGGCAGTCGCTGCGTATCCTCTCTCACCGTCGGTCCTAAGCGACGTCTATCCCTCTATTACCACCGTCCAGATACAGATACACCCCACATAAAGCGGTGTCACATGGGCGCTAGTAAGCTACGATGCACCGTGCGTCTCTGTTATCGAGTGAGTGTATATAACCAAGCCTCGTCAGTGACAAACTACCTATCCCCCGCAGCAACGGCCAGTTCGAGGCGACTACCAAGCCTTCTGTCTCGTTACATTTGCGGCCTATCATCAAGGATTTCGAGTATATACCTCTTCCATCAACTCCTGATCCCTCCGCTTCATGACTCGCCCGGTCGTCAATATGGATCACTCTTACTCTCCAGAATCGCTTGAGCGAATGTCGAGTCCGGAATGGGGTCTCGACGACGACTCGCCACCGCCTGCGCCCCGAGTCGTCGAGACGCGCGTGAAGTCAGAGTCCGCTGCTCCCTTGCACCCGGTAAGTAATCCGTCACTGCGCCAGGGGTTACGCCAAAATCATCGCGACGACCTCCAGACTTCCATATTAGCAGCTTGTTTGCATGAGAAGGTCGTCTCGAATGCTCCAGCGATAGCTTTTATGTTTACAGCGCTAATTAACCCAACAGACGAGCGTAGACGCTGAGAACGGCTCAACAGCCCAGGAAAGCATCTTCGTCTCAGACGACGACGTCAAAGAGGTGACACCCGTGAAGCGCCAGCCCACCAAAGTCCAGACGATTCCCGACTCATCAGAAGACGATGAACCCATCGCGTCCACACGTCAACGCCACAACCCACGCTCGTCAGCGCGCAAGCCCACCAAGCCGTCGCCCAAGAAGCCTGCCCCAGAGGTTGCCGAGAAACCCAGTCCACTACCCACTAGACCACGACCCATCCTGAAAAACGACCTGAAAGCCAAAAAAGCCGTGATCAAAAGCATCGAAGGCTTCTGGGGCAAGAACTGGGTCAAAACCCACATCCCCAAGTGTCACCGTCCCCTAGTAAGTACCCATACACTACCCTACCACTTCCCGCCCACCAACACCACGCAGTACAAAAACGGCACAAAGCGGAACTACAACCGCGCCCACGAGAACGACCCCATGAAATGGCTTCCCTTGGTCCTCAAATCCATCTTAATGGTCGCCAAGCTCACGAAGAACCGAAAGTGGCTTGCGGCTACCATGAACGAAGTCGTCCGCTACCGCGTTAAGAACACCGGAAACCGGAAGCCACAGCTCTGCAGCACGGACTTTGATGTCATGGAGGATATGTTGGTCAAAGACTGGGAGGTGGAGTATGCGTTTGGGGTCTGGTATAAGCATTTGCTTGTTAAGGCTAAGGAGATCCAGACTGAGGAGGATGTGGATAGGATTATGAGGGTTAGTGAGAAGGAGGATGATGGTGGGGAGGGGAGTGGTGGTGGTCAGGACAGTTCTGGGGGGTCTGATTCAGAGTCGGACGAGGATGTGAAGCAGAAGTTTGGCGGAGGTGCTTCAGATGGTCACCGGGTGATGGGCGGTTATCACCAGTCCCCTGCGTCGACGCCGCGCGGTAAGAAGCACAAGGCACCCAAGAAAGAAGCCGTCAAGGAGGAGTCGCCGACGCCACCTCAGCATCCACCGCCTGGTGTGTACGGTGCCTACTACGGCCAGCCGCCCGTTGATCACTGGGGTCGTCCAGTGATGATGCCTCCGCCGGGCAGTGGGTTCGGTGGTTATGGTGGTTACCCAGGCTTCTACGGCTATCCACCTTACGGCCAGCCCCCGTTTCCCAACCAAGGCCGCCAACCATCTCATCCATCTCCCTTCCCGCCTTATCCTCGCCAACCACCACCAATGGGCCATCCGCCGGGTACCCCAAATCCTGCGCGCGCAGGCCGCGACACCCCCACGATCAAGCGAGAGTCACCCGGCCTTGACGGCGAGCAGGCTGAAAACTTCGGTAATCCAGGACCGTTCGGTCGCGAAGAAACCATGGTCGATGACACTGAGATGGCAGAAGACGAGGAGAGCGTCAAGGCCGCGGTGGCCGTCGTTCAGGCGGAGCTCAAACTTGCACGTCTTCGTCAGAAGCAACTGAGCATGGCGAGTATGGCGAAGAAGTAGAGTTAGGCGAAGGTACTTTTGGCAATAGTTTTGACTTCCCTTGGATGAAGAATCGGGGCTGCATGGTCAGTGAAAACCAGTTGAATTCCCTGTTCGAACTGACTACGAGGCTGTGAAGCACTCGAAATATCACGAATAGTGTTTGATGCATTGCGAGATAGTTTGCGGTAATTGGCACTAGGCCAGGAAATAATAATGGAATTTCATGGATCTATCTCACATCGACGTTTTGCCTAGTAGACCTCAAGTACGTAACGGCCATCATCCTTCAACTTGTCAATCTCCTTGCGTCCATCAATCTTCTTTGCGCCAACATTCTTAACCTTGTGCTCGACTTCGACAGCCTCCTGAAGCACCTCGGTGACATCAGGTACAGGCCATGTAGGTCCACAAAGGTAGAAGCTACCCTCCTTCTCGAGGTACGCTCTGCGGATGTCCTTCAGAGACTCTCTCATACGGTCCTGGATGTAGATCTTTTGGGGCTGGTCACGAGAGAAGGCGCGGCCGAGGAGGGTGATGATACCGGCGTCTTGGTATGCCTCCCATTCCTCGCCGTAGAGGTACTCTTCACGCTGGTGACGAGCGCCCATGTAGAGTAGAACTTCACCAATTTCGTGACCCTGCTGCTTCTGGTAGGCGCGCTCCTGGACAAAGGCACGGAAAGGCGCGAGACCAGTTCCAAGACCAGCCATGATGATGGGTGCGGTAGTCTTGGTAGGAAGCTTCATGACAGATGGCTTGACGGACACGGTGACGGGCGCGCCGACCTTTAGGCTGTTGAGGTAGCGAGTTGCCTGACCGAAGCGGTCGCGGCCCTTGGGGTCGACCCAGTTGACGGTGACGATGAGCAGAGAAACGGAGTTGGGTGTTACGTGCTGTGCGGAGGCGATGGAGTATTCGCGGCGCTTCATGGGGTTGACGATGCGAACGATGTCGTGGAAGCTTGGGTGAGCAGACGGGAACTCAAGGAGGATGTCGGCGTAGGTGACGGTGTCCACCTCAGCACGGCGCTTGAACTCAGTGGCACCCTCAGCACTCAGAAGCTGCAGAAGCTCGCGCTTCTCACGCTCATCATCAGCGAACTCAGCAAGCGACTCGTAGAAGCGCTTTGGTGGGCGACCAAAGATGTCGACGTTTTGCATGAGAGACTGGTAAACGGTACGGTTGACCAGAACGTTGGGGTCGTCACGAGACGGAACCTCAACGATCTCGTTGGGATTGAGACCATACCACTTGATGAACTCTTCAACCTGTGCCTCGTCGTTCTCTGCATGGATGCCGAGAGCCTCGCCAATGGCGTAGGTAACACCAGAGTTACCGAGATCGAACTCGATGTGGAAGATGTTACGGTCGTAGTTCTGCGGTGTGAGGCGGCGACGCTCCTTGACATGGACAATACTGGTCTTGAAGCCAAGATCAGGACGAACCTGGTTCGCAGTCCCGAAGGCCTCCTTGAAGGCAAAGCCCTTGGCTGCGACTTGCCAGTCCTTGAGCAGGGTTGGTGGCTCGGCCTCAATGCGGTCGAAAGGAGCAAAGCTATTAACATTAATGTCTGAGGGGAGGCGAATGGGCTCAACATCCTCCTCAACAGTGCCCCAAGCAGCAGGGACTTCGACTTCACGAAGAGCGCTTTCGAGCTGCTGGGTGAGCTTGTCGAAGACTTCTGAGCTACCGTTGATAGCAGCAAGCTTGCTAAGGCCAGAGGAGAACAAGTCCTCACGAGCAACCTTCAAGAAGGCGAGCTGGGTGAGGTAAGACTCTAGAAATTCATCTTCAGCGACAGCCTCAGATGAAGCAGGGTCAAGAACGAAGAGCTGAATGTCCTTGTCCACGAGGGCCTTGCGGAAAGCAGGCGAGAGCTTCTTTTCAATGTCCTCGTTCTTTACACCGGGCAGCTTGACGATGATGGAGCTGTCAGGCTTGACGCTATTCAGGACGTCGAACTCCTTGAGAATGGCAAGGTCGCCGACGAAGGCAACATCAGCTTGCTCAACAGCGTAAGGCGCTTCGATGGTGTAGTCAGCATTGCGAATGTCGGTGCGAGTAACACCGCCCTGCACGAGATTATCGTGGCCGCTGCGAACGAAGACGTTCTTGGAAGAGTCACTCGAGAGAAGTTTGCCAACTACGACTGGGGCATTGGCGGCAGATGATTCGTCGAGGTTCCAGAAGCTGTACTGCTTGACATCGGCAGTGTTTAGGATGTCGACGTATGAGCGGACCTCAGCACCCTCCTTCTCGGCGTGGATCTGACGGAAAGCATCGAGGAAGTTGCTCGGCGTCCAGACTTGCTCGCGCGAGTACTTGACATCGGTGACCTCGACGTCCCTGTCGTAGGCGAATTGGATTGACGCTAAGACGTCCGAGTAGAGCCTGGAGTACTCCGCGGGATCGAGCACGGCAGCCTCGTCCTTGACCTGACCAAGAACAGCAATGCGACGAGTGCTCTTGGGAAGTACCTCAAGGAAGGCCTCCTCAACGAACGGTCGGTAGACACGAACGTTGACGACACCGACCTTGTCGCCATCCTTGGACAAGGCGTTGGCGACCTGAGCGGTCAAGGAAGCCTCTACGGTACCAAAGACAACAAGTACGCTCTCCGGCTCCTCATGACCGTAGTAGTCGAAGAGCTTGTAGTCCTCGCCAAGCTCATCGTTGAAGGCTTGGAGCAGACGCAGAACGCGACCAGCAGTGTCAGAGTGCTTCTTATCAACCTCCGAGACGGCCTTCAGCACCGCCTCGTAGCTGTTGTGCAGCCTAGTCTGGTCGAGAGTGTCGACCAGCCTCGCTGTTTCCCTTCCAACGCTGATGCCATCGTATGTGTGGATCGTGGGGAGGACGCTCGAGAGGAGGGTAGCGAAGAGGGACATGTGCTGGGCCTCGAAGACAGACGGGCTGCAGACGAGACCAAGGCCAAGGTCTTCGGCGAGTGTGAGGGAAGACACATAGTCGGTGACGAGGCCAGCGCTGGAGTTGGCGGAGTAGTCGACTGCGGCGATGTGGGCGGTCAAAGGGTTCGCGACCGAGTAGAGGGCGGATAGCTGGTCGAGCGAGGCGCGGAGGTAGTTCAACGTGGAAGAGGAAGCGACGATGGATTGGGGGATATGGCGCTTCTTCAGGTCATAGTCCTTGGAGAACATGTAACCCAATGCGATAGCACCAGCACCGGTCCTCGTCTCTAGGGAAGAGACACCAGTCTGGTAGCCGAAAGCATTCTTCTCGCCCTGTTCTTGCCAGTACTTGACTGCGACGTCCAAGTCGAACGACTCAGCCGAGTACGCGAAGATCTTATCCGAGAGGGCGTATGCGACCTGTTGGACGAGAGTTTGGGCCGTGAGGTAGGTGGGGCCACCGATAGATTGGTAGGAGAGGTCCTGACCAAACGGTAGACTGGATGACTTCTTGGAGAAGTCCTTGGGTGCGTTCTGCTCAGCCCCAGGGCCGGCAGACTCAGTCTGTTGGAAATGCATCTTGAATACAAGTATGCGCCTCAACAACTCAGCCTTTCAGGAAAGGCAGTGAGAGTCTCTCTATGGGGTATAAGAGAGGATGGGAGGTGCTACGACGCTCCGGAGGCTTCACTGTGGGAGTATATCCGTGTCGTGGGTTTGCCGCCTCGTAGAAGCCAAAAAGTGCCGTCGTCCAGTAGCGACATCGGCAGAAGACCGACCGAGCAAGACGCAATCCTTCACAGACACCATGATTGGCTCTGTCCAGATGCTCTAGCACGTCTTTCGGGCGATAGATTGCAAATGCGCGGAATGTCGCCTTGACGCGACGAGAATTTGGCCCTAGCGCGAATTGCGTGCTCGACACGCCAAGAGACTGCGCACGTGACAGCGGGGAAATCACGGCCCTCGGAGATCTGATCACCAACTTCGTCTCGTCTCGTCATCCGCTGTCCATCGCGACACTGGACTTGTACTCCAACGATAACTTGCAGGGTTGTTCATTACTGCATGCTCTGCGCGCCTGGACGACACTACACAAGGCTGAGCATGAACGACTAAATACACGAACCGGGCGCATGCATACGGATCCGGTGTCAGACCGTATGCGCGCAGCGGTGCAACTCATCGCAGTATTGATTTGACCGTATGTGGGCTGTGTATACCTCTTGTACACACTTCGTGTCGTACAAATAACATTGGAAATCTATAGGCTACAGCACTGCGCCTCCATCATGGCCACTTCATATCCCTCTGCTTTGCTTCTGTCGAGTTCATTAGGATAAGACGACAGCCTCAGACATTTATTTTTCGCATTCACAAATTCACAATGGAAGCCATAGGCCTAGTCGCCAGCATAATCACCCTCATCAGCGCAGCCAGCCATGCCGCCTCCCTCCTCGAGCGAGTGTTGGGCCTCCGCGGCATTCCACTTTACGTTCTCGGGGCAATCAGCGAAGTAACCGACTTCAAAGCCATCCTTACTTTAGTCAAGACGGCATTTGAGGAAACCCAGCACGAGCTTCCACTAGAATATCGCGTCGAATACAATAGAATTTCGGATCGGGCCATGAATTGTATCAACGCCTTCACGAAACACTTACGGAGAAATGTCCTGCGTGAGCGAGAAGGAGCGATCGGCGATCATAAGGTCACCGAGTTGAAGAGGCGTGTGAAGTGGATGGAAGTATTGGGAAGAGGTCAAGCGCAAGGTCAGATCGACGCGTTCCAGCGGGAGCTAGCTTCGTTGAAACTAAGCTTCGTACTAGCAATGAGTGCGACAAATTTGTGAGTCAAGACGCGTTCTCATAGGTCGCACGTCGGTGTCGCGATAGCTAAAACAGACATTGTTCTCAGGCTGGCTAGCTAACATTGCGCATCAAGAAAAACCACGACTAAGCTGTCCACTGTCATCCAAGATGTCACTATCGTTCACGGCCAGGACATTCGTCCAGAAACAATAGTTCATGAAAAGGCGATCGATCTGCCTTATGCCATGGAGAAAGCGGCTTGCATGGGCACGATGTCATCAACAACTGATGATACCCTGGTCGACCAGCAGATCAATGTCACGTCATATGTTAAGATCGAAACTCTGGCAACGACTACAAACCGAACCTGCAGGTCGTCATGTCCTTGCGACTGCCATGTGCCATGCCAGGGCACCACGCCAAGATGGCTACGGGGTTTGATTGGTGTCGCATTCTTTAAATTCACTTCAGCACCTTTACTCAACCGCCGGTCATGTAACTACGGCCATTGTCATCAAAGCTCGAACGCAACAGGGTCACTGCACTTTCGCTACTTTTTCCCGGTCTGGCTCTTATCCCTTGGGATTGAAGTTGCAGCATCTTGGCGTTCACTGGGTGGTGTTGGCGGGACCTGGAGTCTCAAAATACCGCGAGTCATCACAGATCCCATTCCGATATACCAATTGTGTCAAGCGAAACTCAGTGGAGCTACAATAGATGTGCAGCGCATGATGCGACTCTACGGGGTCAATATCGTCGACATGCTGATGTATAATCAAGAGCCTCAATCATTCCTCAATGTAAGTACGTGCCTACCGTCTATGCACTTGCTGACATAGCTAGGAAGGTCGCTCTGATGCGAGGAGATCTGTTCATGCCTTTAATTACGATGCTTTTGGATGAGGGAGTGGACTTGCATTCTCCCGCGTTGTCAAACGGAAAGTAAGCGTCACTGAAACCGTCTCAAAACCTAAGCTGAAAGCTCCAGAACTCCTGCCCAGATGTTCAGCCTTGCCCATGCGCTAGGTAGTCCAATAGACGAGCTGAGAGACAGACCAGATTTCCAGGACATCTGTGTAGAGCTCAACCTCGCTCCCGCTACGGAGCTGCTATTTCAAAGATGTTCAGACCGCCTAAGAGACCTTCTCCAGAAACAGTCGAGCGCTGCGCTTGTTCGAGATTCCATGGGAAGGACACCGCTTCATTGGGCTGTAGCTCTGAAGAACCATGAGGCTATAGATATGCTGATCGAAGCCGGTGCAGATTTACATGCAGTCGGGCACGATGGCCGGACCCCATTGTATGACGCGATCTGTATTCTGGGTCGATCGCGCGCGACTTGCATCAAAATGATACAAGTTGGTTCAGACGTCAACCATACTGCGCCCATTGGCTCGAGTCCTCTGAGAAATGCGATAGAGGTAGGCTCTGGGGTTCCGGTAGTCGACATTCTGATAGATGCCGGAGCAGATGTGCACCACGTTCACAATGGTGAGAACCTTCTACACATCACCGCCAAGGTATCCACTGGGTTCACCTGCGAAGAATTACTGTGGGCTGGCGTTGACATCGATGCTCAAACTTCTTATGGGCAGACCGCAGTCATTATTGCTGCGACAAATAACAGCCATGATGTACTCAAGACGCTTATATATCACCGCGCTCAGCTCAACAACACAACACTCCAAGGTCATACGGTCGTGCATTATGCAGCTCTATACGGAGATATCGAAACCATGAAAATACTCGAGCAAGCTTGCATAAAAGGCCTGCCTATGGATGACAAGGCATTGGAACAGTACTGGTTATGGTTCGATGACCGCGTTCACTATATCATTCCAACGCGGCGGGCACCCCTAGAGGCTGAAGAAGCCGCTTTCCAAGCTCTTCTCGATAGCATTACCCCCGCAATATATGTCCCTCAGGATGATGAACACTACGAAGATAATGATGGTGTTCACATACCAGGGGCGTTTCCAATCGACCCAGATGAGTCGGATTGCGACAGTCGTATTCAAGAGACGGGAGAATGGGATGATGACTTCGGATGCGAAGAGAAGAGAGATAGCGACGATGAATCGTGGATTACTACCGACGACGACTCTTCGGGCGGCGAAGAGGACACGAAAGCTGTAATCGATGACGATGGAGACGGTAATCTGGCTTGAGGAATTGGATCACTTTGGGGACATGACTTAGGAAGGAATTAAATCACTGCGCGCGTTCAGCGTTGTATCTGGGAGATGTTGTCTCGGCATCAAGCATCTCGAAAGCTCTCTATCATGGTTGGTACACTCACCTTCAGACTGTGAATGATAATGATATCTTTCCTTCAATATGAGACGCTATTGGCCTTTCTTAACATTTATTGTTCCTAGGTAGTCGCGCGCAATCTTTTGGAATCTCTCCAGGCTGTTAAACTATCTGCACTGGCCTCGGATGATCTTATCGTTCCAGTTACTATATGGTGATATCGGATAGACTCCTGCAACTTCAAGATAAGCCTTACCAAGCAACACTGCTCCACATCGACGCGAACTACCGTAGTTGGCAATACCCATGGGTGATCCTTGATCTCCCCAGTGATCACGATCGTCGCAGTGCCTTTTGGAGACTCATGTATCTTTTTTCACATAATTCGACGAACAAAAATGACTTTTCAGTGTTGCGATGATGTCAAAACCTCCACGCGGAAGAGAGATGCCGACGCGAACAAGTCGCGATGTTCGTGATCAGCATGCGGAGCGCTTTACCGTGTCGCGCTTATCGTCATAACATCGTAACATCCACAACATCACGATCCTATCTCCATCCCCGCTGACTGAACGATTGCATCATTGCAACGATGTCGCCGACTGTTGATAAACAATATCACTTATTTGACCGCATGCCGCACCTTCCCAGCACTCACACCGCATCCTTGATAACCCCACAAACACACCATCCCTCCCACAAGGACCATCTGCGTCCCGCAGCACAGAGAAACTTTGGTCCAAACCCCATCTTCCCACTTCTAACAACACATCCCTCCCAAAATGGCCCTCCACGCCGCCTCCTCGCCCAAAAAAGTCGACCAAACCCTCCAACAAACGCCCGGCATCCAAATCTTCCTCCAGCCCATCGCACCGCCCGCCGCCCTCGGTCTCGCCGGCTTCGCAGGCTCAACATGGATAACCTCATCGTACATCGCAAACTGGTGGGGCAACCCCGAGTCGCCAA
>Ga0265797_10008979_pt1 | contig 13150 bp, 15 predicted proteins | sample P2T30metagenome_FD_192433 | JGI IMG/M metagenome (GOLD analysis project Ga0265797, IMG submission 192433) | Plant litter microbial communities from East Loma Ridge, Irvine, California - P2 T30 | ecosystem: Environmental > Terrestrial > Plant litter > Unclassified | place: USA: California... | reverse complement strand
CAGAAAATACCTCACTGTAGATGATTCTGAACATTGAGAAAGTCGACGTGTCTCGAAAAGTCATCATCATCATAAATTAAACCTCAATCTCTAAAAACCCAGGCACCCTCCGAAACAACTCCTCCGTTTCCTCATCGCTCACAACACTCTCAAACGCACCTCTAAGCCCATCCTCCGCACTAATTTCTCCCCCATCCTTCCACCCATACACATTGGTCCATTCCCATCCCTCCTGGTTCGCCGGCGAGATAGACCACGTAACATGACACTTAGCCGCATCCCCACCAACAACCTCGATTCGAAAATCACTCAGTTTCATATCCCAGCCGAGGCCAGATTTCTGGAACCGTTTCAAGTGTGTGGTGACGCCTTTGAGCCAGAAGTCGGGATCATTGGATGGAGCGGCGACAACGTGGCCGTGGTCGTAGGCTGTGAATTTGGAGCCGTAATGGCGGACGAGAGCTGCTGCTATCTCTTCGGCGGTGATGTTGGGATTTTGAGTGAGGGCGATTGCGGCGCCGTAGGATTTGACGAAGGCTGTGGCTGCTTCGAGGGTGGGAGCTGTTGTTGCGGACATGGTGGATGTTGGAGGACTCTTTCTCTCTTGAGGGTGCGGAAACGAGTTTCTTTCGCGGGAGATGCTGATATTACCTTCTACATTTCTACTAACCAAGGAGGAGCTGGTCTCTTTATATACATGGCGGTGGAGCCCAAGGATGTTCATTTTGGTTTTCAACGGCAGATGCGCATGAGCTGGTCGGAGGTTGCAACATCCGTTGGAGCGTGATTTAGTGTTTGGACTAGAAGGCGTAGGTAGAATGACGAAGCATTGGTGGTCGAACGCCTGGATTGTAAGCAGCAATGACAAGTGGAAGCATCTTGACTTTCAAGTTGATGAATTTTTGGTTGGCCTTGGTATATGGTAGAGACTGATTGCTCTGGAAGACGATGTTGTGCCCATAGACTTAGCGTAGGAGGTTGCAGAGCCAGTTGGAACGGGTGCGAGATAGGCACTCATGGCTGCTTGTATATGTGTCACGAATATTTTCGTACGTGCACTGGAGTGTTTGGAGATGACTGCTGTGGCAGTTCTTTGGTCAGTATCAGGCCATAGAGATATTTGTATATTGCATGGGAGTGGTATTGCTTCCTCCCTAACTGTAGACTACAGGGAGCTCTTCGGCAGCCTCGGCTTGTGATGTGGCTGGGCTTGCACCAAGCTCTGAAACAGGAACACGAAGACCCAAGCCATCGCGCATCATCACCACTGCGCACCCGCCAACAAATCTCACTCCTCTAGTCATGCCGCTGCCTTCGCGCATCTGATCTAACACCAACAGCCGCCATCGCAGCAGCTGCTTGCTCTAGTCCGACCATGTGACACGCGACAAACAATCCCACCGCACATCTCCTTCCACTTCTACTACACCACCACCACCACCCGCGCATGTTCCGCGCCGCATCGCATTCACCACATCAACACCCATACAACCATGCCCGACCTCTCTAAGCACTGTGACGCTCTGACCGCGCCAAATCCCTTCACCGTCAGCCTTGCTGGCTTCCTGGTATTCGGTATCCTGGTATCATACATTCCTCAGCATGCAAAAATCATTCAGCGCCGGAGCAGCGAGGGCTTGTCGCCCTGGTGGGTGCTGCTAGGCGGATTGAGCTCGATAGCCGCCATAGGCAACATCTTGACCTTGCCGGCAAGTCGCGCGGACATCGGATGTTGCAAAGAGCTCAATGGGAGTGAGTGTGCCGCCGCACTTTTGGGCGTTGCTCAGATCGGTATACAATGGAGTTGCTTCATGTTCATGTAAGTTTCTCGGGATTATGAGGAAATGTAACATAATCTGACATACCAATAGCGTGATGCTGTTCCTGATCTTCTTCCCGACAGAGCCGGATCTGGTTTCTTCGGCAGTGAGCATTACATCCACCGCCCCGCCGAAGCGCCGCGATGCTGTCGTCGTGGGCGTCGCAACCCTACTTGCACTTCTAGTTGTCGGGATCGCAAGCATCGCGATGGTCGCCTCCTTTCCGCATCACACGCAAGGCTGGGCGAATTTCCTCGGCACCGTCGCTGGTGTTCTTTCCGCCATACAGTATCTCCCGCAGATCTACTACACTTTCAGGATTGGCGATGTGAAGAGCTTGAGCATCGTTACGATGATGATTCAAGTTCCTGGTGCATTCGTCTTCGCTTTCAGTCTTTGGCTAAGAGTCGGATGGGAGGGCTGGAGCACATGGCTCGTTTACGTGGTCACTGGAATCCTCCAGGGCGTACTTTTGGGTCTAGCGATCAGCTACTACCTTGCTCGCCGCAAGAACAAGCGTGCAGAGGACGCTTCCGTGAGTGGGGAAGAGGAGGAGCAAGATATCGATGCGACAGACGGCGCCGCGATCGAGTCCCTTCCCGACGAGAGAACGCGACTTCTCTCCAGCGCAAGTTTGGGAAATGGCAGGCCGTCGCCTCAGCGCATTCGCGGCAGTGTTGGAACGTACAGGAGTAACACCAGCAATCGCCAGTTTGGTATGTTGTATGCCGCCACGCCACCAGAGCATGATTCCGATAGCAGCGAAGGAAGCGGCAAATAGGGCCAGTAATGCTGTATAAGATAACAAAATTTCAGCTCGCAATTCGCGGAAGAATCGAGGCATTTTGTGATATCTTTCAGCTACGTGGGTCTGTTCAAGGGCTCGCTAAGTGTCTCCAGTAAGGATTTTGCAGACCTACCCACAAGTGACAAAGCCGTGCGGCTGAGATGACAGGGTATATTCTAACTGAAGCTGACACTTTATCCACGCTTTATGTTCTTAGTACTTCCCGTTCTTAAAACTACGAACTCTCAGAATATTCTGGTAAAAACGCCAGGTCAAACTGTTACGATGGGCCGATCTGCGACAGCCATCGCCATTGCCTCACTGGTCGCACTGGCAGCCTACCTGCTCAACTTTACCACTCTCTTCAACTCCGAATGGATACCCTTCCTTGACCCCGCGACTCTACAACACAACAAGCCTTACGAAATCGCCACAATCGCCAGCACTTTAGGCCCCCAGCTCTCCGCCAGCGCGCAAATCCACCTCCCCGGCTCAGCCGGTTTCAACACCTCGACAGAGCGCTGGAACAGCCACATCACTCCCACTTTTGCAGTTGTCGTGGAAGTTGCCACCGAATCTGACGTCCAGGCTACGATCCGGTGGGCGAATAATGCCAGTCTGCCTTTTCTGGCTGTCACTGGTGGGCACGGGGTGGTGCAGTCGCTGAATGGTTTTAGGGATGGTGTAGGGATTTGGATGAGGGGGATGAAGGATGTGCAAGTTTTGGATGGAGGGGAGAGTGCTAGGATTGAGGGTGGGGTGTTAAGTGGTGAGCTTGTGCATGAGCTTTGGGAGGCTGGGAAGATGACGGGTGAGTGCTTTTTGTGTTGCGATGTTGAGCAGATGGCGGTCTTGTTTTTTTGACGTTCTTAACTGATGCTGACGCTCAACCACAGTGACAGGTGCTTGCGAGTGCACAGGTGTGGTGGCTCCTATGCTAGGAGGTGGGCATGGATGGCTACAAGGACGACAAGGACTTCTCGCGGATAATCTGATCTCTCTACGATTGGTTCTGGCTAATGGCTCTGCGATTACCGTCTCCGAATTCGAACACGAGGATCTCTTCTGGGCTCTTCGAGGCGCTGGCCATAATTTCGGCATCGTGACGAGCTTCGAATATAATATTGTTGACCGCACGCCAGAGACAGAGATGTGGAGCTGGGAGCAATTCATCTTCCGGCACGACCAAGTGCGAGATGTCTACAGTCTTGCCAATGCCATGCTTGGTGGCAGCGTTAGCGAGCAGCCCGTCGAGCTTGTGCACTGGTCGTACTTTTTCAAGATCCCGGAAATGGATCCAGAGAACGTAAGCAGAATGTGTTCACTGATAGAATAGTCAACACGTGCTAACAAAGTCACCAGCCTGTCATTCTCTTCTTCGTGATGTATCAGTCACCATCCGGCGTCCCCAGCGAGCACACGAAGCCTTTCCTCGCACTGCCCCCTCTCGTTCATACTACAGGCATTTCTTCACTCCCAGATTTCGCGGCTGTAAGCATGCTATCCATGGACGGTCCATACTGCGTGCACGGTACCAGCAGCATGCGCTTCCCCGTTTCTACCGTCAACTACACACTCTCAGCGATGGAAGATGCGATGAGCGCTCTCGCTCAAGTCGAGCCCAACTTGAGCGGCAGTGGCATGATCTTCGAAGCTTACAGTCTGCACGCCGTGCAAAAGGTTCCGGCTGCATCGACTGCGTTTCCCGATCGTGAGAACGGGCTGTTGATTGCGGCGGTTATGCTGTGGAACGCGTCTGCTCTCACACCAGCTGAGGCGGTGTCGATTGAAGAACGGGCACTTCACCATGGGAGAAAGATGAGAGACGCAGTTGTGCAGAGCAGTGGTGGGAAGCTCTTCGCGTATGTCAATTATGCGAATGGAGACGAAGGGTTGGAGGCTATGTATGGGTATGATGGCTGGAGGCTGGACATGCTGAGGGCGCTCAAGGGTGAGTATGATCCGTTGGGGAGATTCAGTTGGTATGCGCCTATCGAGTGATTGAGGTAGAGGCGTTGTGTCTCTTGTCTCTTTGAATACCCGGAGATTTGAACAAATCGAAATGATCACACGCAGGATCAGTGAAGCCTGGATTATTCATCTGTATTGGAGGCTCGGCTTGCTTACGCCTGCGGCGCTTTCGCATACGCGTCCTGGTCCATGGTTCACGTTATCGCCATGCAGATGTTTAGTACTAATAGTGCTTATGTTATTCTAGCAAATGGAACAAGGGCGATTGGTAAGGCAAAGTAGCGACTCGCTTTCGCTAGCGCTGATGGGCGCAAGAGAGCTGAAAACATCCGGCCGTAGCCAGGAGCGATGGATCAGTCCAGGGCTTAGCGAGGAGTAGCGAAATGTGTGTAACTTTCATATCAACCACAAGCACACCACTATGTACTTCCAATATGGCTATTGGTAAAACTAGCAAATGCGAGTGTGGGCGAACGATCAATTCAATTTCCCCTATGTTCATGTCTGTGGCTTTGATTCTTTGTTAGCTCCGCATGATGACGATGGAGTTTCGCTTCGGCCGTCCCACAGCGGATGTGTTTGCGAGGTGGCGCGCTTTCGCTTGTCATTCCATATGTTTGTTTCTCTTCAGCCAGCACGTCGTGTCGGGAATCGCTACAAACGTACGGAGACGTCAAGATCGCTTCGGCCGTAACATGAAACTCAAGGCCTCCTACTATAAAGTCCATCCTGCCATTACCTCAAGCTACTATAACCCAAGCTTCTTAGACTACACAAGTATCATCCTCAGCTAAACAGCATCGGGAACACTCGACTATCAAACTTTCCCATATCGCCAACTACTGCCTACTACCTTCTCTGAGTATTCTACTCTCTCCGAATCGAAGATATGGCTTTCAAACCCCTCGTTGCTCCAGCAGGGCCAGAGCGCCCAAAAAGTAATTACAGAGGACCTGGCTCAGTACACAATGTAAGAATATCGCCGCGAGGCACATATTCTTCGACAGACTATGAACTGACACATCTCTAGCTATTCCGTGAACAGCTGACCATCACCACATGGCTTGCTCTCGGCGCCGTCGCGCAATCCCTTGCTTACATCCTCGTGGGCCGCATCGCTCTTCTGCCCGCTCTGGCATATATCATCGTCACCTCAGCAAATACATCCGCGATCGCTGCTGGTTGGAAACACAACCCCATGATGGACGATCTGATTATGCAAAAGATCTCCACCGCCTTCCCGGACGCCGAAGGCAACTACGGCGACAAGCCCGCAGACACTGGTCTCGCGGTGCTTATCATCGGCTTCCGCAACAACCACCCTCTAGGCATCTTCGCTCCGGGTGTCAAACAAATGGGCGAATACTTCGCGCAGATGGTCAAAGACCTGGAAGCCCACGACGAAGAGTTCGGTCTCATGGGCATCACATCATGGGTCAACACCGCCGATCGCACAACTCAGAACGAATCCATGAACATCTGCTACTTCAAGAACGTCGAAGGCGTCCACGCTTTCGCCCACTCGGAATACCACATGAAGGCGTGGAAGTGGTGGAATGTGTACTTCAAGCAATGGTCGCACATGAGCATCTACCACGAGATGTACTCTGTGCCCAAAGGCAACTGGGAGTCGATCTACGTCAACAGCCACATCAACGGTCTTCCGAGCACGAGGGTCAAGGGCGATGATGGGCTTTGGCGCAGCCCGATTGTGAGCGCTAGCAGTGGTCTTTTGAAGACTAGTGCTGGACGCATGTCTAGGAGCAAGGCCGGGGACCATGATAACCTTGGTTTCGTCGACCCTTATGCCACGGCGGAGAAGTCATGAGTGTGATGGAAAACGCAATTGTATTTTCTTAGTTTCCAGTGGGCCCAGTTACGAGAATCACGAGATTAGGATTAGAAAGCTTTCCAGCATGTCGAGTCTGTTAAAGAAAACTTTGAATTGTGTAGCTCAAAGTACGAAATGCATCGTTCGCTGTTCACAGAGGGTATCTTCCAATGTCAATGCGCCTTGAAACGCCATTATCCCAACGTAATCACTCGTCCGCTCCTTGTTGTGACAGCAGCAAGGTCAGAAGGAGCATGCTCATGCTCAAACCTGCTTATGGTTGTTCACTAGTCCTTCTGACCACGGTACTGCCCGGACCCGAAACCCTACACAAGCATTAGCAAATGTGTTGCTATGCAAATTGACTGCATCAACTCACGTAGATGCTGCGGCCCTGACAGTTTAGAGCCCAGACGACATCGGTGACGCAGACGGTCTTGCGGCGGCACATTTCGACAACGGCGCAGGCGTCCTGCACAGAGAGAAGAGCGTGCGTCAGTAAAAGAGTCATGAAACTGTATTGAAAAAAAGAAAAAAGGACACTCACGCGTATAACGCTCCCAAGGAAGCGCTTGAGTTCTGCGCGTGTCTCTTGGTAGATGCTGCCAGAGATGCGCTTGACACCGCCACGGCGCGCAAGACGGGCGAATGTCAGGCTTGGTGATGCCCTGGATGTGGTCCCTCAGGATCTTTCTATGAGTGAGTCAGCATGCTGTTTCCCGTCGTTGCTAGGAAGGATATCCTACTTGTGGCGCTTCGCACCGCCGACCTTGCCTGAGCCTAGACCTTTACCAGCAACGCCGCGCCCACCGATCCCTCCGATTGACGTCTTCCCGCCGATAGTTTTCCCACCTCCGGGACGTCCAGGCGCCATGTTCGTGGCGTGCTGCGATTTGTATGTTTTGGTGTTGATATGTTTGGATGTGTTGGAGGTATTGGGATGTCGGCTAGAGAGACTCGACCAAAAGCCAGCTGAAGAGCGGGGCACATTTAATGACATGGATTGGCAGATCAACGCAACTGTGGCAACCGTCACTTCACTCGCGACAGTGAAAGGTATGATGGAGGGGTTGACTGGGTTCTCATCTCACTTTTGATTGATTATAGACATTCATTAACAGCCTCTTTAGCAGTTAGGATGGAATGATATATCGATTACAAGCTGCACAACCTCCAGCCTATGTTGAAAACCTCTAAGTGAGATACCAAGATGCTGTCGGTCGAGTATACGTGAATCATTGTACAGTATTGGTTCTATTCCAGTCGAAATGAATGAGGTTTGTACGCAATGTAGTGAGGAGCAAAAGTGAAGCGAGATCGCACGTGATAATGAAAAGAGTACTCACACCCATTACTTTCACTCAGTAGTGAGTGCATACGGCTGATCTGCAAAGCAGATCCAACCATCATCTATGGAACCCCTCACCAGCCAGTACCTTGCCCATGATTCATGTCTCATGTTCTCATTCACCATTCAACCTAGTACCCGCCACCTTGGCCACCCTGACCGTACTGGTATCCACCGTTGTATCCTTGCCCGTAACCTCCTTGGCCATAACCGTGCGGTGGTTGCTGCTGCTGCTGAGGATAGCCATAGGATCCATCGTAAGACTGCTGAGGTGGCTGGGCATGAGGCACCTCATAGCCCTGTTGATGAGCCGTAGGGTACGCATCGTGGTCGCCTGGCTGGAAGCTTGCTGGTGGCTGCGCACCGTAGCCAGGCTGCTGGTAGCCTCCATAGCCTTGAGCAGGCGAGCCTGTAGCCTGCGGCGGGGTGCCGTGGTAGCCTTGAGCACCGCCTGCGTTGTTCTCGTCAACGCCACGCGAGCCGAACATACCGCCACCGCTCGATCCGCCTCCAGAGAATGATGAGAGGATGCTGGAGAGACCGCCACCGGAGCCGCCGTGTTGATTGCCAGAACCAGTGAACGAGGAAAGCATACCGCCGATGCCTCCGCTCGAGCCGCCTTGGTTTCCGCTACCGCCAGTAAGTGATGAGAGCATGCCACCAAGTCCGCCGGCTGAACCATGGCCACCATGGCCACCGCATCCTCCATTATTGGCGTTCGGGAACCCAGTCATGTCTTGAACCTTGTGGTTCTTGCCAGCCTTGACGCTCTCGGAGCTTAGGAGGTCGTTCAGTCTGTGACCCGGGTCACGCTGGTGGTGCACCCAGTTCTCAACGCATGCATACATACTCCTGTGAAGCTCTAGGTTGTTGTCGCGAATAGCAGGATGGTGGAACACCCTGCATACATCGCCCATGATTTCATGCTCGGGCACGTCTGGGTGGTCCCAGGCGTAGATGACGCGGGGCGCAATGTACTGCAAGATCACAGAAGCGAGCTCACCAGCAGGCTGGTTGAGTATGTTAGAGAAATGGTCCTTCGATAGCATCGAATGCGTGGGGTCGTTGCTTGAAGGGTCGGTCCAGACGAGATATTGCTGCTTTGCGCTTGCGTCGACGACCGTGCTGCTACCAGTCTTGAGGCCGTTGGAAGCAGCTGCAATGATCGGCTTGATGTATGGCGCAAGAAGACCCATAATGAAGAGAGTGACCTTCTCGCTGATAGTCTCGATCATCTTCTCCAAGCCCGGGATCTTGCTGACAATGCCCGAGATTGTGCGAACAACTCTGTCGCGGAACTCGAGCAGCGGATAGATCTTTGCGATTGCAGCCTGGGGATCAATGTTGGTACCAGGAACGTTAGGTCCAGGTGGGCCTCCTTCTGAACCGGGAGGAGCGTCGAATGTGGGCCCTGCGCGAGAAGAGCTGTAGCCGCCACCGTATCCGCCGCTCGCATTACGAGCAGCTTCGGCATCCGACTCAGCTTTCAGATTGTGAGCCTCCTGAATCAAACCTCCAGTGCCAGGAATTTTTCCTAGGAGACTAATCAAGTCTGAGCCACTCGCTGCCGAGTTACCGCTACCAAAGGCGCGGCTTCCCGGCGCAGCACCGCCGCCTTGTGCTTGCGAGAGTGCGGCGTCCATCTCCTCTACTTCAGTCTGGGTGATGTGATCGTTGGCTTCTCCAAGGACGGAGTGGAGGAAGTCGACACCGCCAAATGTTCCTGTGACAAGAGGGTAGACATGTTTGCCACGGAGGTTGATACCAGCGTTGGCACCAACATGCGGGAAGACATTATGGTAGCCCATCTCTCGAAGTGCCAATTCGACGTAGTTCGTGTGTGCTCCGAAATCTTCAACACAGTGCAGGCCCTGACCCAAGCACCTCAAAGCCTCGCACAAGTCCTCTTCGCGACCTTTGTTAGCACCATGAGTGTACATGCGACCGAAGTGGATGCTGCGAGCAAAACTGTACTTGATGTAGCCAGAAGATGTCGCCCAGCCACCACGCTCGTTGGCGATGTAGTTCTTCATGCCGGTCTCGGGATCAATTGCGAGTTCGTCGGGGTGGACTGGGCCACGAAGACGTTCGTCATACTTCTTCGCATCCTCGTTGTCCGCATAATCTTTCGGGTTGTCAATGTGTTCCTCAGGTCGGTATGTGCCAAGACGTTCGGCAGTCACTTCGAACTCAGCAGTGGCGTAGCCAAATGACATGAAAGCGAGGACCCATACAAGGACTCGAATCGTATCAGCCTGTACGCCCTTCAAAGTTCTGTAGGGCGAAGAATTCAGTCAGTAGGATTCCGCGGGCATTTTTCGTGTCTACTCAAATCGAACTCACCCAACATCCTGTAAATAGAAGTCAGCAAAGTGTCTCATGCATGAGTTTGAGATGTTTTCCTTGAATACGTACCACAGCCTGTGAGTAGTCGCGCAGCCAGTTGCCAAAGTAGACGCGCTTGATCATCATACTGGTCCACTTGTGACCTTTCAAGAAGGCCACCTTCTCGAGCATGTCCTCGATGTCGCCATGGCGCCAGTTATGACCTTCGATCTTTGAGATAGAGGCGATATTACCAGCGCCAAAGGCGTGAGAGGGAGTGACTAGGCATAGCAGGACAATGCAGCCTAGCAAGACGAGCAATTTCGTGTTTGCCATGATTGCGGTTTGGTTGAGAAAAAGAGATGATGGTGATCGTGGACGACGCCAAAACGCAGCCCTACGAGGCAAAGTAGTCGTGCGCGCGTAGTGGGCTGTGTTGCACCGCAGCACCGCAGCTAGGCGCGAAGTGGGCTCTGCATGAGATGCTCAGCTGAATGTGGGCTGTGTGACGTAAACAGAAGGAACGTGACTCGGGACGTTGTCCATTCGTGCTGTTTGCTGCATCCTCTAGCAAACCATCGTGATTCTTCCTTGCATGCGTTATCTGTACGTGTACCTGAACAACGCATAAAATATAGCATGTGCTACAATATACGATCTCAAGCACAGTCGTGGCCCAATCGTGGTCAACCCTCGGCGGCTTGCGATAGAAGCGAGGAGTGGAATCAAATTGCTGGATGAAGGCATGGAGGACAACGCAAGCGAGATAATTACATTCACTCCTCCACAATTCGAACAGGACAAGTCATTTGCCAGGTCGGTGGCGACATGGTGGTGATTACAGAGTCTAGACTTAAGTACTTACATATGAGAGAGCCACTCACACAGAGTCTTGGTGATCGTTAATTCTACACGTGGAATCAATCATAAATCTGATGCTATTACTTTGAAATACTTGTCCCTCCTGCGTACATAATGGCTGTAACGTACATGTGAAGTTAGGTGAATTTATATTTCCTTCTTTTGCGTGGACAAGCGCCGATATCGCCGACCAACGAGACCCCTCCAAAGAAATCCAGTCACCCGCCAAAGCGTCAGAGGGAATAGTTACTAGGTACTCAACGCCCGGTCAATGCGATACAACTTGTTACACCATTGCACTTTATCACAGCCAAAATGGTCTCACACTCTGCCTCACAGCGCTACCTGAGCACACGCGGTGGCTCTTACGACGTACGTTGCTCAACTCTGCCTCTAGCGCATTGCGTGGCTTACCGCATTGCGCATACACCAAAAACAGGCTTGCTTGCATTGGAGCTTACGCTGAGAAGTTAACCAGTTCTCCTTCGAAAATGTCGTCCTGAAAGGCCTCGCCGCCGACGGTGGCCTCTTCATCCCTGAAGAAGTTCCCTCTCTCCCATCCGACTGGCAATCCAAATGGCGGGACCTCTCCTTCCAAGATCTTGCCTTCGAGATCTTCTCCCTCTACATCTCGCGCGATGAGATCCCCGAAGCCGATTTGAAGGAGATCGTCAGAAAGAGCTATGCTACATTCCGTGCCGACAACATTGTTCCCATCACAACCCTCGACCAGGAAAAGAACCTCCATTTGCTGGAACTGTTCCACGGCCCTACTTTCGCTTTCAAGGATGTTGCTCTGCAATTCTTGGGCAACCTGTTCGAGTACTTCCTCGTTCGCAGGAACAAGGGCAAGGATGAGTCTAGCAAGGAGAGGGAACACTTGACTGTTGTCGGCGCGACCAGTGGTGACACCGGCTCTGCTGCTATCTATGGTCTTAGAGGCAAGAAGGACGTCAGTGTGTTCATTATGCACCCCAAGGGCAAGGTCAGCCCCATCCAAGAGGCTCAGATGACCACGGTGCTTGACGCCAACGTTCACAACATCGCTGTGGAGGGCACCTTTGACGACTGTCAGGTAAGTGGGACTTGAGTCATGAACATGGAAATTGTGCTAACTTGCGCAGGACATCGTCAAGGCACTGTTCGCCGACCCCGAGATCAACAGCACTCACCGCCTTGCCGCCGTCAACAGCATCAACTGGGCACGTATCCTTGCTCAGATCACATACTACTTCCACTCCTACTTCTCCATCGCACGCCAGACTGGTTCATCGGACCCGAAGGTCCGCTTTGTGGTTCCTACTGGTAACTTCGGCGATATCCTTGCCGGCTACTTCGCTACTCGCATGGGCTTGCCTGCGGACAAACTCGTCATTGCGACAAACGAGAACGACATTCTGCACCGCTTCTGGAGGACCGGACACTACGAGAAGCACGCTGTCCACGGCCGCGAGGCTGAGGGTGGCTTTGAGGAGGATGGTGCCAAGGCCCACGCTGAGGGTGTCAAGGAGACTCTCGCGCCTGCGATGGACATCCTGGTGTCTTCCAACTTCGAGCGTCTGCTCTGGTACCTCGCCTACCAAACAAGCAAGACCGAAGAGGTCAACCGCCGCCGCATGGAGGCTGGCGAGCAGGTCAAGACATGGCTTGCACAGCTCAAGAACGAAAACGGCTTTGGTGTTGACCCCGAGATTCTCGCGGCCGCCAAGGAGACATTCTCCTCTGAGCGTGTCAGCGACAAGCAGACCATTGAGGCTATCAAGGAGGTCTACGGCTGGAACCTGCCTGCACAAAAGCAGACCAATGGCACTGCGAACGGCCACAAGGCCACCACTGGTACCGAGCACGATGGTCACTACATTCTTGACCCCCACTCCGCCATCGGTATCGCAGCTTCATTGCGCTCGATCGCCGACTCTGGTAAGGGCGCACACCACATCTCCCTTGCCACAGCACACCCTGCCAAGTTCTCACATGCCGTCGAGCTGGCTCTCAAGGACCAGCCCGGTTTCTCGTTCGAGACTGTGCTTCCGGAGCAATTCCAGGGCCTGGAGCAGAAGGAGAAGCGCGTCTTGGGTGCCAAAGCAAGCTGGCAAGGCGTGAGAGAGATTGTTGTGAAGAGGGTTGAGGAAGAGAGGAGTGCCTAAAAGAAACGATATTCGGGTTCGGGTACAGGACCACGGTTGTTTTCAAATTTGGTCTGTGGT